>WBZT01000846.1_pt1 | contig 23844 bp, 22 predicted proteins | sample 5204241 | NCBI WGS metagenome assembly WBZT01 (sample SAMN12344358, study PRJNA552823) | activated sludge metagenome | biome: Activated sludge suspended growth; feature: Nitrification reactor; material: Wastewater; isolation source: activated sludge from nitrification reactor of wastewater...
CGGGAGGCTTGATGAGTCGCAAATTGCTCGACCTTTGGGTCGGTTTTTTCGTCGCCCTGGGCTTGGCCGCAGTGCTTTTTCTCGCACTCAAAGTCGGCAATCTTTCCGCGGCGAACTTTTCCGAGACTTACTCACTGACCGCCAAGTTTGTTAACATCGGTGGATTGAAAGTGCGCGCACCGGTGAAGAGCGCGGGCGTGGTCGTCGGTCGTGTGGCCGAGATCCGTTTCGACCCGGAAACGTACGAGGCCGTGGTAACGTTCACCGTTGACGCACGCTACCGTTTCCCGAAAGATACCTTTGCCCTGATCCTGACCGCCGGCTTGCTCGGCGAGCAATATATCGGCCTCGACCCGGGCGGCGACGAAAAGATGCTCAAGAATGGCGACGTGATCGCCAAGACGCAGTCGGCAGTGGTCCTGGAAAAGCTGATCAGCCAGTTCATGTTCAACAAGGCGTCCGAAGGGCCGAACGAAAAATAGGACAAAGGAAAATCAGTGAAGCCATCCCTTTCACACTCGTTATCTTGCCTGGCCTTCGCGCTTGTGGTTTCTGCGGCCACCGGCTGCACGACCACCGCGAAGAATCCCAAGGATCCGTTCGAGGGATTCAATCGGGCCATGTTCGCTGTCAACGAAGGCCTCGATGTGGTCGTCAAGCCGGTCGCGCAGGGCTACGACACGGCGGCCCCGCTCCCCGTCAAGGTCCTCATCGGCAACTTCTTCGGCAACATCTGGGACGTCTGGACAGCCGTAAACAATCTGCTGCAGGGCAAGGGTGAACAGGCGATTTCCGACGTTGGCCGGGTACTGATCAATTCCACGGCCGGTATCGGAGGTGCTTTCGACGTTGCAGCCGAAATGGGCCTGACCAAGCATGCCGAGGACTTTGGCCAGACCCTCGGCAGGTGGGGAGTCGGTGACGGGCCCTACTTCTACTGGCCGATCATCGGCCCACGCACGACGCGCGACACGGTAGGCTGGATGGTCGATGTGTATTTCGATCCGGTCTGGCGCCTCGACAACGTCGCCTGGCGCAACAGTCTCGTGGCGACCCAATACATCGATCGGCGAGCGAGCCTGCTCCCTTCGGACAAGGTCGTCGAGGAAGCGGCTTTCGACAAGTATGACTACATCCGGGACGCCTACCTGCAGCATCGCCGGAGCGAGATTTTCGATGGCGAGGTGCCGTACGAAGTATCTGACGATGAGCCCGTGCGCTAGGCTGCGCAGCCGCGGCGTCGCGAAAAAGTTCCCAATTTTTAGGAAGTGCCGATGAAGTCTCTGCTTTCGCTGCTGTTTGCTCTGCTGGTCGTGCTGGGAAGTCCCGCCCTGGCGCAGGAATTGGCACCGGATGCCATGGTCCGTCAGGTCACCGAGGACGTATTGACCGTCGTTCGTCAGGACAAGGACATCCAGGGGGGCAACACTCGCAAGGCGATCGATCTGGTCGAAACCAAGGTCCTGCCCTATTTCAACTTTCAGCGAATGACCGCGCTGGCGATGGGAGTGGACTGGAAAAAGGCGAGCCCGGAACAGAAGAAGCGTCTGTCCGAGGAATTCAAGACCCTGCTCGTACGCACCTATTCGAACGCGCTGACCTCTTACAAGAATCAGACGGTCGTATACAAGCCGAGCAAGGTAACCGCCGGCGACACGGAGGCAGTCGTCAAGACGGAAATCGTGCAGCCGGGAAACAAGCCGGTGCAACTGGATTACTCGCTGGAAAAGCAGGGCGAGAGCTGGAAGGTCTATGACGTGATCGTCGCCGGCGTCAGCCTGGTGACCAATTACCGAGACACCTTCAAGCAGGAAGTGAGCAACAACGGTATCGAGGGATTGATCACGATGCTCGCCAACCGGAACAAGCAGCTCGAATCCGGCAAGAAATGATCGAGCAGGGGGATGGCGGCCTGCGCGTCATCGCGCCGATGATCATCGCCAATGCGCGCAGGCAGCTCGAGGCGGGACAGGAAGTCCTGCGTACGCACGCGTCTGCTGTGGAGGTCGATCTTTCGCAAGTCGCCGAAGTGGATTCGTCAGCCCTCAGCGTTCTCCTTGCCTGGCTGCGCACGGCCGGCGAGCGCGGGATCTCCCTGCGCATCGCTCATCCGCCGGCAAAGCTGATCAGCCTGGCCACACTTTACGGCGTGGTTGAACTGCTGCCGCTCGCCTGAGCGGTAGATGGGTTTCCTCATCGGTCGAAAAAATGCGCGTGGCGGTAGCGATTGATCGCGTCGAGAAGCGCTTTGGCTCGCTGCGAGCGCTCGACGGAGTGTCGCTGCAAATCGCCGAGGGCGAGTTCTTTGGGCTGTTGGGACCCAACGGCGCCGGCAAGACCACCCTGATCTCCTGCCTCGCCGGCCTCGCTCGTCCCGACGCCGGAAAACTCGCAGTATTGGGTCATGACGTGGTCGGCGACTACCGGGCGGCGCGACGCCTCCTTGGCGTCGTACCGCAGGAGTTGGTCTTCGACCCGTTCTTTTCCGTACGAGAAACGCTGCGTATCCAGTCCGGCTATTTCGGCATCCGCAACAACGAGGAATGGATTGACGAAATCCTCGCCAACCTCGACCTGACCGCCAAGGCCGACACCAACATGCGCCGCTTGTCGGGCGGCATGAAGCGTCGCGTGCTCGTTGCCCAGGCGCTGGTGCACAAGCCGCCGGTGATCGTTCTCGACGAACCTACCGCCGGGGTCGACGTCGAACTGCGGCAGGGGTTGTGGCAATTTGTCCGGCGCCTCAACCGAAACGGGCACACGGTGATCCTGACCACGCATTATCTCGAGGAGGCCGAGTCGTTGTGCGGAAGAATCGCGATGCTCAAGCAGGGGCGCGTGGTGGCGCTGGATTCGACCAGCAATCTGCTGGCGCGTTTCGCCGGACAAGCGCTGAACCTGCGCCTCGCGAACCCGGCCACAATGCCCTCAGCACTGCGCGCACGCGGCAGCGAAAGCGACGGCACTTGGACCTTTCCCCTGGGTAGCCAGCGCGAGATCGAGCCGCTGCTGGCGGCGCTGCGCGAGGCGGGCTGCGTCATCGACGACCTGCGTCTGACGCAGACCGACCTCGAGGACGTTTTCCTCGACGTGATGCAGAGTAGCGGGACGGAAGCGGCGCCATGATGGTCGGTTTCCGCACCCTGCTCTTCAAGGAAGTGCTGCGTTTCTGGAAAGTCAGTTTTCAGACGGTTGCGGCACCGGTATTGACCGCCATGCTGTATCTGATGATCTTTTCGCACGTGCTCGAAGCGCACGCGCAGGTGCACGGGGTTCCTTACGGCGCGTTCCTCATCCCCGGCCTGATCATGATGTCGGCGCTGCAGAACGCCTTTGCCAACAGCTCTTCCAGCCTGATCCAGTCGAAGGTGACGGGTAGCGTCGTCTTCGTCCTCTTGCCACCCATTTCCTACGTCGAATTCTTCCTCGCCTACGTGCTGGCGGCGGTGCTGCGCGGATTGATGGTGGCCCTGGGAGTTCTGCTGGTGACCATCTGGTTCGCATTGCCGACCGTCGTCGCGCCGCTCTGGGTTCTGCTGTTCATCGTCCTCGGTGGCGGGATCATGGGCGCGCTGGGAATGATTGCCGGCATCTGGGCGGACAAGTTCGACCAGTTGGCAGCTTTCCAGAACTTTCTGGTGATGCCGCTGACGATGCTCTCCGGCGTTTTCTATTCGATCCACTCGCTGCCTGAATTCTGGCAGCAGGTGTCGCGTTTCAATCCCGTCTTCTATATGATCGACGGCTTTCGTTTCGGCTTTTTCGGCGTCTCGGACGTGCCGCCGGAAAGCAGTCTGGCGGTCGTCGGCACCAGCTTCCTGCTGGTCTCGGCGGTGACGCTGGCGCTGCTCCGAAGCGGTTACAAACTGAGGTCCTGAACATGATGCAGCCGGAGCAAGTCCAGAAAATCATCGCCCAGGCCCTGACCTGCGAACATCTGCAGGTCACCGGCGATGGACAGCATTTCGAAGCGCTGATCGTCAGCACGGAATTTGCCGGCAAGAGCCGCGTGCAGCGGCAGCAGCGCGTCAACGAGATGCTGCGCCGACATTTCGACAGTGGCGAGCTGCATGCCCTGTCGATGAAGACGCAGACCCCGGACGAGTGGAGAGCGATGCGTGGATAAGCTGCTGATCCAGGGCGGCACACCGCTCCTTGGGGAAATCGCCATTTCCGGCGCCAAGAATGCGGCGCTGCCGATTCTCTGCGCCAGCCTGCTGTCATCGGATCCGCTGCATCTCACCAACCTGCCACGCCTGCGCGACGTGTCTACAATGCTGCGCCTGATCGAGCAGATGGGCGTTGACGTCGCGCGCACGGGCGACGATGGCGTCGTCCTCGACAGCCACGGTCTCGACAATCCGCTCGCGCCGTACGACATGGTCAAAACGATGCGCGCCTCGATCCTGGTGCTCGGCCCCTTGCTGGCGCGTCACGGGGAGGCCAGGGTGTCACTGCCGGGAGGCTGCGCGATCGGCGCACGTCCGGTCGAACAGCACATCCATGGTCTGCAGGCAATGGGCGCCGAGATTCGCGTCGAGCACGGCTACATCCATGCCACGGCTGGCGCCGGCGGCCTCCGGGGCGCAAGGATCGTCACCGACATGGTGACCGTCACCGGTACCGAGAACCTGATGATGGCGGCCGTACTCGCCGACGGGGAGACGATCATCGAAAACGCGGCTCGCGAGCCTGAGGTGGTCGACCTCGCCACCTGCCTGATCGCGATGGGCGCGCAGATCTCCGGCGCGGGTACCGACAGGATTCGCATCCGTGGCGTCGACCGCCTGCACGGGGCAACGCACCCGATCATGGCCGACCGCATCGAGACCGGCACCTACCTGTGCGCCGCCGCCGCGACACGTGGCGACGTCCGTCTGACTGGTACTTCGGCCGCCTACCTCGACGCAGTGATCGACAAGCTGCTCGACGCCGGTTGCGACATCGTCACCGAGCGCGACGCGATTCGCCTCAAGGCACCACGACGGCTCAAGGCGGTCAGCGTGCGCACCTCGCCCTACCCGGCTTTTCCGACCGACATGCAGGCACAGTTCATGGCGATCAACTGTGTCGCCGAAGGCTCGGCGGTGATACGCGAGACGATCTTCGAGAATCGTTTCATGCACGCGGTCGAGCTGATCCGCCTCGGTGCCGACATCCGCATCGACGCCAGCAACGCGATGGTCACCGGCGTCGAGCAACTGCAGGGAGCCACGGTCATGGCTACCGACCTGCGCGCCTCGGCCAGTCTGGTCATCGCCGGTCTCGTCGCGCAGGGAGAGACGCTGATCGAACGCATCTACCATCTCGACCGGGGTTACGAACGGATCGAGGAAAAGCTCGGCCAGCTCGGAGCGAAGGTCCGGCGGGTTCGCTGAACAGGGACGGGCGGTGCCGGCGGCAGCTGCACGACCCTCGTCTCCAGCACCAGCAATTCCCTTTACCTCGATGATCGACAGAGATGACGAAACATTTTCCCGAGGCGACCAGCGACCTGCTGCGACGGATCGGCGATCGGAAATTCGCCACGGTGCTCGCCGATCCACCTTGGCAGTTCCAGAACCGCACCGGAAAGATGGCGCCCGAACACAAGCGCCTGAACCGTTACGCGACGATGACGCTGGACGACATTCTCGCTCTTCCGGTGATCAGCATCGTCGAAGACACCGCCCACCTCTATCTGTGGGTGCCGAACGCGCTGCTTCCGGAAGGGCTGCGCGTCCTCGCGGCCTGGGGCTTCGAATACAAGAGCAACATCGTGTGGCACAAGATTCGCAAGGACGGCGGCCCGGACGGGCGCGGCGTCGGCTTCTATTTTCGCAACACGACCGAGCTGATCCTCTTCGGCGTGCGCGGCAGGAACGCTCGCACGCTGCCTCCCGGTCGCCGCCAGGTCAATATCCTGAAGAGCCGGAAGCGCGAGCATTCGCGCAAGCCCGATGAGGCCTACGAACTGATCGAAGCGTGCTCGCCCGGACCCTTTCTCGAAATGTTCGCGCGCGGCTCACGCGCCGGCTGGACCACCTGGGGTAACCAGGCCGACGAATATTCCCCCGACTGGCCGACCTATGCCCACCACTCGCAGGCGGAAAGCGACGCCGATTGCCTGCTGACCAAGGGCTGATCGCTGCCTGCGCGGCCCCGCCCGAGCCATCGACAGGAGACTCCATGCCCAACCTCGACGGGAACACCACGTTGCACGCCGAGGCGAACGCAGAAGCGCTCCCCAAGGCGGTGAACGAAGGCGCTGCTTCGGCCCGGACGCTGTTCGTCACGCTGATGGTGCTGGCCCTCTACATCTTCATCGTCGTCTCCGGCACCGACGACGAAATGCTTCTGCGCGACAGCACGATCGCCGTTCCCACCCTCTCGAATGCGACGGTGCCGGCCAGCGCCTTTTACGCCATCGCCCCCTGGATCTTCCTTTTCCTGCATCTCGACCTGCTGATCCATTTCCAGTTGCTGGCCGGCAAGCTGCGGTGTTTCAACTACGAACTGAGCCGCCTGCCCGCCGGTGACGGCCGTGACGACTTCCGTGTCCGCCTAGCCAGCTTTCCTCGCCAACTGACTCGGCAGCGACCCGCGCCGCAGCGGCTTCGTGTTCGTTCTGCAGGCGATCATTGTCTGGCTGACGCTGGTTCTCCTGCCGATCGCGGTGCTTCTTTACCTGCAACTCGGTTTCCTGCCCTACCACTCCGAGCAGATCACCTTTGCGCATCGCCTGGCGGTCCTCGCCGACGTCGGGCTGCTGCTCTATTTCTGGCCGCAGATGGCCGCCGCGCGCTGGCGCGATCCGGCTGGGCGAGAAATTCGTCGTCACGCGCTGTGGGAAGCACTGCGGCCCGAACTGCCGGCTTGCCTGCAGAGCAGGAAAGCGCTGGCCAGCAGCGGTGGCCGACTGGCCGGCCGGGTCGCCGCGGAAGTCTTGCGTACGCTCGCTGTGGCGGTGGCCGTGCTGGCCGCGCTGATCCTGCTGCCGCTCTTGATCGTTGTCCTTCTGCTCCCGGCGGGTCTGCGGCCCGGGCGCCGGACCAGACGATTCGGCAAGCGCCTGCTGCGTCTTGTCGACAAGCTCAAGGCGGGAGTCGTCGGTGCCATCGGCTGGCTGGCTCGCATGGTGGTCGCCGGCGTCGCGCTCCTCGCGGGCTACCTGACCCGGCGCTTCTGGGTGCTGCTGGCGGGCTTGCCAGCAATCTTCCTGGCCTGTCTGGTTGCCACGATTCCCGACGGTGCGTATGAGCGCTTGAGCAGCGCGCCTTTTGCACGGATTGAGTGGGCCGCGTTGGACGGTTTGATCAGGAACGAAGAGGGCCGCCGTTTACAGGACACGGTCACCTGCATCGACTGGGCGAGTCGCTTCGCCCCCTGGATTGCGGCCGTCGTACACGAAGAATGGTCGACTGCCGCCGACACGCCCGAGAAGCGCTATTGGGGCGATGCCAACCGCCTGCCCAAGGGCCTCGCCGCCACCTGCCCGCAGATCGCCCTCTTTCACCTCAAGGGAGCACCGTTCCACCGCAACCTGACGGTTCGCGACCGGGTGCTCGCCAGGAGCGACGTCAAGCCCGAACTCGCAGCCAGCATTCGCTCCAGCCTCAGACACGAACGGTCAGGAAGCCGGGAAACGACCACCAACGACGAGGCATTGATACATCACCAGGACCACACTTTCCAGTTGCAGCCCCTGGACCTGAGCGACCGGGATCTGCGCTACGCGGATTTTTCCAGGTCCAGTTTCCCGGGCGCTCGTTTCTTCAATGCCCGGCTCCAACACGCCGTCTTCTCTGAATCGGATCTCCGCGCTGTTGACTTCTCGGCAGCCACGCTCACCGGCGCCGGCCTCACCAGCGCCACGCTCACCGGCGCCAACCTCGACAGCGCCATGCTCAGCGGCGCCAACCTCACCAGCACCAAGCTCACCGGCGCCAACCTCATGGGTGCCACGCTCACCGGCGCCGACCTCAACTTCGCCACGCTCACCGGCGCCGACCTCACCAACGCCACGCTCACCGGCGCCGACCTCAGCTACGCCACGCTCACCGGCGCCGAGCTCACGGGCGCCAGGCTCACCGGGGCAACTTTGCAAAGAACAATTCTGCGCGCCACCCGTTTACCGAATGAGAGCAATGCACAGGCGGCAATGTTGGTGGTCGATCCGCGACTTGGTCGGATGACGCCGACAGACCTTGATCAGGCGGAAGAAGCGCTTGCCAAGGCGGAACTGCCAGAGATCATGCGCAAGCAGGTTCGCGAGCGACTTCAGACGCTGTTCGATAGCGCCTCGGACACGGAGAATTTCTCCCCGCAGGACTGCATTGGCTCGTCGCGCTATTGCTCCGACGATCCCACAGCCATCGTCGCCAACGCGCGCCACCGATCCCGTCAGCTGGGCGCCTTGATTTGCCCGGAGGAGGCCGCCCGCTTCAACAGAGACGTTTCCAAAAGCCTGGTAAGCAGAATGCAGGAGGAAGAGCTTGAGCCTGACATTCGTGTCACTCCCTGGCGTATCCCAGCGCCGCCGCCCGCGTACACTAAGCCTGTCGCTGCCGCCGCAACCGAAGAACTCCGCGCCCTCGCGACCGGCCGCTGTGCCGACCGCCTCAAGGACATCATCCCGGACGAATTCCGTCGTTCTGCAGCCCCGAAGGAGCCCCAGAAGTGACCCAGTCATCACCCCGCGAATTCGAAATCGGCCTGGTTCTCGCCGGCGCCATCTCCGCCGGTGCCTACACGGCAGGCGTCATCGACTTTCTCCTCGAAGCCCTTGGCGAGTGGGAACGCGAACGCGCCACCGAAGCCGATCTCCGCCGACGCGCCCAGGTCTCCGATCTGCCTGCCGCAGTGGCCGGGCATCACGTCCGCCTGCGGGTCGTCGCCGGCACCTCGGCCGGCGGCATGACCGGTGCGATGATGCTTGGCGCCCTCGCCAACCGCGCCGAAGCGGTGACCACCGATCCCGGCGGAGCGGCCGGCAATCCGCTTTTCGACAGCTGGGTCGAGTCGATCGACATCGAGTCCCTGCTCGGCGTTGCTGACCTCTCCGCCTACCCCGACGGCTACCCGCGCTCGCTGCTCGATTCGACTCCGCTCGACGAAATCGCCCGCCAGGCGCTGCGCATGCCCGCCAGCGTGCAGCCGCCGGCTTTCGTGGCCGAACCCTTCCACCTGATGCTCACCGTCACCAACCTGCGCGGCGTCCCCTACAGCCTGGGTTTCGAGGATTCGCGCTTTCGCCACGACATGCTGCTGCACGCCGATGTCGTCCATTTCGCCTTTGCCCGGCAATTCGACGAAAAATCCGGCCATATTGCCTACCGCCTGCCTTGGGATGAACTCGGCAAGGCCGCCCGTGAGAGCGAAGTCAGCCTGCTGCGCCAGGCAGCGCTGGCCACCGGTGCGTTTCCCCTCGGGCTGGCGCCGCGGTTGCTGCGCCACCGCTTCGACCCCCGGCAGCCCGACCTCTACAGCCGGCGGCGCTGGCGGGTGCGCCGGCCGTTCTCCCGGCAGGCGCCGGAAGACCAAGGCGAGTGGCAGGGGCTCGACGCAGAAGCACGCGATTTTCTCGCGAAACGCCCGGCGCAGTGGTCTCAACTGCAAAAAATCGACTGCTCCTGGCCGGTACCGCGGCCCGACGACTACGGCTTCCTCTGCGTCGATGGCGGCGTGACCAACAACGAACCGATGGAACTCGTGCGCCGCGTGCTCACCGGCGATGACAGTTTCCTCGCCTCCGACGGTCTGGCAACCAGCCAGGCGATGATTCTGGTGGCACCCTTCCCCGGCGGCGAGCGCTTCGCCAGCGGCGCCTACGACCCGGAACAGGATCTGCCGCATGTCCTGCCGACGCTGATCGGGGCGATGAAGGACCAGTTGCGCTTCAAGCCCGACGAACTGCTCACCGCCATGCAGGACGACTTCTTCAGCCGCTTCGTCGTCGCACCGTCCAGGCGGGACCCCTCGCGCGGCGAGATCAATGGCGATGGCGCCATCGCCTGCGGGGCACTCGGGGGATTTTCGGGTTTCTTCGACCGGGGCTTCCGGGCTCACGACTACTTTCTCGGTCGGCGCAACTGCCGCAATTTCCTCCTCAAGCATTTCGTCCTGCCCGAGGAAAACCCGCTGTTCGACAACACCTACCGTGACCAGGTGCTCCGCGAGGGCAAGTCGGTGAGCAAGAAGGGGGTCACCTGCCTGCCGATCATCCCGCTCTACGGATCTGCGGCCAGCCCGACGGTGGACGGTGCCGTCCCACCTTGGCCGAAGATCGGCGACGAGCGCCTGGCGGACATCCGGCGCTGGCTGGTACGGCGCTACGATGGGCTCACCGACCGCACCATCGACGATCTGCTCAGCGAATCAGGCTTTGCACGCGTCCTCGCCAGGATCGTTCGCAACCTCACTCGCCACGACGCGACCGACTGGATGCTGAAAAACCTCCGGGACGCCCTGCGGCAGCACGGGCTGCTGTAACCATCCGGGACGTCCGCTGGTCTGCCGTTGTGTTGGCGCGGCCGGCGCCGGGAAACGGCCCGTCGGGCGCGGCGTCTACCCGAGCCGTTTCATCCCGAGCCTGACCATCAGGCTTTCCGCCGGGCAGAAGCGGGTGAAACCGCTCTGCAGAAGATTGGCGCCGACGAAGGCGGTGAACCAGAGAAAGTATTTGGAGACGAAGAGCGGGCTCTCCGGCACGCCGAGGGCCAGCGAAACGAGAACGAAACTGCCGGCCATGATGCGTACGGCGCGATCGGTGGTCATGTCGGGTACTCCTTCGAGAACACTGCGTAGTAAAGCACCGGGATCACCACCAGCGTCAGCACGGTGGAGACGAAGATGCCGAATATCAGGCTGATCGCCAGCCCGTTGAAGATCGGATCATCGAGGATGAACAGCGCACCCAGCATCGCGGCAAGGCCGGTCAGCGCGATCGGCTTGGCACGCACCGCCGCCGAGCGGATGATCGCTTCGCGCAGTGCCATTCCCTCCGCGAGCTGCTGGCGGATGAAATCGACGAGCAGGATCGAGTTGCGCACGATGATCCCGGCCAGCGCGATCATGCCGATCATCGAGGTTGCCGTATATTGGCTGCCGAGCAGCGCGTGTCCCGGCATGACGCCGATGATGGTCAGCGGAATCGGCGCCATGATGATCAGCGGCACGAGATAGCTCTTGAAGTGGGCGACAACCAGCAGGTAGATAAGGATCAACCCGACCGCGTAGGCAAGCCCCATGTCGCGGAAGGTTTCGTAGGTCACCTGCCACTCGCCATCCCATTTGATGCTGTACGAGGCGTCGGGCGTGGTCGGCTGGCGGATGAAATGCTCGCCGAGCGACCCGCCGCCGTGTTCGAGCGCGTCGAGTGGACGGCCGGCAAGCGCTGAGCGCGCGGCGAACATGCCGTAGAGCGGCGAATCAAGGCGGCCACCCATGTCGGCGACGACGTACACCACAGGCAGCAGGTCCTTGTGATAGATGACCGTCTCGCGCGGCATTTGGCGCACCTCGACGAGTTCCGAAACCGCCACCAGTTGTCCCGCGCGCGAACGGACGCGCAGCTTGAGCAAGGCGTCGAGCGAGCTTTGCGTCTCCGGCGGCAAGGTCACCCGGATCGGGATCTCGAACTTCGCCGAAGTGTTGTGCACCGGCGTTACGTCGTCGCCGGCGAGTCCGAGGCGCACCGCGTCGACGATGTCGCTCTGTGCGACGTCGAGCAGCGCCGCCTTGTTCTGCAGGACATGGAGAATCGTCTTGCTGCCCTCGGCAGTGATCGAATCGTCGATCGCCACCAGGTCCGGCGTCGCTTCGAGCACCCTGCGCACCTCGCGCGCCACTGCGATCTGGCCACGGTAGTCCGGTCCGTACACCTCGGCGACGATCGGCGAGAGAACCGGTGGCCCCGGCGGTACTTCGACGACTTTGGCGTTGCCGCCGGCACGCCGGCCGATCGCTTCGACAGCCGCGCGCACCGAAACGGCAATCTCGTGGCTCTGTCGGGAGCGCTGTCTGTGGTCCACCAGATTGACCTGCAGGTCGCCGAGTTCCGGCGTCGCACGCAGGTAGTACTGGCGCACCAGGCCGTTGAAATTGATCGGGCTGGCGGTACCGGCGTATGCCTCGTAGTCGCGTACCTCCGGCACCTGCAGCACCTCGCTGCCGATCTCGCGCAGCACCCGTGCGGTTTCCTCGAGCGGCGTGCCGACCGGCATGTCGAGGACGACCTGGAACTCGCTCTTGTTGTCGAAGGGCAGCATCTTGAGAACCACGAGTTCGAGCAGCGCGAGCGACAGCGAAGCGAAGATCAGGAACACGATGGCGAACAGCAGCCAGCGGCGTGACGAGCGTCCTGTCCGCACGTCGAGGAAAGGGGTCAACAGACGGCGAAAGAAGCGGTCGAGCCAGGCCGAGCTTCGCTGCTCGTTTGCCGGCGGCTCCGGATGGCGTTCGCGGGCAAGCAAACGGGCCGCCAGCCAGGGCGTGACGACGAAGGCAATGGCCAGCGAGAGGAACATGCCGAGCGAAGAGTTGATCGGGATCGGGCTCATGTAGGGCCCCATCAGGCCGCTGACGAAAGCCATCGGCAAGAGCGCGGCGATCACCGTGAAAGTGGCGAGAATCGTCGGACCACCGACTTCATCGACTGCCTGCGGGATGATTTCGAGCAGCGGCGTGCCGGGCTGCAGCGCCTGCCAGCGGTGAATGTTCTCGACGACGACGATGGCGTCGTCGACCAGGATGCCGATCGAGAAAATCAGGGCAAACAGCGACACTCGGTTGAGCGTGAATCCCCACGCCCAGGAGGCAAACAGCGTCGCCGCCAGGGTCAGCGACACGGCGACGCCGACGATCAGCGCCTCGCGGCGGCCGAGAGCGAAGAAAACCAGTACGACCACGAACGCAGTTGCGAAAACCAGCTTGCCGATCAGCTTCTGCGCCTTGTCTGTCGCCGTCTGGCCATAGTTGCGGGTAACCGTGACCTCGACGCCGTCCGGGATCAGCGTCCCCTTGAGCGAATCGACGCGCTCGATCAGCGCGCCCGCGACATCGGCGGCATTGACGCCGGGCTTCTTCGAGATCTGGACGGTTACCGCCGGAAACTCGCCCTCGCGCGTGCCGATCCAGACGTAACGGCCAGGTTGATCGGGACCATCCTCGACGCGTGCGACGTCGCCAACGAACACCGGCTTGCGGTCTCCGGCGGCACCCCGTACGGCGACGACGAGTTGTCGCACATCGGTCGCGGATTCGAGATAGCTGCCGGTCTGCACCAGCACTTCGCGGTTGCCGGCAACGAGCGTTCCCGAAGATTGCAGCGTGTTTCCCAGACGCAGCGCCGTGACCAGATCCTGCGGCGTGACGCCGTACGCCTGCATGCGTTCGCTGTCCATCAGCACACGCAGCACGTGATCCGGACCGCCCAGGGTGGAGACGTCGCGTGTTCCCTTGATCCGCTTGAACTCGATCTCGGCAGCGCGTGCCACCTGCTGCAGCGCGAACGCCGAGCGCTCCGGATCGGCGGTCCACAAGGTCAGCGAAACGATCGGCACATCGTCGATGCCTCTCGGCTTGACCGTCGGTTCGAGCACGCCGAGATTCGGCGCCAGCCAGTCGCGATGCGAATTCACCGTGTCGTACAGGCGGACGACGGCGTCGTTGTACTTGACGCCAACCGCGAACTGAACGGTGACCACAGCCATTCCTGGCCGCGACAGCGAATAGACGTGTTCGATTCCCGACATGCGCGACAGCACCTGTTCGGCCGGCGTCGCCACCAGGTTCTCGACGTCGCGAACCGATGCGCCCGGAAAGGGAATGAACACGTCCGCCATGGTTACGTCGATCTGCGGCTCCTCCTCGCGCGGCGTCACCAGGGTGGCGAAGATTCCCATCAGCAGCGCCACCAGGGCGAGCAGGGGCGTCATCTGCGAACTGGCGAAGAGACGGGCGATGCGGCCGGAAATACCCATCGGCTTACCTGCCTGGCAGCGCCGCAGACTTGACCTGAATGGCCGCTTTCACCGGGTCGAGGACAATCCGTTCGCCCGCCTGCAGCCCGGCCAGCACCTCGACCTCGCCGACCCCCACCGTCTCGCCCAGTCGAAGCTGGCGCAGGCTGAGCGCCCCCTGCTCGTTGGCCACATAGACCGCGGCAACCTCGCCACGACGCACCACCGCGCTCTGCGGAACAGTCAACTTGCGGTCGCGACCGATCACGAAATGGACGCGCGCATGCATGCCGGGAACGACTCCGGAGATTCCGGCTGGCAGGCCGACGCGTACCGATGAAACGTGCGTCGCCGAATCGGCGGTGGGCAGAACCATCACATCCGTCGCATCGACCCACCTGCCGAGTTCCGGAAACTCGATCCTGGCCCGCCGCACCACACGCATCTGCGCCAGACGGTACTGTGGAATGCTGGCCGTTACGCGCAGACTCCCCGGCTCGTAGACCGACAGCAGTGGCTTGCCGGGAACCGCCATTTCGCCGAGTTCGGTGAGCCGTTGCGCAACGATTCCGGAAATCGGCGCGAGCACCGTCGCGTAACCGACGCCGACCGTCGCCTGCCCGTGCGTCGCCTGCGCCGCGTCCAGGTCGGCTTTCGCCTTGTCCAGCGCCGCCGAGCTGACGAAGCCCTGCTGCTGCAGGTTCCGCATCCGCTGGTAGTTGGCGCGGGCATTCACCAGTTGGGCAGTGGCGCCGGCAGCCACCTCGCTCGCTTCGCGGGCGTCGATCCTCATCAGGACATCGCCCTTCCTGACCGATTGGCCCGCGTCGACCCGCACTTCGACGACCCGTCCCGCGACCTGCGCCGCCAGCGTCGCCTGATTCACTGCTTCGACCAGCGCTTCCGCCGGCAGCGTCAGGTCGACCGGATGTGGCTGCACCACCTGTTCGGGCAGGGCCTCTGCCCGCACGCAAAGGGACGAGGCAGCAGCCAATGCGGCGAAGAACAAACGCCAACGACAGGGGTGACGACGTGTATGCCCGGACATGTTTATAAGGATATACTGATATACCATTGAAGACAACCACCTGTCCCCGTCGTCGACACGGATCAACGACCGTCCGCCGATGCAGGCAGTTCGGGGCTTGACGCCCGCACGGCGGGGATGAGACAAAGCCGGGATTCGTCGATCGGAGGATTGCCATGCAACACCTGTACCTCGCGCTGGCCCTGCTCGTCGCCGGCTGCAGCAGTGTGCCATCGACCGCCCCGCCGATTTCCGTCGGCGGCGAGATTCGCCAGCCCGAAACGGGCACCGGCGTCACCGCGCAGCCCGGCTGGCACGGCGACCGGTTTGCCGTGGCGACTGCGAATCCGCTGGCCAGCGAAGCCGGGGTGACGATGCTGAAGGCCGGTGGCTCGGCGATCGACGCGGCCATCGCGGCGCAAATGGTGCTGACGCTCGTCGAACCGCAATCGAGCGGAATTGGCGGGGGCGCTTTCCTTCTCCATTACGACGGCCGCGAAACGGTGGCATTCGACGGTCGCGAAACGGCGCCGGCGGCAGCGAGTGAAACGCTGTTTCTCAAGCCGGACGGCAAGGCAATGACTTTTCACGAAGCCATCGTTGGCGGCCGTGCGGTCGGCGTGCCGGGAGTCGTGCGAATGCTCGAAGCAGCGCACGCCGAATTCGGCAAACTGTCCTGGGCGAGTCTGTTCGAGCCGGCGATCCGGCTCGCGGAAAACGGTTTCCCGATCGGCCAACGCCTGCACGCTCTGCTCCAGGCAGATCCCTATCTCAGGCGCGACCCGTCGGCCGCTGCGTATTTCTACGATGGCAACGGTGAACCGGTGGCAATCGGCAGCATCCTTCGCAACCCCGAACTCGCCAGCGTGCTGCGCCGGATCGCCGACGAGGGATCGCGTGCGCTGCACGAAGGCGCCATCGCCCAGGCGATCGTCGACAAGGTCCGGCTACACCCGGACAACCCTGGACAGTTGCGCATGAGTGACCTGGCCGGCTACCAGCCGAAGCGGCGCACGCCGTTCTGCAGCAGCTACGCGCCGCGCCGGGCGGAAGCACCCCGGAGCTACCTGATCTGCGGTTTCCCGCCACCGAGTTCGGGAGCGATCGCCATCGCCCAAATCCTCGGCATCCTCGACGACACCGACGCCGGCTCGCTGCCATTTGCCGATCCACTCTGGATGCATTACTACACCGAGGCTTCCCGCCTGGCTTTCGCAGATCGCTCCCGGTACGTCGCTGATCCCGATTTCGTCGCCGCACCTGCCGGCAACTGGTACTCGCTGATCGGCCCCGACTACCTGGCCGGCCGGGCGCGGTCGATCGGCCCGCGCAGCATGGGTACCGCCAGGCCGGGCATACCCTCAGCGGCAACGACGACGCATGCCTCGATGCCCGAACAGGTCGAGCATGGCACTTCACACCTGAGCATCGTGGACGGTTACGGCAACGCGCTGGCGATGACCACCACGATCGAGGATGCGTTCGGCGCACGCCAGATGGTGAAAGGATTTCTTCTCAACAACCAGCTCAGTGATTTCTCCTTCGTGCCGCGCGACGACAATGGCGAACCCATTGCCAACCGTGTCGAACCCGGCAAGCGCCCACGCTCGTCGATGAGCCCGACGCTGGTTTTCACTGCGGACACCGGCGAACTGGTGATGAGCGGTGGTTCACCGGGTGGCGCGCTGATCATCCACTACGTCGCCAAGCTGCTCTACGGGGTACTGAACTGGGGACTCTCGCCGCAGCAGGCGATCGACCTGGCGAACTTCGGGTCGCTGAACGGCCCGACGCTGCTCGAAGAAAAGCGCTTCACTCCGGACTTTGTCGAAGCGCTTGCGGCGAGAGGGCACGAAGTCAAGGAAATCGGCATGAACAGCGGATTGCAGGCGATCGAGAGGAACCGTCGCGCTTACCGCGGTGGCGCCGATCCCCGGCGCGAGGGCAGCGTGATGGGGGAGTGATGGCTCTCCTCCATCCGCCCCAAACGTCCTCCCCGTCAGACCCTGGAGGCGAACAGTCGCTCGATTTCGGCCAATCGCTCGGCTCGCACGCCCTCGGGAACGCCGATGGCACGAACGACCTTGCGGATCATTTCGAGCACCTCGTCGCGCGCGCTCTGATCGCTGCCCAGCATCGCCGGAATCGCGGCAAGCGCAGTTTTCTGGTCGAGGAGGAGCGAGAAAAACTGTTCTCGCACGATCGACTTGAATTCCTGCAGGCCGATGCCTTGTTCACTTTCCGCGCGAATCTGCCGCAACACCTCGAACGAACGCTCATCGACCCCGGGCCCGGCCAGGCCGATGTATACCAGGCTGCGAATCGCCGCCTCGCGCAGTCCGCCCGCTTGCAGCCGGGAACGAAGCTGCGCCATGCGTTCCTGCATCAAAGCGAGTCGGTCAGGCTCGATTCCTGGGCGCCGGTGCGGACCGTCGTCCGCCGCGCCGAGGCCGAGAAGCGCCTGTACGAAGGGATTGCCGTAGGTCGTGAGGAAAATCTGCTCGACGGTCTGACCCCGGGGGTCACGCCACCCGTCGAGAGCGGCGACGAGCTGTGCGGAAACTGCTTCCTGAAACTTCATCCACGGGTTGTCGGGCGAAGCGGGCCGGCGCTGCTCGCGAACGCTCTCGGCAAGTCTTGCCACCTGCTGCATCAGCGGGTTGCGGTCGGAGAACAGCTCGAACGGGAGTTCGCTCGGCTGCATCTGGTGCTGCCAGTTCGCGAACTGCTCGTTGGCGAAGGCGCGGACGAAAGGCTGAAACAGCGTGCGGTAGCACCCGAGATTGATCTCGGACAGCCGACGCACGGCCGAAAAACGACGCTCGTCGTCTTGATTGGGCTGGACGATCTGTCGCAGATCGTCCAGTTTCCGTTGCTCGAAACGGCAATCCAGTCGCCCCCGACGAGTTCCCTGTTGGCCGCATCCACCGTCTTGGGAGTCAGCACGCCCTCATACAGTCTGGGAGGCAGGACATCGATGAGGTCGATGTTCGAGGCGAAGTCCTGGTGTTCCTTGCGGGCGATCGCACCGGAAACGAAAATGCCGAGGCGTCCAACACTTTCATGAACGGTATAGACGATGGTTAGTCGGCTGGCCAGAAGGTCCTGGTCATTCTCGTAGAGATCGACGATCCAGCCGAGCGCCTGCTGTGGCGGCGTGATGTTGTCTCCCTCCGAGCAGAAACAGACGATCGGCGAACGGATATTGCGCAAGTCGATCCGGACGCCATCGCTGGTCGTGATCTCGGCGGTCGCCAGACGATTGCCAATGAACAGTTGATCGACGATCCACTGCATTTCCTCGGCATTGAGGTTTACATGCCCTCCCCACCACTCCTCGAATTCGAGGAATCGCTCGGCATCCGTATCGATCTTCGACCAGATGTTGTAGTTCTTGCTCCAACAGGTGTTGGCCGGATCGAGATTTTCGAAATTGCTGACCAGACCGGCGCCGTCGAACTTGCCTGCTCCGAGATCACCGGTCAGCGCCGTGAGCCAGCTGCCGCCGGACAATCCGGCGTTGTAACGCATCGGATTCTTGCCTCTGACTCCCGCCCAATAGGACAGCGGCGCCCCGGGAACGATGATTGGCCCGAAAAGCTCCGGTCGTACCGCGGCGAGGATCATGACCGCCCAGCCGCCCTGACAGTTGCCGATCACGCACGGTTTTCCGTCGGCATCGGGGTGCAGTTCGATGACCTTTTCCAGGAACACCGCTTCCGCGCGCATGATGTCCCCGATCGTTTGTCCGGGCATTGGCTCTGGGGTGAATCCGACAAAGTAGCAGGGATGTCCCGCACGCATGGCCACCCCCAGTTCGCTGTCGGCCTTGAAGCCGCCGATGCCGGCGCCGCGCCCGGCGCGCGGATCGACCACCACGAACGGCCGCTTCCTGCGATCCATGCTGACCCCGTCCGGGGGCTGGATGCGAACGAGCAGATGGTTGGCCGGTCGCGCGAAAGTTCGACCGTCGAACACCAGTTCGGCATCGTAGCGAGTACATGCGGCACCTGCATTGCCCGATGCTCGTAGTACTGATTGCTGCGCTGGCGCAGCACGTCCCAGAAAAGAATCGTGCGCTGCGTGGCATCCAGCAGGTACTCGGAAAACGGATCGGTGAACGACTTACCGCTCGACGTCGTGTTCGCGGACGACGGGATCGCCGCGGAGGAGCTGGGCAAATCGGGCATGATGCGCATCTCCTTCTGGGTAAGCTGCTTGCGAAAAGGGGAATCCACAATCATTCGACCCCCTGCCAATCGCGCAGCCCCACGTGCTGTTCGCGGTGTTGGCGCCTTTGCCGACGATTCGATCCGACCCGAGCCTCTGGTGGCGCCAAGCCCGGCTTGACGGCGCCTGGCAGGCCCGCCATACTCGCTCGACATGCTCGTGCCGGCATCGGGTTGCCTCGGGACCAGGCGCCATAAGGCCGTCGACACACCTCCCGCAGCAGCAGCCCGCTTTCGCGGCGGGCACCAGATCCCGCGCATCGGCAGGAGATTGCCATGGTTGAGCCACTGATCGCTTCCGACGACCCGACGTTGCAGCCAATCGGGATTCCTCCCCAGCCACTCACCGGCCGTAAGGCTCTGGTCATCGGCATCGCCAACAAGGACTCGATCGCCTATGGCTGCGCTCGCGCTTTCCGCGCCTTTGGCGCAGAGCTCTCGATCACCTACCTCAATGACAAGACGAAGCGCTACACCGGTCAGCTTGCGCAGGCGCTCGGCGTCGACGACGCGCTTTACCTGCCGTGCGACGTGCGTGAGCCGGGCCAATTGGAGGCGGTCTTCGAGACCATCTGGCGGCAATGGGGCAAGCTGCATGTCGTCCTGCACTCGATTGCCTTTGCTCCGATGGAAGACCTGCACGGCCGGGTGACCGACTGTTCGCGTGACGGTTTCCTGATGGCGATGGACGTGTCGGTACACTCGCTGCTGCGCGTTGCGCATTTGGCCGAGCCGCTAATGGAAAAGGACGGCGGCAGCATTTTCACGATGAGCTACTTTGGTGGCGAAAAGGTCGTACCGCATTACGGGATCATGGGACCGGCTAAGGCAGCGCTGGAATCTGCGGCCAGGTACCTGGCCGCAGAGTTGGGACCGAAAGGAATTCGCGTCAACGTCATTTCGCCGGGACCGGTGATGACCCGCGCCGCATCGGGAATCGATCGTTTCGACGAACTCCTGGCCAAGACGAAAGAGAAAGCTCCGACTGGGAAGCTCGTGACGGCCGAACAGGTGGGCCTGGCGACAGCAGCACTGGCCTGCGATTTCGCCACGATCGTCACCGGCGAAGTGCTCTACATGGACGGCGGCTACAACATCATGGGGTAGTCCCGAGCAGTCCTCTCCCGGTGCTTCGAATCCAGCAGGAAACGCCGATTCGGTGCGAGCGTACGGTGATTACACGACGACGCAGTTTTCGCTCAGGAAGGCAATCGCCTCGCTGAGTGTGCCGTCGCTCGTGTCGCGCAGCACTTCTTCGGCGTCGGCAAGGAAGTCTCGCCATAGCGCTTCCAGGTCATCCTGCATTTCGTAAGGCGCGCACGCCCGGATGAAGCCAAGGACCGACTGCCGCTGGAAGCCCTCGTCCCGAATCTTGCGAATCAGCGCACGAGCGGCTGCTTTGCCGAGTGCAGTCCTGGCCGGCACGCCAGCGGCGAGGCAGATGAAGATCGTCAGCAAGGAATTGTCATCGGTCTTGCCACCAGTGATTTTCTGCCAATCTTCCGAGACCGCAGCGTCGAACAGACTCGCGTCCTCCGGACCGAAATCGCGCAGGAAATACAGCGGCTCGAGTTCCCGGATCAGTCGGTGGATTGGCTCGGAGACATCAAGAATTCGCGGCAGATCCTCCTTTTCCACCCGTTCCAGTTCCCGCCGGGCAACCGCCAGATAGGCTGCGGGCAAGTCCTTGAATACTGCCGTGAGCTGTTTTCTGCCCTTGGCTGGCACGCCCTTCCTTCTGATTCTCTCGATCAGTGCGATCAAACCGGCGGCATTGGGTACCGCGGCGTGGCCGGTGCCGCTCATATGGACGAGGATGGCGGTGCGAATGATCGACTCGACGGCAACCGTCGACACGGCCGATGCCGGCATGCCGAGGTTTTCGGCAAACCAAAGCCCTGCCGAAATCGCCAACTGATAGTCCAGCCGTTGCTCGAACGTCCGCTGATATTCGGCCAGGCTGCGGCGCATCGACCACTCGGCCAGGAACTCCTTTTGCGACTGTCGGACGAGGATCCCGTACGATGCGTCCTCGGGCATCGCCCAGAGTCTCTTGATCATTTCGGAACCGCCACGCGAGTGGGAAAGAAAGGTGCTGTCGCGCAGCGAGTGCGCCGCCACTTCGAGATCGCCTCCGCTGTGCTGCTCCAGGAACAGGCTGACGAGATTGACGATCCGTACGCGCGCCTCCTCGATATTTGGCCGCAGGTACTGCGTCCCGAAGAACTCGGCAATCTGCACCATCCCCTTCGCCGCTTCGTTCAGAATGCTGTCGAGTCTGCTCTGGTCAATGATGCCGGTGCGCACTCCATGCGCTAGCGCCCGTTCGAAAAAGGGGCGGTCGTCGAAAACTGCGACTTGCTGACTGCTGTGCTGCATGCGTGAAGCGATCCTTCCATGGGGAAGCTAGCGGGTACCGGTCGGCCGGTTACAGCGCGGATTCTTCCTCCGGCTCGGCGGGCGGCCGCTCGGCCATCGGAACCTCGACTGCTGCGCCAGCGGCTTCCCCGGCTTGTGCGCGCGCACGCAGAATCAGCAAAACGTCACGGAAAATCTCCGGGGAATGATAGCGAAGCGTCCACGCCAGTTCCATCCAGTCGTGGTCATTGACCTCGCTGTGACTGAGGATCGCGCGATTGGCGCCGGGATCGGAGAGCGCGTCCAGGCGTTCCTCGTCGCTCATGTCGTCGTACGCGTCGTCGGCGTCGGCGTCGGCAAAGAAATCGAAACTTCCCGTCCGAAAGAAATGCTCGATGTTTTCGCTGCGCTCGCAAAGATAGTCGGCAAGCACATCGCAGCCCCCCTCGACTTCACCGATCGCCTCCAGAAACTCGTCCGGATCGCCATCGGGGCGAAATATGACCGAATTGATCATGCCGTGCAGCCGCTCGTGACTCTGATCGCCGTAGCGCCGTTCAAGAACAATCGCCCGGGCAAACTGCTCCGGGGAAACCAGCAGATTGACCACCGATTCCTTCGACGAATCGAAGTCTCGCAGCACCGCCAGCAAATCCTTCGCCGCCAGGTCGTCAAGGGCGACCATCAGGGCGCCGTCGCCATCGCTGTCGACGATCGAGGCCAGGGCTGCTTCAGCGCCGACGATGTCGCCAACACGGATCAGCTTTTCCGCTTTGACAAGGACTGGGTGACTCATCAATGATCCCCGGAGAATTGATCCCTGCGGTCGAAGCCCTGCTCTGCAAGCCACTCGGCACCTGCCTCATCGAGGTCGAAGTCGTCCTCCGCCTCGTCAAAGTCCTGGTCGACAGACTGCCTGCCGCTCGCCGCCGGCAGTCCGTCGAAACGGCCCTGCAGGAACTCGAGGCAGGCGGTCACCACCAGGAACTGCTCGCCATTCGGATTCTCCAGGACGATCCTGGCCAGATCCGCGGCCCAAGACTCGAGCGATATCGACCCCAGCAACGCTGACCAGGGCGGCAGGTCCTCCGGTTCCAGCAGGGCAAGATCGCGCATCATTTCCGGGCTGGCGAAACGCATGCCGCCATGGAAGGCGACCGCGACCATTTCCGGGTTGCACTCGAGCATGGGCAGAAGTTGGGGAAGCTGCCCGCGCTTCGCCTTCAGTCGCTTGGCGAGGACATCATGACCGGCCGAATCCGTCATCAGATCTTCGAGTTCCGCCTCGTAGGCAGATTTCAGCTCCGCGAAGTAGGGCGACAACCTCATTCCAGGACTCCTTCCATATAACTCTTCCAGATTTCCCGCGCCGTTTCCAGAGGCTTCTCGAGAAGATTGCGCCGTCGATTTTCATCGTAAGCATGCCGCAGGTCGGGATCGGAGAGCGTTTCGTAGGCTTCCTGGACGTCCCGAAACTTGTCGGTCGCTGTCGGATCGGTATTCCGGTCAGGGTGAAGCTGTCCGGCTTTCCTGCGATAAGACGCGCGCACGGCATCGCGTGAGGCGTCGCTGGCGATGCCGAGTATGGCGTAATAATCCTTCATGCGTCCTTATCGAGTATCTGGTGTCACCAACGGCAAGCAGAATCCGCCTGGCGTCGAATGGCGAAGTGCGACCGGGACGGCGAAATCCGCTGCCGCGGAATGGCGACCCCTAGGAGAGACGCAACCGCTGCCACAGAGTGCTGGTCAACGCCACCTGGTTGAGCGTATAGAAGTGCAGGCCCGGCGCACCACTGGCGAGCAATTTTTCGCAGAGTTCGGTAACGACGTCAAGGCCGAACGCACGGATCGACGCCGCATCGTCGCCATAGGATTCCAATCTCTTCCGGATCCAGCGCGGGATCTCCGCGCCGCAGTTGTCGGAAAAGCGGGCCAGGCTGCTGTAGCTGGAAATCGGCATGATGCCGGGGACGATCGGTGCCGTGATGCCAATCGCCTGGCACTCGTCGATGAAGTGCGCGTAGGCGTCGAAATTGTAGAAATACTGGGTGATCGCGGAATCGGCACCGGCGTCGAGCTTGCGCTTGAAAGCCAGGAGATCGTCGAGCGGGCTTCTCGCCTGCGGATGATATTCGGGATAAGCGGCGACCTCGATATGGAACCAGCAGCCCGTTTCCGCCCGGATGAACTCGACGAGTTCGTTGGCATAGCGAAAGGTGCCCGGCCTCGCCATGCCCGATGGCAGATCACCGCGCAGCGCGACGAGGTGGCGGATGGCCGCGGGACTT
>WBZT01000220.1_pt2 | contig 23831 bp, 26 predicted proteins | sample 5204241 | NCBI WGS metagenome assembly WBZT01 (sample SAMN12344358, study PRJNA552823) | activated sludge metagenome | biome: Activated sludge suspended growth; feature: Nitrification reactor; material: Wastewater; isolation source: activated sludge from nitrification reactor of wastewater...
CTTCTTACGAAGCCATTCCGAGCGCAGACACTCAACGACCATCAAAGTAGAGGGAGAGTCCAACCACTTCGCATCCATGCAAGGCCCTGTATTCAGGTTCTTCAGCACGTACCGCGCCTGCTCCACGTCGTCGCCGTTGAATGCCGCGACTTCCTTGCAGCGTTGAAGTACAGCTTCGATCGAAGTTGAGTACGGTGATTCTCCGTCCAGCGATTCGATCTGCTTCCTGAGCCTTGAGTCCGTCTCACGCTTACCGCCCGTGAACCAGTACAGATCAGTGCTCAGTGCAAGTCCTTTGAGTCTCGCCAGCGCGACATCCTCGACCAGGGAGTTGCATAACTCCGTATTGCCGGTGTTCACACCGGGGCTATAGCGGGGCTCTGCTTGGGAAGCGGGAGGACTGGGCACTTGCACTTCCTCGGAAGTGGCGGGTCCAGGCGTAGAGCGGACTGACGCGCCCGTGTCCGAGGGGCTTCTGTTGCCGACGATCAAGGCGGCAACGACGGCACCAACCGTCACTAAGACGCACGCTGCTACTGCCAAGCGGCGGCTCATACGCCTCTTTGCGGCCGGTCCGGGTGCTCCGCAGTTCGGGCAAGTGGTGGCTCGAACGCTTAAAGGTTGGTCGCAATCCGTGCAAGGAACCAAGGCAGGCTGGTCATGGGGCGCGGCTACTCGCGACCCGATCGGATCCTCTCCAGTTGTTGGGAGGTCAGTTTCTCTTGCGGGCGCTTTGAATGCCCAGACGAGACAGCCGATCCACGCGAGAACGGTCCAGCCTAGAAAAACGTTGAACAGCGTCAGGAGAAGTAACTTCGTGTCTGGCATTGCCCGACGGAAAGCCATCAGTGACGGCAACACATACAAGGCGTACAGAAGAGCAACCGGCAGCAGAAGAACTGCGTCTATCAATCCCGCCAAACCTCGGCTTGCGCCAAAGGCGTCGGCCATTGAAGTGAAGAGCGCAGAGCCTGCGGCCGCGACGAATACCAACAGAATGGTTGCCGCGGTCCACCGCAACCAACTCCACTGTCGCACTGTCTGCCGACCCGGCCGGCTATCCTCCCTATTCACCGCGTGGACCCCCTCAATCCGAAGTGACCTCCGGTCATGGCTCCGTTCCCAACCTTGAACCCAAAGGCTGCCACAGCTCCAAACGCGGGTGGGCCACGAGACGAGCCCTCGGACTACGCAACGCCAACCCGCTGCCACGAACAGCACTCCCGTCCCCTCCCGCCGTGAGTCTTACACCGCCACCTGCTGAGTAAAGTCCGCTCCGGCGGACCGCTCCCCCGCAACTTTCCGCACGCGCTACAGGCCTACGGCCTTCCGCTTATTTCGCGCGGAAACTGGCTCCTCCGCGCCCTTCGGGTTGACTCACCAGGCGACGCTGTGAGATCGGCGGTTATCAGGGGACGGGCAGAGAATGGAACACCCCCCGCCCCCGAAGGGCGGGGTCATATGACCCCAAGATGGGTGAGCCACCAGCCCTTCGTAGTCGGCCGGAACTCAGCGGTGAAGGCCCGGCCCGTTAAGCCGCACTCGGCAACCCCGGCGACCCTCACGACCATCTCGCCGCGCTGGAACCGCACGGCCCGGATGCGCGGGTGCAGCAGCTCCCGGCGGCTGCCGCCTGCCGACCGAAGGCTGGCCAGCATACGCGGATGGATGCCCTCGACGCGTGGCCTGGACATAAAGCGCTCACCAGCCAGCACCTGAATGCACCCACCCACCAACTCGACGGCCCACGTGGCATCGAAGGGGTGCCGCGGGCTGACTTCCTCGAGGTCCTGCAGCAGCGGGTCGGTGGGGTGAACGGTGTAGGAACTGGGCTGCCCCAAACGTGGATTGAGAAGTGCGGTCATCGTGCGGTCCCTTCCGGTGATCGGTTGCGGGAGGGGCTTCCTCCCGACGCACGCGATCAGGGACACCGGGCAGTTGGGGGGCAACTCGACGAACCGTCAGGACGGCCAAAGATCTTCAAGGAAATAAGCGCAGCGCCGACGAAGATTTTGACGACCTGGCGGCGGGCCCGCCCGGTCGAGTTGCGGCACAGCAGCCCGGAGTCCCAGCGTGAAGAAGTCGGGAGAAGCCCCGGACAACCGGCCCCGATCCGGGACAGTGCAAGGCCAGCCACCCATCCACAGATCCGCGCAGACCCGAACCCGGATCAACTCAACGGGCGTCTCATAGGGCCATGAGGACTGAGCCACTTTTCGAGGTGACCGTGTTCGATGTGCAAGACGACGAAGACTGCGGCTGCGAAACCTGCCAGACACCGTGGGGAACGAGACTGCCCTTCAACGCCCTACGGCGTCAGTGACTCCTCGTCCGGCGGTGGCTCCGTTAACGCGTGGGGGAACGCAGATGTCTGTCCGCTTGCAGGAAAGCCGACATCGCCGTTGCACCACCGCTTCCCCAAAGCAGGAGAAGCCTTCGGGGCCGCCGACAGTCAGTGCCCACTCGCTACGATGAAGGACGGCATCAAGGGGGCGACGTGAACTACCGCACTAAGATCCTGCTGACCATTTCATGTGTTGCTGTAGCGGCTGGGTGTTCATCAGGCGAACCTGCCACTTCGACCGGCAGTTCATCGTCGGCTGCTAGTGCAAACGCCCCGGCCGCCGTCGACCCCGCTGAGACGATCAAGGGGTACTTCGAGGCTGCTGGGAACCTGGACTTCGACGCAATGGAAGCGAATGCTGCCCCGGGCAGCCCGGCCGCCTTGTATGCGAAATCTCGGCGGATCATCGACGTTGACGGCACCACCGCCACCTCCGTGCAGACCACAGCCACCGAGGCGGTCCTCGACTGGGGCAATGACAGCCAGTACACGTTTAACGACTTCCAGTTCGATGACACCGGAAAACTCGTGACCTGGACCACCAGCCCCGGTGGCCCCCTGGCGCCGCGCATCCAGGAGTTCAACAAGACGGTCCGGGTGGGCACGACGAAGATTCAGTTCGTCGGCCAATATGTTGCAAATGATGGCGCCCTGGTACTCCCGATCAGGGTAAGCAACCCGAGCAGCCAGCAGGTTCGCCTTGCCCCCCGGAACTACGTCAATCCCAATGGCCGACAACTCAGCACAGACATCACACAGGGCGATACGACAGGCGTGATGGAGATGGCGCCAAAGGCCCGTGACATCGGCTACATCTCGACTAGCAAAGGCGGCAAGCCAAACGGGCGGCTAACTGTCTACACCTACGACGAGGACGGCTACACCATCGCCGAGAAGGTCATCAGTCTCAAGTAGGCGGCTGGCGCGGACGTTACCCTCGGACAATCTGGCCAGAGTTTGGAAGTCCGCAATGGTCATGCGTCCTGTCCGCGACCGCGGTCCAACGCTCTGTACACAGTGGCCCGGCTAACACGCAAGGTCTCAGCGATTTCCGACACCTTCAGCCCTTGATCACGCAGATCTATTACGGTCTCGTGAGCCTGTGGCGTGAGGGCTTTCGGGCGTCCACCAATCCGGCCGCGAGCCCGAGCTGCCTGCAGGCCGGCCTGCGTCCGTTCAGCCAGCAGGCCCCGCTCGAACTCAGCCAGCGCAGCCATCACGTGAAAGATCAGACGACCATTAGCCGTGGTCGTGTCGATCTGCTCGTTAAGGGATCGTAGACCGACCTCGCGATGCTCTAGTTTTGAAACCAGTTCGATGAGGTGCTTCATGGAACGCCCTAGCCGGTCGAGGCGCCACACCACCAACGTGTCACCGATCCGCAGATGGTCCATCATCAGGTCGAACTCCGGGCGCGAGGTTGCCACACCCGAGGCATGATCGATAAAGATTCGCCCAACCCCCGCCGCCTTCAAGGCATCGACCTGCAGGGCCGGGTCCTGGTCGAGTGTGGACACTCGCGCGTAGCCGATCAACATGGGCCTAGGTGTATCAGAACCCGTGGACAAAACTGCGGCACCTTACCCGGCGAATGAGGTGGGGCTTGGTAAGTGCCGGAAACCCCAAGGGTATTGTCAGGTCGCCTTGTCGAGCACTCGCCTGTTCTAAAGTGCAAGCCATGCTGATCCGAGCGTACGGATTGTTCTGGGACCGTGAAGAAATTGATTGGGCGCCAGGTCATGGGAAAGCCCGCCACCTTTGGGGTCGCCGCAATTCCAACAAGCCCTCGTTGCGGATCGCCGACGCCTGGTATCAGAAGGGCTTATACGTCCTTTACAGCAACACTGGCCCCTACTACGTGGGGTTAGTGCGGAAGCAAGCGTTGGGTACGCGACTGGCCCAGCACACCGTCGACCTGCACAAGAACAACTGGCTGCGCTTCTCATGGTTCGGGTTCCACCCCTTAGGGGACAGCCCTAACGTGATCAACGGCGTTGACCTGAGCCAGAAACCAGTCAGCGCGTCTGTGGACGAGATGATCGGCGAAATGGAAGCACTACTCATTAAGTCGATGGGCACCTCGAATCTCAAACAGATGAACTTCAGACAAGCCAAAGAGTGGCAACAGGTCAGAGAGTTCGAAGAAGACTACTGGTTGAACAAGTACTGAGCCTGGCGACTCTCTCAAAACTCATCAGTTGCGAGCCGGGTTCTGAACACGAGTTCTGGACGCTTCGTCATGCTTGGCTTTCCGTACGTCTCAGAAACGGTCGTTTCTGACACCGGCTCGCGAACAACTCTTAGCCTCAGAACGGACTCTCTTCTCGAAGTCCCGCTTGTGTCCGCAACCTCAGTCGGCCACGCGATTGAACACAGGAGCCAATCCCAAACGGGCATACGAACCATGTCCAGGGGCTGTCACGCTTGCTCGGCACAATAAGCCGCGTACTTCCAGTTGGCGACCGGTCAATTTACAAGACGACTTAGGCGCTACCTTCCAGGTTAGGGGGGACCCCTGATCTGACCGGGATGGGAGAATCACCTGACCACCGTTCCACTCGGGAATGGTGATTGACTGAACGCGAGCATCGGAGCGCTTCCAATGCATGCGACGCGGCAACACCCGGTACAAGGTGCCCTTCGGATCGACAGACCAGGCGACCTTGCCGCTCGACACATATTCCGGATTCACCTCGCGCGGGGAGCCGAGATGGTATGCGCGCCCCTTTGGGGTGATTCTCCAGTACTGCTTGCCTCTCCTAGTAAGCTCACAACCGAGCGAGGCTGAGCCGTCTCTGCGGACAGCTTCGTCGACTAAACCGCAAGGGTAGGACCATGGATGATCCTGCAGTCGCCATGCCCGCCGATCATTCACCCAACGCACGATCGAATGAGTCGCCGCACAGACTGAACCCCTCGGGCTTAGGCAGTCAGTACCGAATTCGTTGAAGCCCTTTGGGACCGTCTGCTCCGACCCGAATCCGGGGGCGATCAGCCGAAAACTCCGGAAGGAGGACTTCGCTGCTTCGGGCACGCTGATATGTCCGTCAGGGAACGAGTAGTCCGGCACGTCGTGGTAGCTCTCCACGTCTTCTTTCAGAACCCCGGATGTATCGATACTGGCCAACCTGTACTGGCGCCCGGCTTGCTCTAAAGCGGCCCATGCGCCTCCAACAGAATCTGCTGACAGAACCATGATGCCTTGGTGCTGAGTCCCGGCAGAGAAGAGCCGGACCGCGTCTGTTGCAAGGTCGTAGTGCAAGTACTGCAACGCCGGCGCCTCGCAGGATGCCCACACCCCCCGAGCTCCGTCGCTCACAGCGTTGGAGACGGTGCAAGGTAGCGGCAATGGTCGCTGAGTCCCATTGAACAAGACCTCGATGACCCGGCCATAGAAGAGCCCCCCAATGAGGACGCCGCCAGCGCCGTTGCTGTAGAGCGTATTGTTACGGATCTTCGAGGAGGGAAGATCGATGATCTCGTTCTTCCCATCCGCAGCAACGTGCACCAGCCGTCCGGCGCGGCCCACTCGAGTCCATACGCCACCCTGATCATCGGGAATGATCTCCGATGAGGAGCTCTTTGTCACGGGCACGGCCCACTCATTCCCGCCCGAACTCGCAGACAGCTGCCCTCCACCAACGGGCTTATCCCCGACCGATGCAGGCATCCAAGCCGCTGCAGGTGCGGCGGCGGCCACAAGCGCTAGGACCACACCGACTGCCAGCATCATGAAGGACCCGGCCCAGGATCTCATTTGCTACCCCCACACGAGAAACGTCGACGCCGACGATCATGAACAGACTAGCCGGAGTTCACAACAGAATCTGGCGAGGTACTCCTACTTCACTACACGACTCGCCTGCTCGATGTAGGTCGCAGGGTTCGTCGTCGCCATAGAACAGGTGGGAGTAATCGGCATGGGCCGCCGCAACGTGCTCGGCTTCGTGACGTGTATCGGCCTGGCCACGGGTGTTGTGCAGGGCTACCAGAGGAGACCCACCCCGGGTGTTCGCACACGAACCAGCGGCAAGCTCCACTCTGTTGCCGCAAGAGATTGAGACCCCTGCTTGAGCTGACATGACCATCCCGGTTCACAAGCGATCACTTGTGCGTGGAGTCTCATGTCGTCTTACGCACCTTGCAAGGGGGTTGCTGGCCGACGTCCCGGCAGGTGGTCCTTGGTTTCCGGTTGACTTCACGACCAGTTCCAGTAGCTCACGTGTTGCAGGTGGTAGGTGGACGCCTGCCCGTTGTACTCGTACTGGATCAACAAACGTCGATACCTTCCCCTCGAGGGTGCCGAGAGCGTTACTTTCACAGATCCTTTCTTGCGGAAGGCCCCTTCCGCGCAAGTCGGGTTACATGTGCCAACCCAGTAGGTGCCTGTACCCGTTGCTCGCCTTGAGTCCCAGCGGCTCCACCGCGTGTTCTTGATCCACTCCAGGCGGTAGACGAGCATGTTGGAGGGTCGGATCTTCCAGTAACGCATCGACTTCCACGTCGCCTCGGGGCTGACCAAGGCCAGGGGCAACGTGTCGGATCTGCTGACCGACAAGCGCTCATCCGTCACTGCCGTTCCATGTGCTGCGGTTGTTGCAGTCGATAGCGCCAAGCACAGCCCGCACGCGGCGGCCACCACTTGCCGGATTGACGCCCTCACAGTCATGACTCACCGATCAACATGCTTTGCACGACTTGGCGCTTGGTCCACATTGTGCCGGCCTCCAACATGCTCTTCTACTCCCGAAAGGACCTCATAGGGGACGAAATCGTCGACACCACGCTCCGGGATTCGATCCTGCCCGCGGCACTTTGGCGCTGAACGCTGCCAGCGAGGACTTCCTCCATGTGGGGCGGGTGTTCTGCAAACCCTTGACACGTAGTCGTTTACCGTCGCGTTTGATCGTCAGACGCGACGGCGACGGATCAGGAGCCAAGCGCTGAATCTTACCCCTGAACGTTTCACCCTTGAGTGATCCCCACGCGCAGTCTTTGCCATCCCCTGGGTAGCGGCCGTCGTCGTGGAAGATGCGCACCTTTGAGCCCGTTCGCCAGATGCGAAGCATCTGCCAGGTACCACCATCAGACTGAATCCAGATGGACTCGCCCGGCGTTGGCTTAGCCGTGGGTTGAGCCACGGCAGCACTAGGGCTGAGTAAAACCGCAGCAGCAACCGCGGTCACTATACGAAGCATGCTCGGCTCCTTCGATGGTGTCCTGAGGCGGGCGCGCCGAGTGCGGTACTCGAACACAGTTGGTTCAGCATGGCTTCGCTACCCTTGCCGGAATCCAGCCCTGACTGCGATCACATGTGATGACGTAACGCATGTGTCTTGGGAGCCCCTCGCGGTCCCGTTTGTTGCCGAACAGTTTCACTGTGAGTCGTGTGTAGGTGCTGGCGCCGGCGATGGTGCGGGGTCTGCTGACCGTGACGCGGGCCTGCAGTGTGGTCACGCCGGGGTAGGAGGGGAAGTTGAAGAATCCGCGAGCACTGCGGCCATTCCACCGTAGTGACGTCAGCGTCGCGTCGGCGTGTTGGCAGTTTAGATCGACCGACGGCGGCCTTGCGGAAACGGTGCGGCAATCCCAGTAAACACCAGGCGTCGCGGCATGTGCGGGAGTCGGGCCGGCCATCGCGCTGACTACGAGCAGTAAGGGCCACGTCTTCATCGTGATTCGCAGGCGGGTTGATTCTGAGTACCTAGTCCGCCGGAGTTCAGCCGCCTCATGTTCACAGAGTCACGCCAGGTGCGCACCGAGGGGGCAGCCCACACGGCCATGTTGTAGTGTCCAGGTGCCGCCTCAGGGGTGTCGTAGTCGATCCAACGTTTAGTGCTGAAGCGCATGGTCGCCGTGCTCTTCCTCGTACCGGCCCAGCACCAGGATCCCTTGTTGCCTTTGCGTTTGAGCGCAACTGCGGGCAAGCTCCCGCGCAGGTCGTAGTGCATGTCAATGACCTCGAACGCCATAGCTCTGGTCTTGGCTGTGGGCACTCGCAGTACAGCCTTGCCGTTGCGAACACTGGCGACCTTGTAGAAGACGGGATTCATGCCGTTGGACCGGTAATAGTCCTTGGCATTGACCGCACGGATCTGGCATCCCTCACAATCGATCCATACCGTGATCCGCGTCGTCGATCCGGCAGCACTCGCCGGTGCCGCAACGGCGGCAAGCCCTAGCGCGCAACTCACTGCGAAACCGACTGTGAACCCTCGTCTCAGCTGCATTACTACCCCCTAACGCAGCCCAACCCCCGTCGGGCCGCGCACATATTTTAGCCGCACAGATCACTGTAGGTGTTCCCTGCGCACCGATGGGACCATTCAGTCCAGGGACGTGGTGCAACGAACTGATCTGGTTCGCATCATTCGACAAGGGGACTTCGGCGGTCTTAATAACGGTCCTTTGTGACACCCGCCGAGGTTGTCTTTGGACCTGAATACGCACCAAACGCACCGGGAGTCACTTGGAGCGAAGCCGATGAGTCACGAGTACTCAGGGTTGCGAAAGTTGGGTGTTGAGCGGCCGGACGTGTTCACGTCCATCGGCTGAGTTCTCTCACTTGACCTTGATGGTGAACTTCTGGCTGAATGCGCTGAAGCCGGCGACGGCAGGGGCTTTCGCCTGCAGACGACACGTGCCCTTCTTCAAGCCCTTGAGTTTGGCCTTCTTGACTGTGCAGACCTTCTTCGTGGTTGTCCGCCAGGACAACGGAGCGCCCTGTGCCGTCTTCTTGGCCAGGCGGACCTTCTTACCCTTCTTGAGCGTGGCCCGGGGGGCACTCGCTGCCTGAGCCGCTGGCGGGGTTGTCCCAGCGACCGGCGGCGCAGGATCCGACGGGGTCGACACAGGGGGCGCCGAGGGCTGTGGGGTCGGTGGTGTCGGTGTGGGGCCGGGGTTGGAGCCTGCACCTGCCACCACGGTTCCGGTGACTGTGTAGCCGGTGGCCGCGACGAGATTCAGGGTCACGGTGGTGTTCACGGTGACGGGTGTCGCCTGATCACACGACGGCACACCACTATGCCACGAGGACCGCGGCGCGCCGTCGGTGTCGTCATAGGAGGCGATCGCCACTCGATACGTGCCGGAGGGGACCTGGGAGACCGAGTAGGTGCCGTTCCAGAACTCGCCTCGACCACCCTGCGAGCGGCCGTTGCGATAGTCCTCACACGTGGCGTACAGAGAAACCCAGCCTTGCTTGATGGGGCCGTTACTGCTCGTCGCGGTGCCACTGAGTGTGTTGCCGGGGCTCGCGACCAGGTCGGCTGTTGTGTCACCGCTCACGGTGATCGTGTCGGCCTGCGCGCAGGCGGGCTTCGCCGCATGCCAGGACTCCCTCGCAGTGGTCCCGTTGTACGGCCCGATCAAGGCGCGGTAGGTGCCGGGGAGCAGTCTCGTCGAGTAGGTGCCTTGACCGCTGATTGTCGTGGTTCCGACGCTCGGGGCATCGCACGTTGAGTAGAAGGCGACAGACCCACTGGTGGCCATGCCGCTCGTCAGTAGCCCGTTGCTGCTTGTCACTGTGCCGTGCACGGCCTCTCCTGCCGCAGCGACAAGATTCGCCGTCGTGTCTCCGCTCACGGTGATCGTGTCTGCGTCTGCGCAGGCTGCTTTGGCGCTGTGCCAGGACGGGGCAGCGTTGTAGGCGTTGATCCGTACTCGGTAGGTGCCATCCGGTACGCGGGTCGCGTAGCTTCCGCCGGAGAAATTCGTGCTGCCGGCGGGATGGCTGTTCGCGTAGTCGCTGCACGTGGCGTAGAACACGAGCCCGCCGTAGGCAGGACCTCCCACGGCACCTGTCACAGTGCCCGTGACCAGTGAACCCTGGGTTGAGGAGGCAGACGCGAGGACTAGATCAGCCGTACGCGGGCCAGTGACGGTGATGGGGTCGGCTTGCTCGCAGGATGATTTCGCGTTGTGCCAGGACCCGTTGTAGTTGTTCCAGTCGATGATCTCCGCGCGGTACGTCCCCGCGGGGAGTTGGACCGAGTAAGTGCCGCCCGTGATGTCAGCCGTATAGGACTGACCGCCTTGGCAGGCCGTCTGGAAGGTCACCTCGCCGTCGTTCACCGTGCCCTGTCCCACTGTCACCGTGCCCGAGACTGGGTACGTGTTCAGCGCGACCAGATTGACCGTGCTGTCGCCGGTCACGGTGACGGTGGTCGACTCTGCGCAACTGGCCTTGCCCGAGTGCCAGGAGTACGTGCTGCCGTAGCCGTCATCGGGACTGATCCGCACCCGATAGGTGCCCGGCAGGACCGAGACCTGATAGTTCCCGCCAGCGATCGAACCTTCGGCGGCAGCATGCTCGCTGCGGTAGTCCTCACACGTGGCGTAGAAGCCCACATCGCCGGTGATCACCGAACCGTTGGAAGACGTCACCGTCCCGCTGACCGTCGCCCCGCTCGCAGTCAACAGTTGGGTACTGCTGTCGCCAGTGATCGCGACGGGCTGGGACTGCTCGCATGTGGCGGCGGCGTTGTTCCAGGAGGTTGCCGCTCCGCTGGCAGGGATGATCAGAACTCGATACGAGCCTGCTGCGAGGTCGCTCACGGAGAATGAACCGTTGACGATCTGACTGCTGCCGCCCGCCCGGGTATACGGGTTGTACATGTCGCCGCCTTGCTCAGCGTTGTAGTCGGCGCAACTCGCATACCAGTACACAATGCCGCCGTTGACTGGTCCAGCGGCAGCCGTGACGCTGCCGCCGAACGCAGCCTGCGTGGGCGGCGCTCCGATCAGACCGAGCAACAACGCAGTCAAGAGCATGACTCGACGTACCATGACTCTCCCTACCTGGGAGAGGCTCACGACCGGCCCACGAGACACTGCGAACATCCCCGTACCCCCCTTGATCACGAACTAGTCGCAGACTACAGGCCGTGCATGCGTCGCGGGCCGTCCAGTCTGTCTAGACCTGTAGGAAGGCGGGATGGATCGATCACGAACCGTCGTTGGCGGCCGCTGGTTTCGCTGCGATGACGGTGAGGTTGTCCTTGCGCATCAGTTTCGATCCCCATCCGACACGTTCCGGTGTGGACTGGGTGCCGACAAGCTCTCCGCCCACCTCCTTGACCATCTCGAGGACTTGCTGCGGGGAGTAGAAGGAGACCACGGGAGCGCCGATGTTGTTCCAGTACCCGAAGATGGAGATTCGCTGTTCAGTCATGCGCGTGGTCGCTCGTTTGGCCCAGAACAGCGCGGCCGAGCCCACCCGCGGCCGATACACCGGCTCCAGGACGACCAGTGTGCCTCCTGGCCTGACCATGCGCATCGCGTTCGACAGCCCGTGCATGGCATCGCTCATGCTGGCCCGCCGCGTCGTTCCCACCAGGTGATGCAGCAGGGCTGCCGCCAGGACAACATCGAAGGTGTTCTCGAACGGGGCCAGCGCTTCGTCGTCCAGCACGGAGACCAGCGCGGTCTGAACCCTGGGCATCTTCTCCGTGACCCGCGCCAACGAGTTCCGGCTCACGTCCATCGCGGTGAGGTTACGGCGTTTGAGTCCCAACTCGTGGGCTAGGGCTCGTAGGGTCTCCCCCCCCCCGGCGCCAACATCGCAGAGGGTGGAGTCCGCAGTCACACGGCTACTGAGGAGGCTGGCAACACCCTTGATCCGCTGCTTCGAATAGTGGTGCGCATGCGCGTCGAAATACTCGACGGTGCCCGCATCTGCACGTTGGGGATGCTCGGTATCGCTCACGGGCTTGATCCTCGCACGAGGCACCACCTCGGGTGGTGAGTGCCTGCCGAACGCGGCGTTGACGGGTGCCCTCGCCTGGCCTCCGGGTCGCTGCTGGTGGCGACGGATACCGCTGGTGGGTTGCTGGGGACAGAACGGTGATCAGAATGGGTGGCTGTGGCGGGGTGGCCCCGCGACACGGCCGACCTTGCGCCACTGCTTCTTTGCCGGCTTTCGCGCCTGGACGACAGCTGGTATCGCGATCCATTCAGCGTGATCCGATCCACTTCCAGATCGCTCCGCCGTGTACACGGTCTGGTTGGTGGTAAGCGGCCCCCCTCAGTTTCTGCTTGAGATCGGGCACGTAGGACGCGAGAACCGCTGCTCCGATGACCAACGCCGCGATGATGCCCCACATCATTGCCTGGGATCCTCTGACCTTGTTGCGCGTAAATGAAACGGATTCGCTGGCCCAGTGCGCGAACTCACGGCTGATCTCCCGGGGCAAGTGGACTTGCGACTCCCAGGGATGTGGTGGAACGGGACATCTTGGACGCCCTACGAACAGCCCATCCCCTCCGGCCAGAAGCGGCTCCTGTGGAATCAGCGCCGGCTGTGGCGAACTTACTGCTAGGCGACGATGGCGTCGATCCTGCGGCAGGTTGGGAAGAGTCCCAACCGCAGACTTCTTCGGCGCCGAACCTGACCGCTCTGCATGACCAACTGCATGAATGAGGCTATTGCCAGTCACGACGGCAACCACGCTGCGGCGATTGGCAAGTTCGTCGTCTCCGTCGTCTGCGTCGAGTTCGTCGTCTCCGTCGTCTGCGTCGAGTTCGTCGTCTCCGTCGTCTGCGTCGAGTTCGTCGTCTCCGTCGTCTGCGTCGAGTTCGTCCATGGCCACTGACTAACTAAGGGCGTCCTAACTTTGCAGTTTTCCACTGCCCGAAGTGGGATGATCTTAGGAAGGCGGTATGTAGGCGACGAGCTGGCTGGGGAGGTGAACTTGATGGGCATGAGCGACCAACCTCATGAGTCTGTCCTCCCTGATGAGTCTGTCCTCAAGTCGTACCGGTCCTTCGTGCCCGACGACGTTCACGCTTCCGACGGACTCCGTCAAGCTTCAGGCGACGTTATCAACGCCTTCTACGAATCGTTCGTTGATGATTCGAGTGGGGTAGTGAACGGGATAGTGGCCTATGGGACGAATCTCAGGGAGACCTGCTCATGTGAGGGATGTGCCCTAGCGCGTTGCAAGGACGCACGGCCGGACGGCTAGTGAAACTGCGATCGAGCGAGATTGAACTCCGCGCTCAACTCGTCGAACACGTCGGCCGGCGCATCGAGGCGCTTCAGGTCATCAATGACGCTGTGCAGGCGTTGAAAGGCTTCGTCTCGGAAGAGCGGAGATCTGGGATACTCGGCTAGCCACATGGTCGTCGCCTCGATGACGAGATCGTTGAGGGACTCTCCTAGGACATCCTTCAGGTCGTTGAGCTTTCCTTCCATGTCTTTGTCGACTCTCACCACGGTCGAGACGACATCCGAGGATTGCGCCGCGACCGTCTGCCCTGAACCAGGGCCGGGCTCTGCCGTCTCGCCCGTAAGCCGAGCCACCGCACGCTCGCGCCTCTCAGTGGCGCGCTTCGCCCGTCGTTTGAAATCTGGCCCTGTGGTGTAGGACGCGAAGTAGTAGTGGAAGCCGTCGTTGATGACGGTGTTGGCCGACTTCCCGGTGGCAGTCGCGAGTGCTGTCACCCTCTCGTGCAGTTCCCGCGGGAAGCGGACTCCGATCCCTTTCTGTCGGCGCTTCGGTCCTTGGCTGCCTGCTGGGCTCACACGCCCGCCCGGCGCACGACCCCTCGTTGCCTTGTTCTGGCCCACGACGCTGTCCTCACTGCCTTTTCACGCTCCACACGAATCCTGGGCACCTTCACTCAGTGAATGGCGCCCCGGACCGCTGTCCGTTTCTTCGTGGAACGGGTTTCTGGCTACGCGCTGTCGCCACACGGGGGAAGGCTGGGCGACTCCTTTCAGCTCGCGCCAGGTCCGCTCACACATGAAGCAGGTTACTACGGTCCCGGCTCAGAAGGCATATTTCGGTTCCGCCGATTCGGTTCAGCCAGAGCGCAACACACTAATCATTAGTTCTGGCAGATCACACTGCTAGACGTGTTGCCATAGTAGTGCCATGCTGAAGGTCCGATCATCGAGGAGGAGTTGTGAAAGTCCTCATTGCAATTGCCGCGGCGGTCGTCAGTCTGTGTGGGTGCGGTGGTCTGGCTCCGCCGGCCATGACTCCCGCCGAACTCCAGCGACTGCGCGGAATACATAACCAGGTATGTCCGAACGACGAGCCGGTGCTGGAGACGATCGCCAACGACGTCTCCGACTCGGCAGCTGAGTCCCTGTGGGAGGTCCGGCGCTCGTGGATCGAGGGTGAGCTGGAGACCATCGCCATCTGTGGCGGGGACGTCAAGGTCTGGGAGTTCGGCCGCAGTTCTGCCGCCACCAACACCTTGTTCGAGGGACAGCTCCGCGCGGACGGATCGGAACTCAACGCCCGCCTGCGCAAGGTTCCAGAACTGGTCAGCGCGGCCATGGCACAAATCGACCAAGCCCACGCCGCCGGCGCTGTGACGCTAGACAGCAACGGCACCGACCTCTCCGGCCAATTCGTGAACGCTGCTGCCTACTTCGAGAGCAACACTGATGCCTCGATTCGCCGGGCCATTTTCCTCACGGACGGCTGGAGTGCCCTCGCTGGGACAGCGCCCGAGTTGGGCCGCGACGTGCAGGTCTGGATCGCGGGGGTGGGCGTGTTCGACAAAAGCAAGAGGTCGCCCAACGAGGCGAAGATCGCGGAAGCCCGAGCCCGTCTCGACCAGTTCTGCGCCCGCACCCAGGCTCAGTGCCACCCGGCTACGAGCGACTACAACCCAACCACCTAACAGGAAAGGACAACGCCATGAAGATCCTCCACACGATCCGGGGCTCTCACCGCGCCTACGACCAGGCGACCTCCGAACTCATCGATGAGGCGGCCACCACCTACATCCAGCCCCAGGACGGCGTGCAGGCCGTCGCCGCGGACGATTCGATGACCACCTACGTGGACGAGCTGTGGGGCCACAGGGCCGACGCGCAGCCTCCCCTCCACGATGCCGACGGAGAGGCGCAAGCCCGTCGAGCCACCAAGACCGCGGCGGAGACCAACTTCGAAGCCGAGGCCAACAAGAACCTCGCCGCGGAAGAACTCTCACTCGCAGTCGAGGCCAATCACCAGGTCAAGGACGCCGAACGCGAACTTCGTCCCCACACGCGCCGTGGCAAGAGCGACCTGTTGATCTACTACCTCGTGCTGGTCGCGTTAGTGTCCGGCGATTCCACAGGCATCGCGCTGCCTCTCATCAGCAGCGGAGAGGTCCCCTACCTCGCGATACTGCAGAGCATCTCGGCCGCGGTCGCGATGGTCGTCTCCGGGCTGGCTGGCCGAGCTCTCAAGGACGCGGCAACAGCACGGCACAGAGCGAAGGTCTGGCCGGATGGGCCACCCGAACATCTGGACAAGTACGCCACCCGGTTCCGTGGCAACACCAGGACTCCCTGGGTGCCTATTACCGCTTCCCTGGCCATCGGGGTCATCCCGATCGCGATCGGACTCCTTCGCTACTCGGTGTCAGGGCCAGCATGGGGTCTGACCTTCGGACTGATCGCGCTGGGTGTGATGGCCGCCAGCGGCGCGGCCTCTTACTGGATCACCGATGACGTTTCGGACCTACTCGACGGCTACCACAAGGCAGCCCACAAGGCAGCCCGCAGGGCGCGGCGAGCAGCAGCGAGCAGGGCCATCAGCATCCACGCCGACGCCGAGGCCGAGGCGGCATCCATCAAGGCTGAGGCATCTCTGCGCGGGCGAGGGGCCGAACTCGAGACCCTTTCCCTCAGCCCCCTGGTCAAATCGAACAACGGCCACATCTTCGGTCACGGCCTGCGCAAGAGTGTGGCTCCTACCCCGCCGCCGACGATCCTGCTGCCGGCGGCTCCGAACGGGCACGAACCGGTGCAGCCGTGAAAACGGGTGAGATCCTGCGGGGTCCGGCCGCGCACGCCGACGTGCGCGGCCGGACCACCGGAAGCGGCCGACGAGCCGCCGAGTACATGCGATCGCTGTCCCGGATTCCGCTGGGCAACCCAGGGCGCTGCCCGCAACGTCCCAGCCTGTTCGTCGTCGTGTCAGACGACTCCGGATCTGTGTGCGGCGGAAACGATCCCCTCGGGCACCGATACGACGAGATCGCCTACGCCCTTCGCAAGGTGGGCGCCCGCTGTAGCTGCCACCAGGAACTGGTCAGCATCATCCACTTCGACGTCCCGACTGACGCCGATGTACCGGCGACCACGCTGGACCGACGGCACCTCCACGCTGTGCTCGAAGGTCTGCGCGTGCCGTCGCACGCGGCCAGCAGCAACCTCGGGCCGGCCCTCGACGCGGCCTACCGGGTAGCAGCACACCACCCGGCCCACCAGGCGATCCTGCTCGCAGCTACGGACTTCGAACTCTTCGACCCAGACGTCGATGCCGTTCTGAACCGGCTGGTTCAGTTCCCAGGAGCGGTCCACGCCCTCGTACTGAATGCCGATCCGCCGCCCATCCTCGCGCGTTACCCCAACGTCACGACCAGCCGGGTGGACCCGTACAGCAGCATCGGGACCACGGCCAGGAACGTCTTCGCAACCATCACGGCAAACCGGCGAGGAGCCCTCCCCACGCCCGCCGGCGGCCCGCAACCCATGTCATTCCCGGAATCAAGTACCGCCACCCGATAGCACCGCACCCGAGGAGACGACCATGTTCACCGTCCTCATGACCGCAGCAGCAGTGGCCTCGGTTCTGGCCTACATGCTGCTCGGCTACATCCCGAGACCGCTCATCGCGGTCACCGTCGTCTGCTTCCTCATCGTCGTCTTCTAGAACGGAGGCCCACCATGACCAAGAAGTGCCACTGCGGACGGACCCTGGAACCGCACTGCACCTCCAAGTGGTGCACCAAGTGCACCAGCGGCTACCGGTGCCCCAAACACGGCAAGGACTGGGCGTACCTCACCGGCGGCGGGCTGTTCAGTTCCGGGCGTTCCGGCTCCGGAGCCACGTGCCGGCGCTGCGGGCGCAAGACGGTGAACTGTCCCTGGTGCAAAGGCCGCAGCGGTAAGACCTGCCGCACATGCGGCGGCACCGGGCAGACCTGCGTCGACCACGGACGTCACTGGCAGTAGCCAAGAGAAGGGATCGCCCATGAACAGGACCAGACGGACTCTCGCGGTCTACACCGAGGTGATCGACCGGATGGGCATGGAATCAAGCATTCGAGACAACACGATCACCCTGCACCCAGCCGACGGGGTGAGCTTCACGATCGTGGTCGAGGAGAGCGACCCGGAGTTCATGTGGCTGGGCGCGGTGGTGGACGGCGAGAAGGTGCCGATATCCCGGCTGGCGCTGCTCGAAATCTGCAATAGGGCGAATCGGGACCTGAAGGGAGCCAAGTGCATTGTTGACGGGGACGGCGACGTGGTGATCCAGGTGGATAACCTCATGGCGGGAACTGACTGCATTCCCACCGTGGAGGACGCGCTGGGCATCCTGCCCAGGACACTCCACATGCTGATCACCGGGATCGGACGCATCACCGACGATCTGAGGTTCGCGGCGATCGTTGACCAGGCAGCGGACGGAAAAGGCGAAGAAGCGTAGGAGAGCCTTTCACAACCGGTCAGGCTCAGCCCATTGGGGAGTCTAGGCGCAGCGTTTCCACGCTATGAACTCACGGGCCCGGCGCCCTTGTACATCTCCGGAATCGGCGGCAGTCCGTCCACGATCCGCATGGTCTCCAACGACACGGTGACGATCCGTTTGAGCAGGTCGATGATGTAGGCCGGGTTGTCGCTGTAGGTGTTGGGGTCGTTGACGATGCCGGACGCCTTGTCGGTGCGGATCTGGTAGCGGTCGATGATCCACTCGATCGCGGAGCGGGAGCCGAGCGTGTAGCGGTAGGCGTCCTCGGGGATGCCGCTGAGAGTGAGCAGCGAGTTGTAGGCGATGCGTGTGCGATCGGTTTGTCCGGCCTTCTTGCAGAAGACCATCTTGGTGACGCGATAGGCGTCTTGGCCCTCGGGTGGGCGTAGCCACTCCTCGGTGAGCGGGTACGGGTCGACCTGCTCGTAGTCCAGGTGCAGCCGGGCCAGCTCCTCCCCCGCGGTCGCGAAGACCTTGAAGGCAGTTGCGTCCGGAACAGGAACTCGGGGCAGCATCTTCTTCAGGTCGGCGGCATAACGCTGCCGGTAGTCGGGGCTGTGCAGCAAGCCGTACACGTAGTGGAAGATGCCGTCCTTGGTCACCCCGGCGCCGGCCGAGGTTTGGAACTGGGCCAGGACCTGATCGGTGATGTTATCCACCCGGCGATAGCCGTGAATCAGGGCGCCTGGATCAAGGTCGAGTTCACCGGAAGGGTCGACATAGATGTAGCGAGGGAAGAACTGGCCGCCACTTCCTGCGCCCGTGAGGTGTAGATCGGGAATGGCGTTGACCAGCAGCACGCCGAACGGAACCGCCGAGCCCATTCCGACGTTGTAGATCCCGACGTTCGGCGTGTTCGGGGTCGGGAACATCCGGGGCAACCGGTAGACCATGTCGCACAGGTGGCTGGACAGGACGCCGTGCTGGCGGGTGAACGGCCGGTAGGCGCTGGTTCTGATCAGGCCCGGATCCGGTTCGGGCCATAACTTTCTTCGAGCAATGTCGGATTTGTCCGCCCGGTTCCAACTGATCTTGGTGGGGTCGGTGTCGATGAAGGTTTCGACGCTGGGCGGATCGCTTCCCGCCGTCTTCAGGATTTCCTGGTAGCTGGTGACCTGCTCGTTGTGGAACGAGACCATGCGTCTGAGGTTGTCGAGCAATGCCTGCTGGTCGAAGTTGTACACCCAGGCGTCGCGGTTGGTCTTTAGTCCTGACGAGTACGTGCTGAAGACGGCTACCCCCTTCTTGTCTCCGATGGGCACTAGCGACTCGAAGTCGGTCGATCGCTGGTTGATCCAGTCGCCTTCAATGTTGGGGTGAAGGGTCTGCCAGTCAACGGAGTCCAGGTCGGCTGCCTCGACGAGCGCGAGTTTCTGCTCGTGCGAGAGGTAGTCTCCGATGTCGCAGTAGTGGATATGGGCTGGGCTTGGATCGCCTGTCTTGACGAGCAGTGTGATGGCAACTGTGGTTCGGCTACTGCCGCCGAAAACGTTGCCGGCCTCCTTCGCCCGCAGTTCACCGGCTCCCCGTGCATTGCCGCGAAGGTTGAACACGTAGATGTGGTTGAACTCTTCGGCGAGGGCTTTGCGCATGCCGTCGTGGACGTTGCCGTCGATCCAGCCGCCGTTGGATACGAATGCGATGACGCCGCGGTCTCCGATCCTGTTGCTGGCCCAGCGGAATGCACGGATGTAGGAGTCGTAGAGCGCGTTCTTGTTGGTGGCCGTGGAGCGGGCGGCGTAGGTCTGTTCGATCGACCGATCGAGGGTGGGGTATTTGAGGTTCTGGTTGGCGTCGTTCATGGAGGTCTGGCCGACGGAGTAGGGCGGGTTGCCGATGATGACGCGAATGTCCAAGCCGAGTTGGCGCAGAGCGCGGTCGGTGTTGGTGGAGAACACCTGGTGGTCGATGACGTCGGCGTCTTCGCTCATTTGGAAGGTGTCGGTGAGCACGATCCCGTCGAAGGGCTGGAAGTCGCTGGCGCCGGCGACGTCGTGATACGCGGCTTCGATGTTGACCGCCGCGATGTAGTACGCCAGCAGAACCATCTCGTTGGCGTTGAGTTCGCTGGTGTACTTGCGGGCCAGGTCGTGCGGTGCGATCAGCCCGGAAGCGAGTAGCCGGCTGATGAACGTGCCGGTGCCGGTGAACGGGTCCAGTACTTGCACGCCTTCGTCGGTGAGCCGGGTGCCGAGGTGGCGTTGCAGGGCTTGATCGGTAGCACGCAGGATGAAGTCGACCACCTCGACCGGGGTGTAGACGATGCCAAGCGCATCCGCGGTCTTGGGCAGCGCGTTCTTGAAGAACTTCTCGTACAGCTCGGTCATGATCCGCTGACGGCCGGCGTGGTTGTCGACCCCCTCCGCCCGTAGCCGTACCGATTCGTAGAAGTCGTGCAGGACGACCCGTTCTTTGTCCAGGGCTTGGTCTTCCAGTGCCTCGAGCATGCGCTGCATGGTGGCTGAGACCGGGTTGGACTGCAGGAACTGGTAGTCGGCGAACAGCGCTTCGAACACCGGCCGGGTCACCAGGTGCTGGGCGAGCATGTCGATGGCGGCGGTCTCGTCGATGCCCGGGTTGATGGTGGCCTGAAGGCCCTCGAGGAACTCCTCGAAGGCGGGCCGTTTGCCGCTGTCGGGGTCGTTGACCACGGCGGTGATCCGGGTTACGTGGGCTTTGGCGATCTGGGCGACGTCCTTGGCTAGTTGTTCCCAGTAGGTGCGCTGCCCGACTTTGCTGACGATCCGGGAGTAGACGGCGTCGGTGAGCAGTTCGACGGGGAACGTGAGGGTGCCCTGGGTGGGTCGGGTGCCGGTGTCGGAGGGGTCGGTGACCGGGAGGACCATGATCTGGTCGGGGCGTTTGGTGTTCAGGTCGATCTTGTTGATGGTGGCGTTGAACCGGTCGTCATGCGCCCGCAGCGCCTGCAGTACCTGCCAGACGACCTTGTAGCGCTGATTGTCCCGCAGCGCATCCTCCGGCGCCATGTCAGCCGGGACGGCGACCGGGAGGATGACGTAGCCGTATTCCTTGCCGGGTGCGGTGCGCATCACCCGGCCCACGGATTGCACGACGTCGACCACGGAGTTGCGGGGGGTCAGGAACAGCACCGCGTCCAGGGTGGGGACGTCCACCCCTTCGGACAGGCAGCGTGCGTTGGACAGGATCCGGCATTCGTCCGGGTCGGTGGCGGCTTTGAGCCAGGCGAGTTTCTCGTTGCGGGTCAGCGAGTTCATGGTGCCGTCGACGTGCTCAACCTGACAGCGCAGATCCGGGGCGTGCTGCCCGGTGTAGGCGGCGGTGACGTCCTCGAACTTCGCGGCCAGCGCTTTCGAGGCTTTGATGGTGTGGGTGAACGCGACCGCCCGGCGCATCGGCGTCGCGTCCGGGGGGAATCCGACGTTCTCTCCGGTTGTCGGGTCGACGCTGACTGGTGAGCGTTTGGCCAGGCCGTTCCAGCAGCCGACGATCCGGGCGGCGTCATCCAGGGTCAGCTCGTTGCCGGAGTCGGCCAGCATCTGTTGCCAGCCTTTGGCGACGAACGCCTCATCCACGGTGAGGATCAGGACCCGGTAGTCGGCGAGCAGGCCCTGGTCGACGGCCTTGCCGAACCCGAGCCGGTGGAACACCGGACCGAAATGGGTCGGGTCGTCCATCGACGCCAGCACCGCGTCGTGCTCGACGGCTTTCTGCTTGGTCTCATCAGCGAAGATCTTCGGGGTGGCCGTCATGTACAGCCGCCGGTCGGCGGGCAGGAAGTCGTTGTCGTGCACCTTCTGGAAGTGCGACTCGTCCTGCCCGGCCAGGGTGACTCCGGTGGTGCGGTGCGCTTCGTCGCAGATGATCAGATCGAAATGGTCGAGCACCCCTTTGCCTAGGCGGACCGCGGCCGCGATCTGGTCGATGGACTGGTAGGTGGAGAACACCACCCGCAGCGGAGCGGTCGCCTTGGCTAAGGCGTTGACGAGGTGCTGCGGGTCGGTGGACGCGGCAAGGGGCAGGTCGTGGGCGGAGACGTCCTCGAGCTTGCGGGCCTCGGCGGTGGACTTCGGATCCGAGCACACCGCCTGGCAGTGCATGGGCGTGGTGGATTCTGCGGTCCATTCCCGCAGCGACTGCGACAGCAGCGCGATCGACGGGACCAGGAACAGCACATTGACCGGGCGGCCCAGTTCCGCGGCCAGCCGTTCGGCGATTTTCAGCGAGGTGAACGTCTTCCCCGTGCCGCAGGCCATGATCAGCTGCCCACGGTCGGCACCGGCGGCCCACCCGGCGAACACATCGTCGACAGCCTGCTGCTGATGCGGGCGGGCACTGTGCGGGCGATGCACCGTCAACGTCGGGGAAGTTCCCAGCCCGATCCACTGGGCATCCCACTCGATCGGGGATGCGGCCATGTCCGCCAGCCCGATCCGCGACACCGGAATGGTCTGGTCGACCAGAGCCGCCTCAGCGTTACTCCCCCACTTGTCGGTAGTGGACACAATCAGCCGGGACGTGAAACCCCGTTTGCCGGAGGCACTGAAGAACGTGTCGACATCGGCCTTGGACACCTGATGATCCGGGCTATACAACTTGCACTGCACCGCGCACAGCCCGCTGCCGTCGGCCTCCTGGGCCACCAGGTCGATGCCGGTGTCGGTCGCGGTACCGCGGCCCGGCCAGTCCGACCACAGCCACACCTCAGAAAAGCGGGCAGCGAAGACCGGATCGCGGCGTAGATACTCCGCCGTCAGTTGCTCGAACAACGTCCCCCGGTCCCGGTGCGCCCCCGGAACAGCACGGATCGCCTCCACGACGTCCATCACTGATGCCACAGATTGCATCTTGTCTCACGACCCGCGGTTTATAGAGGTAGGCGCCACGTGAACTGGCCCGGGGCACATCACTAGCGTCAGTCTCGGTAGCCGACGCTGGCGATTTGGCTGTGTGCGGTTTGTAGAAGGTGGAGTAGTTGGCCGGCGGCGGTGGTGGCGTCTTCGAGGATTTGTGTTGTCGATTGGAGGTGTTGGGCGGGGTTTCCGCCTTCGCTGTCGTACAGCTCGAGCTGTTGTCCGCCTGTGCGGGCGGATCGGGCGAGGCTGGGCAGGATCTGTTGGAGCATGCCGGCGATGGCGCTGAGGTTGCCGAGCGCCTGGTACAGCACCGGTGGGGTGATGCTGGCGGTGGTGTTGGCCAGCGATGCGGCTTCGTGCAGGGCGTCGTAGGCGGTGTCGAAGGCCTCGGTGTATTCGTCGTACTGGTCGGCGATGGACATGTGCGCGGTCCTCTGGTCGGTGGTGTGTTGATGGTGGCTTATGGGTGTGACAGGGTCCGGCTAACGCAACGCGCGGTTGGGCAGACGTGATGGCGCTTTCGGCAGTCGTCCGCCGGCTCTCTGCTTGGCGTTTTCGGTGGCCCACAGGATCGCTTCGACAGCGAACTCGGACCGGGAGCGCCAGCGGCCGGCTTTGCGGTCGGCGACCAGCGCGGCGTTGACGGCCTCGAGGATGTCCGGGTCGACCCGGAAGGTGCGGCTGATGCCGCGGCTGTCGGTGCGCTGCTCGGCCGGCAACGCCTCGGCGATGGCGGCCCGTTTCTTCGGGGTGAGTCTGGCGTAGGCGGCCAGCGCCGCGCCGATCCAGGCGGCGATGGTGTTGGGTCCGGTTGGCAGGGTGTCGAGGTCGGCCATGTAGGCGCCGCGGGCAGACTCGAACGTGGCCCGTTGCATGTAAACGCCGATGGTGGCCTCGGCCGTGGTGGCCGGCTTGTCGGGTGTGGTGGCCATCGTCGTGGTCTCCTCTGCTTGGGGCTGTGGTGCCGGTTCTAGGTGGTTGCGGCGGCGGGTGGTTTGGCGATCATGACGTTTTGGCCGGGCAGGATCGACCAGCTGTCGGCCATGACCTCGTAGGCAATGCCGGCGCTACCGTCCTCGCGGGTGAAGGTGCGGATCTGTAGGCGGCCCTCGAAGGCGATGCCGATGTTGCCGTTGACGGTGGCGGCCTCGACGAGCTGGCGGGCGCGCC
>WBZT01000847.1_pt1 | contig 23823 bp, 22 predicted proteins | sample 5204241 | NCBI WGS metagenome assembly WBZT01 (sample SAMN12344358, study PRJNA552823) | activated sludge metagenome | biome: Activated sludge suspended growth; feature: Nitrification reactor; material: Wastewater; isolation source: activated sludge from nitrification reactor of wastewater...
GTCTCTTCGAAGCCCTGTGGTGACGTCCGGTACTCGTGCACGAGTGCCCCGGCGTTGTTGACCAGGACGTCCAGCCCGCCCAGCGCGCCGACGGCCTGCTCGAACACCGCGCGCACCTGGACCAGGTTTGACGAGTCAGCGACCAGCGCCACCGCAGGCTCCCCGTGCCGGGCGACGGAATCAGCCGCAGCCTCCAGGCGCTCGGAGTTGCGGCCGGTGATCGCCACACGGGCGCCGGCCCCAGCGAGCATCTGCGCGGCCGCCAGTCCCACTCCGCTACTTCCGCCGGTCAGCAGGATGCGCTTACCCTGCAGGCCGGTGGGCGACTGCCAATGCCCTAGCCGGGAGCGGGTCACATAGCCGATGCGGCTGAAACTCCCCACCACAGTGGCCTCGAGGGCCGAGTCGACGAGGTCCTTCATGCGACCGGCTGGTTCCGCACCGCACGCGCGAGCCCGTTGCGGGCCCGATCCCCGACAACCTTGAACCCCAGCCGCACAAGCGGGTCGAACGGCCGCCGCACACCCTTGAGTGCCAGGTCGGCGTCATACGTGACCCGGCACCCGGACGGTGTCGGCACCACCGTGATCACGTCGTACGAGCGGAAGTCCGACGTGTGCGCCTCCAGCACGACGCGGCCCTCGGTGCGATCGGTCGGGGCGACGCTGTCCAGGATCTCGTACTCCAACGGGATCCCCCGTCCGAGGAAGCCGGCCACCACGAAGTAGCGCGTCCCGACCTCTCCGGGCTCTCCGTGCAAGCGCCGCGCCGACCGCACGCCGGGATCCCACTCGGCCACGGTCTGGAAGTCCGCGAGGTATGCAAAGACCTCGTGCGCAGCGGCGGGGGAGTCGACTGTTGTGCGATATCGAGCCATGTCTCCACCGTCAGGGATGTCCGGTTTGTGCGCAACTGCACGCCGGTGCGCTGGGAGCTGGAAACAGGTCCGTCCGGTCACGGGCCGGGCTCCCTCTTGCGCGCTCAGCCAATTACGCAACAATGGAGTTGTGAAATTCGAGCACGGTGGGCGTGAGCGGGTCGCCCGCAGCCTCTTGGTGGACGGTCCGGCGACCGCTGCCGAGTTGTCCCACCGTCTCGGGATCACTGCGGCCGGCGTTCGCAAGCACCTCGACGCACTTGAGGAGGCCGGAGATGTACAAGCGGGGGACCGCCCGCCGTTCGGCCCCATGCCAGAACCACGGCGAGGCCGTCCGGCCCGCATCTATTCTCTGACCGAATCCGGCCGTCGGCGCTTCGAGCAGGCCTACGACGACCTTGCTGTGAGCGCCATGCGGTTCATGGGCCAGGTCCAGCCGGCAGCCCTCGATGAATTCGCCCAGCGGCGCGCCCAGGAACTCGAGGAGCGCTACCGTCCGCACCTCGCGGACGTGACCGACCCCGAGGAGCGGGCACGCCGACTCGCCGAGCTGCTCACTGCCGATGGGTTCGCCGCCTCCGTGGAGGAGGGCCCGACCTCGGTACTGCAGGTGTGCCAGCACAACTGCCCGGTCGCGGCGGCCGCCCACGAGTTCCCACAACTGTGCGATGCGGAGGCCGCGGCCTTCGCGCGACTGCTCGACACGAATGTCACCCGCCTGGCCACCATCGCCCATGGTGACGGCGTCTGCACCTGCTTGGTCTCGCCCACGGCGGCCCATGCTCCAACGGAAAGGATCTCCTCATGAGTGATGTGGATCAGCTGGCCGATCTCGGCCGGTACGAGTACGGCTGGCATGACCCCGATGCCGCCGGGGCCATCGCCAAGCGCGGGCTCAACGAGGACGTCGTCCGGGAGATCTCGGCGCTGAAGAACGAACCCGAGTGGATGCTCGAGTTGCGACTCAAGGGCCTACGCCTGTTCGAGAAGAAGCCCATGCCCACGTGGGGGGCAGACCTGTCGACGATCAATTTCGATTCGATCAAGTACTTCGTGCGCTCGACGGAGAAGCAGGCCACCTCGTGGGAGGAACTGCCCAGCGACATCAAGAACACCTACGACCGGCTCGGGATCCCGGAGGCGGAGAAGCAGCGCCTGATCGCCGGTGTCGCGGCCCAGTACGAGTCCGAGGTGGTCTATCACAAGATCCGGGAGGACCTCGAGGAGCAGGGCGTCATCTTCCTTGACACGGACACCGGCCTGAAGGAGCACGAGGACCTGTTCCGCGAGCACTTCGCGTCCGTGATCCCCGCCGGCGACAACAAGTTCTCGGCGCTCAACACGGCGGTCTGGTCCGGCGGTTCCTTCATCTACGTGCCCAAGGGCGTCCACGTCGAGATCCCGCTGCAGGCCTACTTCCGCATCAACACCGAGAACATGGGCCAGTTCGAACGGACGTTGATCATCGTCGACGAGGGCGCCTACGTCCACTATGTGGAGGGCTGCACAGCGCCGATCTACTCCACTGACTCATTGCACTCGGCGGTCGTCGAGATCATCGTGAAGAAGGATGCCCGCTGCCGCTACACCACCATCCAGAACTGGTCGACCAACGTCTACAACCTCGTGACCAAGCGCGCGGTGGCACAGCAGGGCGCCACTATGGAGTGGATCGACGGCAACCTCGGCTCCAAGGTCACCATGAAGTACCCGGCGGTGTGGCTGATGGGTGAGCACGCGAAGGGCGAGACACTGTCCGTGGCTTTCGCCGGGGAGAACCAGCACCAGGACGCCGGCGCCAAGATGGTGCACGCCGCGCCGAACACCTCGTCCACCATCGTCTCCAAGTCCGTGGCCCGTGGCGGCGGCCGCACCTCCTACCGGGGTCTCATCCAGGTGAACCCGGGCGCGAAGGGAGCCAAATCCACCGTCAAGTGCGACGCATTGCTCGTCGACGACGAGAGCCGCTCGGACACCTACCCGTACAACGACATCCGCGAGGACGACGTCTCGATGGGTCACGAAGCGACGGTGTCCAAGATCGGCGAGGACCAGTTGTTCTACTTGATGTCGCGCGGACTGACCGAGGACGAGGCCATGGCCATGATCGTGCGCGGATTCATCGAGCCGATCGCACGCGAGCTTCCCATGGAGTACGCCCTCGAACTCAACCGCTTGATCGAGCTGCAGATGGAAGGGGCGGTCGGCTGATGGGCGAGGTGTCCATGTCCAATCTGCGGTCGTACGACCTCGCCGACTTCCCCGTCCCCACCGGACGCGAGGAGGTGTGGCGGTTCGCGCCGCGCACTGCCCTCAAACCGATGTTCGACGACGCACCATCCGAGGGCCACCTGCAGTGGGAGACGGTCCTGCCCGAGGGTGTGGTGCTGCGTGAGATCAGCACAGAGGAGGCAACGGCCCGTGCGGCGAGTGCCCCCGTGGACCGGATCTCCGCACTGGCGGCCAAGCATGCCGGGGGAGCGGTTCTACTGGAGATCCCAGCGGGTTCCCAGCATCCCGAACCCGTCGTTCTGGACCTGTCCGGCACAGGCCGCGAGCCCGTCGTATGGGGGTGGATCCTCATCGAGGTGGGCGAAGGTGCCAGCGCGACCGTGGCCCTGCGCCACTTCGGTACCGCGATGTACGCAGGCAATGTGTCGGTGGTCGTCAAGGAGGGCGCCCGTCTGGAGTTCGTCAGCGTGCAGGCGTGGGACGACGACGCCGTCCATGCCGGCCACCTGGCCACCCGCGTGGGTCGCGACGCCACCCTGCGCACTGTGGTGGTGACCCTCGGCGGAGAGGCCGCCCGCCTGGTCCAGACCGTGGACTACGACGGTCCCGGCGGTGACGCGGACGTGCGAGGGCTGTACTTCGCCGACGCCGGTCAGCGCTTCGAACACCGCTCCTTCGTCAACCACGATCAGCCGCACTGCCGCAGCAACGTGGTGTTCAAGGGCGCGCTCCAGGGTGAGGGTGCACGCAGCGTGTGGGTCGGCGACGTGCTCATCCAGCCCAGCGCCGTGGGGACGCAGACCTACGAGATCAACCGGAACCTGCTGCTCGACGACGGGCCGCGCGCGGACTCGGTGCCGAACCTGGAGATCCTCACCGGGGACGTGGCGGGCGCGGGTCACGCCAGCGCGACCGGCCGTTTCGACGAGGAGCAGCTGTTCTATCTGCGCTCACGCGGGATCCCCGAGGAACAGGCGCGGCGCCTCGTGGTGCTCGGGTTCTTCGCCGATGTGCTCGACGGGATCGACGTCCCCATGATCCGCAGCGAACTCATGCGCGCCGTCGAGGCCGAACTCGGCTACGGCGAACAGGAGAGTGCCTGATGGGCAACATCTCCGTTCGGCTGTCAGATCTGCGGCCGAATCAGCCACGCCGTGTGGTGATCGACGGCGTCCCGGTTTCGCTCGTGCGCGTGGGCGACGAGGTCTTCGCGGTGGGCGATGTGTGCTCGCACGCCGAGGTCTCCTTGTCCGAGGGCGAGGTGTCCGGGTGTCAGATCGAATGCTGGCTGCACGGTTCCCGCTTCGACCTGCGCACCGGCGAGCCCTCCGGGCCACCCGCATTCGAACCAGTTCCCGTTTACCCAGTAGAGATCGAAGGCCAAGGCGATGAGGCGATCGTGCTCGTCGCAGTCCCCGAGGAGGCACGATGACCGAGTTGATTATCCGCGACCTGCACGTTGAGGTGGAGTCGGACGGCGCACCGAAAGAGATCCTGCGCGGCGTCGATCTGACGGTCCACGGTGGGCAGACCCACGCGATCATGGGGCCGAACGGCTCCGGCAAGTCGACCCTGGCCTACGCACTGGCGGGCCACCCCGCGTACACCATCACCGGCGGGTCGGTCGTCATGGATGGCCAGGACCTCCTGGACATGAGCGTGGACGAGCGTGCCCGCGCCGGCCTGTTCCTCGCAATGCAGTACCCCGTGGAGGTCCCTGGGGTCTCGGTGTCGAACTTCCTGCGCAGCGCGGTCACCGCGGTACGCGGCGAGGCGCCTGCCCTACGCACGTGGCTCAAGGAGATGCGCGGCGCCATGGCCGACCTGCACGTGGACCCGTCGTTCGCCGAGCGCAGCGTGAACGAGGGCTTCTCCGGCGGTGAGCGCAAGCGTCACGAGATCCTGCAGCTCGAACTGCTCAACCCGAAGTTCGCCGTCCTCGACGAGACCGACTCGGGCCTCGACGTCGACGCGCTCAAGGTCGTGTCCGAGGGCGTCAACCGCGTGCGGGCCGGCGGCGAGATCGGCGTGGTGCTGATCACGCACACGACGCGTCTGCTCAAGCAGATCCCGGTGGAGTTCGTGCATGTGATGTGGCAGGGACGGATCGTCGCCGAAGGCGGACCGGAACTCGCGGAGCAGATCGAGGCGGACGGCTACGAGCAGTTCACCGGGGCCGGTGTGGCCGGATGACCCCATTGGACGTCGCGACGCTGCGCAAGGATTTCCCGATCCTGGAGCGCACCGTTCGTGGCGACCGACCGCTGGTCTACCTCGACTCCGGCGCCACCTCCCAGAAGCCGCGGTCCGTGCTCGACGCCGAGCGCGACTTCTACGAGAACCGCAGCGCGGCTGTGCACCGCGGGGCACACCACCTGGCCGAGGAGGCCACGGAGGCGTTCGAGGCCGCCAGGAGCACTGTGGCGGCCTTCATCGGGGCGCAGCCACGGGACATCGTGTTCACGCGCAACGCGACCGAAGCGCTCAACCTGGTGGCCTACGCGTTCACGAACGCCACGCTGGCCGGGGGACCGGCACCGTTCGTGCTGGGCCCCGGCGACGAGATCCTGATCAGCGAGATGGAGCACCACGCGAACCTGGTTCCCTGGCAGCAGGTCGCCGCGCGCACCGGGGCGACTCTGCGCTGGTTCGGCGTCACCGACGACGGCCGGCTGGACCTCGACCCCGCCTTGATCACCGAGCGCACCCGGGTCGTGTCGGTGACCCACCAGTCCAACGTGCTCGGAACCATCAATCCCATTCGCGAGATCAGCGACCTCGCACACGCCGCCGGCGCGATCATGGTCGTCGACGCGTGCCAATCCGTGCCGCACATGCCGGTCGATGTCAATGACCTGGACGCGGACTTCGTCGCGTTCAGCGGGCACAAGATGCTGGCGCCCACCGGTGTCGGGGTCCTTTGGGGACGCACGGAGTTGATGGCCGAGATGCCGCCGATGCTCACCGGCGGCTCGATGATCGAGCAGGTCTTCATGGACCACTCGACGTTCGCACCTGCGCCGCAACGTTTCGAGGCGGGTACACCCAACATCGCACAGGCCGTGGGCCTGGCGGCGGCGATGGACTACTTGAGCGACGTGGGTATGGAGGACGTCTTCGCCCATGACGTCCACCTCACGGGGCTCGCGATAGAGGGCCTGCTGACGCTGCCGGGTATTCGCATCATCGGACCCACGGACCTGGCAGACAGGGGAGGGGCGGTGTCCTTCGTGGCCGACGGCATCCACTCCCACGACCTCGGGCAGGTGCTCGACGACAGTGGAGTGGCTGTGCGGGTGGGTCACCACTGCGCCTGGCCTCTGCACCGCCGTTTCGGTGTGCCGTCCACGACGCGTGCCAGTTTCTATCTGTACAACGACGAGCAGGACGTGGCGGCGCTGGTGGCGGCCACCCAGCGGGCGCTGGAGTTCTTCGGATGAACCTCGAGAGCCTTTACCAGGAGATCATCCTGGATCACTACCGGCATCCCCGTACGAAAGGGCTGCGAGATCCCTTCGACGCTCAGGTGCACCACGTCAACCCCACGTGTGGCGACGAGATCACCTTGCGCGTCGACATCGAGGATGCCGTCGTGCGCGACATCTCGTTCGACGCCATGGGCTGTTCGATCTCGCAGGCCTCGGCCTCGGTGATGTACGAACAGCTCGTCGGCAAACCCCTGGACGAGGTGTGGCCGATCCTCGAAGAGTTCGTCCATCTCATCGAAGGACGCGGGAAGGTCGAACCGGACGAGGACGTGCTCGGCGACGGGATCGCCTTCGCCGGCGTGGCCGCCTACCCGGCGCGCGTGAAGTGCGCCCTCTTGGGATGGATGGCTTTCAAGGACGCGACCCTGCAAGCTCTGGGAAAGGACTTCACATGAGCGTGACCACCGAAGAACTCACCGAGCGGATGCGCGACGTCGTCGACCCCGAACTCGGCATCAACGTCGTCGACCTCGGGTTGGTCTACGGCGTCCACGTCGATGACGACGAGATCGCCACGATCGACATGACGCTGACGTCGGCGGCCTGCCCGCTGACCGACGAGATCGAGGACCAGACCCGGGTGGCTCTGTCCGATGTCGTCAAGGACTTCCGGATCAATTGGGTCTGGATGCCACCGTGGGGACCGGACAAGATCACCGATGAGGGCCGAGAGATGCTGCGCGCCCTCGGGTTCAACGTCTGAGAGCACCGACTGCCGCGAAGGTGCAGGACACGCAGGCGTGTCGCTGCAATTTCGCAACACTCGATGAAACGCGACCCCCTCGGGGCGGCGTCCGATGCGCAGTCCGCCGGATGCCAGAGTTGTCGCTGTGATCCAGGCCTCCCAACTCGAGCTGCGGGCGGGCGCCCGTCTATTGATGTCGGACGTCAACCTGCGGGTCGGCACTGGGGATCGTGTGGGGCTGGTGGGTCGCAACGGTGCGGGCAAGACCACCCTCATGAAGGTCCTCGCAGGTCTGAGCCAGCCCGCAGCCGGTTCCGTGATCCGCGGCGAGGTCGGCTACCTGCCGCAGGATCCCGCCAGTGCGGATGGCAGCCAGAGCGCGATGGCCCGGATCATGAGCGCGCGCGGCCTGGACGCGGCAGTCACACGCATGCAGAAACAGGCTGCCCGCATGGAGGACCCGGAGCACCGGGAGCAGGCCATGCGTCGATACGCCAGCGCGGAGGCCGAGTTCCTGGCCCAGGGCGGATATGCCGCCGAGTCCGAGGCGTTGGCCGTAGCCGACGGGCTCGGCCTGACCGGGGAGCAATTGCAGCGACCTCTCGAGACACTCTCCGGTGGGCAACGGCGCCGCGTCGAACTCGCACGCATCCTCTTCGGGGGCGGCGAGGGCGTGCTGCTGCTCGATGAGCCGACCAACCACCTCGATGCCGATTCGATCACGTGGCTGCGAGGTTTCCTGCGCACGTATCCGCACGGGCTGATGGTGATCTCCCACGACGTCGATCTTCTGCGCGACGTGGTGAACCGGGTCGCGCACCTCGATGCCACCCGATGTGTGCTGGAGGCCTACAACCTCGGCTGGGACGCCTACCAACGCCAGGTGGAGGTGGACGCCCGGCGACGGCGCCGGGAACGGGCCAATGCCAGCAAGCAGGCCGACGCCCTGCGCAGCCAGGCGGAGCGGATGCGGGCCAAGGCCACCAAGGCCCGGCAGGCCCAGACGATGCTGCGGCGTGCGGATTCCCTGGAAGCCTCCGTCGAGCCACAGCGTCAGTCCGAGCGCACCGCCGCACTGCGATTCCCGCAACCGCTGCCCTGCGGCAAGGTGCCGCTGCATGCCGACGGGCTGTCCAAGGCCTACGGGTCCCAGGAGGTCTTCCTCGATGTGGACCTCGCCATCGATCGTGGCGCACGCGTGGTGGTCCTCGGCCTCAACGGTGCGGGAAAGACCACACTGTTGCGGATGCTCGCCGGCGAAGTGTCACCCGATACGGGTGAAGTTGTGCCCGGGCACGGGCTGGTGATCGGCTACTACGCCCAGGAACACGAGACCCTCGACCCCGAACGCAGCGTCCTGGACAACCTGCTCGCCACCTGCGATCTGAGCCAGACCGACGCCCGCTCGGTGCTGGGGCGGTTCCTCTTCAGCGGCGACACGGTGTTCCAGCCTGCCGGCACGTTGTCCGGCGGCGAGAAGACACGTTTGGCGCTGGCCTGCCTCGTGGTGTCGGGGGCCAACGTGCTGCTCCTGGACGAACCGACGAACAACCTCGACCCTGCATCCCGTGCGGAGATCCTCGCCGCGCTCGGCGACTACGAAGGCGCTGTGGTGCTCGTGACCCACGATCCCGGCGCCGTCACAGCTCTGCAGCCGGAAAGAGTATTACTGCTCCCAGACGGGGAAGAAGACCTCTGGAGTGACTCATACCTCGAGTTGGTGTCCTTGGCGTGAAGAACACGAAACGCGGCGTATGGTATCTCCTAGAGACCACTCGACCGAAAAGAGGTGCACACCCACAATGGCCGCTCTCAAGAAGGGACGCCGGATCGTCGGCGCCGAACGTGAAACCCTCACCGACGAGGTGAGGCGGCGTTACAGCAACGGGGCGAGCATCCGCGAACTTGCCACGGATACGGGCAGGTCATATGGGTTCATCCACAGACTGCTGGTCGAGTCCGGCACCGAACTGCGCGGACGGGGCGGACCGACCCGCGCCAAGAAGGCCAGCTGACAGCGGGAATCATCTGCTGTCCGCCTCGGTTTGATCAGGCGGGACCGCACGGTGCTGTCCCAGATCTGGGGACAGCATGTCGATGCGCACGCACGTAGCCATGCGCTCCTTCTCGCGCGACGAGAGTGTCACCGAACACAAACTCGCGCCCGGGACGGTGCGGCGCATCCTCGGGTACGCGCGCGGGTACAAGGCGCTGATCATCGGCTTCTTGGTACTGCTTGTCGTGGACTCGCTGTTGGTGGTGGCTCAGCCCCTGCTGTTCCGCCGCATCGTCGACGACGGCATCACGCCCGGCAACGCCGCGGTGGTGACGGTGAGCGCCCTGCTCGTGGCACTGCTGGCGATCGTGGACGCGATCGTCGGGCTGATCAGCAGATGGCAGTCGGCGCGCATCGGTGAGGGTCTGATCTTCGACCTGCGCACCGAAGTGTTCGCACATGTGCAACGCCAGCCCGTGGCGTTCTTCACACGAACGCAGACCGGGGCGCTGGTGTCCCGGCTGAACAGCGACGTCATCGGGGCGCAACAGGCGTTCACATCGACGCTGTCGGGGGTGCTGGGAAACCTCATCAGCCTCGTGATCGTCCTGGTCACGATGTTCGCCCTCTCCTGGCAGATCACCTTGGCCTCGCTGGTCCTCGTCCCACTGTTCATCCTTCCGGCCAAGTGGATGGGCAGGCGATTGGCCGGGCTGACCCGGCAACAGATGCAGATGAACTCGGACATGAGCACTCAGATGACCGAGCGATTCAACATCGGCGGTGCGCTGTTGGCGAAGCTCTTCGGGCGGCCCGCCGAGGAGGACACCGCTTTCGCAGGCAGAGCCGCGCGGGTTCGGGACATTGGTGTCCAGATCGCCATGGCCAACCGCTACTTCTTCACGGCCCTGACGCTGGTTGCCGCGTTGGCGACAGCGCTTGTGTACGGGCTCGGGGGCAACCTTGTCATCACCGGGGCTCTCACACTGGGCACCCTGCTGGCATTGACCGGTCTGCTGGCCCAGTTGTACGGCCCCCTGACCGCCCTGAGCAACGTCCGCGTGGACGTCATGACGGCGCTCGTCAGTTTCGAGCGGGTGTTCGAGGTCCTCGACCTGCCGCCGCTGATCACCGAGCGAGAAGGGGCGGTGTCACTTCCCCAGCGGCCTGTGAGCGTCCGTTTCCGGGATGTCGACTTCCACTACCCGTCCGCCTCGGAGGTCTCTTTGGCCTCGTTGGAATCAGTGGCCGTCGAGGAGACCCGTCCCAGCGATCAGATCCTGCACGGGGTCGACTTCGAGATCCCGGCGGGCAGGCTCGTGGCGCTAGTGGGGCCCAGCGGCGCCGGCAAGACCACGATCACGCAGTTGGTGGCCCGCCTCTACGACGTGGACTCCGGGGCAGTGCTGCTCGACGGGGTGGACGTCCGTGACGTCACGCTGGCATCCCTGCGGGACACGGTCGGGTACGTCACCCAAGACGCCCACATGTTCCACGACACGATCGAGGCGAACCTGCGCTACGCCGCACCTGACGCCACCGAGGAACAGATCTGGGCGGCGTGTGAGGACGCACAGATCGCCGATCTGCTGCGCAGCTTGCCGGACGGCTTGAACACCGTGGTCGGGGATCGTGGCTACCGCCTGTCCGGCGGGGAGAAGCAGCGCTTGGCGATCGCCCGGTTGCTCCTCAAACGACCAGGCGTGGTGGTCCTCGACGAGGCGACGGCGCACTTGGACAGCGAGAACGAGCGCGCTGTGCAGCGTGCGCTCTCTGCGGCACTTGAGGGCCGCACATCGCTTGTCATCGCGCACCGCCTGTCCACGGTCCGCGATGCGGACCTGATCCTCGTTGTGGAGGATGGCAGGATCGCCGAGCGGGGGACGCACGACGCCCTCCTGGCCGAGGGCGGTCTTTACGCCCGCCACTACGAGCAGTTCAGTCTGAGCGCCTCACAGTGACCGCAGTGCGCCGCCGTCGATCGTGATCAACGACCCGTTGACGTACGACGCGGCCGGCGACAGCAGGAACGCCGCCACGGTGCCGAACTCCTCAGGTTCGCCGTAGCGCCGCAGCGGGATGCCGGCCTCGCGGCGCCTACGTACCGTGTCCGGGTTTCCTTCCCGGGCGTCTTGGGCGAACACGTTGTCGGTCGCGATGCGACCGGGGAGCACGCCGTTGACCCGCACCCCCTGCGGGCCGAGCTCGTCGGCGAGATCCTTGACGACCATGGCCAACCCGGGTCGCAGTCCGTTGGACAGGGCCAGTCCGGGGATCGGCGAGCGGGCGGAACTCGACAACACGAACACGATGCTGCAGCCGGATCCCGACGGCTCGTCATGTGCCGTTGTACTGGCGGCGGTGGCACGAGCGACCCGCAGGCCGCCGAGGAAGACGGTTTCGAACGCCTCCCGCCAGGCGCTCTCAGGCGCTGTCATGGGGGTGCCGGGCGTGGGGCTGCCCGCACTGATCAGCGCACCGTCGAGCCTGCCGAAGCGCGCGAGTGCCGCCGCGGCGGCGATCTCGGAGGTCGTGTCGGCGGCCAGATCGGCAGCGATCCCGACGGACCGATCAGGACCGAGTTGCTCCACTGCGGAATTCAGGACCGCCTGATCACGTGAAACGATCACGACGTTGGCGCCTTCGTCCACCAGGGCCCTCGCCGTGGCGAAGCCGAGTCCGCGCGAGGCCCCCGTGACGATGAAGCAGCGTTGGTTCAGTCCGAGGTCCATAGGGCCATGCTGCCTCAGCCCGAGGCACTAAGGGTGCTCTGACGCTCTCGCGTCTCCCGCACTTCCCGCCGCAGAAGGACCACGAAGCCGACCGGGAGCAGCAGACAGAAGATCAACCACTGCCCGGCGTACCCGAGATGTGGCCCGAGTCCTGGTCCCTTCACGGGTACCGGCTCCACCGCATCAACAGGCTGCGAGGTGACCGCCTGCAGGTAGGGGACGTAGCACGACGCCTCCGGACACAGGGTCTGGGTGTTCAGTGACGTGGCCTCGCCGTTGCTCAGCAGGCCTGCGCCGCGCTTCGGCTCGCTGGGCTGCAGGACCCCGGTCACGGTGACCTGTCCGCTCGGAGGTGGTGGCGCAACGGGGTTGTCGGCGTTACTGCGCGTAGCCTCCAGCCAGCCCCGCAGGACCAGGATGCTGGTGCCGTCGGCGCTGCGCAGCGGTGAGACGACCCACAACCCGGGCACCCCCTCGAGGGTCCTGTTGCGGATCAGCACTGAGCCGTTGTCGTAGACGCCGGACACGGTGACCGACGTGTACTGGTCGCCCGCTGGCAGATCTTGCCCGGGACCGACGACGGACGCGAGGGGTTCGGCAGCGACCTGCTCGGCAGATGCCAGCCGTTGTTCCTGTGCGGCCCGTGCCTCGTGGCGGTCGTACTGCCAGTTGGCGGCAACCACACACAGCGCCATCGCGATCGGCAGGCCGATCAACATGGCGATCCATCGTGGTTGGCGCATCACCGCCAGGAGATCGGACACGTGCGGCTATTCGTCCTCGAGACGGAAACCGATCTTGAGCGTCACCTGGAAGTGCTCCACACCGCCGTCCCGGATGTAGCCGCGAACATCGGTCACCTCGAACCAGTCGATGTGGCGCAACGTCTGGGACGCCCGTGACACGCCGTTGCGAATTGCCTGATCGACGCTGTCGGGCGACGTACCGACGATCTCGGTGAGCCGGTAGGTCCTGTTGCTCATGGGGGGTGCTCCGTTCGCTTCAGTCAGTCCAGACCCTGAAGTTGGTCCGTGAGGTCGACACTTCCACCGTAGTTCAGGTCCCGCGGGATCACCTTGCCCACCTCTGCTGCCGAGATACAGACCGTGGTGTCCACGGCCCCGACTGTGATGGACGACTCGCCGCCCTCGGCACGGACGTACACCGAGTTCTCGCCCGCCAACACCTCCGTGGTGACCGGCTCCCCGCTGCCGATGGCCACCGACACCAGTCCCGGACCAGCGGCTCGGTAGTCCAGCCCCACCGTGTGTATCCACGGGATCAGCGCGTGCTCGAGCGGGATGGTGACCGCGGACCCCGCCTCCACAAGGTGACAGCCCCCGGGCGCCGGCAAGGCCGCCGCACCGTCCACCTGCGCCTCCACCAGGAAGCCCCGGTTGTCCAGTAACTGCAGCGTACTGGTGCTCGACGCGAACCCGGGCCTCTCGCGCAGGGGAGCGAGGAACCAGCTGGCCTGGTTGTACGGATGTGTGACGGGAAGGAGCAGGAAGTCGGGGACATCCTGATCCAGCAGCGGAACGCCGGCATCTGCGGCGGCAAGATCCGAGCGCGCATTGCCGACCCATGTCTCGGCCGGATTCTTCGACCAGATGGCGGCGTACGACAGCGTCGAGATCAACATGGCCAGCCCGATCGCCGACACCCCCGCAACCAGTGGCCAGCGCCAGGCGGGTCGAGTGAGGCGGGCACGTTGACCGGCGATCGTTGCACCGATCGCGATGCTGATCGGGATCATGGATGTGGCCACGTAGCGTCCGGCCTGGACCACCCCGGGGTCGCTGCCCTCGCCCAATCGCCCTACCGCGAATGTGGCCAGGTCCGCCAACAGGTACACGCCGGCAACAGCCCATGCCTTGCGCGCCGGGCCCGGCTCCCGTACACCGGCGTAGACGACAGCGAGCAGGACCAGGGCCCCGATCCCGATCATGAACGCGGGCGGGTCGGCGAAGGAGGCACTGAAGTCGACTGCGGTCCACCGCAACGGGCCCCCGATCACGGCCGGGGCGATGGTCTTGAAGATGGCGCTGAGCACCAGGTCGATCACCTGGCCGGGGCCGGTCGGCAGGCGCGTGCGCCCCTCGGCCACCTGGGCGAACGCCGCGAGGTAGATCAGGACGAACACGCCCCAGCCCACCCACAGTCGCCACCGGCGGATCACTACAGCCCGCGCCGCGGCCCAGACACCGGGGGAGGGGTCGACCAGGACCGTCACCAGGAACAGCCAGCCCGGGATGAGCAGGCTCTTCTCGAAGAAACTGAGCGCCACGGCCACCAGCGCGAACGTGGTGACCAGCGCTGCGCGGGACCCGTTCTGCAGGTAGCGCACGTGCGCCACCGTCGCGAACAGCGCGCAGGTGGCCAGCGGAACAATCGTGAGGGCCGCCGCCCACCAGGTCAGCGCGGGCATCATGATCGGCGCGAGCAGGAAGACCGCCAGGGCCACCACGGTCTCCACCCGGCGGCCCAAGAGTGCCGTGAACGCCACAACGGCGGCGACGATCAGCGCGATCTCACCGAGCAGCATGGTGCCGGCCACCAGTGCGTAGTTCAACCCGGCTGCCTCCTGGATGAGCCACACCACAAGGTAGGTGGCAGGCATGACGTGTCCGTCGTGGTTGTTGAGCAGCAAGTCGGATGTGAGGCCGAGCCGGGCCGCCTGGCCCTGCAGGATGAAGTCGTCCCAGTACAACCACCCGCCGAGCATGACGATGCCCCACAGCACCATGTGCACGCCGACGACGACGGTAACGCCGATGCCGTACGCGCGCGACCGTGTCTGGACCACAGGAGTCGCCATCGTGCTGGTCATGTGACGCCCGGGGATTGGCGGGTATGCACAGGCGCGACTACCGTGGAGGGGTGGCCAGAACCAGTAGCGTGACGATCACCGGGGCCCAGGCTCCGCTGAGCGCGGACCAGCGGGCCCGTACCCGCCGCTATCTGATCTCGATGGCCATCCGCACGGTGTGTTTCATCGGCGCGATCATCGCAACCGGCTGGCTGCGCTGGGCGCTGGTCGCCGGAGCAGTCCTGCTTCCCTACGTCGCGGTGATCATGGCCAACGCGGGCCGCAAGCGGGCCGAGCGCGCAGAGCCGATGATCATTCTCAAGGATCAGCGGCAGATCGGGGCCAGACCCCACGAGTAGGCTCACAGCGCCTCGCTGACACTGCTCAGATTGAACCCGTCGACCAGCAACGCGGGCATGCGAGTTCGAGTGAACCAGTCGGCCCACTCACGCGGCAGACAGTTGGTCGGCGCCGAGGCGTCGAGGATCCTCGCCAGGACGTCGGTCACGGCCACGTTGAAGCGGAAATTGGGCAGGGCCGCCACCAGACGTCCCTCGCGGACGCGGTACACCCCATCGCGGGTCAGCCCGGTGAGCAAGAGGTTCTGGGGGTCCACCTCACGTATGTACCAGAGGCAGTTGACAAGGATGGCGTCATCAGTGCGGCCCACGAGGTCGTCCAGCGAACCGGTCCCATCCTCATCCACACAGATCAGATTGTCCGCGAGGTACAGCGGTCGCAGCCCGAATCGTGCGGCGGTCGGTCGGCTCGCGCGTAGGGCCTCGAGCACGCCCCCGGAGATCAGGTTCGCCCGATGCATCGGCAATCCGTTGTCGAACACGGACTCCATGCTGGAGTTCGCATCGACGACCACATGACTGCTGACACCCAGCGTCGGATCGTGAGGATCGGCGTACAGGTCGAGCCGTCGCGGGGTGAGGGGCTCTCCGATGCGGGTCGCGCCCCCGGGTCGTGAGAAGACATTGTGGCCCTCCACTGCGTCCCGACCGTTGGCAGACCATGCCAGGTAGATCAACAGGTCGGCGACGGCGCTGGGGGTGAGGATGACCCGGTGACGTCCCGGTCGTTCGTCCTCCCGACGCCCCTGGAGTTCGAGGCGTCGCGCGGCTTGCTCGCTGATCGCCTCCGCGTCGATCGCGAGGTCGTTGGCACCCCACCAGGTGGAACCGGCTGCGCTTCTGGCCGAGGCCTCGATCCGCACGCCGTCCTGAACATGGCGTAACGCCACCCCGGCGCTGGTGCCCAGGTAGGTGGTCGTGGTGTTCAGCTCCGCGTATCCGAATTGCCGCCCACCTGCTGCGAGGAAACCCGCGACATCGGCCTGCATGGCATCCGTGGCCGACGCTGGGATCAGCTCTGGGTCGTCGGGGAAGCCCTCGGCCTCGGTGCCGTCGATCAGCTCCGCAGAGTCGGTGATAGGCGCCCTGTGCACCGCCTCGGCGCAACCGGCAGCCAGCGCGGCGGCCTCGTCCGGACCGCCCACCTGCCCGGACGACACCGCCACCCGGCTTCCGCCTTCCGCGGGTTCCATGGCGATCACCGTCATGGACGTGGTCACGGTGTCGCCGTTGGTGGTCAGTGCGGAGTTGGCCCAGCGCAGGTTCTGGCTGTGATTCGCCCGCAGGATCACACACCCCGTGGTGATGTGATCGAGCGCCGCGTAGACCTGGTCGACCGCCCTCATAGTGCCTCCTGCCGGGTGTTGAGCACCGTGACGCCGGCGAACACCGCGGACGGGCATCCGTGGGACACCGCGGCCACCTGACCCGGCTGTCCCTTCCCGCAGTTCATCGCGCCCCCGAGCATGTAGGTCTGTGGTCCGCCGAGTGCCGACAGACTCCGCCAGAAGTCCAGAGTGTTCGCCTGGTACGCCACATCGCGCACCTGGCCGGCCAGTTCCCCGTCGCGGATGCGGTAGAAGCGTTGCCCGGTGAACTGGAAATTGAAGCGCTGCATGTCGATGGACCAGGACTTGTCACCGACGATGTAGATCCCGTCAGCCACCCCTGCGATGAGTCCAGCGGTGTCGGGGCCACCTGGCTCAGGTTGCAGATTGACGTTCGGCATCCGCTGGATGGGAACGTGCTCGGCGCTGTCCGCGTAAGCACACCCGTTGGAGCGCTGACCAGGCCCGGCCATCTGGCGGTCGAGTTGGTAACCCACCAGTACGCCTTCTCGGACGATGTCCCACTCCTGCGCCGCGACCGCCTCGTCGTCCCATCCGACCGTCGACAGCCCATGGGCCGCGGTCCGGTCCGCACGGATGTTCATCAAGGCACTGCCGTACCGCAGGTCGCCGAGCAGATCGGGCGTGGCGAACGACGTGCCGGCATAGTTCGCTTCGTACCCGAGGGCCCGGTCCTTCTCAGTCGCATGTCCTACCGACTCGTGGATCGTCAGCCAGAGGTTGGTGGGATCGATGACCAGGTCGTACCGTCCGGGTTCGATGCTCGGAGCTCTCGTCTTCTCCACCAGGCGCTCGGGCAGTGCCGCCAGTTCGTCGGCCCAGGGCCAGTGCCCCGTCACGTACTCCCACCCACGTCCTGCGGGCGGGGCGGTGGTCGACATGTCATCGAAACCGTCGGAGGTGAGTACGACTGCCGAATAGACCGGGTGGGTGCGCGCCCGCTGCTGCCAGATCCGGGACCCCGCCAGGTCCGCCAAGAAGGTGGTCTCCAGCGTGCATTCGAGGGTGGCGCTGCTGTGATCGACGGCCGCGGCGAGCGGTGCGCAGGCGTTCTGCAGGGTCGCCACCATTTCATCGATGGGGACCGTGAAACTGTCCACGTCGTACTGCGAGACGTGCACACCGGTCACGATCGGTTCGTCGGCGAGTTCGACCTTCGGTCCGGGCAACTGCGCGCAGCGGCGTGCGAGTTCGCACGCCCTACGGGCAGCGGCCCGTACAGCCGCCGGTCCGAGATCGCTGGTCGCTGCGAAGCCCCAGGCCCCGTCCACGACCACCCGTACACCGACGCCGATCTCCCGCTGATCGAGAGCCGTCTCCACCGCGAGATCACGCAGGTGCAGGTAGCGGTGGCGGGTCTGGTGCACACGGACGGCGGCGTACGTCGGGGCGAATCGTGCGCACTCCGACAAGGCGGCGTCCTGTATGCCCGAAAGGTCCACACGCCGGAAGTGGACATCGAGTCGGGCCATCATTTCCGGGGTCACACCCCGCATTCTGCCCTCTGTGCGTGACACCCTTGCTGCCGTGACCGTGATTCTCGATCTGCGTGTCCTCCCGGGACCCAATCCGGACATCGGCGGGCCTGCAGTGCGACTGAGCATCGCCGGCGGCTGGGACGGCAAGGACGAGACCGTGGAGACCGTCCTGCGGGCCGCGTCCGCGGTCGAGATGTCCCTGGCGGCGCAGGCAATCGTCACCCGGCCCACCGACGAGGGGTATGTCGTCGCCTGGCCGGTCACCGATCGGGGGCAGGCGCAGGCACACGCCGACGCGGTCCGGGCCCTGCTCTACGAGGCCCCGGTGCCGCCCGTGGAGCGACAGTCACCGAGCCCGTTCGATCTGATCGACCCGCCCATCCCATGCGTTGCGATCAGCGGTACCAACGGCAAGACCACCACCACCCGCCTCATCGCCCATTGCGCCCGGACGGCGGGACTGTCCACCGGGTGGTCGAGCACGGACGGCGTCTTCCGCGACGGTCGGCTCATCGCGGCGGGTGACTACAGCGGACCCGGAGGTGCGCGACGCGTTCTTGCCGAACCCGATGTCGGGTTCGCCGTGCTCGAGACCGCGCGTGGTGGATTGCTCCTGCGGGGGATGAGCGTGAGCAGGGTCGACGTTGCCGTCGTCACGAACGTGGCCGCCGACCATTTGGGTAGCCACGGGATCAACACGGTGGAGCAACTGGCGATGGTCAAGGCCACCGTCGTGCGCATCGTCGACCCTTCGGGCTGGACGGTCCTCAACGCCGATGAGCCACTCGTGCGTCACATGGCAGAACAGTCACCGGGGCACACCTGGTACTTCGGCCTCGACGCTGAGCCGCTCGGGGAACGCTTCACCACGGTGCGCGACGGCAGGGTGGTGGTGGAGGGCTCCATGTCCGCCGACCTCGGGGCGGTGGCGGACATGCCGGTCACGGTGGCCGGGCACGCGCGGTTCAACGTGGCCAATGTCCTGGCAGCGGCATCCGCTGCGCTGGCCTCCGGACTACCGCTGGAGGCCGTCAGCGCTGCCCTCCGCACGTTCCGGCCGGACAGCGAGTTGTCTTCCGGCCGCTTCAACTGCTGGACCGTGCAGGACCGCCGGGTCATCCTCGACATGGCCCACAACACCGAGAGCCTGCGGGAACTGCTCACCACAGCGCGGCACCTCACCGGAGGTGGCCGGCTGTGGATAGCTTTCGGAACGGCGGGAGACCGCGAGGATGAAGTGCTGCAGGGCATGGGGTTCACTGCGGTGGACCTCGCCGACGAGGCCTTTCCGCTCGACAAACCCGGCTACCTGCGTGATCGCACGGCCGACGAGATGCGCGCCCAGTTCCTTGCCGGGATGGCGGTCGCCGGTTCGAGCAGCACTGAATGTTTCGACAACGAGTTGCAGGCGTTGAGCCGCCTGGTGGAACGCAGCGCGCCCGGTGACGTCATCGTGATCACGATCGCCGAGCAACTCCCGGAACTGCAGCAGTGGCTGATCGACTCCGGCGGACGGGAGACCGATCCCGTCGACTGGGCCTGACCGCTCAGCCCGAGTGGGCAGCGTCCATCAGCGTGTCCGCCAGTGCCTGCATGTCGTCCCCCATGACTGCGAGGACGTCGCCCGGATTGGCCAGCGACAGGGCGTGCCTGGCGGCTTCCACCTCGTCGAGGATGGTCACGGTCTGCCGGGTCCGCCCGTTGGACTGCTGTGAGACACCTTCCGCGATGAGTCCGGCGACCTCGCCGACTTCGCGCCCTCGCCGCTTCTTGTCCTCACGGATGATGATGACGTCGAAGAACTCCGCCGCTGTGCGTCCGAGATCGATGATGTCCTCGTCGCGTCGATCGCCGGCGGTCCCGACCACACCGATGCAGCGGCGGCGTGCGATGTCATGGCTGCTCTTGGTCAAGCCGTCCAGGTACGACAGAAGGAACTCACCGAGCGCACGCAGGCCCGCGGCGTTGTGTGCGTAATCCACGAAGCCGTGCACACCGTTCACATCGATGTGGTTGAGCCGCCCAGGCGCGGAGTCCCAAGTGGGCAGGAAGCCGGTGAGTCCGGCCCGGATGTCGTGCAGATGGGCGCCCTGGGCGAATGCTGCGCCTGCGGCCGCCATCGCGTTCATGACGTTGAACCTGGCCTTTCCGCCATACGTGGCCGGCAGTCGGTCGCAGTAGGTCAGTCGCATCGACCGGCGCCCTTGCCGCAGGAAGATGTACTCCCCGCGCTCGTCGGAGTCCAGCAGGACAGCGGTACCACCGCGTCTGCACGCGGCCTCCGCCAGTTCGCGTCCCTGCGAACCCGGCCCACCCAGACTCACCCAGATGACCTCACCACGGCAACGACGGCGCATCTGTGCCACCAGCGGGTCGTCGGCGTTGAGCACTGCGAACCCGTCACGCGGAACCGCCTCCACCACCACGGCCTTCACATCGGCCAACTGATCGAGGGTGTTGATCCCGCCGAGGCCGAGGTGGTCGGGTGCGACGTTGGTCACCACCGCGACGTCGTTGCGGTCGTATCCGAGCCCTTCACGCAGGATGCCGCCGCGAGCCACCTCGAGGACCGCGAAGTCCACGCGCGGATTCTGCAGGACCATCCGTGCGCTCTTCGGCCCGGAGGCGTCGGCCTGGATGATCAACCGCTGGTCGATGGTGATGCCGTCGGTGGAGGTCATCCCGACCTTGCGGCCCATGCCTTTGAAGATGGCCGCGATCATGCGCGCAGTCGTGGTCTTGCCGTTCGTACCGGTCACCGCCACGATGGGCACCCGTGCCGGCGACCCGGCGGGGAACAGGCCGTCGATCACTGCCTTGGCGACGAACTGTGGCTCCCCGACGGTCGGGTGGGTGTGCATGCGGAAGCCAGGGGCCGCATTCACCTCGCAGATGCCACCACCGGTCTCCCGAACCGTCTCCGCGATGTCCGGACAGATGAAGTCGATGCCCGCCACGTCCAGGCCGACCACCCGGGCCGCCTCCTCGGCGATCTCGATGTTGTCCGGATGGGCGTCGTAGGTGCGGTCGATGGAGATCCCGCCGGTACTCATGTTCCCTGTGGCCGCCAGCTTCACCTCCGCGCCGAGGGGTGGGACGTCGTCCATCGCGTATCCCTGCGCCGCCACCAGTTCCTCGGCGGCAGCGTTCACACGGATCCTCGTGAGGACCTTCTCGTGACCGACCCCGCGACGAGGGTCGGCGTTGACGATGTCGACGAGTTCGGTGATCGTGTGCTCGCCGTCTCCGATGACATGTGCGGGCACCCGTTCCGCGACGGCGACCATATGGCCACCCACCACGAGAACGCGATAGTCCTTGCCCGTGTAGTAGGTCTCGACGATCACGCGTCCGTTGCGGGCCTGCTCCTTGGCCGCGGGGAATGCCTGCTCCACCGCTTCGGGGGTTCGCAGGTCGAGTTGGACGCCCCGGCCATGGTTGCCGTCGGCGGGTTTGAGGACCACCGGGAAGCCGATGCGCTCGGCGAGCCGGACGGCCTGTTCGGGGGTCCGGCAACTCTGCGACTGCGGGACGGGCAGCCCGGCGGCGCCGAGCAGCCTGGCCGTGAGTTCCTTGTCCGAGGCGATGTCGGTGGCCAGAGCACCGGTCTGCGAGGTCATGGTCGCCCGGATCCGGCGTTGATGGACCCCTTGGCCGAACTGGACCAGCGACCCCGAGTTCAGGCGGATGTAGGGGATGTCCCGGCTGGCCGCTTCGTCCACCAGCGCCTGCGTGGACGGGCCGAACGCGTACCGTTCGGCGTCGAGCAGGAAGCGTTCGAACTCCGCGTCGAAGTCGAACTCCGGATCCGGTTCGACCAGATGGTTGACCAGGCGGACCGCGAGCCTGCCCGCCGCCACGGCGACGCGTTCGTCCAGATAGCCGTAGATGACGTTGTACTGGCCAGGCTTGTCCGCAGAACGGGTCTTGCCCCGGCGAACCTCGTGTCCGGCCTCCGCTTGCAACTGCAGCGCCACGTGTTCAGCGACGTGCCCCAGCCACGTCCCCTCCTGGAGGCGCTCGAGGAAGCCCCCACGCTTGCCCCGCGAGCACGAATGATCACCGACGCCGGGCAGCACCGCCATCAGGCGGTCGACGAAGCCCGGGATGCGATCGCTGGGCCACTCCTCCAGAGGTCCGAGATCCACCAGCAGGTGCACGCACTGGTCGTAGGACCACACGTTCGGGCCACGGTAGACACGCGTGCGCAGGATCTCCAGAGTGCCCGACGGAGTCTGGGCCGGGCTCGGGGTGCTGTCGGACATGGCGGCTCCTCTGCTGGGACTACTGGGGGCTCAGGTCGGTGGCCGCAGGCGGCGCTTGACCGCCCGCTCGGCGTTGCGGTCGTGCACACCTTCAGCATTGACCCGCCGCGTCGCGGTGGTGTCCGACACGTGCTCCGACGTGCGCCGGGCGATCCGCGCCTGCTCGACGGCTGTGCGGTATTCGACGAGTTGCCGGCTGCTCAGGTCGAATACCGTTCCAGAAGGCAGGAAGTGCACCTTTGCCCCGGAGATCAGGATCGGATCCGTGCCGCGGGCGGCGTAGGCGTTCGTGACAGCGCCGTCCGCCTCGGCCAAGAACACCGCTCCCCGGCCGTACACCTCCATCAGGGACTCGTCCTGGACGATCGCGGACGTGTCCTCGTCCACACCCATACCGAGAAGGTTGGGGCTGGCTGCGACCAGGGCGAGCAACCGTCCGAATCGCCCGCGCTGGGCGAAGTGCTGGTCCACGACCACGTCCGGCAACAGGCCTAGACCCTGGGCGAGGCTGGCCATCCGCTGTTTGGGGGTCTCTCCGCTGGCCCCGAGGGCGACCATGTGTTCACTGACCACCGAGGCTCCGGCACTCGTGCCCCCGACAACAGCGCCGTCGCGGTACATCTGCGCCACACGGTCGCCGAGCGCCGTACCACGCAGGACCGATGCCAGACGCGCCTGATTTCCACCGGTGAAGAAGATGCCGGTCGCTCCCGATATCGCTTTGGTGGCGACCTGTGCCTGCGCCTCCGCGCGATTGACCGGGCGCACCGAAAGGACCTCCTTGGCCCCAAGGTCGTAGAAGACCCGCTCGTAGAGGTCGGTGATCTCGTCGCCGAGCGACGATGCCGTGGCACAGACGGCGACCACAGCATCGGTGCCACCGCTGAGAGAGACGAATCTACGGAGGATCCGGCGATGCCCCAACTTGTCCTCGGCGCCACCGATGATCACCAATCGGCGCGGGCTGGGGGCGGTCACCTAGGCAACGTTACGGTGTGGCTCGCCGCCATCGCTCGACACCATGCCGACCGCCGACGGGCTGGTTGCACAATGAGTTGTGACCTTCACGCTGATCCTGCTGCGGCATGCCAAGAGTGCCTACCCCGAGGGGGTCAGCGATCACGATCGGCCCCTGAGTGCCCGTGGCCGTCGCGACGCCCCCGTGGCCGGGCGTCTGATCGCGGGTCTGGTGCCTCACATCGACCAGGCTCTGGTCTCCACCGCCCGGCGGGCGCAGCAGACCTGGGATCTGGCCCGCTCCGCACTCGACGTGGATGAGCACAGCGACGTCCCCGAGTTGTACCTGGCCTCACCAGACACGATGCTGCGGCGCATCCGAGCGGTCTCGGCGAAGTCCTTGCTCGTGGTCTCCCACAACCCGGGCACCGAGGACCTCGCCGAGCGGCTCAGCCGCAACACCGACAGCCGTGCGTACCGGCACATGCTCACCAAGTTCCCCACTGCGGCTTTCGCGGTGCTCGAGTCCGACGATCCGTTCCGTGAGTGGGGATTCGGCGCTGCGACCCTGCGGTCCTTCGCCATCGGCCGGGGGT
>WBZT01000849.1_pt1 | contig 23794 bp, 22 predicted proteins | sample 5204241 | NCBI WGS metagenome assembly WBZT01 (sample SAMN12344358, study PRJNA552823) | activated sludge metagenome | biome: Activated sludge suspended growth; feature: Nitrification reactor; material: Wastewater; isolation source: activated sludge from nitrification reactor of wastewater...
GTTGGCTTCGCTGTATTCCCAGGCGGGGATGGTCCGCTCGGCGGCGATGAAATCCCCCATACCCTGGCCGAACACCCCGCCGGCCACCACGTCCTGGCGCGCGCCCCAGAAGTTGAGGATCTTCTGGCCCGGCCGCCAGCCGGACATCATGTAGCCGCGGCACATGCCCGCCCGCATGAGTTCGTGCTTGGCGTCGTCGTACCAGAAGGCCAGGGGCTTGCCGGTGGAGCCGCCGGTGTGGCCGAGCCTGGCCCGCTCCCGGGCGCCCCGGGCCAGCAGGGCGTCCAGGTGGTCGCGGACCTCGTCCTTGGTCAGGACGGGCAGGTCGGAAAAGGCCCGGGCGGATAAATCCAGCCCGGCGAATTTCTCCGCGTAGTAATCCGTGTTGGCGACGGCCCAGGCGACCATGTCGGCCAGGTCCCGGGCCTGCTTGTCCAGCAGCTGTTGCCGACTCAGGGCCTGGTTGCGCAACAACTCTTCGAGCTGGGCATAGCGCGCCGGGTGGCGGCGCCGGTGCAGGCGGTGGCGCAGGCCTTCGATCATGGCGCCAGGGCGGCCAGCGCCCGGCGCCAGGCCGCGCGATCGCGCCGGAAGCCGGCGATCGCCGCGCGCTGGCGGGCGCGCCAGTCGGCGCGCCGGGAAGCCGATTCGATGTTCGCCGGGCAGGGCGAGCCGGGGCCGAAGTTGTGTTCCAGGTTGGCGGCGAAGGCCCGGAAGTTCTCCCGTGCCTCCGCCAGTTCATCGCCCCTGTTCCACCAGCGCGCGGGCTCGTCCAGCAGGCCCTGCATCACCGCCAGCTTGGCGCGGATGGCTCGGTGCCAGGCGCGGTATTTCTCCCCCATCTCCACCTGCATGGCCGCGAGGGTGGCGTCGATCTCCGCCTCCTCCGGCACCCCGCCCGGGAAACCCCGCTCGGTCAGGCGCTCCATGGCGAACAGCATGACGTCGCCGTGGAATTGCCGCTCGAATTCGCCGCACAGGTCGATGTGCCGCTGCCGCACCAGGATGCCGGGACGGAATTCCGAGGCGCCGGTGTCCGCCACGGTGCGCCGGTGCAGCATGGGCAGGTTGGCGGCGACGAACCCGCCGCCCATCTCGGCGCGCAGCATGCGCCCCATGGTGGGGCCGGACATGCGCAGGCGCAGCGGCGCGAAGGGGATGAACCAGTCCAGGGCCTCGGGCCGGAACACGTAGTTGCCGGTATAGACGGTGCGCGCCGGTTGCAGGCTGGCCAGGGCGTCCGAATGGCTGTACCAGGTGACCCGGGTCGGATGCTCGCCATGGAAAAAGCTGTGCAGACGGCGCGAGAAGGCCGCGAAGCAGTCGGCGTTGCTCGGGCTCGCGCGCCCGGCGCCGGGCGGGTCGCAATGGAAGCGGTAGGCGTCGGCGGCGTTGCGGAAGCCGAACAGCTCGGCCATGTCATGGTAGGCGGCGTCGCCCGCGCCGCGCGCATCGAGGATTGGCTGGCGGTAGGGCCGGCCCGGCTCGGCCCCGGCCATCTCGCTCAGGAAGCCGATGACGTCGTCGAGGAAATTGCCGGCCATCACCGCCGGCGACACCGGCGGATCGCCCACCACCTTGCCGGTGAGCACCCGGACGTCGGCGCGGCGGAATATCTCGTCCAGGTGGTAAAGGAAATTGACCGCGCACACCTCGCGCGCGCCCGCCGGGGTCGCCACCTTGACCTTGAACACCTGGTCGCCGTCGACGGTGAGGCAGAGCAGCCTCTCTTCACGGGCCGCCAGGGCGGCGAAACGCAGGTAGGCGATGTTGCGCGTCATGGCCTGGCCCTTGTGGGCGAAGGCCTCGCGGGCGTGGACGCCGACGATGCCGGCCAGGTCGGCGGCGGGCCCCAGGGAATCCAGCAGGGCGAGCTGTTCCTCCAGGCCGAAGTACTCCACCGCCAGGCCCTGGCCGGTGAAATCGCCGGCCAGGGCCCGGTGGGCGGCCATGGCGGCGGCGTCCCGGCTGTCGTCGGCCAGCAGCGCGCGCACCTTGCGGTAACGGCCGTCCGCCATGCCGCCATAGCCGAAGGCGCGGCAGAGTTCCAGCAGGCTGTCCAGGCAGGCCCGGGTCTGGCGCGGGTTGTCCGCCACCGGGATGACGACGACGAAGCCGTGGCGTTCCCCGTGCCGCTCGGCCAGCAACGCTTCCAGTTCCCGGTGGGCCGCCTGGTAGGGGGCCAGCCGGGCCTCGTCCAGGCCGCCGGCCCAGAGGGCCTGTTCCAGTTCGGCGATGGCCGCGCGCTGGCGTTCCACGCCCGCGTCCGGGCCGGAGTCAGCGGCCGGACAGGTAATTGGGGAAGGCATGCTTGTCGAGGGGGATCTCGATCAGGTTGATGGCGTTTTCCAGGTCCGCCTCGGCGAACAGGGCGTCGATGTCCGCCTCGCTGGCCAGGTGGTGGTGGCGGATGCCGAAGGATTGGGCCAGCAGGCGGAAATCCGGATTGACGAAATCGCAGTCCAGGTAGCGCTCGCCGTAGAGCTGGAACTGGTTCTTGCGGATCAGGCCCATGCTGGCGTTGTTGATCACCACCACGTTGAGGGGGGTGCCGTAGTTCACCGCCGTCATCAGCTCCATGCAGCACATCTGGAAGCCGCCGTCGCCGAGGATGGCGAAGATCGGGCCGGTCCTGGCGAAGAAGCGGGCGCCGATGGCGGCGGGAATCGCGTGCCCCAGGGAGGAGATGCCGGAATTGGGGAAATAGTGGTTGGCGTGGGAGACATGGAAGTAGCTCTGGGCGAACACGATGTTGTCGTCGAAGATCAGCGTGTCGCGGGGGAAGCGCGCCGCCAGCCCGGCGTAGAAGTGGCGCATCAGGTGGAAACGCGGGTCCTCCCCGGTTTCGGCCTGGCCCGCGCCCGCGTCCGCACCCGCACCCGCGTCCTCATCCGGCGGCAGCCCGCGGGCGGCCTTGCGATGGGCCCTGAGCCGGGCGACACGGGCTTCGGCCAGGCCGTCGGCGTCCGCCCCCTGGGCGGACAGGGTGGCCAGCAACTGTCCCAGCACCTCGCCGATATCGCCCTGGATCGCCACGTCCGGCCTGTACACCTTGCCCAGCTGGGCAGCGTCCCGGTCCACCTGGGCCACCTTCTTGCCGGCCAGCAGGCGCTCGTCCCACAGGTAGCTGGTGCGCTCGTTGAAGCCCGCGCCGAGGAAGATGACCAGGTCGGCGTGCTCCACCAGGTAGCGGTAGGCCGCGCCGTCGGAGGTGACGCCCAGGCAGCCCAGGGACAGGGGCGTGCCTTCGGCCACCACGCCCTTGCCCTTGAGGCTGGTGGCCACGGGGATGCCCTGGTTCCGGCTCAGCTTCGCCACCGCCTCCCTGGCGCCGGAACGGATGCAGCCGTAGCCGGCGACGATGACCGGGCAGTCGGCGGCCCGGATCAGGGCCGCCAGTTCCGCCACGGGATCGGCGCGGAGCCCGGACCCGGCGCAGGCGTTCGGCGCGGGCCGGGGGAAATGCACGCCATCCAGGGCCGAGGCCGCCACCTTCTCCTTCTGCACGTTGTAGGGGATGCTCAGCAGCACCGGCCCGGGCTCGGGGCCCAGCAGGGCGCGGGCGGCCTGGTTCAGGACCTGGCCCAGGTAGTCGGTGCGCTCGATCACCTTGTGGTAGCGGGTGATGCCGGCGAACAGGGCGCCCTGGTCGATGGCCCCGCCCTCCCCCGAGCTTTCCTGCAGGCCGCCCTTGCCGAACAGATGGGTGGGCGTCTCCCCGGTGATCGCCAGCACCGGCTGGCGTTCCGCGTAGGCATTGGCGATGCCGGTCACCAGGTTGGTGGCGCCCGGCCCGGCCGTGGCGATGCAGGCGGAAACCCGATGGGAGATGCGCGCGTAGCCGCCGGCCATGAAGGCGGCGCCCTGCTCGTGCTTGACCAGCACGGTCTTCACCCTGGAACCGTACAGGCTGTCGTAGATGGGCAGCACATGGGCGCCGGGCATGCCGAAGACGACTTCGACCCCCAGGCGTTCCAGGAAACGGACGATCAGTTGGCTGACGGAGATTTTCATTGCATCGTGGCTGGACGGGCCTCGGGCCGGGCCTGGCCCCGCGGGTCCCGGAGTCCACATGGCATGGGCGCGGAAAGGAAGGGAATTTGAGCACAAGACGGGCCCGAGCGGAAACACGGGCGGGCTCTTTTACAATGCCGAGGCCATGCCCACCGTCCCCAGCGCGCCCCCCGCCCCCGCCCTTTCCCGCCCCCCCGGGCGCGCCGTGATCGTGGTCCTGGGTTCCGGACGAAGCGGCACCTCCCTGCTCATGCAGGTGCTCGCCGCCCTGGGCATGACGGTATCGGACCGCCTGATCGGGGCCGGCCGGGACAACCCCCGGGGCCACTTCGAGGACGCCCCCATCGTCCGCATCCAGGCCGACCTGCTGCGGCGGCTGGATGCCTGGCCCTACCACCCACCGCCCCCCGGCTGGCTCGACCATCCGGCCACGGCGGCGGCGGAGCGGGCCCTGGAAGACCTGCTGCGGGCGCGATTGGCGGAACAGGGGGCGGAATCGGCGCCCTGGGGCTTCAAGGACCCCCGCACCGCCGCTTTCCTGCCCCTGTGGCAACGGCTGTTCGACCGGCTCGCCATGGCGCCCCGCTACCTGCTGGCCCTGCGCGACCCGGGCAGCGTCGTCCGGTCCTTCATGGCCGCCTATGGCGCCGGGGCGGAGGAGGCGGAATCCGTGTGGCTGCGGCGCACCGGCGATGCCCTCTGGCACACCGGCGCCCGCTGCCACCTGGTCCATTACGAGGACTGGTTCCGGCGGCCGGCGGCGATGGCGGCCGAGCTGGCCCGCTTCGCCGGCCTGGCGGCGCCGGATCCGGCCCGGCTGTCGGACCTGCTGGCGGTCCTGATCCGGCCGGACCTGGACCGTTCGGGGCCGAGGCGCGCCGGCCTGGCCGACACCGAGGCCCGCGCCCTGGCCCGGGCCCTGGAAGACTGCCGGGGCGACGATTTCGACCGGAACCGCCTGCTGGAGCTGGTGGGCCGCGGGCGGCGGGCCTGAGCGGCGGGGCTCAGCGTTGCGACAGGCTGGCGTGGAACAGGGCCTTGTGCACGTCGCCCAGGGAAACCATGCCTTCCAGTCTGTCCCCGGTCACCACCGGGATGCGCCGGAAGTTGTGGCGGACCATGGTGGAGGCGGCCTGGAGGGCGTGCATTTCGGGGCTGACGCCGATCACCCGCGTGGACATGATGTCGGCGGTCTTCAGGTGCATGACGTCCCGGTACTGGGCCTCCATGGCGGCGTAATCCACGCCGACCATGCCGTCGCGAAAATCCGCCAGGGTGGGAAACAGCCGGGACAGCACGTCCTTCTCGGCGACGAAGCCCACCAGCCGGCCCGCATCGACCACCGGCAGCCCGGACAGGCGGTACAGGCACATGATGGACGACACCTCCAGCAGGGGGGTCTCGGGCGACACCGTGCGGGCGCGGGTGATCATGATGTCCTTGACGAGCATGGCTTTTTCTCCGTTGAAAAAAGGGGTCAGCCCGCCACCAGCAAGTAGGCGAGCAACAGGTTGAAGACCAGGGCGACCAGCGCCACCCCCTGCCAGAACCGCGCCGGGTCGCGCTCGACGGCGGGCGTCGGCCTGGGTCGCGACAGGCGGCCGGCCTCGCCGCGCTCCAGGGCGACGAGGAACTCCTCGGCGGTTTCGAAGCGCGCCTCGGGATTCCTGGCGCAGGCCTTGAGCAGGATGTTTTCCAGCCAGGGCGGGATGTCGGGCCGGTAACGGCTGGGCGGCGCCGGCTCGCCGAACCTGGGATGCTGGAAGGGCTCCACCTCGCCATAGGGATACTTGCGGGTGAGCAGGTGGTAGAGGGTGACGCCGGCGGCATAAAGGTCGGTACGGGCGCTGAACCGGGCTTCGGCGAACAATTCCGGCGCCAGGAAGCTGGGCGTGCCGGGCACCTCGCCGGCCGCCCGCGCCGGACAGGCCGGGCAATGGGCCACGCCCAGGTCCAGGACGCGCAGCTTGCCGGCGGTGTCCAGATGCAGGTTGGCGGGCTTGATGTCGCGGTGCAGGATGTCCAGGCGGTGCAGGGCGCCCAGGGCCTTCATCAGGCGGATGCCCTGGCTGGCGACCTCGACGCAGGTGAAATGCTGGCCCGCGTCCAGGCGCTGCTGGAGGGAAACGCCCTCGTGCCAGCTCTGGACGAAATAGAGGAAATTGCGCGCGGCCAGGGGCAGCACTTCCGGGAAATAGTGGGAATGCAGCCGCTTGCCCAGCCATTCCTCCATGAGCAGCCGGTCGGCGGCCTCCGCGTCGCCCGCCAGCAGGGGTTGCAGGGTCTTGAGCACCCACCGTTGCCCGGTTTCGGCATGGCGCACCCGATACAGCAGGGTGGCGCGGGACTCGTGCAGCAGCGCCTCCACGAGAAAATCGTCGAGTCGGGCGCCCGCGTGCAGGCGTCCCGGCAAAGGCAGCACGCGCAGATCGGTGATCGGCGCCTCGTCCGCCGCCGCCGCCGCCTTGACCCGGACCACCAGGGCGGTGGCGTTGTCCTGGCCGCCCCGGGCATGGGCCTCGCGCACCAGGGCGCTGGCGGCGAACTCGGGCGCGTCGTGCAATTGCATGAGCCGATGCAGTTCCTGCTGCCCGAGGGGTTCCCAGACACCGTCGCTGACCAGCAGGAAGCGGTCGCCCGCCAGCAGTTCGCCGTCGCCGAAGTCCGGCATGACATGGCTGTCCAGCCCCAGGGCCCGCTTCAGCACGTGGGACATGCCGGGCGTCTCCCAGACATGGTCCGTGGTGAGTTGCTCGAGCAGCTCGCCGCGCTGCCGATACAGGCGGCTGTCGCCGACATGGGCGTAGTGGTAGCGGCGTCCGCGCAGGGCCAGGGCGGTCAGGGTGGTGGCCATGCCGCCGGCCTCGCGACGCGAGGCGGTCTGGCCCGAGAGCCAGCGGTTGATCGCCGCCAGCACCGTGGCGAAGGCGCGGGGAATCTCCCAGGTGTCGGGCGTGGCGTAGAAATCGGCGAGCAGGTTGCGCACCGCCGTCTCCGCCGCCTCGCGCCCGTGGGCGCCCCCCGACACCCCGTCCGCCACCGCCGCCAGAACCCCCCGGGTGGCGGTCTGGACGGCGTCCGGCGTCACGAAGCCGCCGAAGTCCTCGTTGCCCTCGCGCGGCCCGGTCTCCGAGGCGTAGCCGAATTCGAGCTCTAGGGGCATGGGTTTGCTCGGAAGTGCGTAAGGACGCGGGATTTTCCCACTTCCCGGCGCCCACTCCCCACTTTCCCGATCACACCCTCGCGCCGGAAACCGCCGCCGCGCCCCAGGTGGTGCGCCAGCGGGTCTTCACCGCGGACAGGCCGACCATGGCCACCAGGCACAGGGCGACGAAGATCAGCAGGCCCGCCTGGTAACTCCCGGTCACCCCCTTCAGGTAACCCAGGCTGGCCGCCAGGTAGAAGCCGCCGATGCCGCCGGCCATGCCGACGAAGCCGGTCATGACGCCGATTTCCTTGCGGAAGCGCTGGGGCACCAGCTGGAACACCGCGCCGTTGCCCACGCCCAGGCTGCCCATGCCGAGGATGAACCAGAGCAGGGCGATCCAGGGGCTGGGCGAGCCGAAGCTGGCGATGGCCAGGAACAGGGCCGCCGACAGATACATGGCCAGCAGGGTGCGGATGCCGCCGATGCGGTCCGCCAGGGCGCCGCCCAGGGGGCGCACCAGGGAACCGGCGAACACGCAGGCGGCGGTGAAATAGCCGGCGTGCACCGGGCTCATGCCGTACTGGTCGTTGAAATAGATGGTCAGGCTGGAGGCCAGGCCGACGAAGCCGCCGAAGGTGCAGAAATAGAAGAACATGAACCACCAGGCATCCTTGTCCTTGAGCACGTGCAGGTACTGGTTCAGGGACTTGGGCGGCGGGCAATCCGGCGCGTCCTTGGCGAACACCGAATAGACCAGGAAAGCCAGCACCACCGGGATCAGGGCCAGGCCGAACACGTTGCCCCAGCCGAAGGCCACCGCCAGGCCGGGCGCGAACAGGGCGGCCAGGACCGTGCCGGAATTGCCGGCGCCGGCGATGCCCAGGGCCGTGCCCTGGTGCTGGGGCGGATACCAGCGCGAGGCCAGGGGCAGGGCCACGGCGAAGGCCGCGCCGGCGAAACCCAGGGCCACGCCCAGGACCATGACCTCGCGGAAACTGTGGATGCCCGCCAGCCAGGCCCAGGACAGGGCCGCGATGACGATGCCCTGGCCGATCCAGCCGGCCTTCTTCGGTCCCAGGTGGTCCACCAGCACCCCCATCACCACCCGCAGCAAGCCGCCGGCCAGCACCGGCGTGGCCACCATGAGCCCCTTCTGGGAAGGCGTCAGCTCCAGGGTCGTGGCGATCTGCACGGCCAGGGGGCCGAGCATCACCCAGATCATGAAGGCGACATCGAAGTAGAGAAACGCGGACAGCAGCGTGGGGGTGTGGCCGGATTGCCAGAATCCCTTGTTCATGAAGTGCTCCTTGCGAGTTTCAGTTTGTGGTCGGCGCGGGCCGGGCAACGGGGCGCCAGACCCGAGCCCGGCGCCGACGCAGAGCGGGGAAATTCCGGCAAAAGAGGGCCGCCTCCAGCCCGCCCCCTGGCCGGACTCCCCCCTTTGGAAAAGGGGGGTTGGGGGGGATTCAGCGGAACCCCCCTGGCACAGGATGGAGAACCCCCCCTGCCCCCCCTTCCAGAGAGGAGATGACCATGGCGCGGATGGCGCTCACGCCAACCTCAAAAAGACCTGGCCGCCTTCCACCTTGGTGGCGTAGGTCCGGGCGCAGCCCTTGTCGGGCAGCACCGCCTCGCCGGTGGCCAGGTCGATCCTGAAGCCATGCAGCGGGCAGGTGACCAGGCCGCCGTGGACGATGCCCTCCGAGAGGGGGCCACCGCGATGGGGGCACTTGTCCTTCATCGCGAAGACCTCGTCATTGACGGTGCGGAACACGGCGACGCGGTTCACCGCGCCGGCGTCGGCCGCGGGGTCTCCAATCTCCACCACGCGGGAGCCCTGGCGGGGGATGTCGTCGATCTTGGCGATTTCGATCCAGTCGTTCATTTCCATTCCTTTGTCTGTCTAACCCCCTCTCCCACCGGGAGAAGGGAGCGGGTTCACGCGCTCACCCGTATCGGGTTGAACTCGTGGGACGCGACGCCTTCCGCCCGTTCCTTCCACGGATCGACCTGGGCGAATTGCTGGCTGAACTTGAAGCGCTCGTGCAGGGCGGCGCGGCCCGCCGCGTCGTCCACCACCCGGGCCTTGATGTGGGCCAGGCCCACCCGCTCCACCCAGGGCGCGGTGCGCTCCAGGTAGTGGGCCTCTTCCCGGTAGAGCTGGATGAAGGCGCCGCAGTGCTCCATCACCTGTGCCTCGGTTTCCACCCGGCACAGCAGGTCGGTGACCCGCACCTTGATGCCGCCGTTGCCGCCCACGTGCAGTTCGTAGCCGGAATCCACGCAGACGATGCCGAAGTCCTTGATCGTCGCCTCGGCGCAGTTGCGCGGGCAGCCGGAGACGGCCAGCTTGAACTTGTGGGGCATCCAGGAGCCCCAGGTCATCTGTTCCAGCTTCACGCCCAGGCCGGTGGAATCCTGGGTGCCGAAGCGGCACCACTGGGAGCCGACGCAGGTCTTCACCGTGCGCAGGGCCTTGCCGTAGGCGTGGCCGGAGACGAAGCCGGCGTCGGACAGATCCTTCCACATGGCCGGCAGGTCCGCCTTCTTCACCCCGAACAGGTCGATGCGCTGGCCGCCGGTGACCTTCACCTCCGGCACCTGGTACTTGTCGGCCACGTCGGCGATGGCGCGCAGTTCCTTCGGGTTGGTGAGGCCGCCCCACATGCGCGGCACCACCGAGAAACTGCCGTCCTTCTGGATGTTGCCGTGGGCGCGCTCGTTGATGTAGCGCGACTGGGCGTCGTCCCCGTACTCCGCCGGCCAGCGCGCCAGCAGGTAATAGTTGAGGGCCGGGCGGCAGGTGGGACAGCCGTCGGGCGTATTCCACTCCATGAAGTCGAACACCGCCCGCATGGACTTGAGCTTCTGGTCGCGGATGGTGGCGATGATCTCGTCGTGGCTGTGCTCGGTGCACTTGCACAGGGGTTTCTTGCTGGGCGCGGCCGAGTAGTTGCCGCCCACCGTGTGGGCCAGCACCGCCTCCACCAGGCCGGTGCAGGAACCGCAGGAAGCGGAGGCCTTGGTGTGGGCGCGCACCTCGTCCAGGGTGAACAGCTTCAGGTCGCGGATGGCGGCGACTATGGTGCCCTTGCACACGCCGTTGCAACCGCAGATCTCCGCCGAATCCGGCAGGGCGGCGACCCGCTCGGCGGGACCGTGGCCGGAGTCGCCGATGTGGCTCTGGCCGAACAGGATGGTCTTGCGCTGCTGCGAGATGTCCGTGCCCTCCCGCAGCAGGTCGAAATACCAGGCGCCATCCAGGGTGTCGCCGTAGATGCAGGCGCCCACCAGCCTGTTGCCCTTGAGCACCAGCTTCTTGTAGGTGCCGGCGGCGGCGTCGGAATAGACCAGGGATTCGGTGCCCGGCGCGCCCATGAAATCGCCGGCGGAAAACAGGTCGATGCCGGTGACCTTGAGCTTGGTGGAGGTCATGGAGCCCTGGTAGCGCGCCACGCCGTGCTCGGCCAGGTGGTTGGCGCACACCTTGGCCTGCTCGAACAGGGGCGCCACCAGGCCGTAGGCGACGCCGCGATGGCTGACGCACTCGCCCACCGCGTAGATGCGCGGATCGTAGGTCTGCATGGTGTCGTTCACCACCAGGCCGCGCTGGCAATGCAGGCCGGCGGATTCCGCCAGATCCGTGTTGGGGCGGATGCCCACGGCCATGACCACCAGGTCGGCGGGGATTTCCTCGCCATCCTGGAACCTGACCGCTCGGACCCTTCCCGACTCGCCGCGCACCAGCTCCGCCGTCTGCTTCTTCAACAGAAAATTCAGCCCCTTCGCCTCCAGGCTCTGTTGCAGCAACCGCGCCGCCGGCTCGTCCAGTTGCCGTTCCAGCAACCAGTCGCCGATGTGCACCACCGACACGTCCATGCCGCGCGCCTTCAGGCCGTTGGCCGCCTCCAGGCCCAGCAGGCCGCCGCCGATGACCACCGCGTGCCGGAAGCGCCCGGCGGCCTCGATCATCTTGTCCACGTCCGCCACGTCGCGGAAACCGATCACACCTTCCAGATCAGCGCCGGGCACTGGCAGGATGAAAGGCCTGGAACCGGTGGCCAGGAGCACCCGGTCGTAGTCCGCCCGGGTGCCGTCGTCCGCTTCCACGAAGCGTTTCCGGCGATCGATCTTCACCACCCGCCTGCCGGTGTGCAGGGTGATGCCGTGCCGGGCGTACCAATCCCGGTCATTGAGCACGATCTGCTCCACCGTCTGCTCGCCGGCCAGCACCGGCGACAACATGATGCGGTTGTAATTGGGGTGGGGCTCGTCGCCGAACACCGTGATGTCGTAAAGCTCCGGAGCCGCCTTCAGCAGTTCCTCAAGGGTGCGGATCCCGGCCATGCCGTTGCCCACCAGAACCAGTTTCATGCGCGCCGACCGGCCTGCCCCGTGCGGCTGCCCGGGGGGCGGGGAAGCCTGGGGATCGTTCAAAGTTGTCATGCGAAATACCTCAACAAGAGCCACAAAAGCGCGGAACAAAAAAACGGCGGCCGCCCTGATAGGGGAGCGGACGCCGTTGTCCAAAGATCGCTAGGCGATGGCGCCTGGGAGATGTTTAGCAATGGCCGTGCCACCTGCGAAATCCCGCCGAATCAGTGGGTTGCGGTCCGCGCGGTGGAGGGCGTGCACTGGATGGGTGCGTTGCGCACCGGGAATACGCCGGCTAAAGAGGACATGCCGTCGCACAAGATTCCATCCCGGGTTGCCCACGAAAAACGGGCGGCCTACCATGACCACTTGATATGGTCACAAAGGTCACCCCATGAACATCAGCGCCGCGGAATTTAAGGCCAAATGCCTGAAACTGATCGATAAAGTCGCCGCTACCCATGAACAACTGATCATCACCAAACGCGGCAAACCCCTGGCGGGGCTGGTGCCCATAGAGGATGAAGCGCCCGCCAGCATGTTTGGGTACATGACAGGCACGGTCACCATCCACGGGGACATCATCGATGTTCCCCCTGAACCCTGGTCCGCCGAGACTGGCGCCGAGGACCACCTTTATGCCGACCTGAAACCCAAAGAGGCGTCAACGCGATGAATGGGTTGCTGCTCGATACCCACGCCTGGCTCTGGTACGCGGAAGGCATTACCGGACGTTTGGGAGGCGCATCCCTGACCGCCATCGAACAGGCTCGCCTCGAACATCGACTTTATGTCTCCGCAATCACTGTCCGGGAAATCGGCATGCTGTGCGCGAAGGGAAAAATAAGCCTGTCCGCTCCCGTACATGAATGGATAAAGCGGGCGCTCGCCATGCCCGGCCTCCGCCTGCAAGCCCTGGATGCCGAAACCACGCTAGAAAGCACGCAACTGCCAGCCAATCCCCATGGCGACCCGGCCGACCAGTTTCTCATCGCCGCCGCGCGCGTTCATGGCCTGTGTCTGGTCACCGCCGACGGCGAGATCCTGGGCTACGGCAAGGCGGGCTACGTGCAAGTTATGGCGGCGTAATCCAAAAAGCAGAGAAACTGCTTGGGGTGGATTGAGTTGTGTGCCACATCGCAGACGCACAAGCACAGTGAACCCGTGGAGGTAAATGCAGGCTTGAACCAATAAGGGCGGGGGTTTCCGGCATCTGAAAATAATTCTCCCAGGCTCACCCTATGAGCCACAATCTGATGAAAATCAGAAAGAAAACAGAGAGGTATTCGATGACCTATTTCGCTCACAGCGAAAACGCAGTCGGCCGCTGGCATCCGTTACGAGAGCATCTCGCAGCTGTGGGCAAGCTGGCGGAGGAGCATGCGGCGACCACCCCCTGGTCTGCTGAAGCGCACCTTGCCGGCCTGCTGCACGACCTGGGCAAGTACGGCGACATGTTCCAGGCAAGGCTGCGGGGTGAGGCATGCGGGCTGGATCACTGGTCGGCGGGGGCACAGTCCGCGCTGTTGCAACACCACGCCGTCGCTGCCGCGCTGGCCATCGAGGGGCATCACATCGGCATCCAGGCAGGCATCAAGGATGCCCTTAGCCGGCTGTTGCCGTCACAACTCCAGCATCGTCCCCTGTCCGATCATGACATCGACAGGCTCACAGACCGGGCCTCGCAAGACGGCCTCGTTCCGTCCCGGCCCCCGGCGTTTGCCCTCACCGATTGGGCGCATGACATCGCCGCCATGCTCGACGTGCGCCTGTTGTTCTCCTGCCTGGTGGATGCGGATTTTCTCGATACCGAGGCTCACTTCGAGGGGGACCGCTGCGGCAAACGCTATCGGCAACCTGGCCCCAAGCTGGATGCTCAGGCTGCACTAGACGCGGTGCTGGCCCATATCCAGCGGGTCCAGTCGCAAAGCCCTCTCACCGGCCCGGTGGCGCAGACCCGCCGGCAATTGCTGGCTGCCTGCCTGGACAGCGCAACCCGGCCTGTCGGGCATTACACCCTGACCGCCCCCACCGGCAGCGGGAAGACACTGGCCATGCTGTCCTTCGCCCTGGCCCATGCCGCCCGCCATGGGCTGAAGCGGGTCATCCTGGCCGTGCCCTATCTCACCATCATCGAGCAGACGGCCTGCATCTACCGCTCGATCTTCGCCAGCCACCCCCAGTTCGGCGAAGGCTATGTGCTGGAACACCATTCCATGGCGGGCCTGGGCGCGGAACACCACACCCAGGACAACGAGGGCAAGGGCAGCGAACCCAGCCATGCCGAACGCCAGCGCCGCCTGCTCGCCCAGAACTGGGATGCGCCCATTGTGCTGACCACCAACGTCCAGTTGCTCGAATCCCTGTTCTCGAACCGGCCCGTCGCCTGCCGCAAGCTGCACAACCTGATGGAGTCGGTGATCCTGTTCGACGAGGCGCAAAGCCTGCCCCAGGCACTGGCCGTGCCGACGCTGGCCGCCTTGTCCCATCTTTCTGCCGCCTACCGTTCCAGCGTGGTGTTCGCCACCGCCACCCAGCCCGCCTTCGACACCCTCGACGAGGCCGTCCAGAAACATGCCCTTTCCGGCTGGAAGCCCGGCCAGATCGTGGAAGACCACACACCCATGTTTGCGGCCCTGAAGCGGGTCGAGGTCGCCTGGCCTGCGACCGGGCAGGAAACAGGCTGGGACGCACTGGCCGCACAGTTGCGCGCCACCGACCGGGCCTTGTGCGTGGTCAACCTGAAGCGCCATGCCCTGGCCCTGATGGACGCGCTGAAGGACGAGGCAGGGGTATTTCACCTGTCCACCAACCTCTGCCCGGAGCATCGGCGCACCGTGCTGGATACCGTGCGCAAACAATTGACCACGGCGGGCGCCCCCTGCCGGCTGGTTTCCACCCAGTGCGTGGAGGCCGGGGTGGACGTGGACTTTCCCGAGGTATTCCGCGCCTTCGGCCCCCTGGAGGGCATCGCCCAGGCCGCTGGACGCTGCAACCGGGAAGGGCGGCTCCCCGGCTTGGGCCTGGTGACCGTGTTCGACCCAGCCGAAGAAGGCGGCTGGCGGCGGCGCTACCCCACGTTTGCCTATTTCCAGGCCGCCCAGGTGACGCGCACGCTGCTCAACACCCACGGCGACATCGACATCAACGACCCCGAGGTCTTTCGAGACTACTACCGGCGGCTGTATGACCTCGGCAATCCGGACATGCTCGACCGCGATCTTGACATCGCCATCCAGGCCCTTGAATTCCCGCTCATCGCCCGCCTCTACCGCCTGATCGAACAGGACGCCATCCAGGTGCTGGTACCGTATTCGGCGAAACGACCGCTGTACGACGATCTGCGCAAGGAAGGGGAACATGGCATCCATGGCGCCTGGATGCGCCGCGCCCAGGGACTGGCCGTCAGCCTCTACCGCCCGGCGCCGGGGCACCCGGCCTGGAGCGTGCTGATCCCGGCCAAACTTCGGCGGGGAGGCGAATCCGACGAGTGGTTCATCCTGGAAGACCCGCACGGCAAGCATTACGACGACACCTTCGGGCTGCGCCTGCCCGATTCCGATCCCATCTTCATCGCATAGGGAGACCACGATGCCCAATGGCACACACACGCTGGAAGTCTGGGGCGACCTCGCCTGCTTCACCCGGCCGGAAATGAAGGTCGAGCGCTTCTCCTACCCAGTCATCACGCCTTCGGCGGCACGCGGCATCTTCGATGCCATCTACTGGGACGGCCTGCGCGAGAAGCAGGGCCAAGAGAGCGTCATGCGGCCCTACTTCCACTGGCAGGTGACGCGCATCGAAGTGCTGCACATGCCGCGCTACCTCGCCCTCCGGCGCAACGAGGTGAAAGGCTGCGTACCGGGCGCGGTCACCCTTAACAAGTGGATGGACGGACGCGAGACTCCCCAGCCCCTCTGGGCCGACGGCGACGACGAGACCACCGGCCGCACCCAGCGCCAGACCATGGCCCTGAAGGACGTCCGCTATCGGCTCACCGCCGAAATCGTTCCCAAGCCCGGCTTCGAGGGCGACCGCAACAAGCTCAACGCCTGCTTCGAGCGCCGCGCCAGACACGGCAAGTGCTTCCAGCAGCCCTACTTCGGCTGCCGCGAATTCCCCGCCTTCTTCGAATACCTCCCCGACCCGGACGCCGCCCCGGCCAATCCCGCCCCGTTCGACCAGAACCTGGGCTGGATGCTCTATGACGTGTTCGATCTCGCCAAGGACCAGGTGAAGGCCAACGAGAAGCCCTTCATCAGCCTGTTCGAGGCCAGTGTGGTCGACGGGGTGCTGAAAGTGCCGCCGTTCGGAAGCGAGAAAGTGCGCAAGCCGGGGAGGGCGTGACCATGCTTCACCACCTGGTTGAATACGCCAAGACACATATACAGGACTCCGAGCCCGGCTTCACCGACCGGATGGTTCGCTGGCGCATCGAAATCTCGGCCGATGGCCGCCTGCTCGGCGTCCTGCCCCAAGGCGTGGACGACAAGGGACAGGAGAAATGGGGCTGCCCGGAGATGCACAACATGGTGGCAGGCGGAAACGCCCATTTCCTGGTGGACAACCTGAAAGCGGCCATCCTCTATCTCGGCCGCAACCCGACGGCCGCCGACCTGGAAAAGGCACGACCCCGGCACGAGTTCTACCGCGCACGCATCGCGGAAGCGAGCGACAAGGTGCCCATGCTCAAGCCGCTAACGAATTTCCTCGCCGATGGCGGCAAGCTGGAGATCTTGCGCGAAACCCTGCTCAATCCGCCCCACCGGGCCAAGGCCACGGAGAACCTGGAATGGCGCATCGAGGGGCAGGATCCGCTCAAGGATGAGACGGTAAAAGCCTGGTGGCGAACCTGGCGCCAGGCTGACCTGGGTGCTCTCACCGAAGAACCGATGCTGTGCTTCGTGACAGGCGCCCTGGCCCCTCCACTTCTCACCCACCCCAAGGTCAGCAGCCTTCCCGGCGGGCAGCCTTCCGGCGACGTAGTGGTCGGCTTCGACAAAGCTGCCTTCCAGTCCTTCGGCTTGGACAAGTCCGCCAATGCCGCCGTATCCGAAGTGGCGGCCCGGTATTACGTGGATGCGCTCAACCACCTGAACCGGCGCGGCCGCTACCTGGCCGACTCCCGCGTGTTGCATTGGTATAAGGGCACAGTGCCTGTAGAAGACGACCCTTTGGCCTGGATACCCGAACCAGAGCGGGTCAAGGCGGCCTCGGCGGCGCTCAAGGCGAGAACGCTGCTCTCGGCCATCCGGGCGGGCCAGCGCCCCGACCTGGGAAACAGCCTGTACTACGCCTGCACTCTCTCCGGCATGTCCGGACGAGTCATGGTGCGCGACTGGATGGAGGGGCAGTTCCCGGCCCTGGTCGAGGCCATTGGCAACTGGTTCAGGGATCTCGAAATAGTCGCCCGCGATGGCAAGGGTACGGCACGCGACCCCAAGTTCATGGCGGTCTGCGGCGCGCTGGTGCGCGATCTGAAAGACCTGCCCGCCCCCACCGCCACCACCTTATGGAAGGTGGCCATGCAGGGTCTGCCCATTCCCCAACCCCTGATGGCCCAGGCGCTCGCGCGCTTCCGTGCCGACCTGGTGGACAAGGACCAGCCCGCTTTCAACCACGCCCGCATGGGCCTTATCAAGGCTTATTTCGTTCGACTCAACCCCGGAGGTGACACGACCATGACTGCCTATCTCAATCCCGAACACCCGACGCCCGCCTATCACTGCGGGCGGCTGCTGGCGGTGCTCGCCAGCCTGCAATACGCCGCATTGGGCGATGTCGGCGCCGGTGTGGTGCAGCGCTATTACGCCGCCGCCAGCCAGACACCCGGCCTCATCCTTGGTCGGCTCGCCAGCAATGCCCGCAACCACCTCGGCAAGCTGGAACCTGGGCTGGCCTGGTGGTACGAGGAACGCATCGCCGAGGTCATGGGCCGGCTTAAGGACAGCGCCCCGCGCATCCTCGACCTGGAAGGCCAGGGGCTGTTCGCCCTCGGCTACTACCAGCAACTCGCCCAGCTTCGTGCCGGCAACAAGTCCACCACTGAAGTCCACCAATAGGGAGCACAGCCATGACCACCATCCAGAACCGCTACGAATTCCTCTATCTGTTCGACTGCGAGAACGGCAACCCCAACGGCGATCCGGACGCCGGCAACAGCCCGCGCATCGACCCGGAGGACATGCACGGCCTGGTGTCCGACGTGGCCATCAAGCGGCGGGTGCGCAACTACATCCAGGCGGCATTCGGCAATGAAATGCCCAATGCCATTTTTGTGGAGCACTCCACGAATCTGAACCGGCCCATCCTTATGGCACACGAGCAGACCATCGGCGCAGCACCGGAAATGGAAGAAGAAGCACCGAAAATCGAAGCCGTGGAAGAAGTGAAGCGCAGCAAGAAATCCAAAGCACCCAAGAGCAAGGTGCTACCGGCACGTGACTGGATGTGCAAACAGTTCTTCGACGTTCGAACCTTTGGTGCGGTCATGAGCACGGGAGCCAACGCCGGGCAGGTTCGCGGCCCGGTTCAGGTGGCGTTCTCCCGGTCTGTAGATCCCATCCTGCCCATGGATCTGTCGCTCACACGGGTGGCCATCGCGGAGGATGTGCCCAATGCGAAAACTTCAGCGCAGATGCTGACCTGGGAGAACGAGATCAAGCCGGAACTCAAGCTCCGCACCATGGGCCGCAAGTCACTCATCCCCTATGGCCTCTATGTCGCCAAGGGTTTCATCTCTGCCAACCTGGCCGAAGGCACGAAGTTCTCGGAAACGGACCTCACCCACTTCTGGGACGCCCTGCTCAACATGTGGGACCACGACCGCTCCGCCTCTAAGGGCATGATGTCCTGCCGTGGGCTCTACGTCTTCAAGCACGTCGGGACCGACAGCGATGCCGCCCAGCGCGTGCGCCAGGCCAAGCTCGGCTGCGCGCCAGCCCATCGGCTGCTGGATTTCTCCACCCACCACCGCGATATTCCGAATGCCATCATCGACATCCGCCGCACCGACCTAACCGCTTCCCCTCGCTCGTTCTCCGATTACCAGGTGACAGTGCACCCAGGTCGATTGCCGAATGGGGTTGAACTGATTGAACCGGGCCAGTAAGCCGCCTATTACAGCCGCCCGCCCCAATACCCCGGGCGGCGGCTTTGGTTGGCCACGGCTACGATGACGATGGCATCAGCCCGGATGCGATAGACGACATGGAAGGGAAAGCGTCGAGCCCGGCTGTATGTCCCCGCGCCAATTTCTGGATGCTCCTCCACAAGGCGCAGAGTCTAGTTCAGGGCAGTGGAGAAATTGCGCGCGATAACAGGGCCGGCGAGCAGAAGGTAGTAATCCACCGCCTCGTCATATTCGGCACGGGCAAGGTCATGCCAGAGGAACTTCATGCCCCGGCTTTACGTAGCTTGGCCTCGATTTCCGCCATGACTTCTTCGGCCGGGATCAGTTTGGCTGTACCGGCATCGATCTCGGCGACACGGCGTGCGATTTCCGCATCCCACGCCGCCTCCACCTCCGCGCGCGGTGTGGCACTGACCCACAGCCAGTCCGCCAGATCGGCGCGCTCCTCTGGCGACAAACGCATGGCTTCGGCTTTGAGTTGTTCGATGGTCAGGGACATAAGGTCTCCCGGCAAAGGCGATGGGGTGCCAAACACTACTGCATGGCCCCATCGATGAACAACCTCCCCGAATCCATCCCCCTCTCCGCCCTGAACCACTGGGCCTACTGTCAGCGCCGTTGTGGGTTGATCCACATGGAAGGCGAGTTCACCGACAACATCCACACCTCGCGCGGCAATGCCGAACATGAACGCGTGGATCGGGTGGCCCATGTCACAACCCGCGATGGCGCGCGTGTGGAATATGCCCTACCCGTCTGGTCGGATCGTCTTGGTTTGATCGGCAAGTGCGACGTGGTGGAGTTCTGGCTGGATGGCACTGCGTTTCCAGTCGAGTACAAGCACGGCCCGAACCGTAAATGGCTCAACGACGACATCCAGCTCGCCGCCCAGGCCATGTGTCTGGAAGACATGCTCGGCCGCCCCGTGCCGCGCGGCGCGATCTATCACGCCAGCAGCCATCGGCGGCGCGAGGTGGCCATCACCCCGGCCTTGCGGGAGCGGGTCATGGAAACCGCCGAGGCCATCCGCGCCATGCTGGCCTCGGGCAGGTTGCCGCCGCCTGTGAACGATGCGCGCTGCCGGGAATGTTCGTTGAAGGATATCTGCCAGCCGGAGGCGCTGGGCGGGAAGGCCCGGCTGGCGCGTCTGGCAGCCGGGCTTTATGCGGTGGATGACACGGAGGTCAGCCCATGAGCCGGGCGAGGCATTGCGCCGGGCTCAGAATCTCCACGCCGCTGTCGGCGGGAAAGTGGCGCGCGTTGCCGGTGACGATGGGGCAGTTCGCCGCCAGGGCGGTGGCGATGAAGGGGGCATCGTCAGGGTCGGGTAGGTCGTGTGCGGCAACGGCCGCGGGGCGCACATGCAATGCCAGGGCCTCCATGTCCGCAAGCAGGTCATCCACCCAATTTCGCGGGAAATTGAAACGCGACCTGCGCAGCACATCCGCGTATTCATCCAGGATGGCGGCGCTCAACACCGGCTTCAGCGCCAGGGTGCGAATCTTCGCGACCAACTGGCCGGGGACGCCTTCCCGATTGATGGAGGCCGATACCAGGACGTTGGTATCAATGACCGCCAGCATTCCGTTCACGCCTCTCCTTGCGTGCCAGGGCGATTTCGGCGTCGATTTCCTCCATGGTCATGCCGCTCAAGCCCTGCTGTTCGGCATGCGCTTGCATCTTGCGCAGGGTGGCTTCGAAACGCTGGCCGCGCACCGCCCGCAACAGGCTCTCCAACTCTTCCGGCCTGGTGTTCAACAGCAAGGCGAAGGGCTTGCCGTTGCGGGTAATCACCACTTCCTCGCCCGCCTCGATCTTGGCCCAGACCTTGGCCGATTCGGCCCGCAATTCACGCACGGTGACGAAATCCATGACACGCTCCTGTACACAATCGTAGCCAGAGTATAGCCATGCACACCCTGCTGAACACCCTCTACGTCATGACGCCCCACGCCTACGCGCATCTGGAAAACGCCACCGTGCGCATCGACGTGGAACGGGAGAAACGCCTGCAAGTGCCGCTGCATCATCTGTCCGGCCTGGTCACCTTCGGCAATGTCATGGTCTCGCCCGCCCTCATGCATCGGCTGGCGGACGAGGGCAAATCCCTGGTCCTGCTGGACGACCACGGCCGCTTCAAGGCCCGGCTGGAAGGCGCGATCTCCGGCAACATCCTGCTGCGCCAGGCCCAGCACAAGGCCGCCGGCGACCCCGCCATCACCCTGGAACAGGCCCGCGCCTGCGTCGCGGGCAAATTGCGGAACAGCCGGGTCAACCTGCAACGCGGCGCGCGTGAAGCCGCCGATCCCGAGGAAAGCGCGCAGCTCACCCGGGCCGCCGACAACCTGGCCGCATCGCTTCGCGCCGCCGCATCGGCCACCCATCTGGATGAATTGCGCGGCGTGGAAGGCGAAGCCGCCCGGGGCTACTTCGCGGGGCTCAATCTCATCGTCAAACCCCAGGCCCGGGAGACCTTCTCCCTCCAAGGCCGCACCCGCCGCCCGCCCCTGGACCGCTTCAATGCCTTGCTGTCGTTCCTCTATGCCATGCTCATGAACGACTGCCGCTCCGCCCTGGAGGCCGTCGGCCTCGATCCGCAACTGGGTTTCCTGCACGCCGTGCGGCCGGGCCGCGCCGCCCTGGCCCTGGATTTGCAGGAAGAATTCCGCTCGATTCTCCCCGACCGGCTCGCGCTTACCCTGATCAACCGGGGCCAGATCGGCGCCGAGGATTTCGAGACACGGGAAGGCGGCGCCGTCTCCCTCGGCGAAAAAGGCCGCCGCGCCGTGGTCACCGCCTGGCAGGAACGCAAACAGGAGGAAATCACCCATCCGCTCCTGGAAACCAAAATGCCCATCGGCCTGCTGCCTTTGATCCAGGCTCGATTCATGGCCCGCGCCATCCGGGGCGAGATGGAATGCTACCTGCCCTATCTGGCCAGATAGGCCGACGCCATGCTCATCATCGTCACCTACGACGTCTCCACCGAAACCGCCGCCGGCCGAAAACGTCTGCGCCGTGTCGCCAAGGCCTGTGAAAGCATGGGCCAGCGCGTGCAGAAATCCGTCTTCGAATGCCAGGTCAACGAGATGCAGCTCGAACAACTGGAGCGCACCCTGTTGGCCGAGATCGACGACAAGGAAGACAACCTGCGCTTCTATCGCATCACCGAACCGGTTGAGGTAAGGGTGAAGCAGTTCGGCGCCTTCCGCTCGGTCGATTTCGAAGGCCCCCTGGTGATATGAAGCGCGAACCCCAAGCCACGACAAAATCCCCGGGGTTTCGCGTCAGTCGCAACACCTTGTTCTTTATAAATTTGTCGCATGAAGAAATAAGTGAAATACCAGCCGGGCTTGCCCTTGGAAGCGGGCTCGCGCAAGCTTGCATCGTTCCGCAATCAAAACAGTCAGTTATGAGCGCGGCGCATCGCCCGGCCTCCCGGCCGGGCGCGGATTGAAACTGCTCCGGGATGTGGATGGCTTCGCGCGCCTGGGGCATCGCCCGGCCTCCCGGCCGGGCGCGGATTGAAACCGAGTTGAACTGGCGGTTAGGCGACACGATGGAGGCATCGCCCGGCCTCCCGGCCGGGCGCGGATTGAAACTCAGGGGCAGATGGTCGAAGCGGCCTTCCTCTCGGCATCGCCCGGCCTCCCGGCCGGGCGCGGATTGAAACCACTTCGATGTCCACCGGCACGCAGCCGGCGGGCAGCATCGCCCGGCCTCCCGGCCGGGCGCGGATTGAAACCACTTCGTGGCGGGTGAGCCGGCAGTGGCGGCCGGCATCGCCCGGCCTCCCGGCCGGGCGCGGATTGAAACACCCAGCCACCCACCGCCAGGCCCACAGCGCGCACGGCATCGCCCGGCCTCCCGGCCGGGCGCGGATTGAAACAACCTGGGCATGGCTGAGGTTATGCAAGGGGCGGGGCATCGCCCGGCCTCCCGGCCGGGCGCGGATTGAAACTGCATGGACGAACCGGAAAAATTGGCCTTTTCGGCGCATCGCCCGGCCTCCCGGCCGGGCGCGGATTGAAACATCGAGGATATCGCCAGCCTGGACATGGTGGACGCGCATCGCCCGGCCTCCCGGCCGGGCGCGGATTGAAACGAAGGAACGCACACGGTTTGATGTGGCGGCCGGCGCATCGCCCGGCCTCCCGGCCGGGCGCGGATTGAAACAGGTAGGAGACCTTCGTCGCCGCCGCCACCCGCGGCATCGCCCGGCCTCCCGGCCGGGCGCGGATTGAAACATTATTGACGCCTAAGCCGAACGCCTGCATGCGCGCATCGCCCGGCCTCCCGGCCGGGCGCGGATTGAAACACCGCCAAGCTCACCCTGAGCCCGAAGCGCGTCGGCATCGCCCGGCCTCCCGGCCGGGCGCGGATTGAAACTGGACGTGCGCCGCCACTACCGCGCCGACGCCCTGGCATCGCCCGGCCTCCCGGCCGGGCGCGGATTGAAACAAGTGTGGAACTCGTTTCTGCGCAATCGAAGACCTGCATCGCCCGGCCTCCCGGCCGGGCGCGGATTGAAACCCTATGTGCGCCTGGAGATTGATTACTGGCCGTTCAGCATCGCCCGGCCTCCCGGCCGGGCGCGGATTGAAACCTTGACTGCGATGGGATACGCCATGACCACGCAGGCATCGCCCGGCCTCCCGGCCGGGCGCGGATTGAAACATCCACGCCATCCGCTACAGCAATCACGCCTGGGGGCATCGCCCGGCCTCCCGGCCGGGCGCGGATTGAAACGGGTCGAGCCGTTGCCATTGGATCATGTGGATGGTGGCATCGCCCGGCCTCCCGGCCGGGCGCGGATTGAAACACCATTACGCACGCCGCAAGTTTGTTGCTTCCGGGGCATCGCCCGGCCTCCCGGCCGGGCGCGGATTGAAACCAGCGTTGCTGCGCGGCCTTCACCCAGCTGGTGGGGCATCGCCCGGCCTCCCGGCCGGGCGCGGATTGAAACCGATATGCTGTGCGGGTTTACGCTTTCCATAGGCGCATCGCCCGGCCTCCCGGCCGGGCGCGGATTGAAACCTCCCAGCGCCGCTGGCCGATCCATGTCGCCGGGGCATCGCCCGGCCTCCCGGCCGGGCGCGGATTGAAACCCTGATGCGGCCGACGAT
>WBZT01000850.1_pt1 | contig 23777 bp, 20 predicted proteins | sample 5204241 | NCBI WGS metagenome assembly WBZT01 (sample SAMN12344358, study PRJNA552823) | activated sludge metagenome | biome: Activated sludge suspended growth; feature: Nitrification reactor; material: Wastewater; isolation source: activated sludge from nitrification reactor of wastewater...
ATGAAGCGGATCAAGGCCAAGCGTGTTGAAGTGATTGTCTATGAACCAGGATTAACGCAACTGGAATTCTTTCGGTCGCGGGTGGTAAACGATCTGGCTACATTCAAGCAGCAGGCGGATGTGATTCTCTCCAACCGCATGGCGAGTGAATTGTTGGATGTGGCTGACAAGGTTTATACACGCGATCTGTACGGGAGTGACTAATGAAAATTCTGGTGACGGGAGCGGCGGGCTTTATCGGCATGCATGTGGCCAGGATTCTCCTGGAGCGTGGCGATGAAGTGGTCGGTGTGGATAACCTCAATGCTTATTATATTCAGCAACTCAAGTGGGACAGGTTGGAACAGTTAAAGGGATTTGACCGGTTTAGTTTTGTTGAGATGGATATTGCTGATGCCGATGCGGTCAATCGTTTGTTTGCTGCCGGTGGTTTCCAGCGTGTTATTAATCTTGCCGCACAACCTGGGGTACGCTACTCATTGCTTAACCCCGGGGCGTATATCCAATCTAATCTTGTTGGTTTTGCTAACATATTGGAAGGATGTCGCCATCACCGCATTGAACATCTGGTGTATGCAAGCTCATCCAGTGTGTATGGCAATAACAGCAAAATGCCATTTTCGGTGCACGACAATGTAGATCACCCCGTGAGTCTGTACGCAGCCAGCAAAAAAGCCAATGAGCTGATGGCGCATTCTTACAGTCATCTATTCGAGCTGCCGACTACCGGCCTGCGCTTTTTTACCGTGTATGGCCCATGGGGACGCCCGGATATGTCGCCGTGGCTGTTTACCTCGGCAATTCTTGAAGGACGGCCGATAGACGTGTTCAACCATGGCAAAATGCAGCGCGATTTTACTTTTATTGATGATATTGCTGAGGGTGTGGTGCATACGATAGATCGTATCGCTCAACCTGACCCCAATTTCAGCCATGAGCAGCCTGACCCTGCCACAAGCATGGCTCCTTACCGGGTTTATAACATCGGTAATCACCAACCCGTGGAACTCATGATTTTTATCCGCACCTTGGAAAATATTTTGGGTATGGAAGCTAAAAAGAATTTCTTGCCCATGCAGCCGGGAGATGTGCTTGCGACTTATGCCGACGTTGAGGATATTGCGAAAGATGTTGGATTTAAACCCGGTACTGGGCTGGAAACAGGATTAACAAAGTGGGTGCAATGGTTTAAGGATTATCATCGCATTTAGAAAGGCTTTTGACTCTCAGGGATAGCTGATTACGTGGGGTCAGATGGTTCCTGTTGGCTCGGTTCCCCGCCTCACTTTGAAGCGGTGGTAATTCCAAAGGTATTGCTCGGGGCATTGTTTAACCTGTGTTTCAATCTCACGGTTTAATCCCTCTGGGGTGTTGATGCTGCCATCCGTCAGCCGGGTAAAGCTGATATGGAAACCTCGCCCCCAAGGGAGCCTCTTGCCGAAAACCATGAATATGGCAGCGCCGGTTTTTTCAGCCAGCCGGCTGGCGAATGTCATGGTGTAAGCTGGACGGCCAAAAAATGGCGCCCACTCGCCATCCCCACTGCCTGGAATCTGGTCGGGCAAAATACCCACGGCCTCGCCATGTTTGAGGGCGCGCAAAATATCGCGTATGCCTTGGCTTGTAGTGGGTGCTAATTGGACTTGCCCACGTGCACGGCCTTGTATTATGAAGGGCAACAACCATTGCTGGCGCGGAGGACGGTAAAGAACCGTAATGGGTTGCTGGGATTTAAAGGAGTAGAACAGGGAGGTGATTTCAAAGCAACCCAAATGGGGGGTAAGAAAAATAATGCCTTTGCCGGCATTAATTGCTTGTACAACTTCGGGCCATCCCTCGTGACTTCGTACCCAGGACATTAATGTTTGCTCACTTCTTTGCCAGATGGCAAAGGTTTCCAGGATGCCTTTGCCGGTTTCAGTGATGTTTTTGTTTAAGGTCTGACGGTAGGTGATTTGGTTCGTAAAGAGGCCGCTTAACCAGAGATTTTTTTTTGTAAGTACGGAAACTTTTGGCGAAAAAAAATAGGATATCCAGCCAATTATTCCGCCAATAAAGTGCAGTAAAGGGAGTGGGAGCTGGCCAGCGAGCTTGATCGTCCATTGCAATAAATTAAACTTCGGTCGCGGCATAAGAATTTGCTGTGGTTGTTGCTTGTGGTTATAGGCCTTTAAGGCCTTGGCAAGTATTTTCGCATACAATTATGTCATCTCATTGTCATCATTGAGATGAATAGCCATTATTGTCTGGGGAAAATGTTGTCAAATTATGTCAATCCCGATTATCGGGCGTGTCTTGCATTTAATAAGCTTGATAGTTTTGAGCAATTGTGGGGTTATCAGGCCGGTTGGTTTGAGGAACCCAATCATCGCCGGGGTGGATGGAGCGGTGTTGGAAGGCTGCAATTGACGCAGCCTGAAGGTGGCGAATGCAAGGTTTTCCTCAAACGTCAGGAAGCGCATCAACGTCGAACATTCAGGCACCCGTTTCGTGGTGAACCCACTTTCGCATGCGAATTCAGGATGATGCGTTATCTGGGCAGTCGCGGCGTCCCTGCGCCGGTACCTGTATTTTTTTCTGACAAAATCATTGCCGGGCGGCCCAAGGCAATCTTGATGACACAAGAGCTGGAAGGGTATGAATCTCTGGATGTAATCACCAGCCGCTTATTTTCCGCATCTGTTCCAAAAATCAGTGCACAGCATTCCATTATCAGGGCGGTCGCCAGAACAGTGAAAAAGCTGCATTCGGCAGGCATCCAGCATCGCTCGCTTTACCCCAAGCATCTTTTTGTGTTGATGAAAGAGGATGTTGCTAATGAGGTGGCGGTCATTGACCTGGAAAAGTCACGCAAAAAATTGATTCCGGCAATTCGCACTGTCTATGATCTTGCAACATTAAGCCGCCATGCAGAATGCTGGAGCAGGTCAGCAAGAATGTATTTTTTGCATCAGTATTTTGGGGTGAAGAAGCTGACCCCATGGCAAAGGTTGCTTTGCCGGCTGATCGTCAGGCGGTCACAGCGACGTAAGTAGTATAATTCCACCCCAATCGAAATCTTGATATAGAGCCCAGGTTATGAACGAACCAACAACTTATCGCGCCAGAACTAATTATGACGAGCGCAAGGCCCGTCTTTACCAGCAAAGAAAGGCGCACAAGGATGCGGGTGAAATGAAATTGCTGGACCGTGTGTTCAAGCATATTCCTCTATCACATCGTGTCCTGGATTTACCCTGTGGTGGTGGCCGTGTGTTTATCCGGCTGGCCAAACATGGATACCAGGTGGCGGGCGCGGATTTGTCTGATGCTATGCTGGATATTGCCCGTGAGAATGCAAAAAAAGCGGGTGTGGAGTGTTCGATAGAAAAAAAAGATGTTGAAAAACTGGATTACCCTGACCGTGCTTTTGATACCTTGGTGTGTTTTAGGCTTTTTCAGCATTTTCCAACCCCGGCGATACGTCAAAGCGCGGTGAGGGAGTTATGTCGAGTCGCTGATCAGTATGTTGTCATTTCCTACTTTAGCCCCTATTCCTGGACACAGGCAAAACTTGTACTCAGGGAAAAGCTGGGCGGAAGGAAATTACGTAAATTTCCTACCTCGCTGGCAGAGGTCGAGGGTTACTTTGCCAAGGCTGGGTACCAGTTGGTCAAGGATTATGGCCAGTTGCCTTACATAAAAAGCCTGCATTTGGCTGTGTTCAAGCGCGGGACTAAATAGCCAGCCCTATGGGGCATGTTGATAATTCTTCCCCCGTTACGCATTCCGTAGCTCCAGGGGGCTCAAGCGTTGAATTGGTCGGCGCTTCTCCATTGCGTTGCCACGGGGCTGTAAGAGTGGTTCCTGGCAGGCGTACGGTTTGCCGCGGGGAGTGGCAAACCCAGGCTGTTTATGCAAAGCTTTTTACAGGAACAAAAGCGCAGCGCGATGCTACCCGGGATGCATCCGGGATCAAGGCCATGCTGGATGCCGGCATCACGGCCCCTGCACTTCTGTTTGAGGGGAGTGCTGTAGATGGCGGCCATGTCTTGCTGTATGCCGCAATTCCTGACGCAAGAAATGCCGAGGAAGTTGCTGCGGAAAATCCCGAAGGGTGTTTTGACCTCGCCTTGAAGCTGGTGACTACCCTGGCAGCCCATCATCGTGCCGGACTGGTTCAAACCGATCTCTACCTGAAGAATTTCCTGTTACAGGGTGACACCGTTTATAGCCTGGATGGCGATGGCATCCGCAATGCGGGCAAGGCATTAAACAAAAAACGCAGCCTCAATCATCTGGCGCAACTGCTTTCAAAATTTGATGTGCTGGCCATGCAACAATGGCTACCGGCCCTGCTGATGCATTATCTTGCCGAGCGGCAATGGGCGGGGAATGTGGATGTTGCGGCAGTGAGTGCGGCTATCGCCAGTCATCGTTATGCGACTTGCATTAAATATGCCGAGCAAAAGGTCTTTCGCGAATGTACTGACGTCCATGTGGAGACGCGTTGGAGCCAGCGCTTGGCCGTTGCCAGGCTGCGTATGAACGAGGGGGTGGCGCACTGGGCGCAGAGCCCTGATAGTGCTTTCCTGCCGGACATGTCGCATCCCCTCAAGATGGGACGCACCTGTACCGTGATTGCCGCGAAATTGGGGCAGGAAAGAGTGGTCATCAAACGGTACAATATCAAGAGTTTGGCGCACGGCTTGAGCCGGGCTTTCCGTCGTTCGCGCGCGGCACTCTCTTGGGCCAGTGCTTATCGTCTCAGGATATCCGGGATTGCGACCGCAGCACCGGTTGCCTTGCTGGAACGACGCCTGGGCCCTTTGCGGCGTGAGGCCTATTTTGTGGCGGATTATGTGGATGCGCCGGATATTGCGCAATATTTCGCAGATGCCGCAGAGGACGATGCACGCAAACAGGCGGTAGCTACTGCGGTTGCCCACTTGTTCCGAAAACTGCTGGCGCTGGGGATCACGCATGGTGATTGCAAGGCTACCAACATCAAGGTGGTGAATGGAGAGCCGCTGTTGATAGACCTGGATAGCATGCACCAGTACCGCAAACCAGACTCGGCGCGTGCCGGGCATGTGCGCGACTTGCAACGATTCTTGCGTAACTGGCAGGAAGGTTCCGCGATCAGGGCATTGCTGGAGCAAGCGTTCAGGAATGAATATGAGGATACCGGTTTGTTGCAAGGCGCCGGATTGGTTATAACGAGTAAAACAACATGATTATTCTGGGATTATCCGGTGCGGTGGGACATGACCCTTCCGCGGCCATACTGGTGGATGGTAAGCTGATTGCCGCCGCCGAGGAAGAGCGCTTCCTGCGCGACAAACACGCCAAGGGCAAGTTTCCCTATGAAGCCGCCAAATACTGCCTGAAGGAAGCGGGCATCAAGCCGGAACAGGTGGACGTGGTGGCTTTCCCCTATGCCGAAATCCCGTTGACTTCACCTGCACGCTGGCACTACGCCATGCGCCACTGGTATGCGCCAGATCGCGCGCTGGATGCCATTTTTAACGGCAACCGCCGTTTCCGCCGCAACAAAAACAAGGCGCTGGAACTGATGCGAGAACTGGGGCTTTTCAATGCCAGATTCGTGCCGGTGGAGCACCACCTGTCCCACGCCAGCAGCGCCTACCACCTGAGCGGGTTCAAGGAGAAAACTGCAATTGTCGGGATTGATGGCAAGGGTGAATATGCCACCACTTTCTTCGGCTATGGCGAGAACGGTGTCATCCACAAGATCAAGGAGTTCTACGACCCCGATTCTCTGGGCGGCCTGTATGGCGCGATGACCGAGTACCTTGGCTTCGAGATGCTGGACGGCGAATTCAAGGTGATGGGCATGGCGCCCTACGGTGATCCGCACAAGTATGACCTGTCGCGATTGCTCGAATTTGATGGCAAGGATTTCCGCGTCAATACCAAACTCGTGAACGTGGTGGGCCTGCGCCGTTACAAGGAGAACGGCAAAGGCTATTACTTTACGCCGGAACTGGTGGAATGGCTGGGCCCCAAGCGCGATGGCGACGAAATTGACCATCCCTACATCCACTACGCCGCAGCGGTACAGCAATTACTCGAAGACGTGGCGCTCAAGTTGATCGACCACTACCTGGGCGACATCATCCGCGAAACCGGGCGTATTGCCATGGCGGGCGGGGTGGCGCTCAACGTCAAGCTTAACCAGCGCATCATCGCCCTGCCCGGTGTGAAGGAGCTGTTTGTGCAGCCCGCCTCCGGTGATGCTGGAACTGCTCTGGGAGCAGCGACTTTTGTCGCGGCGCAAATGGGTGACCAGATGGAGCCGATGAAACATGCCTACCTGGGCCCGTCATTCACTACCGAGGAATGTATCGCCGCCTGCGAGGCCCACCCGCAAAAGCCGCAATGGGCGCGTGTCGAGGATGCCGCAGCCAAAGGTGCGGAAATACTGGCAGGAGGCAATCCGCTGGCCTGGTTCCAGGGACGCATGGAGTTCGGCCCGCGCGCATTGGGTTGCCGCAGCATCCTGGGAGACCCTAGTTTCCCTGGCGTGGCCGACCGCATCAATGCCCAAATCAAGTACCGCGAACGCTGGCGGCCGTTCTGCCCCAGCATGCTGGATCGCGCAGCCGCAGATATCCTGGGCACCACACACCCTGCACCCTATATGACTTTCACCTTCGATGTAGCGGAGCACTGGAAGTCGCGCATCCCGGAAGTGGTGCACGAAGACGGTACCGCACGTGCACAGGTGGTGACCATGGACACCAATCCGCGCTACTACCGCCTGATTGAGGAACTGGAGAAGCGGCGGGGTATTCCGGTGGTGCTGAACACCTCGCTCAACCGCCGTGGCGAACCCATGATTTGCAGCCCAACCGATGCCCTTAACATGTTCTATGGCTCGGATCTGGAATACCTCCTCATGGAAGACGTGCTGGTGACCAAGGGTTGATGAACAGCCATATTGACGAATCTGCCCTGTATCGCCGGTTGCTGCTGGCTACGCTGTTGCTGGGTGGTTTTGTATTTTACTGGGGGTTGGGTGATATCGCCCTGCTTTCCCTGAATGAGGCCAGGCGCGCCATTCCAGCCGCTGGCATGTTTGCCAGCGGTGACTGGCTGTTGCCGCGCATCAATGGTGAACTGTATTTAGCCAAGCCGCCTTTGATGTATTGGCTATCTGCTTCGTTTGCACATCTGCGTGGGGCCGCTGACGAGTGGGCTGTGCGCCTGCCTTCTGCACTTGCCGCAACAGCCGTTCTGTTGGGTGTTTATCGCTTTTCTTTCAAAAGATTCGGTGGCTGGCCCGCGCTGTTCACGATACAAATACTCATCGCCAATGTCGGCTTTGCCATGTTTGCGCGCCGTGCCGAAATTGAAATGGTTCTGGCAGCACTTTGTACCGGCGCCTTGCTGGCGGCACTGCACTACTCCCGTGGTGAAGGTTCACGTGCGTGGCTGCGGCTGAGTTATTTCCTGCTGGGGTTGGCCGTATTGACCAAAGGACCGCTGGCGCTCTTGTTTGTCACCTTGCCGCTGCTGGCAGATGCAATTTATTCGCGCGGGCAACGGCAATGGAGTGTCCTGAAAGATGGCTGGGGCTGGTGCATTTTCCTGGCTGTTGGTTTGTCCTGGTATCTGGTTGTCAGCATGCATTTGGGTTTTGGCATATGGCAGGCCACTGTGGAACGCGATATGGTGCACAAGATGCAGGGTGCATCAGGTGAGCCGTTTTTTAATTACGTGCTTTGGCTGGTTGCGGATTTCTTTCCTGTCAGCTTGTTGTTTTTCATCGCACCGCTGGTGACCTGGCGACGCTGGAAAATGCGTGGAGACCTGTTTGCCCTGCTATTGGCGGTTTTGATCCCATTGCTTATCTACAGCGCTTTCAGCGACAAACACGCCAAGTACCTGTTGCCGCTATATCCCGCTTTGGCGCTCCTGTTTGGGGTGCGGGTAGGCGAATTGCTGGAAAATGCCGGGCCTTTATTGCGACGAGGCCTGTTGATGGCCGGGTTGTTGCTGCCCGCTGGCTACGCGGTGTTTTACGCCGCAGTGGAGGCGCGTGTTTTTGATTACCGTGTGAGCGTGTTCCCGCAATTCCGGGATTGGCTGAAAACGGCAGGGGCAAACAGCCTCTATGCCTATGAAGACCTGGATGAGCGGCTTATTTATTATGCAGGGCGGAATATCAAGACGCTGGATCAACCGGCCTTGAACGCATTGCGTGAGAGTCATGTCCCGCTGCTGTTGCTGGTTGAAAATGCCAGGATCGCCGAAATCCGGCCTTTGGCGGATTGTCAGGTGCATGAATTCACTCCCTACCTGAAGAAACACAAATCCCTGGTGGTTTTTGGTTTTTCCGGGGCATGCTCTCAAGGCGGGAAGCCATGACAGCCCCACGCGTTGCCTATTTTTCCCGCATGTTCCAGGCGGTGCCCCAACTCATGGAGGTGCAGAAATACGCAGGCGGAGTTTTTGTTTCCAACCGGGCATCCACACTTGCGGCGGCACACAAGTTGTATCCCCGGGCGCCCATGTGCCGTTATCGTGGCTGGCTGGGCCGGTTAAATGCCGGATACCGGGCTTTGGCAGGGGCCGATGCCATTGTAACCGGTGCGCCGGGTCGCAAGGTGCTGTCAAAATTCCGCGCCAAGACCTGCATGGTGTTCCACGGCACGTATATGTTTCTCGCCAAGCCTGCTCTGGAGCAGATGCGGCATTTCGACTTGCTGTGTGTTATCGGCCCCAGGATGCGCCGCACTATGGAGCGCTACCATGGCGAACTGGGCCTGAATACCATGGAATCCGGTTACCTGCCGTTCGGGGAGTATCCTGAGAAATCTGTAGAGATTAACCAGGCAGTGTTGTCGAGGCTGGGTTTGGACACTGGCCGGAGAACTGTTGTTTACATGCCCTGGGGTAAGCCTTACGGCTCCTGGGATGTAATGGCGGAGCGTGTTGTGTTGGAAACCCCGCCTGACTTCAACCTGATTCTGCGTCCCCATCCCAGCCAGGGATTAACGGCGCGGCGCGCTGACCGTGAAGGATTCCGGCGGATTTCTGCGTTATGTGCACAGCGGCGCAACACCTTGCTGGATATCAATACCCAGCCGTTACCCTTGCTGTTTTCCCTGGCTGACCTCATGGTGACGGATGGCACCTCGCCGGCTGAGGAGTCGCTGTTTTACGATGCTCCCCAATTGTTTATCCAAACCAATGTTTGGTCTGGAGACAGTATTCGTGCCTATGCGGCGAAGGAGGGGATGCATGAGGCGGATTTGGCGTCCTATTTGGACCTGTTCAACTGCGGCGCCAGTTTTGATGCCAGACAAGGGCAGCCATTCGCCACGGCTGTTGAACGGGCGCTGGCAGATGCAGACGGATTAAAAGGGCGGCGTGAAGCTTATTTCAACTGGGTTTTTGGCCAGCGTGACCGCTTGGCGGGTCAGCGCGTACACCAGTCTTTATTGCAACTGGTCGGGTAAAATAGTGCCATGACAAGCTCTCCCGTGATCCTGCTTGATTGCACCCTGCGTGATGGGGGGTATTACAACCACTGGGATTTTTCACCGGAGTTGATTGCCAGCTATCTACAAGCCATGGCGGCAATCCCGGTGGATTTTGTCGAAATCGGGTTTCGTTCTTTCGAACAACATGGTTTCAAGGGGGGGGCGGCCTACAGCACAGATGCCTGGATCCGTAGCCTGCCGATACCGCCGGGTTTGCGCATTGGCGTGATGGTGAATGCGGCGGAGTTGGTGAGTCACTCCGAGGGTGTTGTTCCCGCATTGCAAAAATTGTTTGCACCCGCTGGCCAGTCACCGGTTTCCCTGGTCAGGCTGGCGTGCCATGCACTTGAATACCAGGCGGTTCTGCCGGGCTGTGCGTGGCTTAAAGCCCAGGGTTACCTGGTGGGACTGAACCTGATGCAAGTCGCAGGAATGACTGATGATGAGGTTGCTGCGATTGCAGCTGACTGCTCGGCATATCCTCTTGATGTGCTGTATTTTGCCGACAGTCTGGGCAGCATGGCCGAGGCGGACGTAAGCCGGGTTATCAGGGCCATGCGCCAGCACTGGCGTGGGGCGCTGGGCTTGCACACACACGATAACATGACGCGCGCCCTGGCCAATTGCCTTTGCGGGGTCAGCGCGGGAGCCTCCTGGCTGGATTGCACAGTGACCGGCATGGGGCGTGGGGCAGGCAATGTCAAAACGGAATATCTTGCGCTGGCGTTACCGGGCCAGAGGGTCTCACCCGAAAGGATCACGCCGTTGCTTTCAGTGATCGCCAGGTATTTTGCGCCGTTGCAAGCGCTGCACGGCTGGGGCGCCAATCCCTACTATTATCTTGCCGGGCAGTATGGCATACACCCGACCTACATCCAGCAAATGCTATCGGACTCGCGTTATACCGACACCGATATGCTGGCGGTGATTGAGCATTTGCGTTCGGTTGGCGCCCAGCATTTTTCGGCTGACAGTTTGGAGACGGCCCGTCATTTCTACCAAGGTGAAGTGCGCGGTACATGGAGCCCGGCCGAAGTGCTGCAAGGGCGCGAGGTTTTGATCCTGGGCCCCGGCCCAGGTCTTGCCGCACACAAGCAGGCGGTGGAGCAATACATCCGGCATAACCGTCCTTATGTGATTGCGCTCAATACACAAACGGTGATTGACGCCGCTTGTATTGATGCACGTGCAGCTTGCCACCCGGTGCGGCTACTGGCTGATTGTGCGCAATACCAGGATTTGCCGCAGCCGCTTATAACCCCGGCATCCATGCTGCCAGAGAGCCTGGTGCGCGCCTTGTCCGGTAAAACGCTGCTGGATTTTGGGCTCGCGGTTGCCTCTCACACCTTCGGTTTTTTCGCGCACCATGCCGTGGCGCCCACGTCCTTGGTAGTGGCTTACGCCATGGCAGTTGCAAGCAGTGGCCGGGCCAGCCGTATTTTGCTGGCGGGGTTTGATGGCTATGGGGCGGATGATCCGCGATCAGCCGAAATGGATGACCTGCTGGAGGATTACCGCGCCGCAGCAGGTGCACTGCCGTTATTAAGCATTACCCCTTCCCGGTACAAGGTGGATGTGGGGTCGGTATACGCCATGATCTCACCTTCCTCCTGAGAGCTTGTCCCATGCAAGATTTTGTTGTGATGATCCCTGCGCGTTATGAGTCTACGCGCCTGCCTGGCAAGCCATTGATTCCGTTGTGTGGCGTTCCCATGGTGGTGCGCACCTGGCAGCGGTGCATTGAGGCCGTAGCCCCTGAGCTGGTTTATGTGGTGACGGATGACGAGCGTATTCGCCAGGTTTGTGAAGCGCATGGCATACAGGTGCTGATGACCGGGAGCCATTGCCTTACCGGTACTGACAGACTGGCAGAAGCGGCTAAACAGGTGGGCGCCCGGGTGTATATCAATGTACAAGGCGATGAGCCCGTATTCAACCCCGATGACTTGCACGCACTGGTGGAAGCAGTGCATGCCAATCCTGACCTTATCCTCAATGGGGTGTGCCCGATCAGCGACGAGGCACAATATCGCGGCCGTAGTGTGCCCAAGGTGGTGATGCGGCCGGATGGGCGATTGCTTTACATGAGCCGCGCCCCCATTCCTGCCAGCAAGCGGGATCATTTTGTCACCGCTTGGCGGCAGGTTTGCGCCTACGCATTCCCACGAGAGGCCTTGGCAGCGTTTGCTGCCTGCCCTGGGAAAACCAGGCTGGAAGAAATCGAGGATATTGAAATTCTGCGCTTCCTGGAGCTGGGTTGGGACGTCAGGATGATTCCCATGTCTGACTTTTCAGTGGCGGTGGATAACGAAGAAGATGTAGTCGTAGCCGAAGCCGCCATCCGGGCGCGGGGGCTGGCGTGAACCTGGCGCAATATCGCACCCTGGTATTCGATTGCGATGGCGTGGTGCTGGATTCCAACCGGGTCAAGACCGAAGCGTTTTACACTGCGGCCCTACCCTATGGTGAAAGTCATGCACAGGCGCTGGTGACGTACCACACCCAACATGGCGGCATTTCGCGTTACGCCAAGTTTGAAAAATTCCTGCGGGATATCGTGGGAGGGCCTGTTGATGACGTCGCTACGCGGGAACTTCTGGAAAGTTATGCAGCGGAAGTGCGGCAAGGTTTGTTGCAATGCCGCATTGCGGAAGGGCTGGAGCTGTTGCGTAAAGCGACGCCGCATGCTCGCTGGATGCTGCTTTCAGGCGGGGACCAGGCTGAACTGAGAGATGTGTTTTCACAACGAGGGATAGCCTCCTGGTTTGACCTGGGTATTTATGGCAGCCCGGAAAGCAAGGACGATATCCTGTCACGCGAAATCGCAAACGGGGCGCTGGAATTACCCACCCTGTTTTTTGGCGATAGCCGTTATGACCATCAAGCCGCTACGCGTGCAGGACTGGATTTTGTGTTCGTCAGCGGATGGACGGAGTTTGAGGGCTGGCAGGATTATTGCCGGGAGCATGGTATTCCGGTCATATTTTCAATAGGGAGTTTGAATGGTCAGCCGTCTGATTAGTGCGTGGCATGCGCGGCAAACTTTACGCGACATTTCGTTGCTGCTGGGCGAGCAAAATTTGACATTGGTGGACGTGGGGTCGGCTGGTGGTGTTGAGCCCCGCTGGAAGAAGATTGCCTCCAAGATTCATTATGTTGGCTTTGAGCCTGACGCACGGTCACAAGCAGAAGACTCCGCGCATCATGGTGGATTCGCTGCCTATACCCTTTGGCCTTCAGCCGTTTGGAGTCATGATGGTTCACTCGAGATTCATCTTTGCCGTAAACCTGAAGTGTCCTCCTGTTATCTACCCAATAATGAATTTACTTCCAGATTTCCCAAAGCACAACGCTTTGAAGTGGTTGGCAAAGCGGAAGTGCGTGCGCACAAATTGGATAGTCTTCCGATTGGCAGGTGTGATTTTATCAAACTGGATATACAGGGCGGGGAGCTCGCAGCACTGAAAGGTGCAGAGAATTTACTTTCTAGTACCCTGGGTTTGGAAGTGGAAGTTGAGTTTTCCGCTGTTTATAAAGACCAGCCATTGTTTGGCGAGGTTTCTGCATATTTGAACAAACAAGGGTTTGAGTTTGTTGATTTTACAAACCTGGCGCGTTGGGACCGATATAACAGGAAAGGGATTGGGCAGTGTGTTTTTGCTGACGCGTTGTTTCTGAGGTCGCCAGAATGGGTGTGCCTGAATGGTAAGTCTTTGGATGTTGTCCGCATCCGACGCTACTTGGCAATTCTTGCACTATATCGCCGGGCTGACATGATGAGGGCGTGCTGTCATTTGTGTGAGGATAAATTGCCAGAAAGGGATATCCTAAAAGCTCAAGCTAATACGGTTATTCAGCGCATTAATCGGCATTTATTTTTTATCAGAAAGCTTTCTGAACTCTCTTCCAGTATTTTGAAATTGATTGGTGGGCAGTCCCGCTGTTATGTGACTTATTAAGTACTGTAGGTAACCTTTATGAATATACTGCAAGACATCTTGAATGGTTGATGTGGCTAACAGGAATATTCAATCCACACTAAGGAGTAAAAGAGAAACCAAGCAGTTTGCAATAACTTTGGCACCCTTGATGGGGTTGCAATTATTTGGTTGGTGGGGTTGCACTGGAAGAAGGCTTGGGGATTTGATAAATCGCCACTTCTTCATTCCGGTTGGGGAAACGAGCTAGAGGCTTCCCCAACAGCGCACTCACAGTAGTTTCCGCGTTAGGTTCTTTCAAGGGGATGTGTAACAAAGCATACTCATACGCTTTGATCTTACTGGATCGAATAATTTTTAATACGTCGTGAAAACTGGTCTCTTCCCTTGAGTTTGATATGCCGTTAAAGTAAAACTGCAGCCGCCCGTGATCAAAATAAACAAGGCTTTGTTTGGGCAAATGTCGGGAAGCCCATTGTGCCGCTTCGATTTCAAACTTGCTGCCCTTGCTTGGCGGCGCAAGGATGAAGACGGCTTGTAGTAGCAGACCTGATAAAACAGCCCACAATGCCCAGTTGGTATTTAGACTGCCACGCCAGTTGCGGTATAAATGTTCTAAGCCGAAAGCACCGTACAAAATGATAACGAGAGCGACGGACAATAGATAACGACCGGATAAAACAAAAGAACTCAGCAGGATGAATATGGCGTTAATCGTGCCCAGCATAAGCGACCAAGACAAAATAGTCGTTGAGTGGCCCATCTTGCCCCTGTGTTTCCGGAAGAAAATGGCGACAATGAGTTGTACCCAGCCGGCACATGTCAAGGACTTATAAACCAGAATCAGAAAAAGTGTGACTATCAGCCCGGCCAGTGCAAAATCATCTAGGAATTCGCCTAATACCTGATTGCCGTAAATAACAGCTTTCTCCGAGAGACCGTGTTGCATTTGGAACAAGGCACGCTTAGCGAACTCCAGGGGATCGCTGAGTCGGCCAAAATCGGTGAGCTTGGTGCTGGGATTAAGCAGCAGGTAACCAGCAAGCAACCCTCCCAAGGCCGGCAATAACTGATTGACCTTGATGAATTTTCCTAACCGATCGCGCCATGGCTTTGGTTCCATCCATAAAATAATCGGCAACAACAACAGATAGGTCATACCCTCAATGCGGAATAAGGTAGCAAGCGTGGCGCAGCCACCCCATAACCAGGCATCTTTATTTTGCGCATTCCGATAAAATCGCACGAAATAAATCAGACTCCAGATGTGGGCGGCCAAAAATCCGTGATCGCGAATGACCATGGGTAGAAGGCTTCTCGCCAAATAGGGCGAGGCAAGCAGGAGCAACACTGCCGCCAGCATCGTGTTACGATTTCCTCCCATTTCCCTCACTAGCAGGGAAATTCCCGCTGCGCTTAACCCAAAAAAAATTCCGGTCAACAGGTGGGCTGCAGCTTGTAAAGATAGGCCGGTCAGCACATTGACGCAGGCTATCAGTACAGGATAGAGCGGCCATGCAAACAAGTGGCGGACTTCGGACCAGTTGCCGGCCAGCACCTGTCGGGCGACTTCGATATATAAAATTCCATCGCTGTTAATGACTCCGGAGCGGGCATGGATCATGAAAGAGGCGAGCAAGATGCCGCTTAGGCCTGCGATCCAGGGAATATGACGATCATTTAATACTGTGCTGACACGGCTGAGAATCTGCTTCATGTGCAAGAAGTGGCGCTGTTGCCCAAAATGGTTTTTGCAACCTGATCCGACTGGAGTTGAGTCAGGCAGTTCGTGTGCCCAAGTGGGCATACCCGCTTGAAACACGGACTACAGGAAAGTCCTAAATAAGCAATGGTGGCTTTGGTGCTCATGGGTGGTGTGTGGTGAGGGTCGGAAGAACCGTAAATCGCAACCAGGGGTTTATCCAATGCTGCAGCCACATGCATCAGTCCGGAGTCGTTGCTGACCACGCTGCTGGTGAGCGCCATCAAGTCTATGGCTTCACCGAGTTTTGTTTTGCCGCCCAAGTCCAGGCAACGCATCTCCGTCATGGCATCAATTTCTGCGGTAACGGGGATATCCTTGTCCGAACCGAAAAGCCAGACTTCCCAGCCTTTTTCCAATGCCTGCCTGGCAATCTCGGCGAAATGACTAGTCGGCCAGCGTTTGGCCGGACCGTATTCCGCGCCCGGACATAGCCCGAGGATGGGTGATTTTGGTGGCGTATGTTTCAGGCGCGCCAGAACGGCTTCCGCATTTTTTGTGTTCGCCTTCAAGCGGGGTTCGGGAAGAGGTTCAGGCAATGTTTCGTCACGCTCCAATCCCAGCGCCACAAAACGATCCACGGTGCGAGGCAAAGCCGATTGGTCGAGCGGGCGCACATCGTTCAGCAATCCGTAGCGGCATTCGCCGAGAAAACCGGTGCGCCGCGGTATTTTTGCCGCCCACGGCAACAGCGCAGACTTGAACGAATTGGTCAGCAGGATGGCTTGTGTATAACCTTGTCCACGTAGTGCCTTGCCGTATCCCAGACGCTCACCCAGCGCCAGTTGGCCATGCTTGAACGGGAGTGCAATTGCCTGGTTAACTTCGGGCATCCGATCCAACAAAGGGAGCGTCCAGCCAGGGGAGGCCACGTCAATAATGGCATCTGGTTTTTGCGCCTTGATGACCTTGAACAGGCTTTGTGCCAACACCATGTCGCCGACCCAGGATGGGCCCAGCACCAGGATTTTCTCTGCCCCCATCAGCTTGCCAGTTTCTGGATGATATTGCTGCTGCTGCGTCCTGGCACCAAATCCACCAAGGCGACCTTGCCGCCCCAGGATTTAACCTCAGTGCCGCCTACCACCTGATCTTCGCTGTAATCGCTGCCCTTGGCCAGGATGTCAGGTTTAACCGCCTCGATCAGTTTGAGCGGGGTGTCTTCATCGAACAGAATCACCGCATCCACGGCCTCAAGCGCAGCCAGCACCCTTGCCCTATCCTGTTCATGGATAACCGGGCGAGACTCGCCTTTTAATGCGCGTACCGAGCGGTCGGTATTCAATCCGAGTATCAGGCGGTCACCCAGTTTACGTGCGGCTTCCAGGTAAGTCACATGTCCGGCGTGCAACAGGTCAAAGCAGCCGTTGGTGAATACGATTTTCTGTCCGGAACTGCGCCAGTTGGACACTCGAATGAGTAGCGCTTCCAGGTCGCAAATCTTGTCGGCCTGTTCTTCACTGTTGCGCAGAGTCAGTTCGTGCAGCAGCTCCTGCCGCGCTATCGGCACGGTGCCTACCTTGCCGACCACCACCCCTGCCGCAAGATTGGCGATCTGCAAAGCCTGACGGCGATCCAGACCCGCCATCAGGGCCGCCGCCAGTGTGGCGATCACCGTATCTCCTGCGCCGGAAACATCAAATACCTGTCGTGCACTGGCGGGGATATGCAAAGGAAGCTGGCCCTCCTCAAGCAGGGAAATACCCTCTTCACCACGCGTAACCGCCAGAAAATCCAGTTGCAGTTGCTGGCGCAGATTGTCGGCCTGGTTTAGTAAGGCCGCGGTGTTGTGGATGTCCACGCCACAGGCTTCGGATGTTTCCTTCTTGTTGGGTGTCAGTGCGGTGGCGCCGCGGTACTTGCTGTAATCTCGCCCTTTTGGATCAACCAAAACCGGGATGCCGACGCGGCGTGCTTCGCCGATAACGGCCTGACACAAGGGTTCGCTTAACACCCCCTTGGCGTAGTCCGAAAGTACCACCACCGCCGGTTTTTCCGCGAGCTGTTTTTGGATAGCGCGGATCAGTGCCTGGGTTTCCTTGTCGCTGTAGGGGGTGCGTTTTTCGCGGTCTATACGCATCATCTGCTGATGGCCACCCAACACGCGGGTTTTGGTAATGGTGGGGTGGTTCTCTGCATGTACCAGACCACTGGTATCAATGCCTTGCGCGTGGATAATCTGTTTGAGGCGGATGCCGTGATCGTCTGATCCCAGAAAGCCGCACAAATGTGTACGCACGCCCAACCCGGCCAGGTTGGAGGCAACATTGGCTGCCCCACCGGCGGATTCGCTTTCGTGATCCAGCAACACCACCGGCACCGGCGCTTCTGGCGAAATGCGCTCCACCTGGCCCCACAGGTAACGATCCAGCATCAGGTCGCCGACCACCATGATCCAGCGGTTGGCAAAGCCCTGTTTAACAACTTCCAGCAATTCTTTTTTCATCAGCAGTAAGGGTCGGGTTGCATCAGGTAATTCTGTACATAATCCCGCACGCCATCTTCCAGCGTGTGGAATGCCTCGGTATATCCGGCCTGGCGCAATTTGGCAATGTCAGCCTGGGTGAAGTACTGGTATTTGCCCTTGAGGTCATCCGGCATGTCGATCCAGGTGATGCTGGGTGTTTGGCCAGTGCTTTCCATCACTGCCGTTGCCAGATCCTTGAAAGGGCGGGCAATACCGGTACCCAGGTTGTAGATACCAGAGGCGCGGGCGGCCTGGGCAAACCAGCACACCACCGCGGCCGCATCTTTCACATAAACAAAATCGCGGCTTTGCATGCCGTCTGAAATGCCGGGTTGATCGCTCTTGAACAAGCGTACGGTGCCGCTATCGCGGAACTGGTTGAAGCTGTGGAAGGCCACGCTGGCCATGCGCTCCTTGTGATACTCGTTGGGACCGTACACATTGAAAAACTTGAACCCGGCCCAGTGCGGCGGCGCTTCACCCAACTCCGCCTGGCGCAATGCCCACTGGTCAAAGAAGTGTTTGGAATAGCCATAACCATTGAGCGGGCGGAAACCTGCAATGCTGGCATCCGAATAGCCCTGTTCGCCGGAACCGTATGTGGCTGCGGAGCTGGCATACAGGAAAGGCACGCCTTTGCGCGCGCACCAAGTCCACAGGTGCTGGCTGTAACGGATGTTATCCTGCACCAGCAGATTGAAGTCGCGTTCGGTGGTGGCGCTGATGGCACCCATGTGGATGACGGCTTCAACGTGGTGGGCGTTGGCCAGCCAAGGCAGCAGCTCATCCTTGTCCAGGTAATCCGCATAGTCACGGTGGCACAGATTCTGCCACTGGTCGGGATGGCGCGCGCGATCTGCAATCAACAGGTCGCGGCGTCCCAACTGGTTGAACTTCCAGGCAATCATGCTGCCTATCATTCCCGCGCCGCCGGTAATGACAATCATAATTTGTTAGCTCCAACAATAAGCCGCTAGTATAGCAATACCCCGTGCCTGATGCTTTATCTGCCCGAAGAGAGCCAATATGCCGAACCGTTTAGCTAACGAAACCAGCCCCTACCTGCTCCAGCATGCCGATAACTCGGTGGACTGGTTCCCGTGGGGTGAAGAGGCGCTGACCCTGGCCAAGGGGCTGGATAAGCCTATCCTGCTTTCGATTGGCTACTCCGCTTGCCATTGGTGCCACGTCATGGCGCATGAATCGTTTGAGAATCCGGAAACCGCGGCGCTCATGAACGCCCATTTCATTAATATCAAGGTGGATAGAGAGGAACGCCCCGACATCGACCAGATCTACCAGTCTGCGCATTCGCTCATGAGCCGACGCAGCGGCGGCTGGCCGCTGACCATGTTCCTCACGCCGGATCAGGTACCGTTTTACGGGGGCACTTATTTCCCACCCGCCCCGCGTTACAACCTGCCGGGTTTCGCCGATCTGTTGTTGCAGGTGAATGCTGCTTACCGTGAACGCAAGGCGGATATTGAGCTGCAGTCAGGCCCTTTGTTGCAGGCGCTTAACCAGCCGACCAAGGCAGTGATCCCATCCGCGCTGGATAAAGGTATGGTGGATGAAGGCGTCCGCCAACTCAAGGCGGCGTTTGATCCGCAGCATGGTGGTTTTGGTGGCGCTCCAAAATTTCCCAACGTGCCGGACTGGGTACTGCTAATGCGGGTTGCCGCCGGTGGGGACGTCAAAGCCCGGCAAATGCTGGAAACCACGCTGGGCCGTATGGCATGCGGCGGCATATACGACCAGTTGGCGGGTGGCTTTTGCCGCTATAGCGTGGATGAACGCTGGGAGATTCCTCATTTTGAGAAAATGCTCTATGACAACGGGCAATTGCTGGGCTTGTACAGCCATGCCTGGCAATTAAGTGGTAACCCTCAATTCCAGCGTATTGTCGAGGAAACCATCAGCTGGCTGCTGCGCGACATGCGTACCCCGCAGGGTGCTTTTTATGCTGCGCTGGACGCTGACTCGGAGGGGGAGGAAGGCAAATATTATGTATGGCGGCGTGAGGAAATCCAGGCGGCATTTGTGCCCGAGGATTACCAGGCGGTGGCTGCCCAGTTCGGGCTGAACCTTTTACCCAATTTCGAGGAGGAGGCCTGGCACCTCACCCTGACCGGTCCTGAGGACAACATGGCAGGTTTGCGTACCGCAAGACATGTGCTGCTTGAACTCAGAAACAAGCGGGTGCCACCGGGGCTGGATGACAAGATACTGGCTGCATGGAACGGCCTGCTCATTACCGGCTTGGCCAAAGCGGCCCGAGTGTTTGGGCGGGAAGATTGGGTGCGGGCGACGCAACAGGCGGTGGATTTTATCCGTACACAAATGGTGGTTGAAGGCCGCCTGCAAGCCACCTATAAAAATGGGGCCGCGCGGCTGAACGCCTATTTGGATGACCATGCCTTTGTGCTGGAAGGGTTGCTGGAACTGATGCAAGTTGATTTTCGCAAGCAGGACCTGGATTTTGCCATCGAACTTGCAGAAGCCCTGCTCACCCGCTTTGAGGATACGGAGCAGGGAGCTTTCCATTTCACCAGCCATGATCACGAGACACTGATACAGCGGCCCAAATCCCCTTACGATAACGCCATCCCCTCAGGCAATGGTATTGCCGCGCTGGCCCTGTTAAGGCTGGGCCACTTGTTGGGTGAAACGCGTTACCTGGATTGCGCAAGCCGGGCGCTGACCACCTTGGGCGGAGCCATGCGCACCAACCCGGCCGCTTGTCCCAGCCTGTTATGCGCCTTGCAGGAATGGTTGCGGCCGACGACCATAGTGGTGCTGCGTGGCGTAACCACCGAATTGTTGCGGTGGCAGCGGATACTCAACCAGCAGTTCCGGCCGGAATGCCTGGTGCTGGCGATTCCCGATGGTGTTACCACTGGATACGCCACGCTGGACAAGCCGATACAAAACAATGTCAACGCCTGGGTATGCCGTGGCGTTGAATGCTTGCCGGTGATCTCCCGCTTGGATGACCTAGTGGCTGAGCTGGAGTGACCTGAAGCTACGGTGTATTTTTGCAATGGGGTTGAAAAGTGGTTATGATTCAACTGGTGTCACACACTGCTTTTCTGGGTTATTTATTCGTAATTTCTTGTGGATTAAAGGAGTTTTAGCATGAAAGTTTTAACAATGCTGGCTGTTGCAGCCTCCCTGGTAGTTGCCGGTCAAGCCAACGCTGACCAGGCTCTGGCGCAAAAGAGCGGTTGCCTGCTGTGCCATGCTGTGGACAAGAAGGTCATGGGCCCGTCATACAAGGATGTGGCTGCCAAGTATAAAGGCCAAGCGGATGCCGAAGCTAAGCTGGTTGCCAAGGTTGCCAAGGGTGGTAGCGGCACTTGGGGCCCGGTTCCCATGCCTGCCAACAGCCCGAAGGTGTCTGATGCAGACATCAAGACTCTGGTGAAGTGGATTTTGGCCCAGTAATCCGCAAGGGTTAAACGGGTAAGTTAAAAGCCGGTCATTGACCGGCTTTTTTATTGGCTTTAATTTACTTTGCGAGCTTGCTGTGGCGGATGGAGTAGATGAAATAAAATGCCACGCCCACAATGAGCCAAAGACCAAAACGATGCCAAGTGGTTGCGGGCAAAAAGTACATCAGCGCACTACAGGAAATGATGCCTAATACCGGGATGAGCGGATTCCACGAGTTTTTGAACGGACGTTCCAGATTCGGATGCGTCTTGCGCAAACGCATTACGCCAATGCACACCATTACAAAGCTGGCCAAAGTGCCGATATTCACGGTTTCCGCCAACTCTCCCAGTGGAATAAAGCCAGCCACAATAGAAACTACCACCCCACACATGAAGATGATTTTGCTCGGGGTTTGTCTATCGGGATTCACTTCGGAAAAAATCGGAGAAATCAGGCCATCACGGCTCATCGCAAACAGTATGCGGGTCAGGCCATATAGCAAGACCAGCAATACGGTAATTAGGCCAGCGATAACCCCTGTTGCAACTAGTGTGGAAGACCAGCCATAACCCAATTTGGAAAGCGCATATGCAACAGGGGATGATGTATTCAACTCGGTGTACGGGACAACGCCTGTCAGTGTGCCGGAAACAATGATGTAAATGATCGTGCAAAAAATAAGCGAAGCGATGAGTCCGATTGGCAGATCGCGTTGCGGGTTCTTGCATTCCTCGGCTGCCGTGGAAACCGCATCAAACCCGAAGTAGGCAAAAAACACCGTAGAGGCGCCAGCCAGAACGCCAATATTCTTATCGCTTCCTAAGCTTTGAAACCAGCCGAACGGCGTAAAGGGATGCCAATTGGCACTGTTGATATGCCCCAGCGCCAATGCCAGAAAGACAGCGATTGTTGAAAGCTTGACGATGACCATGAGATTGTTGACGCGGGAGCTTTCTTTGACGCCCACCATTAGCAGGATGGTCAATACCCAGATAATCGCAAAGGCGGGCAGGTTGATGGTTCCACCCATCATGGGCGCCTTGGTAAAATGCTCTGGTAAATGTATCCCAAAATTTCCCAGGGTATGCACAAAATAGCCAGACCAGCCATTAGCCACCGCAGCCGCACCCACGCCGTATTCCAATAGCAGAATCCATCCCATTAGCCACGCGATGAACTCGCCAAAGGCTACGTAGCTGTAGCCATAAGCGCTGCCAGACCCACCAATTGAGGCCGCCAACTCGGCGTAGGCCAATGCGGCAAACGCTGAAGCGATGCCCGCGAGTACAAATGAAAGCACTACTGCCGGGCCGGATTGGGTTGCTGCGGCGATACCCGTAAGTACAAAAATACCTGTGCCAATGGCGCATCCAATACCCAGCAGCGCCAAATCAAAAGCTGTCAGGCATTTTCTGAGTCCCGTGTGGGCATGTGGTGTTACCGGCTTGGTACGGAATATGGAAAGCGCCATGCTGAATCTCCCTATAGTTATTGGGAGGGATTATGCACCATCCAGCCAGTTTTTTCCGGTTAGGAAGTCGCGATAGAGCCGGGCTTCGGCTGATCCGGCAGGCGGTTGCCAATCGTAGCGCCACTTCACAATGGGCGGCATGGACATCAGGATGGACTCGGTGCGGCCGCCGGACTGTAAGCCGAACAGCGTGCCGCGGTCGAAAACCAGGTTGAACTCCACATAACGCCCACGGCGATAGGCCTGGAAATCGCGTTCGCGCTCACCGAAAGGCAAATCGCGGCGGCGTTGCAAGATGGGCAGGTAAGCCTTGAGGAAGTGGTCACCCACGCTTTGCGTCATGGCAAACGACTGTTCAAACCCCAGCTCGTTGAAATCATCAAAGAAAATGCCGCCCACCCCGCGCGGCTCCTTGCGATGCTTGAGGTAGAAATATTCATCACACCACTCTTTGAAGCGTGGGTGCAAATCCTTGCCGAAAGGGCTGAGGGCGTCGCGGCAGGTGCGGTGGAAATGTACGGCATCTTCTTCAAAACCGTAATAAGGCGTTAAATCCATGCCGCCACCGAACCACCACACCGGTTCTTCACCGGCTTTTTTTGCCATGAAGCAGCGTACGTTCATGTGTACGGTGGGTGCATAAGGGTTGCGCGGATGCAGCACCAGCGATACCCCGGCCGCTTCAAAGCCGCGGCCCGCCAGTTCCGGGCGGCCTGCACTGGCCGAAGGCGGCAGCTTGTCACCCATGACGTGGGAGAAATTGACACCGCCGCGCTCCAGTACGTTGCCTTCCTCCATCACACAGCTGATACCACCACCACCCTCCGGGCGTTGCCAGCTGTCGTGCAGAAAGTTTTTGCCGTCTGCGTGCTGCAGTCCCTCGACAATGTGCTCCTGCAAGCGGAGGAAATATTCCTTGACGGCGTTGAAATCCAAAATCGTCCCTTTCTTACTTTCTAATGACTTTACCGGACACGAAATCCTGGATAGTAGAAGGCTTGCGCTGTTCGCCAATTTTGCCGGAAATGACCTTGACCCGGTTGCCGAACAGTTTGTGGCAGTCGCGTGCACTACGCAACGCCTTGCCGCCGCTGATGTTGGCACTGGTGGAAACCAGTGCCATGCCGGCATTTTCACATAACCGGGCACAGCCGGGGTGCGCTGTAATGCGCACAGCAACACTGGCATGTTTGCCGGTGAGCCAGGGCGGGCA
>WBZT01000418.1_pt2 | contig 23745 bp, 25 predicted proteins | sample 5204241 | NCBI WGS metagenome assembly WBZT01 (sample SAMN12344358, study PRJNA552823) | activated sludge metagenome | biome: Activated sludge suspended growth; feature: Nitrification reactor; material: Wastewater; isolation source: activated sludge from nitrification reactor of wastewater...
TGCACGACGTCGCGCTAACCAGCCCACTGTTGCAAATCGACCGGTCGATTCATGTCATCGTGCGGGAAAAGCCCTTCGGCACCCATTACCGAATCAAGGCCTATCCACTCGACCCGCGTCAGCAGTTCGCCTTCGTCACCGATTTGACCGTGCGAGGCAAGGCGGCGTTGCGCGACGCGGGGATGGCGATGGCGTCCGTCCCCGCCATCGCTGGACAGTCGCCCTAAGTTCCGCTGCCCCGAACCCCTTAAATCTCCACCATCTCGAAATCGTCCTTGACCGCGCCACATTCGGGGCAAGTCCAGGTTAACGGCACGTCTTCCCAGCGGGTGCCCGGCGGGATGCCATCATCGGGCCAACCCTTCTCCTCGTCATAGATCCATCCGCAAATCAGACACATGTACTTCTTCATCGGGTTTTATTTTCCTTGATGCCGCGTTTTCGGGGCCGTTATTCTCCCACGCTAGCGCATCCCGAAAAACCCGCAGCGTTTGTTAGAATTCCTGAGGTTCCTATTTGACGCACGTTGAACGGACCGACATCCCGATCCATTATTCCCAACCCGGAGCAGCCACTTGACCGATCTCGCCTCCTCACCTCCTCCCGTGGTCATGACCCTGGGCGGCAACGATCCCAGCGGCGGGGCCGGACTGGCGGCCGATATCACGACGATCGTCAGTCTGGGTTGCCACCCCACACCCGTCGTCACCGCCCTGACCGTGCAGGATACCCACAACGTCCACGCGCTGCTGCCGGTCGAACCCGCTCAATTACTGGCCCAGGCGCGGGCCGTGCTGGACGACATGCCGGTGGCGGCAATCAAGATCGGCCTCATCGGCAGCGCCGAAAACGCCAGCGCGCTGCACACGCTGTTGGCTCCCTATCCCGATATTCCAGTGGTGCTCGACCCGATCCTGGCGGCGGGCGGCGGAACCGAACTGGCCAGTCCCAAATTGCTCGATACCCTGCGAACCTTGCTGCTGCCGCTGGTCACGATCCTGACCCCCAACAGCGTCGAAGCGCGCCGGCTGGCGCCGGAAGCCGATACGCTGGAAGCCTGCGCCATGGCGCTGCTAGAGCACGGCTGCCGCTATGTACTGATCACCGGTGGGCACGAACCGACCGGGGAAGTGATCAACACCTGCCACGGCAACAACCGCTTATTGGAAAGTTATCGCTGGGCGCGGTTGCCCGGCCATCATCACGGCTCCGGTTGCACTCTGGCCGCCGCCATCGCCGCCCTGCTCGCCCAAGGCCAGGAATTGGAATGGGCGGCGTTCAGTTCCGTCGTGCGCCGCGCCCAGGATTACACTTGGCATGCGCTGCAAGCCAGCCACCGGATTGGCGGTGGCCAACTGCTACCCAATCGGTTGTTCTGGGCCAATATCCATCGAGGTGCGGCATGAACACTCCAAGCCGTTGTCGCGGCCTGTACGCGATCACCGACACCTTGCTGATCCCCGACGACCGACTGGTCGACGCGGTCGAACAGGCGATTCTCGGCGGCGCCCGCCTGGTCCAATACCGGGACAAAAGCACCGACCCGATCCGGCGCCTGGCCCAGGTCCAGGCTTTGAACACGATGTGCCGCCGTCATGCGATCCCGTTGATCGTCAACGACGATGTGGAGCTGGCGGCGCAAGCTGGCGCGGCGGGCGCCCATGTAGGCCAGGACGATCCCGCCTTTGCCCACGCTCGTGCTCGCTTGGGTGAAGATGCCCTGATTGGCGTATCTTGTTACGATCGACTGGACCTGGCGCTGGCCGCCGCCGATGAAGGCGCCGATTACGTGGCTTTCGGCGCTTTCTTCCCATCCCCGACCAAACCCGCCGAGATCCGCGCGCCCATCGCGTTGCTGCGAGCGGCGCGGGCGGCGTTGCGCGTACCGGTCGTCGCCATCGGCGGCATCACGCCGGACAACGCGCCCCTGTTGCTGGAAACTGGCGCCGACATGCTAGCGGTGGTCAGCGGCGTGTTTGGCCAACCCGACATCCAGGCCGCCGCCCGCCGTTACGCCACCCTGTTCGCCTGAGGAGAGCCACCATGGCCACCCGTTCCGAAAAGCTGTTCGTCGAAGCGCAAAATTACATTCCCGGCGGCGTCAACTCGCCAGTCCGCGCCTTTCGCGGCGTCGGCGGCACACCGATCTTCTTCAAGCGCGGCGAGGGCGCTTATCTGTACGACGAGGACGGCCGCCGCTACATCGATTACGTCGGCTCCTGGGGACCGATGATCGTCGGCCATGCCCACCCGGCCGTGGTTCAAGCCGTACAGGATGCCGCCGCCAACGGTCTGAGCTTCGGCGCACCCACCGAAATGGAGACGATCATGGCCCGGCGAATTCGGGAACTGGTCCCATCGATGGAGTTGGTGCGCATGTGCAACTCCGGCACCGAGGCGACCATGAGCGCCATCCGTCTGGCGCGCGGCTTTACCGGCCGCAACATCATCGTCAAATTCGAGGGCTGTTACCACGGTCATTCCGACTCGTTGCTGATCAAGGCTGGTTCCGGGGCGCTTACGCTGGGCGTGCCGACCTCGCCCGGCGTGCCGGCAGCGCTGGCGGCATATACCGTAACGCTGACCTACAACGATCTTCTGGAAGCTCGGCAGGCGTTTTCGAAGCTTGGCGGGGAAATCGCCGGGGTCATCGTCGAACCGGTCGCCGGCAACATGAACTGCATCCCGCCCGCTCCCGGTTTCCTGGCGGGACTGCGCGAATTGTGCACCCGCTACGGTAGCGTGCTGATCTTCGACGAGGTAATGACCGGCTTCCGGGTGGCGCGGGGCGGGGCACAGGAACTCTACGGCGTCACTCCCGACCTCACCACGCTGGGCAAAATCATCGGCGGCGGCATGCCGGTCGGCGCCTTCGGCGGCAAGCGGGCGATCATGGAACAACTGGCACCGCTAGGACCGGTCTACCAGGCCGGCACGCTGTCGGGCAACCCGGTGGCGCTGGCGGCCGGACTGGCGACGTTGGACCTCATCGCCAGCCCCCGCTTCCATACCGACCTCGCCACCAAGACCCGGCAACTGTGCGAAGAACTGGTGACCGCCGCCTGCGAGGCCGGCGTGTTACTGACGACCAATTATGTCGGCGGGATGTTCGGACTGTTCTTTACCGCGGAGAATGTCACGAATTACGCCCAAGCCACCGCCTGCGATGTTGAGCGATTCAAAACGTTTTTCCATGGGATGCTGGCCGAGGGGATATATTTCGCGCCGTCCGCGTTCGAGGCGGGATTCATGTCCTCGGCGCACACCGAGGCGGATCTCGACGCCACCGCCGTCGCCGCCCGGCGGGTGTTCGCCCGGATTTGATTAGGAGGGTCCGCCATGTCACGACCTGCCGAACTATTCGTCATCGCCGCCGACTACCTGGCACGGGAACGCCAAATCGAAACCAGAAACGAGTACCTGAATGGCTGTATTTACGCCATGGGCGGCGCCAGTCGCGGCCATAATCGTATCACCGTCAATCTGACCGCGTCCCTGCATTCCCAACTCAAACATAAACCGTGCGAGCCCTTCTCCAGCGACATGCGAGTCAAGGTCAGCCCTACCGGTTTGTACACTTACCCGGACATCGTGGTCGCCTGCGGCGAACCGTGCTTCGAGGACCAGCACGTCGACACCCTGCTCAATCCCACGGTCATCATCGAAGTGTTGTCGGACAGCACAGCGGCTTATGACCGCGGCGACAAGTTCGCCCATTACCGCACGTTGGAATCCCTGAGCGACTACCTACTGGTCGCCCAGGACAAACCGCGCATCGAGCATTACCGCCGGCAGGCAGACGGGCAGTGGCTCTATTCCGCCGCCGACGGGCTGGAGGCTCGGGTCGAAATCCCGGCCATCGCCTGCACCCTGCATCTGGCCGAAGTCTATGACCGGGTCACGTTCCCCGACCCCACCGAATCGCTCCACCCCGGTTGACTCTCCCGGTCGGAGTCCTGCTTTCGCGACACAAACCTTCGTCGGAATACGGCCCAGTGACGGCTGAGCGTCCGCTCAGCTTCGCAACCGCCAGTTGCCGATCACACCCGCTACGCCCAGCACGACGAACAGCAGCAGCGTCCACTCCGGCATGCTGAAACCGAGCAACGTCCAGTCCACCTTGGCGCACTCGCCGGAGCCGGTCAGCACCTCGTGGAGAGTCTCGTTCAGCGGAAACGCTTGCAACATGTACTCCAGACTCGGCCCGCAGCGCGGCGCTTCCTCCGGCGGCAGATGCTGCAACCAGACGTGTCGGGCGGCGATCCCGACCCCAATGCTGGTGGCCAACCCCACCAGTACGCCATATACTTTTGCGCCCCAATCGCGCGGACCGTGCAGGGTCGCCATCAAAAATACCAGTCCAACCCCTAGCAGGGCCAAGCGCTGGAAAATGCACAGCGGACACGGCTCGAACCCCAGATAGTGCTGGACGTAATAGGCAAACCCCAGACCACCGGTGCAAATCAAAAACCCCAGCCCATTCAACATTCGGCGGGAAAACAGCCATCCGCGCCGATCCGGCGCGTTAGCGCTGATTACTTGCATATCTTGCATGGCACATCCAACACACTAATTTTTGTTTGCTGTTGAAGACGAGTCGGACTGACTCACCGATCCGAATGACCCAGATTCCGTTCCGGCGCGATCCGGTCGCGCACTCTCTGCTTGACTTCCTTGGCCTCGGGAAACCGTCCTTCCTGCTTGCGCGACCAAATCAATTCATCGCCGACCTGGATTTCGAACACCCCGCCGGTACCGGGCCGCAGCGCCACCTCGCCCAATTCCTGCTCGAACGTGGTCAACAACTCCTGCGCCAACCAAGCGGCCCGCAGCAACCAGCGACATTGCGTGCAATAAGTGATGCTGACTCGTGGTTTTTGTTCCATGCCCGTCCACTCACAATCGGTCGAGATAAGCGATACCACCCAATTGCCGCATCTGCCGTTCGATCCAGCGCTGACGATTGAGCACATAGACCGAGGGCCGATCCACTCGGTAGCGCCGGGGATTGGGCAGCACCGCCGCCAACCGCGCGGCTTCCCGGGCGGTCAGTTGGGCGGCGGGTTTGTCGAAAAATCGCCGGCTGGCGGCCTCCGCCCCGAAGGTATATTCGCCGAACTCGGCAATGTTCAAATAGACTTCCAGAATCCGTTGCTTGGACCAGAGCAACTCCAGCAACACCGTAAACCATGCTTCCAACCCCTTGCGGATCCAGTCGCGCCCCGACCACAGGAACAGATTCTTCGCCACCTGCTGGCTGAGGGTGCTGGCCCCACGCGCCGACTTGCCCGCCTCCAGATCGTCCAGCACCTGCCGGATCTCGATCCAATCGAAGCCGTAATGCTCGGGAAAGCGCTGGTCTTCTCCGGCGATCACCGCCAGCGCCGCATAGGGCGAGATTTTTTCATACGGCATCCACTGGTGACGGATCGTCGCGCCATCGCTCCAGACCGCTCGCAACCAATCTTGAGCCATGATGCTGGAAATTGGCGGTGGCATCCAGCGCAGCAGCAATACCAATGCTAGTGAGATCAAGACGAAACCCCATACCACCCTCCAGATCCCTCTCCCGATTCGAGCCAACAGGCCGCGTTTCGGTGGCTGGGTAGTCGGCTTGCAGCGGGTGGCCCACCCACGCAACCATTTCTTCAGAAAATCCCCCACGCCACCCCCGAAGCCATGGTTTCGCCCAATTCCTCGCATTGTCGCAGCACTTCGGCGGTCAGTTCGCCGCGCGCGACGATCGGGTCGCAAACCGGCTTGAGCGGATAACCGCGAGCGATGCGCTCAATGCTGGTCAGCGCCCCGCTACCGTCGTTGCCAGCGCTGATGAAGACCGCGTAAGGCAGGCCGCCGATCTTACCTTGCGCGGGATAATAGGTGCGATCCAGGAAATTTTTCATCGCGCCGGACATATAGCCGAAATTCTCCGGCGTACCCAGCAGCAAGCCGTGCGCCCATAGCAGATCGTCCAGGCCGGCGCGCAGCGCCATTTTCAATCGGGTTTCCACATCCGCCACCCGCCGCGCGCCGCGTACCACCGCCCGTGCCATCGCTCGGGTATGGCCGGTTTGCGAGTGATAGACGATCAGCAGATGGCGAACAGCGGCACTCATGACAGGGTTTCCAGTCATCCACTTGCCGCGCCATGGGATTTCCGCTATGGTTGCGCGTCTTTTTCAGCGCAGATACGGTAGCAGCGAGAGGAACTATGTCGAAAGAAGACCATATCGAAATGGAAGGCACCGTGATCGACACCCTGCCCAACACCATGTTCAGGGTGCAACTGGAAAACGGTCACGTCGTCACGGCGCATATCTCCGGTCGGATGCGCAAGCACTACATCCGCATCCTGACTGGCGATAAGGTGAAAGTGGAACTGACCCCCTACGACTTGAGCAAGGGACGCATCGTTTACCGCGGGCGCTGACTTCGCACGATACCGCATCGTCTCACTGCGGAACCTGATAACCCGCGACCGCCGATCCATCCTGCCTAGGGCACCACCTCCTCCTCGGCGATCTCCACCTGTAAATCGTCGTCGCGCACGGTGACCATCACATGCCCGCCGTTGACCAGCCGGCCGAACAGTAACTCCTCGGCCAGGCGGCGCTTGATGTTCTCCTGGATGATCCGCGCCATGGGCCGCGCACCCATCTTGGGATCGTAACCGCGTTCGGCCAGCCAAGTTCGCCCCGCCTGATCCACTTCCACCGTTACCTTCTTCGATTCCAACTGCGCTTCCAATTCGATCAGGAACTTGTCCACCACCTGAGCGATGGTGACCGGCGTCAATCCCTTGAACTGGACGATGGCATCCAAGCGATTGCGGAACTCCGGCGAAAACAGGCGCTTGATGGCCTCCATGCCGTCGCTGCTGTGGTCCTGCATGGTAAAACCGATCGAGGGCCTGTCCATCATTTCAGCGCCGGCATTGGTGGTCATCACGATGATCACGTTGCGAAAATCGGCCTTGCGGCCGTTATTGTCGGTCAACGTGCCGTGGTCCATCACCTGCAGCAACAGGTTGAACACGTCCGGGTGAGCCTTCTCGACCTCATCGAGCAACAGCACCGCATGCGGGTGCTTGAGGATAGCGTCGGTCAACAAGCCACCCTGATCGAAGCCGACGTAGCCCGGTGGAGCACCGATCAAGCGAGATACCGTGTGCCGTTCCATGTACTCGGTCATGTCGAAGCGGATCAGTTCGATGCCCATGACCCGGGCGAGTTGCCGGGTGACCTCGGTCTTGCCGACACCGGTCGGGCCGGCGAACAGGAAGTTGCCGATCGGCTTTTGTTCGTTACCCAAGCCGGCGCGCGCCATCTTGATGGCGTTGGCCAGCATGTCGATGGCCTCGTCCTGGCCGAACACCACCAGCTTCAGATCCCGCTCCAGGTTGCGCAATACGTCCTTATCCGAGGAAGACACGGTCTTGGGCGGGATACGGGCGATCTTGGCGATGATCGTTTCGATATCGCCGACGTTGATCACCTTCCTGCGCTTGGCGGCCGGTAGCAGCCGCTGGCTGGCGCCGGCTTCGTCGATCACGTCGATGGCCTTGTCCGGCAGGTGGCGATCGTTAATGTAGCGCGCCGACAAATCCACCGCCGCGCGCAGCGCCTTGTCGGCGTATTTGACGTCGTGGTGCTCCTCAAACCGGGTCTTCAGCCCGCGCAGGATCTGGTAGGTCTCCTCAACCGACGGCTCGGTGACGTCGATCTTCTGGAAGCGTCGCGCCAGCGCCCGATCCTTCTCGAAAATACCGCGATACTCCTGATAGGTGGTGGAACCGATACACTTCATCTCCCCGGAAGCCAACATCGGCTTGATCAGGTTCGAGGCATCCATTACCCCGCCGGAGGCCGCGCCGGCACCGATGATGGTGTGGATCTCGTCGATGAACAGGATCGCGTGTCGTTCCTTGCGCAGTTGCGCCAGGACCGACTTCAAGCGCTTCTCGAAATCGCCGCGATACTTGGTGCCGGCCACCACCGAGCCCAGATCCAGCGCGTAGATGGTGGCGTTACGCAACACCTCCGGCACCTCGCCGTCGACGATCATCTTTGCCAATCCTTCGGCAATGGCGGTCTTGCCGACCCCGGCTTCACCGACGAACAGGGGATTGTTCTTGCGTCGCCGGCACAGGATCTGAATGGTGCGTTCGATCTCATCGCGCCGGCCGATCAGCGGGTCAATACGCCCCTGCCGCGCCAGTTCGTTCAGGTTGCTGGCAAAGTTTTCCAGCGGCTTGGCGTTCTGGTTTTCGGGGCTCTCCTCGCTCTGCGGAGGGGTGGCGTCCTGCTCGTCGGATACCTTGGAAATCCCGTGCGAGATGAAATTCACCACGTCCAGCCGGCTGATTTCCTGCTGCTTGAGAAAATAGACCGCCTGCGATTCCTGCTCGCCGAAAATGGCCACCAGCACGTTGGCGCCGGTGACCTCCTTGTTGCCGGAGGACTGGACATGCAGCACCGCCCGTTGCAGCACTCGCTGGAACCCCAGGGTTGGCTGCGTCTCGCGCGGGTCGTCGGTCCCCAACAAGGGGGTATGATCGCGAATGAACGCTTGCAAGTCCCGTTTCAGCTTATCCACGTGGGCGCCGCAGGCCCGCAACACTTCCGCCGCCGCAGGATTGTCCAGCAAGGCCAGCAGCAGGTGCTCCACGGTCATGAACTCATGGCGCCGGTCCCGTGCCTCGCGGAAAGCAAGATTGATGGAAAACTCCAGATCCTTGCTCAACATAACTCACACCTCGAATTGCGCTGGGTGATTTCGAACTTAGGCTTCTTCCATGGTGCACAACAACGGATGCTGGTGCCGGCGGGAAAACTCGTTGACCTGCACCACCTTGGTTTCCGCAATCTCGTGAGTGAAGACGCCGCATACCCCCTGGCCCCGGGTATGAACGTGCAACATCACCTGGGTCGCCTTCTCCTGATTCATCCCGAAAAAACGTTCCAGGATCCGTACCACGAACTCCATGGGAGTATAGTCATCGTTCAGCAGGATCACCTTATACAGCGGTGGCTGCTTGAGTTCGGGCTTTGCCGGCTCCACCACCAGGCCGCGGTCTTGATCGGGAGTCGATGAATATTCCTTGCTCATGGCATGCGTGTTGGATCTGAGGTAAAGAAGCATCTTGCGTCCGGCAACGCCGCAAGCCGGCGTGTCGTTCCGCTCGTTGGCGTTGGCTGACATTTAGATAATACGCGGAACACAAGTTTCCTCAAGAGCCTTTCGCAACGCAAAAAAACCAGAGGGCTCCCGGCACCGTGGAGAGAGTGCGATTATCGGCCAGATTAGGCCGACAGCCACACGCCATCAAGTAAACAGCGCGTGGCCGATGGTACGCACCGCGATACCCGCCGCCGCGCCCAACACCGCCGGACGCCAGACCCCGGCAACGCGCCGGCCCGCCGAAACGAGCACCGCGACACCCGCCAGATCGAGCGGATGAATCAAGAAACCGGCTCCATGGTTGAGGGTTGCCACCGTCACGGCGCCATTGCGCAACATCTCGTCCATGACCCCCATCATCGCCGTGCCGCCGGCGATGTACTTGGTCAGCGTGGGCAGGATCATCGCCGGGTCCCAATGCAGCGTCGCCATCAGCGGAGCCAAGCCACGGGTAAGCGCATCGATCGCACCGGTCGAGCGCAGTGCCATCACCACCACCAGGGCGAGCACCAGCATCGGGATCGATCCCACCGCGATCTTGAAGGCTTCCGCGCCGGCCCGATTGATCACGTCGAGTACACCCTTCCCGCTGTTCATCACCGCGTGGTGCAAAGTTTCGTCCAACACGCCTTCCTCGGCGGATAGATTCCGGCCGAACAGGTAGTAAGTCGCGGCGGCGGCCAGCAACCCACCGAGCAGCGACAGCCCGAGCGTCGTGCCGAAATCCAGTCCCATCGCCGTCATCGGAATCATGACATTGGCCTGGGCCATCGCCATCACCATCGCCAGCGTGGCGGCAATGTGACGATCCGATGCGCCGCGTTGTTCCATCATCGTCAGCGTCGCGACGGGCGCGGCGAAACTCACGAAACTGATTTGCAATGCAGCGAACACGCCCAACCCAGTTAAACCAATCGGTTTGAGCAGCGGCGCAAGTCGATGCACGATCCAATCGAGCACGCCACGCGCTTCCAATAGGCGCATCAGCGACAACATCACGATCATTACCGGCAGCAGCACGAACAGCGACAACTCCACCGCCGAGCGGCCAGCGCGTAGAATGACGTCAATCAAAATATCCATGAGTTCAGTGATTGCTCAATCGAGTTGGAGCTGGAATGGACGACCTAACTGGACTGTAAATCTTGCAAGTCCATATGAGGTGTAATGTCATGAAGAGGCTGAAGGTATTGAAGCGGCGATATGCTCGGAATACTTGTTACCTGCTTCCATCGGGTCCAGCGGTTCTAACGTACGCCACCGCTCATAACGATCAAGATTGGAGACTTGACTTTCGTCGAGGAAGGCATGTGCCAAGGCTTCGGCGTATTCAAACTCTTCTGGCGATAATATCTTTTTCGCTTGATCGAGCATTTGCTCGAAACCCCACAGATACCGCTTGAAACCTTTCTGGATAAGAAACTTGAAAAATCGCTCCCAATGCTCCGCAGTATCCCTCTGCATCCGCGCAACAAGCCAGAGCGAATAACAAATCTCGGCTATATTCCCCACATTAGATCGATCATATTGATCAGAACATTCAAAGGCAGAAACAAGTAACTGTTCTCCCTCCGATAATCGGGCAAGTCCCACGAGAAACTGTCCGTAGTTACCGAGATGATTGGCGTGTTTCGGGTTGGCCTCCAGCGCCCGCCGGTAATAGCTCTCCGCCCCGTCCAAGTCGCCACGTTTCCACGCCAAGAAAATCGCATAGTTGCCAATGATGGCGACGTGCTCTGGGTCGACCTCCAGCGCGCGTTGGTAATAGCTCTCTGCCCCGTCCAAGTCGCCGCGTTGTTGCACCAGGAAACTCGCGTAGTTGCTGAGAATCTCAGCGTCACCCGGGTCGACCTCCAGCGCGCGTTGGTAATAGCTCTCTGCCTCGTCCAAGTCGCCGCGTTGTTGCACCAGGAAACTCGCGTAGTCGCTGAGAGTCTCGGCGTCACTCGGCACAGCGTTTACCATGCGTTTATAAAGTCTGTCAGCTAATTCGATAAAATTATCTTTTATACGCCAGAGGAATACTTTGGTGCGCCAATCCATCTCGCCCACGGGAAGGTGGTCCGCAATAAACTTGACCACATATTTCCCCTTCTCATCGCTCAGAATCTCGTCTAACGTGACTTTATCCTGGCTCTTTTCACCCTCTGCTTTGCTCCTTGGAAATTGTCGATCATCCTCCCCTAAGTCATAAATAAGCTCGGCGAGCGCCGACTTCCCTCCATCTAATCGAATCAAGTATCGAAGATCGCGCAAAACCGTCGGATAATCTTTTTTCTGGAGTGTTTTATTGATCTTTTGTATAACAGTCCACGCATCATGATCCAGCGCCGAAAGCATACTTCGCTCAATGGCGCGATAAGCCTCGAACAAATAGCCTCGGCGCCGCCTGAAGATATGCGGTTCTTCGGTAAGCGCGAGCTGCGGGTGGTAGGGAATCTGTAACGACAGATCGACCTTAGCCCCCCAAGCCGCTTCAAAGGATGCCTTTGCCATCGCCTCTCGCTGATCCAGAAGCGCGTCTTCTCCATTGGGAACCGGGCTGAGAATGATTTGGAACCGTTTCTCGCCGGCCGTCGCCACTCGCAATGCCTTCAGAAACTCGCAAGTCCCTTCAATATTCTGGCGGTTCAAACCGCTCAGAATCATGAGGTAGTCGGCCAAATCACGAGTGCAGATACCTGCTTCGTCGGAAAAACCGGTTCGGCTATCCACGAGAACGTAATCATACAAATCCGCTTCCACGAGCTTCTGTTTGAAGACGCGGATCAGTGGCTCGCCCAAGCCTTCCTGATATAGCTCACGCAAATTCAACGCATCGAAACGCTGTGCGTAATCGCCATCGAATTTGCCCGCCGGCATGATGTGGAGCGAACCATCCTTGAATTCACGAAGTTCTTCGGGGAGATGGTAGGGCTGAGTGTAACGCTCGGCGATCTCGTTAGCGGATAGGACGAACAAGTCCGCCTCCTCTCCGCGTTCCTTGGCATCGCTCAGCAAATCCACGAATCCAAGCTGTAGCGGGCGCACTCTCGACTGCTGCTGCTCCGGCGAAATATCGGGTGCGTCCGGGTCGAGGTAGGAAAGCCCAGGGGCTTCCAGATCGAGATCGAGGACCAGCACGCGAAAACCCCGCCCGGCCAAGATACCGGCGGTGTTGATGAGCGCCATGCTACGTCCGACTCCTCCTTTGAAGGAGTAAAACGTGATGAACGCAGCCTTGGGCTTTGCTTCGCTCATGTCTCAGGCAACTTCGCAGAGCTTTGGAGTATGGGTTCTTGGGGCAACGTCTGGGCCAAGGGATTTGCGCAAGGCAGCCCAAAGCCCCGGGTTAGCCTCAGGACCACGAGGCACTATCTTGGAGTTCGCCCATGCCCGCACGGGACCCACAAAGTGCGAACCGCACCGTGTCAAGACGGCCTGAACATCCTGGATGAATCGGTGGCGCTGCTTCGGTGGGAAATCGTCCCAAGCAAGATCGAGCTTGAGCGCGGCAGCCTGCCCGGCACGCTCGGTATCGGGCATTCTCGGCAATAATTCGATGGCGCATGCGGGATCGATCGCGAGCATGCCGGACAGAACCAAGCCCGCATATTGTTCGGGGTCCTGCCTGAAAATACGCGCCCAAAACTCCGCTGGCTGAGGCGGTGACATATCGACCAGCGCCGCCAATACCGCGAGCCGGATTTCAGTGGAAATCTGGCTCACATCAGGGAAATGCTCAGCCAGTCGAGCCAGCATTTGTACCGCTTCGGGATCTCTGAAGGCCGAAACCAGCGCAAGCAGTTCCTCCAAGTAGGCGGTTTCTCCCTGTCCATTCGCACAGAATCGACGAACCAGTTGCAGAGCGCCTTCTCTCAAAGAATCGCGGGTCGCAGGTTTCAGGGTCTTTTCCAACCGGAGGATGCCTAGGTGAGGAAACTCGTCTCTCGTGAGCAACGGCAACGGCTCCTGGCCACGTAGCGCCCGCTCCAGCCAACGGCGGATCTCTTCATGCCTCAGATCATCAACAGACACCGGTGCATTCATCGCAATAGAGCCTACGCTTGGACAACGTAAAAAGGTAACCGCAATCCCCGACTGGTCGTTTCAGGCATGACGACTTCGGGCTGGGGTTCAAGATTATCGGGATTGGGAGACAACGGTTCAGTCAGTCCCCAAGGGGCATCGGCCTCGGGTCGCGGTCGATAGTATGGATAATCCTCGGCATCGGCCACAGTCGGACGATGCAGCGGCGGCGAACCGGAATCGGCATGACTCCAGGCGAGGATGACCAAAGTGTTGCTCGACGTATAAGGCCCCAAACCGAGCGCCGTGCAAATGCCATGCTGTGTTCGGGGCAACCGATCAAACGGATTCGCCTTGGCATCGGCCGGGTTAAAAGTGGCCCAGACCAAATAATCGCCCAAAAGAGCTTCCCGCAGAAAGGTTTCGAACCCATCAGGATCGACCGAACCCGAGTATTTGAGGAGCAACTTCTTGGCTTGTTCCTTCGTGAGATCGCCATGGGAAGCCCTTGCGATGGCAGCGGCATGATGTTCCAACCCCTTGGCCCGACCGAGCGTCGCCGGACAACCTGCGGCAGGAATTACGCGCCCTTTCCGTTTATGCGCCCGACAAGCCGTCAGCCAAGCACTGAGCGGCAAATCACCACTGGCAAGTTGCGCGGCGAACACCTCCAACAGACTCGTAAAATCAGCGGTCGAAAGGGCCGTTTCATCGGCGATATTTCGACTGACTTGGCAATGTGTGCTACCCGTCAACCCAGCGGTGAACACCTCTTCCACCGCTTGCCGGGCATGGTCAGTCAAGTCAGCTAAAGCACGTTGGTAGGCGGAAAGCGGCATAAAATGAAGCGCAGCCTTTAAGGCTATGAGTTACTTGATTTTTTTCAGTATAGATTGACAGTCTAGATTTCAACAGGCGACCGAAGCGGTCTCACAATCATCGACCACGTATTGAACAGCAAAAAACGGCGCCCGGTTTCCCGAACACCGCTTCATATCAAATACCGACCGAATCAGATCAATCCATCGCCTCGTACAGCGGCAGGGTCAGGAACTCGGGGTAATCCGGCGACAAGCTCATCGTCTCGAAAATGCCGGCCGCCTGATCGTAGGTCGCGGTGTCTTCGCCCTGGGCGGTGACGGTGGTTTTCACTTTAGCCAGCTCCTCGGGGATCAACGCGCGCACCATGTCGGCGGTGACCTTGCGACCATCGTCCAAAATCCCCTTCGGGCTGACCACCCACTGCCACACCTGTGAGCGGGAAATCTCGGCGGTGGCGGCGTCCTCCATCAAGTTATGGATCGGCACGCATCCGTTGCCGGCCAACCAAGACCCCAGGTAGTGAATACCGACATTGATGTTGTTGCGCAAACCAGCTTCGGTAATAGGCTGCTCGGGTTGGAAATCCAGGAAATTCTTGGCCGTGAATACCTCGTCCCGCTGCTTTTCCCACTGATTCGGCTGGTCGCCCAGCACCTTGACGAATTCCTCGTGGGCGATCGGCACCAGACCGGGATGCGCCACCCAGCCGCCGTCGAAACCGTCGTTGGCATCGCGGGTCTTGTCGTGGCGGATACCGGCTAGCGCTTTCTCGTTGGCGACCGGATCGTCCTTGATCGGAATCAGCGCCGACATGCCGCCCATCGCCGGCGCGCCGCGCTTGTGGCAGATCTTGACCAATTGCAGGGCATAGGAGCGCATGAACGGTACTTCCATGGTGATCGCGCCGCGATTGGCCAAGCAAAAGTTTTTGTTTTTCTTGAACTTCTTGATACAGGAGAAAATATAGTCCCAGCGCCCGGCGTTCAGGCCAGCGGAATGCTCGCGCAGCTCGTAGAGGATCTCTTCCATCTCGAAGGTGGCAAGAATGGTTTCGACCAATACGGTGGCCTTGATGGTCCCCTGCGGAATGCCCAACTCGTTTTGCGCCATCACGAAGATGTCGTTCCACAGCCGCGCTTCGAGGTGGCTCTCCATCTTCGGCAGGTAATAGAACGGGCCGGCGCCGCGAGCGATTTGCTCCTTGGCGTTGTGGAAGAACACCAGACCGAAATCGAAAATGCCGCCGGAAACGCGCTGGCCATCGACCGTCACATGTTTCTCATCCAAGTGCCAGCCGCGTGGCCGAATTTGCAGCGTGGCGATCCGGTCGTTGAGCTTGTATTCCTTGCCCACTTCATTGACGAAACTGAGTTTCCGGCGGATCGCATCGACCAGATTCACCTGACCCTGAATCTGGTTGTACCAGTTCGGGCTGTTGGAATCCTCGAAGTCGGTCATGTAGGAATCGGCGCCGGAGTTATAGGCGTTGATGATCATCTTACGCTCGACCGGACCGGTGATTTCGGTGCGGCGGCACTCCAGCGCCTTCGGCAGCGGCGCGACCTTCCAGTCGCCTTCGCGGATATTCTTGGTTTCCGACAGGAAATCAGGCATCTCACCAGCGTCGATCCGAGCCTGGCGCTCGACCCGGGCCGCAAGCAACTGCTGGCGGCGTGGCTCGAAGGCACGGTGCAGTTTGGCGACCAGGGTCAGGGCGTCGTGGGTCAGGATCTCATCGAAACGGGGATGCATCGGGGCGTTGATCTGCACGCCAGCGGGCAGGTTCAGGCTCACGGGTTGCTCCTTAACAATCGTTGTACGGTGGAAAACTGGCGAACGTCCGCCGCGATCGGAGGACGACGCGATTCGATCATGATGATGGGAAGGTCAGGTTACAAGGCCAGCGCAAAAAACCCGGAGGGAGGCCCCGTCCGGGTGGAGGCGGTCAGCGCCGCCGGCAACTGTGGAGGCGGCGCGCGGCGTCGATCAGTGGAACTGCTCTTCTTCGGTGGAGCCGGTCAGGGCGGTCACCGAGGAGACCCCGCCCTGAATCACGGTGGTCATGTCGTCGAAGTAGCCGGTGCCCACTTCCTGCTGGTGGGATACGAACGTGTAACCACGGTCGCGGGCGGCAAATTCGGGTTCCTGCACCTTCTCGACATAGGCGGACATGCCGCGTTTCACATAGTCCTGCGCCAGATCGAACATGTGGTACCACATGTTGTGAATGCCGGCCAGGGTGATGAACTGATACTTGTAACCCATCGCGCCCAGCTCGCGCTGGAACTTGGCGATGGTGGCGTCGTCCAGGTTCTTCTTCCAGTTGAACGAGGGCGAGCAGTTATAGGCCAGCAGTTTGCCGGGGAAGCGGTCACGAATCGCCTCGGCGAATTTCTTGGCGAAATTCAGATCCGGCGTGCCGGTCTCGCACCACACCATGTCGGCGTAAGGCGCATAGGCCAAACCGCGGGAAATAGCCTGTTCCAAACCCTTGCGGGTCTTGTAGAAACCTTCCACGGTGCGCTCGCCGGTGCAGAACGGCTTGTCGTTTTCGTCGCAGTCGCTGGTCAACAGATCCGCGGCTTCGGCGTCGGTGCGGGCCAGGATGATGGTCGGCACGCCGTACACATCGGCCGCCAGCCGGGCGGCGATCAATTTCTGTACCGCTTCCTGGCTCGGCACCAGCACCTTGCCACCCATGTGGCCGCACTTCTTGACCGAGGCCAGTTGATCCTCGAAATGGACACCGCCCGCGCCGGCGCGGATCATCGATTTCATCAGCTCATGGGCGTTCAACACGCCGCCAAACCCGGCTTCGGCATCGCCGACGATGGGCAGGAAATAATCCACGAAATCCTTGTGGCCCGGACCGATGCCCCGAGCGCACTGGATTTCATCGGCGCGCTTGAAAGAGTTGTTGATGCGCTCGACCACCGCCGGCACCGAGTTGACCGGATACAGTGACTGGTCGGGATACATGGACATATAGGTGTTGTTGTCGGCCGCAACCTGCCAGCCGGACAGATAGATGGCCTTAATGCCGGCCTTGGCCTGCTGCATGGCTTGCCCGCCGGTCAGCGCGCCCAGACAGTTGACGTAGGGTTCGTTGTTAATGAGGTTCCACAGTTGCTCGGCTCCCCGTTGCGCCAAGCTGTACTCAACCGGTACGTTGCCGCGCAGCCGCACGACATCTTCGGCGGTGTAGCCGCGTGTGATGCCCTTCCAGCGGGGATTTTCGGCCCAATCATTCTTTAGTTGCTCAACGCTGAGGTACGCCATGTGCTGATCCTCTTTGAGGGTTACGGGCTTGGTTTGATGTCGGGCGAAGCGGCCGCAAAAAAACGCCTCGGACTTGCCGCAAGATGCGGCGAAACCATGATAATTTCATGTGAATTTCGTATTACAAAACCAATCGCACAACAAGTAATTTCAATTATTCTAATGTGGCTATGCAGCATTTTACAAGCGGATTACAACGACCCGGCGGCCCGTCCCTCACGAAAAGCATCACGGCGGCGTGGGTTCCCTCGGCTTGCTAGAATCTAGCGATCATCGACATTCAACTCTCAACTCTCCCCGACCGCCCGGAACGACCGCGATGCAAGAATTCCCGACTGGACCCCATGACCTGATCGCCGATATCGGCGGGACCAACGCCCGGTTTGCTCGGGTCGACGCCCATCGGCGGATTTACGCCGAGCAAATCTTGGCTTGCGCCGACTTTGCCGGCCTGACCGCCGCCGCCACGGCGTATCTGCAAGCGACCGGGGGACCGCGCCCGACCCGGGCGGCCATCGCGGTCGCCACACCGATCACCGGTGACTGGATCCAATTCACCAACAGCCATTGGTCGTTTTCGACGGAAACCGCGCGGCGGGAACTGGGGTTGGAACAATTGTTGATCCTGAACGACTTCACCGCCTTTGCGCTGTCGCTGCCGCTACTGGGCGCAAACGAGCGTCGGGCGGTCGGTGGCGGCGCGGCGGTCGCCGGCGAGCCCATCGGTTTGATCGGCGCCGGCACTGGCCTGGGCGTATCGGGTCTGGTGTGGTCCGGCGATCGCTGGCTGCCCTTGCAGACCGAAGGCGGCCACGTCACTTTTTCGCCAACCGACGGGCGGGAATGGGCCATCGGCCAAATTCTGCACCGACGGTTCGGCCACGTCTCGCCGGAACGGCTGCTGTCGGGGCCGGGGTTGGTGAATCTCCATGCCGCGCTGGCGGAACTGGAGGGCTGGCCGGCGGAAGATCTGACGCCCGCCGACCTGACCGAGCGCGCCTTGGCCGGAACTTGCCCACACAGTCAAGAGGTGCTGGAGCTGTTCTGCGGCGCCTTGGGCACGGCGGCCGGCAATCTGGCGATCACGCTCGGCGCGCGGGGCGGGGTGTATATCGGTGGTGGCATCGTGCCGCGCCTGGGCGATTTTTTCGACCGATCGACGTTTCGAAGCCGCTTCGAGACCAAGGGTCGGTTCAGCACTTACCTGGCGGCGATCCCAACTTGGGTGATCACCGCCGCCAATCCGGCGCTGCGCGGCGTGGCGGCGGCCCTGGTTTGAGAAACCCTTTAAGCCGCCGAGTACTCGTCCGTGTACAACTCATTGACCTTAGCGGCCATGATGAAGTCGTTTTCGTGCAGACCACCAATCTTGTGAGTGTAAAACAATATGTTGGCGTACCCCCAACCGAAGCGGATGTCTGGATGATGCCCTTCGCTCTCGGCCAAGTCGCCGACCCGGTTGACGAAGGCCAGAGCGGTGGCGAAGGTCTGGAATTCGAAGCGCCGTTCCAACCGGGTGCCATTTTCCAGCAACCGCCAGCCAGGCGCTTGCGGCAACAGAATTTCGGCTTCATCGGGCGTGAGGGGGGAAACTCCACCTTGACAGGGCGTGCAGGTCTTCCGGGACAGGTCCATCATGCACCTCGCTTGCTGGTTCGTCGACAATCCGCATCTGGCGTTTTAGAGCGGCGAAACCTGGAAAAATCCGCCAGAACGGGGCATTTCACTTATACTGACCGCCAAGTATTGACCGAAATGGAGAAATCCGCATGCGCTACGCTTCAACTCTGGTCCTTGGCGCAATACTGTCGGTCGGCGTCGCCTTCGCCCGACCGCAGCCCGTCGACGAGCAACCGGATGTCAGCGCCGAGGTGAAAGCCGGCCGCGCCGCCGCGCGACAGTTCGGTGGCGCATTGAAGGAAGCGCTGCAACAGGCGATCAAGACCGGTGGTCCGGTCAACGGCATCGCGGTCTGCCACGACCAGGCCGGCCAGATCGCCACCGATCTTGGCTCGAAACTGGACATGATCGTCGGCCGAACCAGCCTCAAGACCCGCAACCCCGGCAACGCGCCCGACAACTGGGAACTCGCCGTGCTCAAGCAGTTCGAGGCCCGCAAGGCTCAGGGCGAGCCAGCCGACAAACTGGAATTCTTCGCGGTCATCGATGACGACCAGGGTCAGAAAACCTTTCGCTACATGAAGGCGATACCCACCGGCGCGCTGTGCCTGGCCTGTCATGGCGACAAACTCGATCCTGAAGTGGACGCCAAGCTGAAAGCGCTATACCCAAACGACACCGCCCGAGGCTTCAAGGAAGGGGATCTGCGCGGAGCCTTCACCATCGCCAAGCCATTGCCGTAGAGGGGACCGCATGAACCAGGAATGGAGCCCGCGCCTAACCGTTGCCACCATCATCGAGCGCGACGGACGCTTTCTGCTGGTGGAGGAATACGCCGATGGCGAGGAGCTGGTCTACAACCAGCCCGCCGGCCACCTGGACGAGCATGAAACGCTGGCGGCGGCGGCCATCCGAGAAACCCTGGAGGAAACCGCCTGGGAAGTCCGGGTCGATGCCATCGTCGGGTTGTATTACTGGACCCACCCCAAGGGCCATACGTTCGTCCGCACCTGTTTTGTCGGCACCGCCCTCCAGCATCATCCCGAACAACCGCTGGATCATGGCATCCAACGGGCGCTTTGGTTGAACCGCGATGAAATCGTGGCGCTGGGATCGAAATTGCGCAGTCCGATGGTATTGCGCTGTATCGACGATTATCTTGCCGGCAAGCGCTATCCGCTGGATTTGTTCGGCTATCTCTGAAACGGCCGGGCACCGTTCCGACGCGCCAGCCTTGCGGCGGACAAACTCATACCGGCGCTCCGGTGCCTCACCTCTCCTCAAGCGATGACTTCCCGAACGGATCAGAATTTTTCCCAACCCGGCGGTGGCAACCTGCTTCGCGCCAAGCGGCGCATGGAGAAACTGAATCGCCAGCGGCTACGCCTGTTGCCGCGCGCCCTCTTGCTCGGCGTGCTGTCGGGCTTGATGGCGGTAGCCTTCGCGAAAGCCATGGAAACCGGCGACACGCTGCGGCTGGCGCTCCTCGACTCCGCCAGCCGCTTCGATCAATGGGGAGTCGCCCTATCCATTGCGTTTTCGGTCGCCACCATCAGTCTGGCGGTTTGGCTGGTCCGATTCTTCGCCCCGGCCGCCGCCGGCAGCGGCATTCCCCATCTCAAGGGGGTTTTACTCGGCTACCGCTCGATGGTCTGGCATCGAGTGCTATGGGTGAAATTCGTCGGAGGGGTGATCGGCGTCACCGGCGGCCTCACCCTGGGGCGGGAAGGTCCCACCGTGCAAATGGGTGGAGCACTAGGCCAGATGCTGGGTAGCCGCTCCCACAGCGATACCCTGGAACAACGCTCGCTGATCGCCGCCGGCGCCGGTGCCGGGTTGTCCGCCATCTTCAACGCGCCACTGGCGGGCGTGGTGTTCGTCCTGGAGGAACTGCAAGGAAACTTCACCTCGCTGGTGTTCTTCGCCGCGCTCATCGCCTCCATGACCGCCGACGTGCTTTCGCGTGGGCTTATGGGTCAGCATCCGGTGTTCCACGTAACGGTCACCGCCATTCCCGATCTGGCCAGCCTGCCGCTGTTTCTGGCTCTGGGTATCTTGGCCGGCGTCCTCGGCGTCCTGTTCAACCGGGCGCTGTTGGCCACCCAACGCTTGGGCGATACCCAAAACCCGCGCCTGCTGGCGGGTAAATGGATCTCCTGGGGCGTAATCATCGGCTTGACCGGCTGGTGGATGCCGGAAATTTGCGGAGGTGGCCAACCGCTGGTGGAACGGATTCTGAGCGGGCGGGAATATATCGATTTTTGGACACTGGCCTTGCTGTTCGGCTTGCGCTTCCTGCTGACGATGGGCAGCTACGGCACCGGCGCGGCCGGTGGCATCTTCGCGCCGCTGCTGGTGCTCGGCGCCCTGCTGGGATTGGGGATCGGCGAACTGGGCCGCGAGTGGTTCCCGCTGGTCGCGCCGGAACCGCTGACGGTCGCGGTCGCCGGCATGGCCGCCTATTTCACCGCCATCGTCCGCGCGCCGCTCACCGGTATCGTGCTGATTGTCGAAATGACCGGCAACTATTCCTTGATTCTACCGTTGTTCACCGCCTGCTTCTCGGCCTACGTCATCGCCGAATGGTGGCCGGACGTACCGATCTACGAGGCGTTGCTAGAGCGCGATCTCGAAAAGGATTTGGCATGAAACCAAGCGACACAAGTTTGAAAGGCAAGAGGTAAGAGCACCGATGCCTGTTTTTCAGATCGGCGTCAGATCCCCAGACAGGTTTCCTTAATCCGAGGGTCGCCGAGCAGTTCCCGACAGTGCTGGTTAGAACGACTTAAAACGACCGCCCAGGTTTCCGACACGTAGGCGTGAGGTGGCGATCCGCGTAGGCACGGCAATTTTTTGCAAAAACTGGCAAGATTGGGCAATGTCAATAAAAATTAAGCAGGGCTTGGCAATCAACCCCTTTGGCGCCGCTCACTTCGAATTGGCCGCGTCAATCACACCGATCCGTTTTCAACCTACACCCAAGGAGTGCTTTCATGGATCTTCCTTCTTTTCCGCGTGGCCTGCTGGCCATGGTCTTGGCTGGCGGACTGAGCCTGAGTGGCCTGGCTAGCGCCGCCGAGACCATCAAGATCGGCGTTGCCGGTCCGATGACCGGCGGCAACGCGGCGTTTGGCGAGCAATTCTGGAACGGTGCCACCCAAGCCGCCGAAGCAATCAACGCCGCCGGCGGCATCAATGGCAAGCAGATCGAACTGGTCAAGGGCGATGACGCCTGCGAACCCAAGCAGGCGGTCGCGGTCGCCAACCGGTTGCTGGATCAGGATAAGGCGGTGGCGGTCATTGGCCATTTCTGTTCATCCTCCACTATCCCAGCTTCCGAGGTTTACGCTGATGCCGGCGTCCTGGTGATTACCCCGGGCTCCACCAACCCCAAGGTCACCGAGCGTGGTCTGCCCACCGTGTTTCGCATGTGCGGGCGCGACGACCAGCAAGGTCCCATGGCGGCCGATTTCATCGTGAACAAGCTAAAAGCGAAGAAAATCGCTGTAGTGCATGATAAGGACACCTACGGCCAGGGCATTGCTGACGCCATGCGCGCCCGCCTCAAGGAGCTCAAGGCGGACAAGAAAGAGGTGTTATATGAGGGACTGACCCGAGGCGAGAAGGATTTCAACCCCTTGGTCACCAAAATCAAGGGTACGGGCGCCGATGTGGTGTACTTCGGCGGACTCTACAATGAGGCCGGTCCCCTGCTGCGACAACTGCGCGATCAGGGCGTCAAGGCCACCTTCGTCTCCGGTGATGGCAGTCTGGACCCGGCCATCGTGGCGGCGGCTGGCGGTCCGAAGTTCATCGAAGGTTCCTACATGACCTCGGTCCGCGAGGCCCGTAATATCCCAGCTGCGCAAAAGGTTGTCGCTAAATTTAAAGCGGCGGGCATTGACCCGGCCGGCTATACGCTCTACTCCTACGCTTCATTGCAAAGCATCGCCGAGGCCATGAAAGCCACCAAATCCACCGATGGCAAGAAGCTGGCGGACTGGCTGAAGAGCCATACCGTCACGACGGTGCTGGGACCGAAAAAATGGGATGCCAAGGGCGATCTGAAAGAAAGCGGCTTTTCGATCTACGTCTGGGGTGCTGACGGTAACTATAAGGAAATGGCTCAGAAGTAGCCTTGCCTCGATCCCTCCTCCTCCAGGAGGAGGGTTTCCATCTCTTCGCGCCTACTCATCCTCACTCCTATGGATTGGCATATTCTTGCCCAACAATTGGTCAATGGTCTGACGCTGGGCTCCATCTATGGTCTGATCGCCATCGGCTATACCATGGTGTATGGCATTATCGGCATGATCAATTTCGCCCACGGCGACGTATACATGCTCTCTGCCTATGTGACCGCCATCAGCCTGGCGACGCTGTTTTCGTTTGGCCTGGACTCGCTGCCCTTCGCCCTATTGGTAACCTTGGTTATGACGATGGTCATCACCGCCGCCTATGGCTGGACCATCGAGCGCATCGCTTACCGTCCACTGCGTGGATCGACCCGGCTGGCGCCGCTGATCTCGGCGATCGGAGTATCGCTGGTACTGCAAAACGGGGTGCAATTAAGCCAAGGCGCCCGTACGCAAGGCGTACCGAGCCTAATTCCAACCACACTTCGCTTCGGCGAAGGCGATGACTTCGTGCAGATCACCCTGGTGCAGTTGATGATCATCGTGATCTCGCTGAGCAGCATGGCTGCATTGACCTGGCTGATCCAGCGCACCTCGCTGGGCCGGCAATGCCGCGCGACGCAGCAGGACCGACGGATGGCGGCCATTCTCGGCATCAACACCGACCGCATCATCTCTAGTGTGTTCATCATCGGCGCAG
>WBZT01000854.1_pt1 | contig 23722 bp, 27 predicted proteins | sample 5204241 | NCBI WGS metagenome assembly WBZT01 (sample SAMN12344358, study PRJNA552823) | activated sludge metagenome | biome: Activated sludge suspended growth; feature: Nitrification reactor; material: Wastewater; isolation source: activated sludge from nitrification reactor of wastewater...
AGCGCGACAACTTTATCGGGATCAAGATTATTTAACGGTGCCTTGCCAAAGAATTCGGCCACCGCCTCCTGGATATGCGGCATGCGTGTCGCCCCGCCTACCATCACCACACCTTGTACGTCTTCCGGGGCAATCTTTGCGTCACGCAGCGCCTTGCGCACCGGCGCCATGGTCTTGGTCACCAGCGGCGCGGTTAATGCGATGAAGGCCGGCCGATTGAGTGTAACGTTGACCTGTTTGCCGCTGGACAGCAGCAAGTTGATATTGGCTTCTGCATGCTGACTCAGCCATTCCTTGGTGGCGCGCGCCTTTTTCATCAATTCAGCATGATCCTGGTTAGTCAGCGGCGGCAACCCTGGATGCTGTACCCTGACCTGCTCCATGACCCAGCAATAAATGCGGTGGTCAAAATCATCCCCACCCAATGCTGAATCCCCATGCGTCGCCAGCACCTCGAACACGCCTTTGGACAAGCGTAGCACGGAGACATCAAAGGTACCTCCGCCCAGGTCATAAATCACATAAACACCTTCTGCGCCGTTATCCAGCCCGTAAGCAACAGCAGCAGCAGTCGGTTCGTTGAGAAGGCGCAGCACAGTAAGACCGGCCAGGCGTGCAGCATCCTTGGTGGCCTGGCGCTGGGCGTCATCAAAATAGGCGGGAACGGTAATGACCACACCCACCAGCTCGCCCCCCAGCGAGAGTTCAGCTCGCGATTTGAGCGCTTTCAGGATTTCTGCGGAGATTTCCACCGGGCTCTTGATTCCGGACACGGTATTGATCTGCACCATGCCTGGGGTATCCACGAAGCGATAAGGCAGGTGGGAGACATCTCCCACATCGGCCAGGCTCCTGCCCATCAACCGTTTGACCGAAGCGATGGAATTCTGTGGATCGCTGATCTGTGCGGCCTGCGCTGTTGCGCCCACCTCGACTTGTCCGTCTCTCAGGTATCGCACCACCGAAGGCAGCAGTGCCTGCCCCTGCTCATCCACCAGTGCAGTACTCTGCCCGCTACGCACTGTAGCAATCAGGGAATTAGTGGTCCCCAGGTCTATGCCTGCCACCAGGCGGTGCTGGTGCGGGGCGGCACTTTGGCCGGGTTCAGCGATTTGCAGCAGTGCCATCAGGCTTCCAGCGCCTCCATTGCTTGATCTATTTCAGACTGGACTTTATCAATGAAACGCAATTTGCGCACGGTTTCAGTAGCCAATATGTCATTGGGCTGCGCATCAAGCGAGGTAGCCAGCGTTGCCAGCAGGTTTTTAGCAGCGACCCGTAATTCACGATCCAGTGACTCCAGCGCAGTGATACTGTCTTGCGCCTCTTCCAGTGCTTCACGCCACGCCATCTGCTGCATGAGGAAATCCACGGGCATGGCGGTGTTGGATTCTTCCTGTGTATCCACGCCACGTAATTGCAACAGGTAACGGGCACGTGACACGGGGGTTTTCAGGGTCTGGTAAGCCTCGTTAACACGCGTTGCCATTTGCAGCGATTGCAGGCGCTCGGCATCACTCGCTGCAGCAAATCGATCAGGATGCACCTCCGCCTGCAGGCGGCGATAGGCTTGATCAAGTGCAGCCAGATCAATCGAAAAAGCGGCTGGGAGGCCAAACAGCTCAAAATGGGATGATGATACGTTCATGGGGGGATAGGTGTGTCGTCACCCATCAAGCGTGCTAAACCGTAAAGCTCTCACCGCAGCCACACTCGGCCTTGACATTCGGGTTGTTGAACTTGAATCCCTCGTTCAGGCCTTCCTTGGTGTAATCCAGTTCGGTGCCATCCAGGTAAACCAGGCTCTTGGGGTCAATCAGCACGGTAACGCCATTGCTTTCAAACAGTACATCCTCGGGTTCCGTCTCATCGGCAAACTCCAGGGTATAAGCCATGCCGGAGCAGCCTGTGGTTTTGACCCCCAGACGCAAGCCCACCCCTTTGCCGCGATTGGAAATGAATTTCTGTACGCGCGCTGCGGCGGTTTCTGTCAGTGTTATCGCCATTACTCACCCTGTTTTTGCTTGAGGTCGGCAATTGCCGCCTTGATGGCATCTTCAGCCAATACCGAACAGTGGATCTTGACCGGGGGCAATGCCAGCTCTTCTGCAATGTCAGAATTCTTGATGCTCATGGCTTCATCCAGATTCTTGCCCTTGAGCCATTCAGTCACCAGAGAAGAAGAGGCTATGGCAGAACCACAGCCATAAGTCTTGAACTTGGCATCTTCGATGACGCCATCGTCATTCACACGGATTTGCAGCTTCATCACATCACCGCAAGCGGGCGCACCCACCATGCCGGTACCCACATGTGAATCAGATTTATCAAGAGACCCCACATTGCGGGGGTTTTCGTAGTGATCCAATACCTTGTCAGAATATGCCATTTGTTGCTCCTTAGTTTCTAGTCGTTAGCCGTTAGTCGGTAGTTAAGACTTTGGGGGTTAGCTAACGACTATCTACTACACGCTAACGACTACCTTTAATGCGCCGCCCACTCTACTTTTTCCAAATCGATCCCCTCCTGGTACATCTCCCAGAGGGGTGACAGTTCACGCAATTTGCCGATCTTGTTTTTCAGTAGCGCGATGGTGTAATCAATTTCTTCTTCCGTCGTGGTGCGCCCGATCGAAAAGCGGATGGAACTGTGCGCCAGCTCATCGGAACGACCCAGTGCCCGCAGCACATAAGATGGCTCCAGACTGGCCGATGTACAGGCTGAGCCGGAAGACACGGCAATATCCTTGACGGCCATGATCAGTGACTCGCCTTCCACATAATTAAAACTCACATTGAGGTTATGCGGAACGCGTTGCTTGAGGTCACCATTCAGGTGCACTTCCTCGATCTCGGAAAGCCCAGCCCACAACTTGTCGCGCAAGCGGCGGATACGGGCATTTTCCAGTGCCATTTCTTCCTTGGCAATGCGGAAAGCCTCGCCCATGCCCACAATCTGGTGAGTGGGTAAAGTCCCAGAGCGGAATCCACGCTCATGACCGCCACCATGCATCTGCGCCTCCAGCCTGACGCGGGGCTTGCGGCGCACATACAGCGCACCGATACCCTTGGGGCCATAGGTCTTGTGTGCAGAAAAGCTCATCAAATCCACCGGCAGCCTGGACAGGTCAATCTCGACCTTGCCCGTTGCTTGGGCGGCATCCACATGGAAAATAATGCCTTTTTCTCGGCAAATATTGCCTATAGCCTCAATATCCTGGATCACACCGATCTCGTTATTGACATGCATGACCGAGGCAAAAATGGTATCCGGACGGATCGCCGCCTTGAATTTTTCTATATCCACCAAACCATTGGGCTCCGGGACCAAATAGGTCGCCTCGAAGCCTTGGCGCTCAAGTTCGCGGAATGGATCAAGTACCGCCTTGTGTTCGGTCTGTACCGTGATGATGTGTTTACCTTTGCCACTGTAAAAATGTGCAGCGCCCTTGATGGCAAGGTTGTCGGATTCGGTCGCGCCGGAGGTCCAGACAATTTCCTTGGAGTCGCAATTCACCAGCGCCGCCACTTGGGCACGGGCATTTTCCACCGCATCATCCGCTTCCCATCCGAAAGCATGCGAACGAGAAGCAGGGTTACCAAACTTTTCGGTCAGGTAAGGAATCATAGCTTGCGCCACGCGGGCATCCACCGGGGTGGTTGCCGAATAATCAAGATAAATAGGTGTTTTCACGGTCATTTCAATTCCTGTTACATGCTCACGCCGCCACTGCAGCGTATTGCCGCAAACGTTGCAGCTCGACGTTTAATGCCTGTATAAATTCCTGCACGGCTGCCATGGTATTGCTCCAGCCAAAACTCACTCTCACAGCACCCTGCGCCAGCTCCGGCGGAACGCCCATCGCCAGCAAAACCGGGCTGGGATCGGTGCTGTCACTGGAGCATGCTGAGCCGCTTGCGACGGCAAACCCGGCCTTGTCCAGCGCCATGACCAGCGTTTCGCCATCAACACCCGGAAAGGCAAAAAAGCTGGTATTGGGTAAACGCTCTGCCTCAGCTCCAAAAATCACTCCGCCGAGTTGCCGAATCCCGGTTTCCAGCGTATCGCGCATCTGGCGCAGGGCCAAGCGGCTCCGCTGCGGCAGTAATTCACAAGCTGCGCCAAATCCGACAATGGCCGCAACATTTTCAGTCCCCGCGCGCAGACCCTTTTCCTGTCCACCGCCATGCAGCAGGGGCACCATATCCAGGCGCTTATCCAGCACCAGCGCGCCAACACCTTGTGGCCCACCTATTTTATGACCCGAAAGGCTGATTGCCCGCACACCATGTCGGTTCAACTCTGCAAAATCCAGCGGCATTTTTCCCAATGCCTGAACTGCGTCGGTATGGAATAACACACCTTTGCGTTCAGCCATGGTCGCCATTTGCAGCACATCCTGAATCACGCCGGTTTCGTTGTTGGCTAACATCACCGACACCAGGCCTGTTGGTATTTGCAGGGCTTCTTCAACGGCTGCGGGAAGTACAACGCCCGACGCGCTCACCGGCACAGATGTCACCTGCCACCCCCGGCGCTTCATTGCTAGGGCAGTTTTCTTTACCGCAGGATGTTCAATGGCACTGATAACCAGTTGTGACGGCGTCTGCGGGGCACATAAGCCCTGAATTGCCATATTGTCGGATTCAGTACCTCCGCTGGTGAAAAATACTTGCGAGGGATGTGCTCCCACCGACAGAGCAACTTGTTCCCGTGCCTCGTCTATCACCCTTCTGGCAATACGTCCGGCGTTGTGACGGCTACTGGGGTTGCCAGAAGCCATATAGGGCGCCATGGCTTCCAGGACTGCCGGCGGCACGGGACTGGTGGCATTGTGATCAAAATATTTCATTGGACTACCCGATTCAAGCTGCTCGCAACTCGCCCTTTCGCCTGGGGTCAGCAATGGAAATCGGCTTGCTACCCTTTTGCGAGGCAACCAGCTGGGCGAGACTCACACCTTCCAGGTAATCCAGTATCTTGTGATTGAGCGCAGTCCATAAATCATGGGTCATGCATGGCTTGTCTCCCATGCAGTTTTCATGTCCACCGCACTGCGTTGCATCTATCTGCTCATCCACCGCACGAATAATATCGGAGACGGAAACCTTATCCAGCGGCAGGGCAACCCTGTAACCGCCACCTGGGCCGCGCACACTTTTCACCAAGCCACCCTGCCGCAAACGGCTGAAAAGTTGCTCCAGGTAAGACAAGGAAATATTCTGGCGTTCACTGATACCGGCCAGGGTTACCGGACGTCCGTTTTCTTGCAGGGCAAGATCAAGCATTGCAGTGACCGCAAAGCGGCCTTTGGTAGTGAGTCTCATCAAGCGTTCCTCAGCTTTAAGTGTGGTCGAACTTTATAATAACCTACAAGTTTAGTCAACTATTTTGTTTAAATAGTTCACATCAAAAGCCTCACCCACTTTTTCATCGACTTCCACATCCACACCGAGCTTGGCAAGCCGCTCCGCCAGCTCCTGCAACCGCTTGTCCTGCACTGCCGCATGATCGAGCAAGGCATGGATGGCCTTGGTCATGGGGTCATTATTATCGTCACCCACGGCATAAGCGGAAAAACCCATCTTCTGTGCGGTTTCGTCTCGCACCCGCGCCTTTTCCTGATCCAGGATACGCGCGGGAATACCCACTGCGGTTGCGCCAGCTGGGACATCCTTCACCACCACCGCATTGGAACCAATCTTGGCACCCGCACCCACCGTAATCGGCCCAAGAATTTTGGCGCCCGCACCAATCACAACGCCCTGCTCCAGGGTGGGATGGCGCTTGCCTTTATTCCAGGAAGTACCCCCCAGAGTGACGCCGTGGTATAGCGTGCAGTCATCGCTGATGATGGCGGTTTCGCCCACCACCACACCCATACCATGATCGATAAACACACGCCGACCAATAGTGGCGCCGGGATGAATTTCTATCCCAGTCAACCATCGCGCAAGATGGGAGACAAACCTCGCCAGCCAGCGCAAGCCAATACCCCAAAGCCAGTGCGTCAGGCGATGAAACAGCAATGCATGCACACCAGGGTAAGTGGTCAGCACTTCCCAGGTATTGCGCGCAGCCGGATCGCGCTCGAACACAACTGCGATATCCTCTTTCAGGTGGCTAAACATCAAACGTCCAAATAACATAGAAAAATAATCGGGTATTTTCCACCAATTCAACCTTCCCTGCCAGTCTGCAAATTATTTTTTCAGTATGGCCTTGAGTATTCCGCGCAGGATATTGACCTCTTCCTGCTGCAATCCGGCACGCGCAAATAACCTGCGCAAACGCGACATCAGCCGCCGCGGCTGCTCCGGGTCTAGATAGCCGATATTGATCAAGGTATGTTCAAGATGACCGTAAAACCCCTCAATTTCATCGTGAGTAGCGGGTTTGATGCGCCGATATGGGTTGGGATGAGGTATCTGGTGTGATTCCTCTCCATCTCCAAGCGCCGCCACGCGCAGCTCATAAGCCACCAGTTGCACTGCTGCCGCAAGATTCAACGAAGAATATTCGGGATTGGCAGGGATGTGCACCAAGCGCTGGCAAAGAATCAACTCCTCATTGGACAGGCCGCTGGTCTCGTTACCAAACACCAGCGCAATTGTTTCATCAGCGGCAACTGACAGCACATCCGCAGCCATACGTCGGGGTGACTGCGGCTGGTGTGACAACTCCCGTTGCCGCGCCGTCATCCCCAGCACCAGGCCGCAGCCCTGCAAGGCTTGTTCCAGACTTTCACAGACCTGAGCCGACTCCAGCACGTCAGTCGCACCGGAAGCCATGGCAACCGCCTCGGCATGTGGAAACTTGCGCGGATTGACCAGGTAAAGCCGAGACAAACCCATGGTTTTCATCGCTCTGGCAGCCGATCCAATATTGCCGGGGTGGCTGGTCTGGCACAACACAATACGGATCTGTTTCAGCAAGTCTTCTTTATTCATCGCATTCATCAGGTAAAATACGCGGCTATTTTATTCGCTCTTGAACAACATCATGCATCCCATGCTCAATACCGCCATCAAGGCGGCTCGCAGCGCAGGCGCCATTATTAATCGCGCCTCGCAGAACCTTGACGCACTCAATGTGCAAAAAAAGACACTGAACGACTATGTCAGCGAGGTGGATCACGCCGCTGAAGCCGCCATTATCGAAACCTTGCTGGGCGCTTACCCCAGCCACTCCATTCTTGGCGAGGAAACGGGCGAACAGGGCAAGGATGCGGAATATCTGTGGGTAATAGACCCACTGGACGGCACCACCAACTTCCTGCACGGCTTTTCACAATACGCGGTATCCATCGCCCTGCTGCACAAAGGTGTGCCCGACCAGGCCGTGGTGTATGACCCTGTCCACAACGAGCTCTACACCGCCACACGAGGCCGTGGCGCATTCCTCAACGATCGCCGCATCCGCGTCAGCAAGCGCACAAAGTTGCAGGAAGCCATTATCGGCAGCGGCTTTCCTTTCCGCGACTTCACCCATCTGGATACCTATCTGGGAATGATGAAAAGCATGATCCTCAGCACTTCTGGCATCCGTCGTCCCGGCGCTGCCGCACTGGATTTGGCACATGTGGCCGCCGGTCACTATGACGGTTTCTGGGAAATCGGCCTATCCAAGTGGGACATCGCTGCCGGTGCCCTGCTGATTACAGAAGCAGGCGGCCTGGTCGGTGATTTTGAAGGCAACCAAAGCTGGTATGAAACCGGCAATATCGTCGGTGGCAATCCCAAGATATTCGGCCAGATGATTCAGGTACTGGCCCCCCATCTTACCGACGCACTCAAAACTCCTCGCTAATTAAATGTAAATAGTGTAAACAGTGAAAACAGGGGACAGACCACGTTTTAATGCCTCTAAATAACGTGGCCTGCCCCTGTTTTATTTTTGGCACTTGGGGCAATAAAAGGTAGCGCGCTGACCTTGACGTATGGTTTTGATGGTCGCACCGCAGACCTTGCACGGCTGCCCAGTACGCCCATAAACAAAATATTCCTGCTGGAAATAACCTGGATTACCGTCTGCGCCAAAAAAATCGCGCAGGCTGCTACCCCCCGCGGCAATCGCTTCTTGCAGGGTGTTACGCACCTCCCTGGCAAGGCTCTCGTAACGTGACCGACTTATCTTGCTGGCAGGGGTTTTCGGGTTGATCCCGGCGCGAAATAGTGACTCACTCGCATAGATATTGCCCACCCCAACCACCAGATGGCTGTCCATCAGCGTTGTCTTGATTGCACCAGGGCGATTGCGAGTATGGCGATACAAATACTCACCACCAAACCCTTCCTGCAACGGTTCCGGCCCCAAATCCCGTAGCAGGGCATGCGTCATGGGGTCGCCTTCCAGCCACAATACCGCGCCAAAACGGCGCGGGTCTCGTAGCCGCATCACTTGGCCTGAAGCAAAGGCAATATCCAGATGATCATGTTTTTGCGGGGACGTAAATTCCGGCAGCAGACACAGACGACCAGACATGCCAAGGTGCAGCAGCAGGGTGCCCCGCTCGCAGCGCACCAGAATGTATTTGGCGCGGCGATTCAGCTCAAGAAAGTGCTGCCCCGGCAGAATGCCGTGTAGATCAGCCGGGATGGGCCAGCGCATTGCTGCATTGCGAATAGTCACTTGCGCAATACGCTGACCGCTTAGGGGGAGCAGCCCGCGCCGCGTGGTTTCGACCTCGGGCAACTCAGGCATTACGGCTCCGGTGACGGATACTATTCCGGCTTGAAACCAACCGGCGGATTCAGGATATTGAACCCAACATCCTGCGGGAAATGGTATTGCATGCCTTCGTCCTCGCGCACCAACAACAACTCGGGGGACTCCTGCATCTTGATCAACCGTACTTTTTTGCCATTCTTGAGTTTAACAACCGCAAAAGGGTGAGGCGCACGATCCGGGGTAAAAGGTTCCACTGCGGTTGCCTCCAGTGCTTGCCATTCCTTGAACCACTCGCTCATTGCATTCTGGTCGGGCTTGGCAGCAGCGGCGGAAACCTTCCACTTGCCATCTTCCTGCAAATCCACTTGCAAACGACTGCTTTCCCACTGCTCCAGTGCGGCAAAATCAAAGCCGACAATTTCCTCATCCCTGTCCAGCGGGTGTTTGTCCAGCAACTCCAGCGGCTGCGTCGATGCCATTTCGGCATAGGTGGTCGCTACCGAAAACACCTGTCCAGCATGTGCCACAAACTGTTCACCACCTATGGGGTTGAACATGCCGTATTCAAATACTTTGTCATCCATTTTTACACGTATTTGCGGCGTATCCAGGCCGTATTTGGCCGGGTCTTCCAGGGCAAACCGGTCAGCACTGTCTGCATTGGCAATTGCCAGAATGCGCCCGATGGAAACCGCATCCGCCCTTCCCTTGACGGGTTCCAGCATCATCCAGCGGCCATTGCGTTTTTCAAACACCACTGGCTTTTTGGTAGATTGCTCCAGGCTCAGGTGGGTAACCGCGGCCGGATCAAAGGCTGCAACAGGATAGCGTTGCTTGCCTGTTTCCACAGGTTTGTCACGGGTGGTGACAAACACCCCCAAACCGGCCACCAGCAACAACAGGACAAGATTTATCAGCCAGCGTTTCTTCATCATTTACTTCCTGCGACGTTTTAGCCAGATAGTCAGACCGGCTACCAGCAGCACCAGCGGCAGGATCGCCGTTGGCACGCCCTGGATGACCAGCCAGTTGAGGAAAGGCGTGCTGGCCGGAATGGTCAGGCTGGAATCCTTGAAAGGCCGCGGCTGAATGGTAATCAGCTTATCGTCACCCGCCAGCCAGTTGATCATGTTCACACCCAAATCCAGGTTGCCGGTACTGCCCAGGAAAGTATTGGCAAGGAAACCTCCGCCACCCACCACAACCACACGCTGGGTCTTGTTTTCCAGCTTGCGTTCCATGGCGACGGCAATGTTGATGGGGCCGCCAGTATCCTTTTTGGCATCAAACTCAATGGCCTTGGCCAAGTCGCCGGTTTCCAGCCAGCCTTGGGCGGCTGCATCAATCAACGGCGTCACCGTCCAGCCCATATCCTCCGCATTAGCGCTGATCTGCCTGGCCATCGGAAACAAGGCATGCAGGTTGAAGCGCAGGGTGATGGGGTGTTCGCCATATTGCGAGGAAAACGCCATCTTGAAGTCGCCGCCGGTACGCGCCGCCGCCGGATCCACCACAATGCCCGGCGTCAGTTGCAATCCCAACTGATCCGCCAGCGGCGTCAGTCCATGCATGGGCTCCTGGTCAATCAGCCAGAACAGGTTGCCACCCTTGGCCACATACTTCCTGATTTTGTCCACTTCGGTTTCGGTCAGGTCAACGCGCGGGCCGGCTATCACCAGCATGGCGGCGTTGTGTGGCACTTCCGGCAGTTGCACCAGGTCAGGGTTGGAGAGCTTGAAACCCTTTTTCTCCAGTTGCTGGCCAAATGCACCCAGATCATGTTCCTTCAACCCGATCAGGCTGCGTTCGCCATGACCATCCAAAAACATGATGGTACGGGTATCGGTACGCGACAGCCTGACCAGCAAGTTGGTCATGTCCTGTTCCACAATAGGCGGCAACAGGTGCTCTGTCTTTTTCTTGTACTCAACAATAAATTCACCATCCTCACGCACCCCGGCGTCTTGCGCCAGCTTGGGGTTTTCCGCGGGATTCACGAACTTGAAATTGAGATCGGCCTTGGCACGCTGGTAACGGGTCAGAAAATCCACGATCAGTTTGCGCCGCTCGTCATCTGCGGCGGCAAACACAGTGATATTGACTGGTGCATCCATCTGCTTGAGCACATTGCGGCTGCCCTCGCTCAAGGTATTGCGTGCGCTCTGGGTAATATCGCGGGAAACATGGAACTCGGTGGCGACATAGCCGAGAAGCCCAACCAACGCAAGGAACAGCACCACAAACAGGCTGTTCTGCATCAGAAGCTGGAGTTTTAATTTTCGGTTGATTTTGCTCATGATTAAATGGGAATCCGGTTATCCACGCAGACGGTCGGCATCCAGGCGACGCACCGTCAGGGTTAAAAAGGTCAAGATGAACAAGATGAAATAAGCGAAATCCTTGGTATCCAGCAATCCCCTGGCAAACGGCTCGAAATGGCGCATCAGCGACAGATGGTTAAACAGGCTGGTGGGATCACCCGCCAGGTATTTGTCAAAGGCCAGCAGCACAAACAAGGCCACAAAACTGATAATGGCGGCCACAATCGGCTGCTGGGTGAGGCTGGAGACAAACACCCCCAGCGCAGAAAAACTGGCCACCAGGAACCACAGGCCTATCAGGTTGGCGACAATGAAACCAAAATCCATGTCAGTCCATAAATTCAGGGAGCTCACCATCAATCCTGTAAATAAAATGGTGATGCTGAGAAAGCCCACCAGGCCAAGGAATTTGCCCACCACAATTTCCGTCAATGTCAGCGGTGCGCTGAACAGGAAAGGCAGGGTCTGGTTCTTGCGCTCTTCGCTAATCAAGCGCATGGAAAGCAAAGGCACGGCAAATAGCATGAGGAAAGACGCCATGCCAAACACGTTGTTGCCCACAAACTCGGTCACACCCATGCGCTGCTCGGGCCGCATCATGCCGGACATCATCTCAAAATAGCTGGAAATACCCACATAAAAGCCAAAATGGGCAAACACAAACTGGAGCAAAGCCAGGATCACCCACCCCATGGGGGATGAAAACATGCTCCTGAGTTCCTTGGCGGCAACGGTAAAAATCATGGATAAGGCTCCTTAAGCGTTAGCGGCTTCCTGGTAGGTCAACTGCACAAACACCTCTTCCAGGCTGGTCTGGTCAGGTGCAATGTGGTGCAGGCGCCAACCGTTCTGCACGGCGGCCTGCACAATGGCTTCTGCCGGGCTGGCACCCTCGGCATGACGCACCCGGATAAATCCTGCGGGTGTTGTTTCGGCGCTTTCCACCCCTTCAATCTTCAGCAGGACATCAATTGCCGGAGCGTTACCCAAGCCCAGCAGCAGGCGGTTGCCGTGGCGTTGTTGTTTGAGCACATCAATGGTGCCGTTAAAAACCAGCTTGCCGCGATGAATAATTTGCACATGGTCACACACCATTTCCACTTCGGGCAGGATGTGTGTGGAAAGAATCACGCTGTGCTCACCCCCCAACTCCTTGATAAGGGAACGGATGTCACGAATCTGTATGGGGTCAAGGCCTACGGTCGGTTCATCCAGGATGACCACCATGGGGTTGTGAATGATGGCCTGGGCGATGCCAACACGCTGCTGGTAGCCCTTGGACAGGTTCTCGATCAGACGCTTGCTCATTTCTGTCAGGCCGGTGCGTTCCTTGGCACTTTGTACTGCCTTTTTCACATGGCTGCGGGCAACACCATGCAAACGCGCTGACAAAGCCAGCATCTCGTCCACGGTGAGCTCCTTGTAAAGAGGCGGCGTTTCAGGCAGATAACCGATCAGGGCCTTGGCAGCCTTGGGGTCTTCGATAATATCAATGCCGCAAATGCGTACCGAACCGGCCGTGGGCGCCAAGTTGCCGGTCAGCATTTTCATGGTGGTGGATTTGCCTGCGCCATTCGGGCCCAGAAAACCCAGCACCTCGCCCTTGCTCAAGGTAAAACTGACATCGCTGACCACAGTATTGCCGCCATACGCGCGGGTCAGTTCATGAGCTTCAACGGTGACGTTATTCATAGGGGTCTCACTTAGAAAAAAGCCGGGAATTTCCCGGTTTTGCTTATTGTTGCTCTTAAAAATATGGCAATTTCAGCAGGGCGCTTATACTATACGAAACAAACTGCTTGCGCCAATGTCCAACCCGGCAGCTAGGTTCCCACAGGATTCTGAAATGATGAAACACCGCTTGATTGCCCTTATTCTCACTATCGCCGCCTGCTGGGCGCCGCTTGCCGCCAGTGCCGACAATGCCAAAAAGCCTGGCATCGAAACACAAACGCAGGGTCTGACCGCTGAATTTGTCTATAAGTTTCTGATTGCTGAAATTTCCGGTCAGCGTGGCGACGCCAACCTTGCGGGCAGTCTGTTGTACGAGTTGGCCAAGAACTCCAAAGATCCGCGTCTCGCGGAGCGCTCCACCAAGGCCCTGCTGTATGGCAAACAGGGGCAGGCTGCTTTACAGGCAGCAACCCTGTGGGCTGACCTCGATCCCGAGTCCGCCGAAGCACGCCAGGTTCTCACGCAGTTGATGTTGGCTTCCGGTAAAACCAGCGAACTGCGCCCCCACCTGCAAAAACTGCTAACCGATGAAAAAAATCGCGCGCCGGGCTTTTTGTACCTGACTGGCATTCTGTCGCGTAGCGAGGACAAGGCTGGTGTTTTCAAGCTGATCCAGGACTTGGCCAAACCCTACCCTAACCTGCCCGAAGCACGCCTCGCCCTTGCGCACGCGGCCTGGGCTGCAGGCAAAGAGCAAACCGCACTTTCCGAGCTGAATGCTGCTGACAAGCTGCGTCCAGGCTGGGAAATTGCCGCCCTGCTGCAAGGCCAGATCCTGCAATCACGTCCGCTGGAAGCCTTGCAGTTTTATCGCGTATTCCTGGACAAATACCCGACCAGCAATGAAGTGCGCCTGGCTAATGCCAAGCTGCTCGTCAACGAGAAACAGTTTGATGCCGCTCGCCGCGAGTTCGACACGCTGATCGAAACCAATCCCAACAACCCGGAAATCCATGTCACGGTGGGTCTGCTATGTGTGCAGCTGGAAGACCTGAGCAGTGCGCAAAATCATTTCAAGCAAGCGCTGGAGCTGCAATACAAGGAGCCTGACCAGGTTTATTTCTACCTGGCCCAACTGGCTGATGAAGCGCAGCAATATGAGGAAGCACAGCAGTGGTTTGACACCATCAGCAGTGACAACCGTTTTTATTTTGATGGCCAGATCAAGGCAGCCATCATGCAAGCCAAACTGGGCAAGCTGGATGCCGCCCGGAAGCGCTTGCAGGGGATCCCCAACATGACGTCCGAGCAGCAAGTCACCGCCCTGCAAACAGAAGCCAATATTCTGGCCCACGCAGGGAAGCAAAAAGAGGCTTTTGAGTTGCTCGGTAATGCCATCAACAACCTGCCAAACAGCTACGAATTGGTTTACGACTACGCCATGATGGCGGAGCGGGTAAAACGCTTTGACATCATGGAACAGGAATTACGCAAACTGATGCTGATGAAGCCGGACTTTGCACAAGCTTACAATGCATTGGGCTATACCCTGGCCGACCGCAACGAAAGACTGGACGAAGCCAAGCAACTGATTGAAAAGGCACTTTCACTGACTCCGGATGACCATTACATCCTGGATAGTATGGGTTGGGTGCACTACCGCCAAGGCCACCTGAACGAAGCACTGGATTACCTGCAACGTGCCTATGATGCACAATCCGACCCGGAGATCGCCGCCCATCTGGGTGAAGTGTTGTGGCAAAAGGGGCAGCATGAAGAAGCTATCAACACCTGGGAAAAAGCCTTGCAGGACCACCCCGAAAACGAGGCATTGCTCAACGCCAGCAAGAAGTTCAAGCAGTGATGCGCCATTTTCGCCTGCTGGCGCTGGCGCCAGTGTTTGTGCTGGCCGGTTGTGCCACATTGCCGCAACCGGTTGAACAAGCCACATCACCCAGCGGACCCAACACCGAATACCTGGAAAAAATCGCGCATATCGACCGCTTTGCCATTAATGGCCGCATTGCCGTCCTGACCCAGACCAAAGGCTTTTCCGGCGGATTACGCTGGCACCATCATCCAGAAGGTGATTTCCTGGAATTTTATTCCCCGCTGGGCACGCAGATCGGCAGCATCAGCAAGGATGAGGATGGCGTAACCCTCACCACCAGCGACCACCATACGGTACAGGCCCAAGACATCGAAACCCTGACCCAAACCACCATGGGCTGGAGCCTGCCCATGCAAGGGCTGCCCGACTGGGTGCTGGGCCGTCCAGCTTCTTCAGAAGCACAAATACTCAAACAGGATGCCGCCGGCCGTATCCAGCACATGCGTGAGGCGGGATGGGATATCCAGTACCCCGCCTACATGGAAACCGAAGAAGTCGCCCTGCCGGGAAAAATCACCATGAAAAGCGAAAAACTCGACCTCAAGCTGGTCATAGAGAACTGGCAGACAGGTGAGGAATGACAACGGCTTCCTTTCCGGCGCCAGCCAAGCTCAACCTGTTCCTGCACGTAGTCGGCCAGCGTGCCGACGGCTACCACCTGCTGCAAACGGTGTTTCGCCTGCTGGATGTGGGTGACACCATCCACATCAGCGTCACGCAGGATGGTGCCATCTCCCGTACCAGCGCGATTGATGGCGTCAGCGAGACTGACGACCTCACCCTGCGCGCAGCACGGCTGTTACAAGCAGAAACCGGATGCAAGCTCGGCGCACAGATCAAGGTGGATAAGCTTCTGCCCATGGGCGGTGGCCTGGGCGGTGGCAGCTCCGATGCCGCCACCGTGCTGCTGGCGCTCAACCGTTTGTGGAACCTCAGCCTGCCTCGCACCCGCCTGCAGGAACTGGGATTGCAACTCGGTGCCGACGTACCTGTTTTCGTGTTTGGCCGCAATGCCTGGGCGGAAGGCATCGGTGAACAGTTGCAGCCTGTTTCACTGGAACCAGCCAGTTACGTGGTACTGACCCCGGCGGTGCATGTCTCCACCCCGGCGATTTTCGCCAGCCGGGAATTGACAAGAAATACGTTACCCATCAAAATGGCGGCCTTTTTCAGGGGCTTCGGTCATAATGACCTGGAACCCGTGGCGTGTCGGCACTATCCCGCAGTCGCATCAGCGCTTGAGTGGCTCAAGCAATTTGGAGATGCGCGCATGACCGGTTCTGGCTCCAGCGTGTTCCTGGAATGTCAGTCCGAGACAGAGGCCCAGCGTGTTTTTGCGCAAAAACCCGAAAATATCGCCGGGTTTGTCGCGCAGGGAGTTGAGCAACACCCCCTGTACGATTTTGCGAACTGAGTTTATTGGGGAGTCGCCAAGCTGGTTAAGGCACCGGATTTTGATTCCGGCATGCGAAGGTTCGAATCCTTCCTCCCCAGCCAAAATAATAAAGAGCGTGTAGCATGGGACTACACGCTTTTTTGTTTTAACAGCATGCAAGAAAGGGTAGCGCGAAGTGTCCAAAGGCGAAATCATGGTGTTTACCGGCAATGCCAATCCCCGGCTGGCCGAAGAAGTAGTCAAACACCTGGATATTGAACTGGGCAAGGCCACCGTGGGCCGCTTCAGCGATGGCGAAGTGCTCATCGAACTGCTGGAAAACGTACGCGGCAAAGATGTTTTTGTGCTGCAATCCACCTGCGCCCCTACCAACGACACCCTGATGGAAGTGCTGGTCATGGTGGATGCCCTGCGCCGCTCTTCCGCCGCGCGCATCACCGCCGCCATCCCCTACTTTGGTTATGCCCGCCAGGATCGCCGCCCGCGCTCTGCACGCGTGCCTATCACTGCCAAGGTGGTCGCCAACATGCTCACTTCGGTAGGCGTCAACCGACTGCTCACCATGGATTTACACTCCGACCAGATTCAGGGATTCTTCGACATCCCGGTGGACAACATTTACGCCACCCCCATCCTGCTGGGCGATGTCAAACAGCAGCACTACCCCAACCTGGTGGTGGTATCACCCGATGTCGGCGGTGTACTGCGTGCCCGCGCCATGGCCAAGCAACTGGATTCCGACCTGGCCATTATTGACAAGCGCCGCCCCAAACACAATGTCGCCAAGGTCATGCACATCATCGGCGAAGTGGAAGGCCGCACCTGCGTCATCATGGACGACATGGTGGATACCGCCAACACCCTGTGTGAAGCCGCCAACGCCCTCAAGCAACATGGCGCGCTCAAGGTGGTCGCCTATTGTACCCACCCGGTGCTGTCAGGCTCTGCAGTGGAGCGTATTGAAAATTCACAACTAGATGAGCTGGTCGTCACCAACACTATCCCGCTGAGCGCCGAAGCCGCCGCCAGCGAGAAAATCCGCCAGCTTTCGGTCGCCGCCCTGATGGCGGAAACCATACGCCGCATCAGCAACGAGGATTCAGTCAGCTCACTGTTTGTGGAATAAGGAATTCAGCCTGTTGCGCAAGCAACGGGCGAATAAGTTGCCACCTGGTCGCGGGTGGCAAATTTTTTAACTATAGGAGTAGTAAAAATGCAAATCGAAATCAACGCCAAAAAGCGCGAAAGCAAGGGCACCGGAGCGAGCCGCCGCCTGCGTCGCACTGGCACTATCCCGGGTATCGTCTATGGTGGCGGCAAGGATGCCGTTTCCATCGAGCTCAACCACAAGGAACTGTTCCTGCAATTCCGCCACGAGGCTTTCCATGCCTCCATCCTGAACCTGAACCTGGATGGCAAGAAGGAACAAGTCCTGCTGCGTGATTACCAGATGCACCCGGTGCGTACCGAAATCACCCACATTGACTTCCAGCGCGTGAGCACGACTGAAAAGATTCACGTCAAGGTGCCGTTCCACTTTATCAACCAGGACACTGCGCCCGGCGTCAAGCTGGGCGGCGGCATTGTCACCCACATCCTGACCGAAGCCGATGTGAGCTGCCTGGCCAAGGATCTGCCTGAGTTCATCGAAGTGGACATGGGCAACGTGGAAGCCGGTCAGACCGTCCACCTGTCACAAATCAAGCTGCCTAAGGGCGTGGAATTTGTGAAGCTGGCCCATGGCGATGATGCCTCTGTGGCCACCGTCACCAAGCCACGCGGCGGTGCAGCGGAAGAAGAAGCGCCTGCCGAAACCCCGGCAGCCTGATCTTTTTCAGTACAATTCAAACGCGCATCCCGGGCGACCGGGGTGCGCGTTTTTTGTTTATCATCCCGTCATGACTATTCAGTTGATCGTTGGCCTGGGCAATCCCGGCCCCGAATATGAACAAACCCGCCATAACGCCGGCTTCTGGTGGGTGGACGCCATTGCCCACGAGCATGGCGCGAGCTTGAGCGTGGAGAGCAAGTTCCATGGCTGGGCGGGCCGCCTGAAAACCGGCGGACATGAGGCATGGCTACTCAAACCTTCCACCTTCATGAACCGCAGCGGACAGTCGGTGGCGGCATTGGCGCGGTTTTACCGCATTCCGACAGAAAACATCCTGGTGGTACATGATGAACTGGATTTGCCGCCGGGCGCAGCCAAGATGAAAAAGGGTGGCGGCCACGGTGGGCACAATGGCTTGAAAGACATTGTGGCGCATCTGGGCAGCAATGATTTCTGGCGCTTGCGGCTAGGGATCGGCCACCCCGGTGATGCCCGTGAAGTGGTGAATTTTGTACTGCGCGCCCCAGGCCGCGAAGAATCCAGCCTGATTGAAAGCGCCATGGATGCCAGCACCCGTTTGTTGCCGGATTTTCTGGCCGGACGTTTTGAAGCAGCCATGCTGAAACTGCATACCAAGAGTTGAATCCGCCCGGTATAATTCCGGCTTTCACGTTATCCAGAAAGAGCATCATGAGCGACCTCAACACCACTTCCGGTGAGCCTGCCGACCACATCGTTGTCAACACGCTGATAGGTTTGGGCGCACTGGCGTTTGTTATCATCCTGATCGTGTTCGCCACGGTATTGTCCCCCGCCCATAACGCCGCGAACAGTGATGCGGCCGTGACAGAGCGCATCAAACCGGTGGCCGAAGTGGTGGTCGCCTCTGCCGACGCCCCCGCAGAAGGGGGCCCGGCCAAAAGCGCCGATGAAATTGTGGGCACAACCTGCTCCGCCTGCCACGGTAGCGGTGTGATGGGCGCACCCAAGATTGGTGACAAGGGTGCATGGGGTCCGCGTATCGCCCAAGGCTATGACACTCTGGTCAAGCATGCGATCAGCGGTATCCGCGCCATGCCTGCCAAGGGCGGCAATACCGCACTGAGCGATACTGAAGTGGCTTCTGCAGTTGCCCTGATGGCAAACAAGTCCGGCGCAAACTTCAAATAATCAGTCAGGGGCAAGGTGCTGCCTTGCCCCATTTTCCTAAGGGATCTTCGTGGCAACTTATGCCATCGGCGACCTCCAGGGTTGCTTCTCCACTTTCCAGAATCTGCTGGAGACCATCGGCTTTAATCCCACGCGCGACCGTTTGTGGTTGGTGGGTGACCTCATCAACCGTGGCCCCGACTCGCTGCGCACCTTGCGCTGGGTGAAAACCCATGAGGACAGCGTCATCACCGTGCTGGGCAACCACGACCTGCACGCACTTGCCGTGCACGAAGGCTACGTGCCCAGCCACCGCAACGATACCCTGCAGGAACTGATGGATGCACCCGACCGCGTGGAGTTATTCGACTGGTTGCGCCGCCAGCGCATGATTCATGCGGAAGATGACATGCTGCTGGTGCACGCCGGTTTGTTACCACAGTGGGAACCTGCCGAGGCACTGGATCTGGGTGCAGAGGTCGAAGCCGCATTGCAGGGCAAAAAATACCGGGACTTTTTTGCCCAGATGTACGGCAACCTACCGGATAAATGGGATGTGGCACTGAAGGGCATGGATCGCCTGCGGCTGATTACCAATGCGTTCACCCGACTACGCGTCTGCACTGCCAAAGGGCGCATGGAGCTCAAGTTCACCGGGGAAGTGCGGGATGTGCCGGAAAAATTCCTGCCTTGGTTCGAGGCGCCCATGCGCCGCAGCCAGCAAGCGACCGTCCTTTTTGGCCACTGGTCAGCACTGGGATTAATGGTGCGCCACAACCTGATTGCGCTGGATACTGGCTGCCTGTGGGGCGGCCAGCTGACGGCGATCAGGCTCGAAGACCGGCGTGTTTTCCAAGTGCCCCCCGCACCGCAGGATGCAATTGGCCGTTAATCGCTTCACGGCATGCGTGGGTGAGCTGCCTGCGATCCAGTCCCTGGGTTACCACCACAGGCAGGAAATGCAATTCAATGGTGATCTGCCGCTGTGCCAGGATGCTGCACAATGATTGCCACAAGGTAATGTCAGCGTAGTAGGCCACCCCGGTATTCACCCCGCCATTTTCGCCCGGGTAGCGTATCGCCACCGGCAGGACGTTGACCCCGGCATCTATCGGCGCTTGCAGCAGGCTGCTGCGAAACGGCAAAACCCGTGTACCGTCCGAAGTCGTGCCTTCCGGGAACATGCATATCGCATCCCCTTCACCCAGTGCCTTGGCCGCCATGCCGGACACCCTGGCGGTATCATGGCGGCGCGCCCGTTCGATGAAAATCACCCGGGTGCGTACGGCCAGCCAGCCGATCACCGGCCAGTCGCGCACCTCAGACTTGGAAACAAAGCGCACCGGACAAACTGAATTGATGCTCCAGATATCCAGCCAGGAAATATGGTTGGCAACCAGCATGACAGGCAGGTCGTTACCCGCTGGCACATTGCCGGAAATCTGGGGAGTGACATGCAGAATACGCAGCACACCCACCGACCAGCGGCGCACCAATTCACGTTGAGACTGGACATGCAACCTGGGCAGCCACAAGGCTGCCAGCAGCACGCCCCACACCAGGTGAAGCACCAGGCGGCACAGCCGCCAGACGCGGACCAGCTTGGGCGTTGCGCTCAAATTAGTGGCTAACGCGGGTTACGCCGCCGCTTTCCAGCAGCCTAACGCGTTCACCCGGATGGAATTGCTCATCGGCTTCCTGCACGATGGCAACCAGGGAGCCGTTATCCAGCTTGACAGTGATTTCCACACCATCCTTGCGAGTTGCCACTTCTTCGATGGCAGAACCTGCCAGCGCACCGGCCACGGCGCCAATCACAGCCCCAACCACACCACTCTTGCCATCGCCGCCAACACCTTTGCCAGCCACACCACCCACCACGCCACCGGCAACCGCACCAACCTTGCTGTCGGTACCTTCAATCTTGACGGTGCGAACACTCTCCACCACACCCATCTTGATTTGTTGCACCTGGCGGGTTTCCTCGCGGCTGTAAACACTGCCGGAATTGCTGCTGGCACAGCCAGCTAGAATTAACAGACTTGCCAATCCGATAAATACGAGACGGTTCATTTCAAACTCCAAAAGTTATAGGGAAATTTCCGCGTTAAACGCCTTCTTATAACGCGCAACAATCTCATTCTGGCTGACCTTGTGATTTTGCCCACCGCGGCTGGCGATCTTGATGGCACCCATGACCGCCGCCAACCTGCCGCACTCCAGCCAGCCCCAGCCTTTGGAAAGGCCATACAGCAGGCCGGAACGATAGGCGTCACCGCAGCCGGTAGGGTCCACCACGGCATCAGCCTCTACACAGGGGATTTCCAGGCATTGACCATTTGTGAAAATCTGCGACCCCTTGGCGCCACGCGTCACGACCAGCGCATCCACCCTTTCCGCCAGTTGTTGCAGGGTGAGACCGGTTTTCTCCTGGGTAAGTTGCGCTTCGTAGTCATTGACTGCCATGTATTTGGCCATGCCGATGAAATGCAACAGCTCCTCGCCATTAAACATGGGTAAACCCTGGCCTGGGTCAAACATGAACGGGATGCCCGCATCGAAAAACTCCTTGGCGTGTTGGAACATGCCGTCACGCCCATCCGGGGCAATAATGCCGAGTGTCACCGCCTTGCTGTCGGCCACCTTGTTGAGATGGGAAAAATTCATGGCGCCGGGGTGGAAGGCGGTGATCTGGTTGTCGTCCAGGTCAGTAGTGATAAACGCCTGTGCGGTAAAACTTTCCTGTACGTAGTGAATATGGCGCGCATCCAGGCCATGCTTTTGCAGCCAGCCTGAGTAGCTGCCGAAATCGTCGCCCACTGTTGCCATAATCAGCGGATTCCCGCCCAGCAGATTCAGGTTGTAGGCGATATTCCCCGCCGTGCCACCGAACTCGCGGCGCATGTCCGGCACCAGGAAAGCCACGTTCAGGATATGCAGCTTGTCCGGCAGGATATGGTTTTTGAACTGGTCGGGGAACACCATGATGGTGTCGTAGGCAAGTGAGCCGCAGATAAGCGTGTTCATGAATAATCCGAATAGGTAAAAGTGTTTATTATCGCCGTCAGAACGGCTTGAGGACAACCAGAAATACCACAGCGAACAATACCAGCACCGGGATTTCATTAAAAAAGCGGTACCACACATGACTATGCCGGTTACGGCCCTCGGCAAAATCACGCATCAGCTTGCCGCAATAGAGGTGATAAGCCACCAGCAGCGCAACCAGCGCCAGCTTGGCATGCAGCCACGGCCCTGTGATGCCACCATTTTTAATGATCTCCAGCCACAACCAAAGACCGAACCCCAGCGCCAGCCATGCCAGTGGCGTCATGAAGCGGTACAACTTACGCTCCATCAAGGCTAGGCGTTCCCGTGTCGCGGCATCTTCCACCATAGCATGATTCACAAACAGGCGTGGCAGGTAGAACAGCCCGGCAAACCAGCTAATGACAAAAACGATGTGCAGTGCCTTGAGCCAGAGCATCAGCGCGCTCCCAGCAATTTGTCGAGCTCGGCATGCAGCTCGGGAAACTGGATTTCGCCCAGGATACGCCGCACGATTTTGCCGTCCTTATCCAATAAAAAAGAGGTCGGAGTCACCTGCACGTCGCCAAACGCCTGCGCGGCGCTGCCGTCCGCATCCAGTGCCACAGGGAAAGGCAAACCATTTTTCTTGGTAAAGTTGAGGACATGGGTGGGCGGATCATAGGACATGGCGACTGCCACGGCTTCAAATCCCTTGCCCTGATACTGGCGGTAAGTCTCCACCAGCCCCGGCATTTCCTTGATACATCCGGGACAACTGGTCGCCCAGAAATTCACCAGCACCACCTTGCCCTTAAGCTCGGAAAGCTGCATGGTCTTGCCATCCAGCAAAGCCAGTTGCGCCTGGGGTGCACGTTCAGGATTGGAAAGCGAAAACCACAGACCAAGCAACAAAGCCAGCAGGATTACAGGTACAAAAATTCTTTTCATTTCTCGGTTTTACTTTCCGGTTGTTTCAATAATAATGGTGCTCATTACAAAGCGGCGCTAAAAAGATCAACCCATGCCACGCCTCAGTATATTTAGCTGTCTCCCAAGGCTGTTGTTTTTATGGCTTTTGCTCTGCCCATCTTTGATTTTTGCTGAATCAGGCAGTATTACTATCACCCATCCAGATGTCAGCGCCAGTTCGCTAACCGCCACACAAACCCGACTTTTGTTCGGCATGCGTCTTCGCCAGTGGGATGACCAGCGCTCAGTCAAAGTATTTGTCCTACCGGACAGCCATCCGGTTCACGATAATTATTGTAAATCCGTTTTGCATGTTTTCCCGCACCAATTACGCACAGTGTGGAATCGCCAGATATTTTCCGGCACCGGGCAAGCCCCTATCGAAGTGAAAAGCGAAGAAGAAATGCTTGAGCGCGTAGCGACAACGCCTGGCGCCATCGGCTACGTCTCTGTTGGAAAAGCAGACAAGTCCAAAGTGAAATTAATTGAAGTACGAGGTGTCATGTGAAAAACGCAGTTCTGACCTGTATGTTTATGTTTGCGTTGCAGACTATCAGTAATGCACACGCAATCGACTGGGCCGATGGTAAGGGCCAGGTGCATGGTTTTCTGTCACAGGGTCTGGTCACCAGCTCCCATAACAATTTTTATGGTGAAAGCAGCGACGGTATCAGCCTGGATTTCCGCGAAATCGGACTCAATGCCTCTTATCGCCTGACCCCCGGCATCCTGCTGTCCGGCCAGGCCATCTCGCGCCGTGCCGGGGAAATGGACATCGGCAACCTATGGAT
>WBZT01000855.1_pt1 | contig 23702 bp, 14 predicted proteins | sample 5204241 | NCBI WGS metagenome assembly WBZT01 (sample SAMN12344358, study PRJNA552823) | activated sludge metagenome | biome: Activated sludge suspended growth; feature: Nitrification reactor; material: Wastewater; isolation source: activated sludge from nitrification reactor of wastewater...
GCTCGTATCCGGCGTGTCTCGCCGCCTGCCCGCGCAACGCCATCTACAAACGCCCCGAGGACGGCATCGTCCTGGTGGATCAGGAACGTTGCCGCGGTTACCGCAAGTGCATGGAAGCCTGTCCCTACAAGAAGACCTATTATCGTGGCACAACGCGAACGACGGAGAAGTGCATCGGTTGCTTCCCGCGCGTCGAAGGCAAGGACCAGGCGGGTGGCGGGCTGCCCATGCAAACGCGCTGCATGTCAGCGTGCATTGGTCACATCCGCTTGCAGGGGTTGGTCGAGTTGAACAAGGACGGCACATGGAAGGAAATGCGCAACAGCCCGCTCTATTATCTCATCCATGTCGCCAAAGTCGCGCTGCCGCTCTATCCGCAATTCGGCACTGAGCCAAACGGCTATTACATTCCGCCGCGCTGGGTGTCGCGTCCGTATCTGCATCAGATGTTTGGCCCGGGCGTGGACGCCGCCATCGAGAAGTATTCCGCGCCCGACCGCGAACTCCTGGCCGTGCTGCAACTGTTCGGCAAGGACCAGCGCATCTGTCACAGTTACGAAATCAAGGAAGGTCCGAAGGTGTTCGAGACTGAGGTGCGCGGCAAAAAGTTCGTGATGTATAACGATACCATCATCGGTTACGCGAAGGACGGCACGAAAATCATTGAAACCACTGTAGAAGAACCCCTGCACGTGCGAGACGCCAAACATGCCAACTCCATCTGAACCCACAATGCGTGGCGAATGGGCCGCCCGCACCACCGACACGTCCAAACGTTCGGTGTTTGGAAACTACCGCGCCGAAGGAGCGCCGCATTCCGAGCCGGCGCGTCCCGAAACAATGCCCCACCGAGCCGGGTCGGAGACCGGCGCTCCGCTCCAATCTGCCATTGACCTCGCGATGGCCCGCTCGTTCATCCATCGCTTCCTCGCGAAAGCTTATGAAGACCCGATGCCTGAGACGTGGCGCTGGTTGACGCGGGCAGAAACCATCTATGCCCTGCGCGCCGCCAATACCTTCATCGGTCAATCGGTGCTTTCCAACGCCGAGACGCTGATCAATGCGCTCCAACCCGCTGCTTTTGATTCGTTCCTCAACGCCTACCTCGCCGCGTTCGGTCACGCGGCGCGCGGCTCGTGTCCGCTGAACGAAATCGAATACGGCGACATCAAAGCCGACCCGTTGTTCCAACCGCATCGCCTCGCCGATCTCGCCGCCTTCTACCGCGCCTTCGGGTTGGAAGTCACCGAGGACGCGGGCGAGCGCCACGATCACATTTGTCTGGAACTGGAATTCATGTGTGTGCTCGCCGCCAAGGAAGCCTACGCGGTGGAACATCAATTGGACTCCGACCAGCTCGCCCAATGCCGGGACGCGCAAAAGAAATTCCTGCGCGAACATCTGGGCCGCTGGACGCCCGCCTTCGCCCGACGGCTCGCGGCGGCGACGAACGAACTGGCACTGCGGGCACTCGCCGAATTCACCCGGGCCTTTGTGGAATCCGAATGCGCCCGCTTCGGAGTGAATCCCGGGAGTGAAGAATTGTCACGCCGCCCTGTGGATGAAGCAGCGGACCGCGCCTGTGATTCGTGCGGGATCAACAATCTGCCGCCCGGCGCGCTGGCGGCGACGTAAGCTCATGCAACTGCGCTACGACGAGGATTTCATCGAGGCTGCTGCATTTCTCTGCGCGAGTGGACAACGCAAGAGCGTCCCATCGCTGCAAATCGCCCGCTTCCATCGCGAGCGTGAGAAGCTCTATGCCATCCTTGATCCCGACGAGCGCAACACGGCGTTCTTCAAACTGCACCTCGATTGGTTTCGCGAATGGGGGCTGGAGAAGCTCATCACGGACCTGCTAAAGGAATTCCCGCTGCTGCCGGAGAAGTTGAGCGTGCTCGCCGTGCGGAAGACGCGCAACAAAAATGACGATGGTGCGGAACTTTACGTCAACGAAACCGGCCAGCGCAGCGCCATTCTCGCGTTGCGCCCGGACTCCTTCGAGCGCGACGCCGCCCTACGGGATTACGTTCGCCACGAGTTCACGCACTTGAGCGACATGCTTGATCCGGCGTTTGGCTACGCGCCCACCCTCGATCTGCCCGGACTCAACGGCGCGCAGATGCGACTGGCCCGCGAGCGTTACCGCCTGCTGTGGGATATCACGATTGACGGTCGCCTCGCGGCCGCCGGACGTACGCCGATGCAACCCCGCGAGCAACACGCCGCCGCGTTCGCACGCGGTTACTCGTTCTGGCCGAATGATCGGCAGACCGAGACGTTTGAATCCCTCTGGCACAATGCCGCGCCTAATCACGCAAACTTCCTCGCGCTCATTGCCGACCCGCGCGGCTTGCGCGACGCGCACCGGCCCGCGCCCGGGGCATCCTGTCCGCTCTGCGATTTTCCCACGTTCACCTGGGCGGATAGCGAGGCGCTGCGACCCGAGATTGCGGCGCGCGTCACCGCCGAGTTTCCCGCCTGGTCACCGGAACAGGGCTTGTGTGGACGCTGCCTGGAAACCTACCAAGCGGCGGCTCTGCTTGGCGAACCGCCGGTTTTCGCGGCAGTCACGTAGGAAAGGATTGGTCCATCATGTTGCGCGTCGAACATCTATTTATTTCACCGGGCCACAATTTCTTTGGTCATCACGACCAGCCGGCGGGCGAGCATCCGATTGTTGGCGTGGAGCTAATCGAGTGTGTGGCCGGACGCGGGATTCGCGGCGACCGCTTTTTTGACTTCAAGGAGAACTACAAAGGTCAGATCACCTTCTTCGCGATGGAGGTTTTGGAAACCTTGCGTTGCGAATTGAACCTGCCGCACGCCCGGCCGCAGGCCACGCGCCGCAACGCTTTCGTGCGCGGCTTGGATTTGAATGCGCTCATTGGAAAACAGTTTGAGGTGCAAGGGGTGCGCTTCGAGGGCGTGGAGGAAAGCAAGCCGTGTCATTGGATGAACGCGGCGCTGGGGCCGGGCGCGGAGGAGTGGCTGCGGGGTCGCGCCGGGTTGCGCTGCCGCATTCTCACGGATGGAATGCTGGCTTGCCGGAATTGATATGCAGTGCAGCGCTGTCATTCTGGCCGGGGGCGAGTCCAAGCGCATGGGCGGCGACAAGGCGTGGGTGGAATCCGGCGGCAGGCCCTTGGTCCAACTAGCAGTGGAGAAGGTTCGCGAACTTGGCATCAAGGAAATCTTCACTTCCGGTCGCGCGGGCGAAGATTATTCAGCACTGAAATGCGCGGTGCTGTTTGATCTTGAACCAGGATTTGGTCCGCTGGGTGGAATCGAGCGCGGGCTTCACGAATGCGCGTCGCCGCTGCTGCTCGTCCTGGCCGTGGATTGACCGCAGATGAGTTCGGCGTTTCTCGACCGGATGCAGAAGACTTGCAACCGGCTGACCGGAGTCATCCCGAAGTTGAATGGCATGGCGCGAGTGAGAAAGACTGGCGGCCAACGCTCCCGGTCCATCTTCCGCCCGCGCCGCCGCCCTGTCGTGGACCGCCTGGCTTACGGCGCGTCGGCCAGGCGATAGAACCGGGCGCCCGTCGTGGAGAACGGAACACTCGCCTGATACCACCCGCCCACGAAGGTCGGCGTCGCCACAATCGTGTGCCACTGAATTGGCGGCGACAGGCTCTCGGTTTCCTGAACCACGTAGCCATCGCCGGCCCACGAGAGACTCGCGTCGGTGGCCGTTTGCAAGAGGTTCAACGTCGGCCGGCCCACGGTCACCAACTGGACGGCGGGCGCGGCGACGCAACCGCCCAAACTCGTTTCCAATACCACCAGGTGCTGACCGGGTGTGGCGAAGACGACGCCGGTCGGATTGAGGCCGGTCGCGGTTTGGGGCGTGGCGTCGGGACCGAAGTTCCACTGGCATTGCGCGCCGGGCGTGCCGCCGGTGTACTGGAAGTCATTCACAAAACCCGCCGAGCCGGGCTGCGGCGCGACCGTGAAGGCCGCGATGGGCACCGGGTTTTCCGTGATCGTGTTGACGGTGGTGACGGTCGTCAGGGGATCGTTGGCGTCGAAGAAGACATCCGCGCTGTTTTCGATGACGGTGCCGACCGGCGCATTGGCGAACGGGCGGATGCGGAAGGTGACGAAGCCCTGGCTGGCGTCCTCGTCATCGTTCTGCGACGGCAGGTTGATGTTGTGGAAGAGCCACAACAGTTCCCGGCCATTTTGTTCGAGGAGAAACGGGTGGCTGGCGTCGAGAATCTCCAAGGTGCTCAGATCGAGGTCTTCATCGAGAATGTCCACCACGCCGACTTCGTGGGCCACACCCGCGCCCTCGTTTTGGAACCGGACGCGATACGTCAGGGCCTGGTCGCGATGGATGAATCCCTCCGGTCCGCAGCCGGGCGGCGAGACGGTGCAGTCGTTCGGATCATGCGAACAGCACGGCCGAACCGAGAGCGTGGCAATGTTGTTCCCCGGTTTGCAATCCGTCGGCAACAGCGGGAGAATCGTTGCCTGTGCCTTGAGGGGCAGTTGGTCGCCGCACGGGGCCATGATGTCGCAACAGAGGTGGACTTTCACCGAGAGGGTGCAACGGTCACCCGGGTTGAGCGTCGGCAGGTTGAAGGTTTCCAGGCCGGACGACGGGATGAACGGGCCCGAGCAGGAGCGCGTGAGGTTGGGCACGAACGCCGAGTAAGTCACCGGCGGGATGCACGGCGAGGCGATGCTCACAATCGAGCACGATTGGGGATACTTGAATTGGATCGTCGCGCCGCTCACGGGCAGCACGCCGTTGTTGGCGTAGTGAATATGGTAGGTGAAGTCCGCGCCGCAGCACGGCGTGTCCGTTCCGACAAGATGCACCAGCTTGGGGCCGGGATAGGTCGCCGTCACGTTGACGGCGAGGTCCGGGCAATCCAGTTCCTCGGTCACCTTGACGTTGAACTGGCAGGTGCTGGTGTTGCCGCAGGCATCCTCGGCGACACAGGTCACCGGCGTGAGGCCGACCGGGAAGGTTCCTGCCGGCGGCGTAAAGGTGAGCGTGACCGGGCTGGAGCAGGAGTCCGTGGCCGTGACGAAGAAGTTCACATTGGCCGACGACTGGCCGTGGGGAATCGTGATGAAGATATTCGAGCAGCCGACAATCACCGGCGGCGTGTGATCCACCACCGTCACCGTTTGGGTGCAGGTGCTGATGTTGCTGCAACAATCCATGACCTGCCAGGTGCGACTGATGACCTGCGGACAAAGACCATTGGTCACGGTGCTGAGCTCGATGATCGGGAGGTTCGTGCAACAGTCGTCCGTTGCGGTCGGCGGGTCGAACGTCCAGCCGCAGGGCGCTTCCGGCTCAAGTTTGAAGACGACCCCGCCGTTGCCCTCGGCGGTGCCGTAGAAAACTCCGCTGCCGTCCTGGATCAGACCGGCGAACGGACTGCGCCCGTCGCCCGTGTTGCTGAAACTCTTCAGCACGGTATAGGCGGTGCCGTCCGGGTTCATGCGGAACACCGTCCCGAACCCGCCACTGCCGCCGACATAGGCGGTGCCATACAACCTCCCATCGCCGCCTTCCACAAGCGGTGAGAACGGTTGTCTGCCGTCGCTGATCCCGGCGGGAAACTGCTTGAGCCGCGTGAGCACGGTGTAATCCCCGATGCCGCCCGCGCGTTGGAGTTTGCACACAGTGCCGCGTTCGCCCCCGCCGCCATTCCGGGTGGTGAAGTAGAGCGCATCTTCGCTGGCCGCCTCGATCAGCGCCGCGTACGGCCGGGCACCGTCGCCAGCCAGACCGGTGAGATTGACCAGCACCTTGTAGTCGCTGCCGTCCTTGTTGAGCGTGAAGATGGTGCCCCGTCCGCCGCTGCCGCCCAACTGGGTGGCGCCGTAAAGCCGGCCATCGCGGGCTTCCAGCAGGGACGCCCACGGCGTTTCCCCATCGCCACTCGTGACGGCGCCGTCCGGGAATTGGTGCAACACCGTATAGACATAGCTCGGACCAACCTTCTCGAACTTGAACACCGTGCCCTTCCCCGTATCGCTCCAACTGGCCCGGGTCGTTCCATAGAACACCCCGTCGCTGCCCCGGATCAGCCCGGTCGCGGGACTCCGCCCATCGCCGGCCACTGGATTGATGGACTTCAACTTCAAATAGCCGGTGCCGTTTTTCTCGGTCTGGAAGATCGTCCCCGCGCCGCTGGCGCCGCCTCCATCCGTGCAGCCAAACAGAGTGCCGTTGGCGTCCTCGACCAATCCGCCCGACGGTTTCTCGCCGTCGTTGGCGGTCGCGCCGAAACTGTGCAAGACCTGAAAGCCGCTGCCGTTCTTGCCCACCTTGTACACCGTTCCCTTCTGGTAATTCCCGCCGCGATAAGTCAGGCCGTAGAGGAAACCGTCGCCGCCATCGTGCAGGCCGCCGCGAGGGGTCTCCCCGTCGTTGCCATTGACCAGGAATTGTTTCAGCACGGTGTACTTGTAGTTCGAGCCCAGCGTTGTGGCGTTGCTCGCGCAACATTCCACGGTCTTGTTGGAGGCGCAAGTGATGACAAGCGACGCGCTCTTCAGGCCGGCGCGAATGGAGTGATTGCCGTTGTCCACGACGTAGAGGTTTCCGGCGCCGTCCACCGCGACGCCATTGGGGAACGCAAACCGCGCGTTGGCCGCCGCGCCATTGACGTTGGCGATGACGCCGACCGCGCCCGCCAGCGTGGTCACGAAACCGGCTGGAGTGATCTTGCGGATCGTGTGATTGTGGGAATCGGCCACATAGACATTGCCCGCGCTGTCCACGGCGGGCCCGCTCGGATGGTCAAACCGCGCCGTGTTCCCCGGGCCATCGGCGCTGCCCGCGTTGCCGGCCAGACCCGCCAGCGTGGTCACGTCACCCGCGGGCGTGATCTTGCGGATGGTATTGTTGCCGGTATCCGCCACGTAAAGATTGCCCGCGCCGTCCACGGCCAGTCCCTGCGGATTCTGAAATCGAGCCAGACCGTTCAGGCCATCCGTGCTGCCGGCATTGCCAGCCGACCCGGCGAGCGTCGTAACATCGCGCGCAGGGCTGATTTTGCGGATCGTGTGGTTGCCGCCATCCGCCACATAGACATAACCCGCTCCGTCCACCGCCACGCCGTAAGGGCCGTAGAATTGCGCGGCACCGCCATTGCCGTCGGCGCTGCCAAAGCCGCCGGGCGAGCCCGCGTAAGTCGTCACGTCGCCCGCCGGAGTGATTTTGCGGATCGTGGAGAAAACGAGGTCCGTCACGAAGACATTGCCCGCGCCATCCACCGCCACCGCGGTGGGAAAATCAAACCGCGCCGCGCCGCCGTTGCCATCGGCAATTCCCGGGTTGCCGGCCAGGCCGGCCAGCGTCGTCACGTCGCCCGCGGAAGAGATTTTTCGAATGGTGTGGTTGTTGTTATCCGCCACATAGACCACGCCGGCGCCGTCCACGGCCAGCCCCGATGGATAAAAGAACTGCGCGGTGTTGCCCGGGCCATCCGCACTGCCAACCGTTGAACCTGCCAGCGTGCTGAAGAAATGCGATTCCGCGTTCACCGTCCACGTGATCACTTGCACGCAGGTGTTGCTGTTGCCGCAACTGTCAATGGCGGTGTAGGTGAGCGTGCGCGTGTAGGCGCAGCCATTGGTCGTGTCCACCCTGGCGCAGGTCACTGTCGCGACGCTGCAATTATCCGTCGCCCCAACCGCCGGGTCGCAGTCCGGGATGCTCACTGGATTGCAGCCCAGATTCAGGGACGGCGGACAGTTGGTGAACATTGGCGGCGTGGTGTCCACGACCGTCACCATTTGCGTGCAGGTGAGGCTGTTGCTGAAACAATCCGTCGCTTGCCAGACGCGCGTGTAAACCGGGCAGGCGCCGTTGGTCGTCGTGCTCAGGATGCTGACCAGCACGTTCGTGCCGCAGCAACCGCCATCAAACACCGGCGCGTCGAAGCTCCAATTCGTGCCGCAAGGCACGGTCTTGTTCGTCGGGCAAATGAGCACCGGCGGCTGCACGCAGGGATTCGTCGGGCAGCATTGGGTCAACCTCACGTCGTCAATGTGCGCGCCGCCGTCAATCGGGTCGTGCGGATGCCCATGGAACGAAATGGTCAGCGTGGACGAGGCCGGCGTGAAGTTCGTGCAGAAACGCAGCCAGCCGTTCGTGGCGTAGGCTGCGGGATCCAGCGTCACGGACATCGCGAACGCGCCGTTGAGCGTGACGGTGAAATCATTGTTCGGCGAGTTGCCCACGTCGCCGAAGCGTCCGGTGTATTGGAAACAAAACTCGGCCGGGCAGTTCGTGCTGAGGTTCGTGATGGTCTGCGACACGGTCTGGTCGGTGCTCTGCGCGTTGATCTCGAGCTGGTTCACACCGCGCGCCGCGGGGATGCCGAGAATGGTGTTGGCCCACACTTCGAGGAATTCACCGGCGCTGGTCGTCCAGCCGGGCACACCCGTCAGCGGGTCGAGCGCGTTGTCCAAGGAGTTGGGCGATAGCGCCGGGCTGGTCAGTTCGAAGCTGCCGTTCACGACGAGGTTGTTCGTGCAGCAGACCGTGTTGGTGTCGAGGCAGACGAACGCCGAATGGCCCTCCGCGACCACCGGCGCGTACGGCTGCCAGCCTTGCAGCGGATCGAAGGTGAAGTTGTCGAAGCCCGTGCCGTTCCAGATGCGGACCTCCGTGCCGCAGATCGGCGGGCAACTCGAAAGGTCCGACCACAACGCCACGCCGGGGCCGCGCCGGCCCACGAGCACGCAACCGTTCGTCGGCAGGCAAGGCGGCGGGCAATCGGGCAGGCAGCCGGTCCAGGTGTTCGTGAACGGGCCGTTCGGATTGATCAGCAGAAAGCCCTCGCCCGGTTCGAGCCGCACGCCCGAGGCGTCGTTGAAGTTGGAATCCACCCAGCCGCCGAAACCACTGTCGAACGAATACTCGGGCGAGTAGGTGCCCGTCGGCCGGTCCCATTTCTTGAGCATCGTGCCGCCCGGGACGTTCGGAAGCAGCACACCGAGCGTGTTGTTCGTCCCGTGGCACAGCGGGTTGGCGAGGTAATTGATCCCCGGCACAACCGGCACGTTGATCGTCAGCGGATACGGCGGGTAGCAGTCATCGCAACAATTCGTGCCGCCGCCGGTCACGGTGACGGTGAAAGTGCAGGTGTTGGTGTTCAGGCAATGATCCCAAGCCGTGCAGGTGACGAGCGTCGTGCCGACCGGGAAGAACGAATCGGGCGGCGGGCTGTAAACCACCGGCACCGGGCCGTCGCAATTGTCCAGTGCCGTCACCAGATAGCTCACCACCGCCCCGTTCGTGCCGGGATCGGCTGCCACGACCAGATTGGTGCAACCACTCAACACCGGCGGCGTGACGTTGTAGTGCAAGGTCTGGCTCACGGAAGCGACGTCGCCATTCACGTCCGTGGCGATGACGATGAGCTGGTTGGCGCAGTCGGCGAGAGTGATACCGAAACTGAAGCTGGGATTGATGCCGCAGTTGTTGCAGACCGTCACGAGCGGGCCGCCGTTCAGTCTGTATGTGATGCTGGCGATATTGGTGCAACCGGTAACCAAGCCGGCAATGGTCACGGCGCGGTTCGTCGGGCAATCGGGCGCGTTGGTCACGGCGACCTGGAGGCACGGCGTGCTGGTGATCGAAGAACAGGGGCTGACGTACTGGGAGAAGTTCGGCAGGACATTGTGCGTGGAACTGCCGCCGCTGACGGATTCGAGTTGGGGCGTGAGCGTGTAGTTGCCCTGCGGCAAACAGAGGATGACCTGTGCGTCTGCGGCGGCAGTGGCTTGCGACGTGGGCGTGCCGTCCGCGAAGCCGATGTCGGTCGTGAAGCTGGCCGCGTTCCCCTCGAAATCCGCTCCCACGAAACTCCCGCTGCCGCTGATGCGCGGGCTGTGCAACGTCGTGCTCGGGTCGGCCGAATGGAACGTGACCACTACCCGGCTGAGCCCGTAGCGATGATGATTGGTGACGGTCTGCGTGGGCACGACCTCGACATCCTGATAGTGCTGGTTGCGGATGTAGATTTGCGAGTGCAGGTAGTCCGGGGTCGAGTAATGCGTGAAGTAGAGGGTCAGCAGCCGTTGATCCCACCGGGTCGTTTCACTGTCCAACCCGCCCAGCGTCAGCCGGTAGTCGCCCACGAAGTGGCCCGCGTCCGGGCCGGTCGCCAGGAAGCCGCCGGGGAACAAAGTCATGCCGCTGCCGCCCGTGGCGGTTCTGGTTGCTCCGGTGCCCAGGAGATTCCGCCCGGCCGCAACGATGCGCGAGGTGTAGTCCCAAGTCGGAATGTCAGGAATCCCGTCCGGCGGGCCAGTGTCAATGTCCGACAGACGGCTCACGTAGCGGAGCGGCGAGTTGGTGGTGCCAGGATCGTCGGGACAACAAAGATACAAGTCGCCCACGATCCAGCCGGGACTCATGACGAAAGTGTCGCCCAGATTCACCGTGGTGCCGGCGGGCACGGTCACGCGGAAGTTCGGCGAATCGCCGTTCAACGCCGGGGTTTGAAACCGCTGGTAACACTGGCCCAGGCCATAGACGAGCGTGCCATACACGCTGTAGGGCCGCGGGTTGGCGGGATCGAAATCCGATGGCAGCAAGTTGACCAGCGTGAACTGGCCGGCGGAATTGCACGTCAGCACGCCGGGAAACGGCGATGCCGGACTGCCGCACGGACCGGACGGTTGGACGCCCACGTCGCTCAAGCGCCAGTTAGCCTGCGGACCGTCCACAGCGGCCATCACCGTGAACGTGTTGTCAATCCAATGCTCGTTCTCGGTCAGCATGTCCACATTGCCAATGATCTGCCCGTAGCTGCCCGCCGGGGGGCCGCTCAGGTCGGGCACGATCATGGTCAAATTCGTTTCGCCGTCGCACGGTACATGCACGGTGAAATTGCTGACGGAGTGGAAGCTGAATTGGTTCAGAAACGGATCCGAACCGCTCTGGACGTACGCGGTCACCGTCAGATTGAAATCAGCGCCGCCGCGCACGATCAGCGTGTGATCGGTTTCAGTGCTGGCCCACGCCGGCCGGCCGATCGCCTGCATCCCAAAGCCCGAAATCTGCGCCTCGATGGTCGTGGAGGAGGTCACCGCCACGGGCGTGCCGGACGAACTGCGGAAGTGGACGTGAATCAGCCCGGCGCACTCGATGAAGTCGAGCGGGATGTCCGGTCCGGGATACACCACGCCGAGGGCATTGGCCGGCGCGAAATAGTAGATGTCGTTGGCCCCCGTGACCATCGTCGGCGAAACGACGTAATCAATCCCGCTGCTCGTGCCACCTTCGACCGTGAGCCGGTAGAGGGTCGTCGGGCGGGAATCGGGCGGGAAGTATTTGGACGCGGTGTTGGGGCCGCCGCTGGTTTGATTGGCCGCGATGTAGCCGGTGGTGAACCCGGCCGCGTTGAGGTGGGTCAACACCGGGCCGGCCGGGTTGTTCCACGCAATGGTCCCGTAGATGTCAATCGGGTGCAGCACGACCTGCGCGCCGACCGGCAGGACGTTGCCCAGCAGCCAACCAGCCACCAAGCCGGACCAAGCCGTCGCCCGCCATGCGCCCGCAACATTCCAAGTCAGTTTCATAAAGTCTTTCCGACCTGCTGGCATTGCGCTTTCCAAGCTGGCCGCGCTCTTGCCGCAAGAACGGGCCGCCGGAGCGGAAGCTGGTCTTAACTCCTTGCTTCGCCAAAGCGCGCGAAAAGGCGCGCGAAAATTTTGCGAGATAATTGATGGCCCGCTGGCGGCGGGCCTCCGGCCTGCCGTAGAGCCGGGCTTCCAACCCGGGGGATCGGACGCCAAGTCCGCCAAATCCGGCTGGAGGTTGGGCACGGTTGACAGGCTGGCCGCTACTTTCTTCCAAACCACCAGACGACCTTTTGTTGCATATGCAACAAAAGGTCGTACTCGCGGGTCGTGGGTTCAAAACGTCGGCCTTCGTTCGACGAATTGGCCCACGTAGGTGGAAAGTCGCCCGCCACCGCCGCCAGGACGACTGCCGCTACCGCGGCGCGGAGAAGAGATGCAGCCGGCCGGTCGAATCGCTCGCGACCAGCCACGCGCCGTCCGGCGAGAAGGCGATCCGCGCGAAGAGCACGCCCTGGGACAGCGTCAGCACCGTGGCCAGTTCGCGTTCGGTGGCGAGATGCCAGAGCTTGAGTTGCCCGTCGCGGCCGCCGCTGGCCAGCGTGCGGCCATCGGGCGAATAGGCGACCGCGAACAGGAAATCCCGATGCCCGCGCAAGCTGACGGCGGCGGTTCGCAGCGCGGCGTCCCAACGGTTGATCGCGTTGCCCTGCTTCAACCCGCCCATCGCCAGTTCGCCGCCATCGGGCGAGAGCGCCAGCGGGACTTCATAAATCCCGGCCAGAACCCGCCCGCCCAAGGGCCGCAGTTCCGGCAGCGACCAGGTCCGCACTTCCACGCCATCGAAACTGATCGCCGCCAGCACGCGGCCATCGTCGGAGAACACAAGCGGGTTCACCACGGCGGTCGCGCGCCGCGCCTTGTAGCCGACGCTGTGCGCCAGGGCTTGATACGTTTTGTGAACGAGCTGTCCGTGAACGGCATCCCACCAGGCTACGGTGCCGTCGCGATAACCGGTCACGGCGAATTGACCGTCCGGCGAGAGCACGATGGCAGAACAGGAAGCACCGATGCCCGAGAGCGGCATCGGGACAGGCGGGCTGCGGCGCAAGGGTTGCACCGCCGCCCCGGCGCTCGTCCCCTGGGCGTAGCGGCGCCCCGGTCGAGCGCCGCGATCTTCACTGTCAATTGAAATGCGGCGCTCTTCCGAGTCGCCGCTACGATTGAGGGGGTAGTCACAAACCCACGGCGGCTCATTGGTTGCGCCGAGACCGGCCACCCGAAGGTTGCCGTTCGTGTCGAACACCGCGCTCTCGAAAAACGGCGCGGGCCATTCGAGGGCGAGACGCCGCACCGGTAGTTCCCACAAGCGCGCCGTGCCGTTCGTGGCTTGCGTCACGAGCCACCGGCCATCGCCCGCAAAGGCGAACGTGCCGAAGACATTCGTCAACTCGCGCGCGGACGCGGGCGCGGCCACGTCCCAGAACCGCACGGTGCCGTCGTAACCGCCGCTCACCAACCGCCGGCTGTCCGGCGAAAAAGCGAGCGCGTGAACCGCCGCCCGGTGGCCGCGCAATTGCCGCGCCTCGCACCGCGCCGCCAGGTCCCACAGCCGGATCGCCTGGTCCGTGCCGCCCGACGCCAGCCAGCGGCCGTCCGGCGAAATCGCCAGCGCCCGGCCCCGTCCGGCGGGGCCGGCCAGCAGGCCCGCGCGCTGTTGCGTGGCGACGTCGAACAACTCGATCGCGGGATTGTGCAAGTCGCAGGCGGCGAGTGTCCGGCCATCGGGCGTGAACGCCAGCCGATGCACGAAGAAGTAACGGTCGAAGGACGTGTCAATGGACGCCGTCGTTTCACCGTCAGCCACGCGCGCCAGCCAAATGCGCTTGCCGGTCACGTCCCAGCGCGCGAACTGGGTGCCGTCCGGCGTGAAACAAAACGCCTCAGACCGACCATGCGGCAAGACCGCTCGGACGGTGCCGCGCTCCAAGTCCAGCAGCGCCGTCAACGGAAATTCCGGATGCGGCGACACCAGGCCGACCTTCGCATCCACGGGCGAAGCGATCGCAGCCTTGAACCCGTTCGTGTGCAGATTCCAGATGAGCCGGCCCGATTCGACTTCCCACAGGCTCACCTCCTGCGACGTGCAGGTCAGCAACGCGCGGCTGTCTGCGGTGAAGGCGGCGGTCATGTCGAAGCGCCGCGCCAGTTCAAAATCCTTGTCCGTGTACGCCTGCATGGAATTCGGATTGCCCGGCTCCTCCAGCGTGCGCAGCCACTTCTCCGCCGCCGCATCCCAGAGGCGCGTGGTGCCGTCCGCGCTGGCCGAGGCGACAAACCGGCCATCCGGCGACCAGGCGATGGAGTTCACCCAACTGCGATGCGCACCATCGAAGGTGGTGCGCGATTCGCCCTGTGCGCGTTGCCAGAGCCAGCGCCACTCGAAGCCGGGCGTGTCGGTGGCAGGTGGAAGGTCAAGCGCGGCGCGATTCGTGCCCGGCCGGTGCGCCGCCAGCGAGCGCCACGCTTGATCGTAGTTCCCCTCTTCCAGCGCGTGATAGGCCAGCGCGATGTCCACGGCGTAAAGGTTCTGCCGGGTGATGCGTTCCTGCGTTTGGGCGAAGTTGCGTTCGCGCGTGACTCGCGCACCTGTGATCAGCAACAAGGCGATGACGAGGATCGGCGTCAGCAACCCCAAGCCCACGAGCGCCGCGCGGGCGGGATGGCGGCGCGCCCACTTGGCGGCGTGTTCCCAAATCTGGGTGGGGCGGGCGAGAATCGGCTCGTGGCGTTGCCAGCGTTCGAGGTCTTCGGCCAGCGCCCGCGCCGAGGTGTAGCGGCGGGCCGGGTCCTTTTCCAGACACTTGAGGCAAATCGTTTCCAGGTCGCGGTCCACGCGCGCGTGGATGGAACTGGGCCGTTTCGGTTCGCTCTCCACGACCAGGCGCATGGTTTCCATCGGCGTCGCGGCCTGGAACGGCGGGCGGCCCGTGAGCAGTTCGTAAAAGATCGCGCCCAGGCTGAAAACATCCGCGGCGGTGGTGACGGCGCGGCTGCGGCCGGCGGCCTGCTCGGGCGCCATGTAGCCGGGCGTGCCGAGCGCGGCGCCGCTGACGGTGAATTGCGGATGACTGCCGGACGAACTGCCGCCGTCCACCTGTTTGGCCAGGCCGAAATCCGAGATATGCGGTTCGCCGTGCGCGTCGAGCAGGATGTTCGCGGGCTTGAGATCGCGATGGAGAATCCCGCGCTCATGGGCGAACTGAACCGCCCGGGCGACTGTGGCAACCACCGTCGCGGCGGCTCGGCCGCGCGCCGCACTCTCCTCCTGCGACAAATTGGCGGCGCCCGGCCGAGACGCCGCGACGGTCGCCAGGCTGCCGCCCTCCATGAACTTCATGGCGAAGAAAGGCCGGCCCTCGAAATCGCCCACTTCATAGATCGGCACAATGTTCGGATGCTCGAGCCGCGCGGACGCCTCGGCTTCGCCGCGGAAGCGCGCCAGTTCCGCCTCGCTGGCGAACGGCCCGGTCAGCACCATCTTCAACGCCACCACCCGATCCAGACTCACCTGCCGCGCGCGATAAACAATTCCCATCCCGCCCCGCGCGATCTCCTCGAGCAACTCGTAATCGCCCACGCGCCGGCCCCCGGCGGCGGGTGGCTCGCCCGCGCCCGCCGGCAACAAGGCCGCGTGCGTAGCGCGATCCGCCAGCGCCGCCGTGAAGAGGCACACGGAGCAAATCGTCCGCGCCGCCCCCGCCGGCAACGGGCGCTCGCACTTTGGGCAGCGGTTCGGTTCGGACATCTCCAGAAGTTCCTTCGCTTTCGCCGCGGCAAAGGCGCGGACACGCGCCCCGGAGAGCGTGACCCCACGTTGCACGCCTTTCCGGCAAGCCGGTTCGTAGCGGCGTCTCGGCAGAGCGCCGTCACCGTTCGTCGCCAGAAGTTTGCGACGTTCTGCCGAGGCGCCGCCACGGTTCTGGGGTTCAAGGCCGCAGCATTTCGATTCGGAAAGGCCTCATCCTCGCGCCAGCACGGCCAGCAAGTGGCGGATTTCGTCCTCGACTTCCTGCGGCTGCTCGACCGTGCGGGCGATCTCCTCGCGGAAGATTTCGCCGTAACGGCAACGCAGCCGATACACCACGGACTTGAGCGCCGCCTCCGTCACATTCAGCCGGGCCGCGGTTTGGGCAAAGGGCGCCGTGCCCCGATTCTCCACCAGGTAAGGTTGCAGATTGGCGTAGCCCAGCGCGTGGTGGCGATACTCGGCTTCGAGCGGGTTGAGAACGCGGTCCAGCACCGTCTCCGCCCAACGGCGCTCGAAAATGAGGTCGGGCGACAACGGATCGGCCGGCTCGAACTGGTAGCGTTCCTCGGCCTCCTTCTCGTCGAGCGAAAAAATCACCGCGCCGCCGCCGCGTTTCAATCGTTGCTCCCGCCGCCAGTCACTGACGAGCATCCGCTTGAGCATCGCGAGCAAATAGGATCGGAACCGGCCTTTCGCCGGATCGGCCACGGCCAGCGCGCCGCCGGCGAGCAGCCGGGAGAAGAACTCCTGCGTCAGATCGGCGGCTTTCTCCGGCCCGTGGCCCTCGCGGCGGACAAACGCGTAGAGCGGATACCAGTAGGCGCGGCAAAGCTCCTCCAAGGCGGCGGCGGCTTGTTGCGAAGGTCCCTGTCCCGCCAGCACCACCACACTCCAGTGCGTAGTGGCGAAAACCTCGTCCGCGCGTTCGTCCGGCTTGAGCACACTTCGAGCATACAGCCATCGGCCGCAAACTCGCGAGTTGGAAATGCGACTGTCCGGTCGCGCAGGTTCGCGCACCGTGCGCCCAGGCGTAACCGGGGCAGCGCAGCGCACCCGCTTGATCTTCAGACCGGCGGAGACGTTGTTTGAACTCCGTCGCCAGGTCGCCCGTCCGCTCGTGCGGCGACAAGGAAAGCGGACACCGACCTTGCCCAGCGGCAGGAAGTCAAACCCCGTTTCCGACGGTAGTCTCGTTCCAAGCAGGTCAGTTGAAGTTCGTTCTTTTAGGCGCAGGATAAGATTTCAACAGCCGGACCGTTTGCGTGCAGCCGGGATAGGAATACAGAGCTTGCGCCGTCCATGACTCCCGGCTTCAAGACATACACAACGCCGCGAGCCCTGTTTCAAAGCTCGAGCACCGCGCGCATCCGGGCTGGTTGCTTCACCAAGTCGGCCAGCGTGTAACCGTCCAGAACCGCAAAAAACGCTCCCGCTGCTTCGTCCAGCACGCCTTTCAAGCGACAGGCCGGGGAGATCGGGCATGGTTTGCCGGGCTTGTCCACGCAATTAATCACGGTCTCGGTTTCTTCGCCCAGGCGGACGATGTCGCCGAGCCGGATTTTTTCCGGCTCGCGGCCAAGCATGAATCCGCCGCCAATACCGCGTTGCGTTTGCAGGTAGCCGTTGCGTCCAAGATCATGAACGATTTTGACCAGATGATGGCGGGAAATGCCGAAGGTTTCGGCCACTTCGTCCACCGTGACCCTGTCTGGGCTGCGCAAGGCGGTGTGCATGAGCACGCGCAACGAGTAATCAGAATAGGCGCTCAATTGCATGGGAGGCAAGTTGCGTCAAAGCGAGAGCTGGTTCAAGGTAAAGGTGTATTGGAACTACATGTTTTCAGGGCTTGTAGGCGCACCGCCAGAACCAAATCGTCGCCAATCTGCCGAAAACTGCCGCCCCATGAAGTTCGCCTGCGGGCTGATGCTCCAGCGCCAAGCGCCGAGAAGCGATCCACTCGTCACAACACAGTCGCGAATGAGATAACATGCGCCGTAAGTGCGCGACCGGAGTTCCGGCGAGGCTTCGCCGATAATGAGCGCCTTGCGCCTGGTTCACCGAATTCCTTCAGCCCGCGCACGACCAATGCGAGCGCCAGCCAGGCGAAACTGTGCGCCCACAGTAGCGTGAGTGCATAGACTGCTCCGAGTAGTGTTTGGAGCGCGTCGAACAGTCCAATGATGAGAACGCTCGCGCCGAGTGTTTCGAGATATTTAGGCGCGAAACCAAGCCAGAGACGTTCTCCCGTCCCGGCCAGCACCAAGGCGACGAGCAGAAGCACCGTGTTGCGGCGCAGCGCGAGGAAGTCGGCAATGCTGCGCCAGCGGCTCACGCGGTGAATTTCACCTCTGGCATCTTCTTGTCGAAGAAAATGTTCTTGTGACTGACGCTCATGGACAACGCCACGGCCATGTCCGCTTTGATGATTTGCAGATGCCGCGCGGCGGCGGCAATCCGGGTCTGGCAGCGGGTGTCAATGTTGTTGAGACTCGCGGTCTTTGCGGCAGACCCCACCGCGATACCAAGGTCGATGCAACGAAGCTGGCAGATCGGGCCGTCAAATTGCCAGTCGGAGGAGGAATCGGTCTTGTGGCCCGGTCTGGCCTGCAAGAATTCCGCGCATGTTCCGTACCCGCACGCACCGCAGTCGTATTGCGGCGGATACCATTCCGCGAGACCGATGAGCAACACCATGTCCAGTTTCTCGGCGGTATCCGCGTCGCGATGCCAGATGGCTTCCTTGTGTTTCTGCCCTTCCTCCCGCAACCAGTCGGCCAGCCGCTTCAACGTGACCTTGTCTTCGATGATGACGGTTTCGATAAACGGCTTCGCCCCTTTCAGGAAAAGCTGCCCACCGCTCTTTGGCGCGGTCATCGCGGCGACAGCGCAGAGTTTCGCGACGTGCCGGACGGATTCCACAAAGATGTCATGTTGGTTCATAAATCATTTCTGGTTCACGCGGCGCTGACACTCAGCGTAGAGCGCGTCATAAACGATGAATTCGCGGGCGAGAATCTCGTGGTCACTCAAACCCAGCGCATTGAAACCGAACGCCACCCAGCGCAAGCCCTCGCCCGCTAGATGCGGTTGCGCTGGATGCGAGTCCGCCGCACGCACGATTTCCGCGAGCAACAGCAGCGCGGGATCGGCGAGTTTGTATTTCTTGAGGATGGAATCAAACGACACATCCTCGCCGTGATGTCCGAGTTCGCAGCCCTCAATGTCGAATGGGGTCGCGCCAAGCTCTGTCGCCTTGGGCTCGACCTGATCCGTCGGCACGAACAGAAACTCGGCCTGCGGGTCAACGAACTTCTTGATGAGCCACGGACAGGCCACGCGGTCCACCTTCACTTTTTCACGGGTAATCCATTTCATATTGGAGATGCTACCCAATTCGCCGCCAGCCCGCCGCCTTAACTTTCCTTCAGAATTGGCGGCTCGCCGGAGCGGTCTGAAACTGTGATAATCCCGGCGCGTGGCAAAGATTCTGATCATCGAAGACGAAGCCAAGACGGCGCAGCCGGTGCAGACCGGCCTGCGCGGCGAGGGCTTTGACGCCACCATCGCCCGGACGGGCGAGGAAGGCTTCCTTCTGCTCCGCAACGAGCCGTTTGACTTGGTGCTGCTCGACTGGATGCTGCCCGGTCGCGACGGGATCGCGATTCTCAAAGACATCCGCGCGCGTGGCGCGAAAACGCCAGTGCTATTGCTCACCGCCCGCGACTCGGTCGAAGACCGCGTGCTCGGCCTCGACAGCGGGGCGGATGATTATCTTGTCAAACCTTTCGCGTTCGCCGAATTGCTGGCGCGCATCCGCGTGCTCTTGCGGCGGACGGGTGACACCGAACGCTTGCGGCGGCAAATTGGCGACCTGGTGCTCGATGTCGAGAATCGCCGGGTGTTGCGAGGTTCAAAAGAGATCACGCTCACCCCATGCGAGTTCGACCTGTTGGCGTATCTCGTTCGTCACCACGGCCAGACCGTCACGCGCCAGATGCTCGCCCGTGACGTGTGGCGCGAGCCGCAGCGCGTCACGCCGTTGGACAACGTGATAGATGTCCACGTTGCCCACCTACGCCGTAAGATTGACGACGGACACCGCAGCAAGCTCTTGCACACGGTCCGGGGCGTGGGATTCGCGTTGCGCGCGGAGGCACAGGCATGAACTGGTTGCGCCGCCAATCACTCACTTTTCGTCTCGCCTGGTGGCACGCGGCGACTGCGCTCGTCGTGGTGGTTGCTCTCGCCCTATTCGTCCGGCAAATCGTCTCGCAGCGGTTGTTGCAGGAACTGGATCGCCAGCTTCGCATTGATTTCGATGTCATCGAAGCCCAAGTCGAGGAGTCGCAAGGCAGGCTCGTGTGGCTGTTGCGCGGTTCGCATGGCGATGAGGGCTACGCCCGCATGGCCGCGTGGTTTGAAGTGTGGAGCGAGGACGCCAGGCTGCTGCTCCGGCACTGGCCCGTTCCTGAGACGGAAGCTCACGCGCGGCTTGGCCCGCCTGCGGGACAGCAGTTGCGCTTCTACTCCGCCGAAGTCGAGCCGGGGTTGTTCGCCCGCGTCATGGAGCGGCCCGCGCGAGTCGAGCATCGCGACGTGATTTTGCGCATTCTGCGTGATGAGTCCGGGCTGCGCCGCACGCAGCACGAACTGGCGGACGTGTTTCTGTTCGGGCTGCCGCTGGCGATGCTGCTCGCCGTGGTGGGCGGCTGGCTCGTGGCGCGACGTTCGCTCGCACCCGTCGCGGCAATGGCGGGCCGGGCCAGGGAGATTTCCGCCAGTTCACTGTCACAACGGTTGCCCGTGGCCAATCCTCACGACGAACTGGGCCGACTGGCCGCAGTCTTCAACGCCACCTTGCAGCGGCTGGAAAACTCGTTCGCTGAACTCCGTCGCTTCGCTGCCGACGCCTCGCACGAACTCCGCACGCCCCTCACTGCGCTGCGGGCCGAGGGTGAAGTCGCGCTCAACAACGCGCGCGAACCAGAGCAATTCCGCCAGAGCATCGGCGCGATGCTGGAGGAAGCGCAGCGCTTGCAGGACCTCGTGGACTCGCTGCTGACCCTGGCCCGCGCCGAGGCCGACCAACAGCCCTTGAATCGCGTGCCGGTCGAGCTTGGCACGCTCACCCGGGAAGTCGTCGAGAGCCTGCGCATTCTGGCCGAGGAGAAACACCAGCAGTTCGACGCCGAGTTGAATGGCGAACTTCCCATCGCCGGTGACGCGACACTGCTCCGGCACGCCCTGCTCAACCTGGTCCACAACGCCATCTGCTACACGCCGGACGGCGGGCGCATCACCGTCCGCTATTCGCGCCGCGACCAGGACACGGTCATCGAAGTCACAGACACCGGCGAGGGCATCGCCCCGGAGCATCAAGCAAAAGTCTTCGAGCGGTTTTATCGCGTGGACAAGTCCCGGTCTCGCGCCGAGGGCGGGGCGGGGCTGGGGCTGGCCATCGCCAGGCTCGCCGTCGAACGCCATGGCGGACGAATCGAGCTGCAAAGCGCGCCGGGCAAGGGCAGCACCTTCCGAATTATCTTCGAGCGGTAGCGGCCAACGTGGGGTGGGCGTGAGGAGACGAATCAAACCTTCTCGCAACCGGCGAAGAGTTCGTTCCAATCGCAACGAAGCGCCGTGCGCAAGCGCGCTACCGTGGGCAGGCTGGGATAATATTCGCCCGCTTCAACGCTTCGCAGATAGCGCGGACTGACGCTGATGTTCTCCGCCAATTTTTCCTGAGTCAAATTCCGTCGCGACCGCAACCGAGCCACGTTCCTTCCGAAACGCTTTCGCTGTGGGCTGACGTCGGGTTTGCGCGAGGGCATCGCGTAATGCTCCCAAACTTGGAAAACCCAAACAGGAGGCTTTACATCCTCTGATGTTTCCTGTGTGATCTGTTGGCGTGAACGAGTCTGCTTTGCCGAGAAGCCACCTTGCGAAAACGAGGCCAGCCCGGTTCAATCAGAGCGTTTGGAAAGAAGCCGCAAGAGAACCAGCCTGACCGGCTGCTGCCTGAAAGGAAAACCTATGAAACAGAATCTTCTTCTAGCAATCGTCGCGTTGAGTGTATGCGTGAGCGCAAACGCCGCCAGCGTCTCTGGTTCAAACACCGGCAATGTGACGATTCCCGATGCTGGTGGATATGTTTCCAGCACCATCGCGATTTCAAGCGCGCCCGCTGGTTCGGTGGTGACAAGCATTGATGTCTATTTCAAATGCACTCACACGTATTCAGGCGACCTGACTGTGGATTTGAATGCCGACTCGACTGGCAGCTTGGGCAATCGCAACCTTTGGAATCGCGAAGGAGGATCGGCAGATAATCCGACCAGAACCACCACCGGGATTACGACGTTCAATGGTCTTTCAGTCAATCGAACCTGGTATCTTTACGCTAAGGATTTCGTGGCGGGCGACAGCGGATACATTGATGAGTGGACAATTACCATCAACTATTCGACTCCCAACACAACGCCGACATCGGGCTTGGCGAACCAATATCGCACTGACAGCGGTGGGGCGATTCCACTCGGCGGCACAATCCCATCGGGCGTGAACGTAAATTTCAAAGCCACGGTCAACGATGCAGACGGAGACACGGTGAAGTTGGAAGTGGAGTTGCGACAGTTGCCAGCAACTTTCACCGGCGTTGCGACCCACAGCAGCGGCTTCGTCAGCAGCGGCTCGCAAGCGACGACGGCGACGGCCAGCGGTTTGGCGGCGGGGAATTGGGGCTGGCGTTATCGCGTCGTGGACAGTCGCGGAGCAGCGGGGAATTGGAGTTCCGTCGGCAATCCCGATTTTGTTGTGCAGGCGGCGAATCAGACGCCGACTTCGGGTTTGGCCAACCAGTATCGCACTGACAGTGGCGCAGCGATTCCGCTCGGCGGCACAATCCCGTCCGGCGTGAACGTGAATTTCAAAGCCACGGTCAACGATGCAGACGGAGACACGGTGAAGCTGGAAGTGGAGCTGCGACAATTGCCAGCGACGTTTACCGGTGTCGCAACGCATAGCAGCGGCTTTGTCAGCAGCGGGTCGCAGGCAACTACTGCGACGGCCAGCGGTTTAGCGGCGGGGAACTGGGGCTGGCGTTATCGCGTCGTGGACAGTCGCGGAGCAGCGGGGAACTGGAGTTCCGTCGGCAATCCTGATTTTGTTGTCCAAGCAGCCAACCAAACGCCGACATCTGGCTTGGCGAATCAGTATCGCACGGATACCGGCGCGGCAGTTCCGCTTGGCAGTGCGATACCGACAGGTGTGAACGTCAACTTCAAGGCGACACTTAATGATGCGGATGGGGACACGATAAAATTGGAAGTTGAGTTGCGACAGCTTCCCGCGACTTTCACCGGTATAGCCACTCACAGCAGCAGCTTTGTCAGCAGTGGTTCGCAAGCGACGACGGCAACAGCAAGCGGTTTGGCGGCTGGAAACTGGGGCTGGCGTTATCGCGTCGTGGACAGTCGCGGGGCAGCGGGGAATTGGAGTTCCGTCGGCAATCCCGATTTCATTGTCCAAGCAGCCAACCAAACGCCGACATCCGGCTTGGCGAATCAGTATCGCACGGACACCGGCGCGGCAATTCCTCTCGGCAGCGCGATTCCGACAGGCATCAACGTGAACTTCAAGGCTACGCTCAACGATGCGGATGGGGACACAGTGAAGTTGGAAGTCGAGTTGCGGCAATTGCCAGCGACATTCACCGGCGTGGCCACACACAGCAGCAGTTTCGTCACGAGTGGGACACAGGCAACCACAGCTACCGCAACTGGACTGGCGGCGGGCAACTGGGGCTGGCGTTATCGCGTGGTTGACGACCGAGGAGCGGCGGGCAACTGGAGTTCGGTTGGTAACCCGGATTTCATCGTCCAAGCGACGGTGACACCTGCCATCACCAGCGTCAGCCCGAACCCCGTAACCGGTTCAAACAGTCAGCAGCCGTTCACAATCAACGGGAACAACTTCGTTTCCGGCTGCAACGTCACGCTGCGCGATTTGTCCACTGGCGAGGTGTTTCCGAATCGAGCGATTTCGTCATTCAGCGCCAACCAAATCGTCGTCAATCCGAACTTCACGACTGCCGCGCACAACTGGAGCGTGGAAGTCATTAACCCCGGTGGAGCAACTTCCGGCCAGTTCAATTTCACCGTTGGTGCTCCAGTCGCGACACCTACGATTACGGGCGTCAGTCCCAATCCCGTGACCGGTTCATCCAGCGCGCAGCCGTTCACGATTCTCGGTAACAACTTTGCCTCCGGGTGCAATGTGACGTTGCGGGACTTGTCCGCAGGACAGTCGTTTCCAAACCGCGCCATCA
>WBZT01000582.1_pt1 | contig 23700 bp, 24 predicted proteins | sample 5204241 | NCBI WGS metagenome assembly WBZT01 (sample SAMN12344358, study PRJNA552823) | activated sludge metagenome | biome: Activated sludge suspended growth; feature: Nitrification reactor; material: Wastewater; isolation source: activated sludge from nitrification reactor of wastewater...
CCACCGAGCAGAATCACCGGAACGTAAAACCAGAGGGGCATCTGGTTATTGAATCCGGTCTGGGAAAACCGCTGGAAGTGATGGTAGACAAAAAAGTAGTCGAAAAATCCGGGAAAGGAATGCTGCATCCAGAAGAACCACGGCAGCGCGATCAGCAGAAAGAGCAGCCACCCGGGAAGCCAGAACAGCATCGAAAGAAACCGCCACGACCGGCGCCAAAGCAACCACGACAGCAACACGCCGGCCGGCAGCACGATGCCGATCAGTCCCTTGGCGAGAACACCCGCCGCGGCAAGGATGTAGGTCCTGGCCAGCGCAGCGCGCCACGGCAGAGCCCGTTCTCGGCGCAAGAGCGAGTCCGCTCCCGACAGGATGGTCAAGGAGATCATCCCGGCAACCAGCATGTCGAGATTGGCGAACTGGGCGCCGGCATAGAAACCCGGCTGCGTGCAGAGGATGACGACTGCCAGCGTAGCCACTTGGCTGTTCCGGTAACGCCGAACGAACAGATAGAGCGCGGTGGCCGCCAAGATTGCCGCCAGCAGCGACGGCGCCCGTGCCGGCAGCTCGTGTGCGCCACCCAGGCCCATGGTCGAAGCGCTCAGCCAGTAGAACAACGGCGGCTTGTGAAAAAACGGCAGACCGTCGAGGCGCGGAACGAGCCAGTCACCACTGATCAGCATCTCCCACGCAATGCCGACGTATCGGCCTTCGTCCGGAAGCATCAATGGTCGGAGTCCGGCGGTGAGCGTCAGCCACAGCGCCACCACCAGGACCAGCGGCAAGGCCGAGCGACTATCGATCAGCCTGGACAGCGTGGCCAATTTGCGCCTGCCGACATTCTCAGAATTGCCGGTCGGACAGTTTCTGCCCGACGTTCTGCTTGATCACATAGAGCGGCCTCTGTTTCACCTCGTCAAAAATCCGCGCGATGTAAGCGCCGATCGTACCCAGCGCAATGAGGTTGATTCCGGAGAAGAAGAACATCCCCGTGACGATGGTCGTCCAGCCGGAGACGTTGTGCCCATGGATGAAATAGTCGATGACCAGGTCGCTGCCATAGAGGAAGGCGAGAATGGCGACGATGCTTCCCACCACATTGAATGCGCGCAGAGGCCAGGTAGAGAAAGCGGTTATTCCGTCAACCGCAAACTGAATCAGTTGCAGCAGATTGAAGCGGGTTTCGCCGTGCAATCTTTCGGCGGGAACGTAGGGGATCGACTCCGCCTTGAAGCCAACCCAGGCATACAGCCCTTTCATGAAGCGAGTGCGCTCGGGCAGGCGAAGCAGCGCATCGACGACCTGCCGGTCCATCAGGCGAAAATCTCCCGCATCGGGGGGAATGCGGAGTCGCTGCCCCTGCCCGAGAATGGCGTAAAAGGTAGACGCGCCCACGCGTTTGATCCAGGGCTCCTCGCGGCGATGCCTCTTGACCGCGTAGACCGTGTCGACCCCAGCCCGCCAGCGCACCAGCATCTCCGGGATCAGTTCCAGAGGGTGTTGCAGGTCCGCGTCGAGACAAACCACTACCTCGCCGCTGGTCGCTTCGAGACCAGCGCTGAGCGCCGCCTCCTTTCCGAAATTGCGTGAAAACTGCAGGTAATACACCCCCGGGTTGCTCGTTGCGAAAGCCGCCACCAGTTGTGGGGTATGGTCGGTGCTTCCGTCGTCGACGACGATCACTTCCCAGGCAGAACCAATTTCCTGCAACAATTCAACCAGGCTCGGCAGGAGCACGGCCAAATTGTCGTGCTCGTTCAAGGCCGGGACGACGCAACTGATGCGTGGCCTTTCGGTTCGCCGACCGTCGCGAAGGGAAGGAGTCATACTTGAGGTCATGATCAAATTCCGGAGGCACGAGTTTCGCTGGCGAAAGGGAGCGTCGCCAGCGTCGACGCCAAGGTCGCAGTATAGCACAAGGTCATAGCACTGGCGGCGCTTTCGGCAGCGAAGCAATGCCGGCGATGCCGACTGGCGCCGCCAATCAGTCGCCCGCAGGCGATTCGTGCGTCGTATAATCAGAGGCTTGACCAAATTCTATGCCAGACGCGCCCCGATGAGCCACGACCTGAAGTCCCACCTTGCCGAGCTCTTGCATGTTGCACTGCGCAGTGTTGCGCCAAACGAATCCGCTGCCGCCATCCACATCGAGCGACCGAGACAGGCCACACACGGTGACTTCTCCTGCAATCTGGCAATGCAGCTGGCACGGTCGCTCAAGCGCAATCCGCGGCAGCTGGCACAACTGCTGGTATCGGAGTTGCCGTATTCGTCGCTGGTCGAATCGGCCGAGGTCGCCGGCGCCGGTTTCATCAACTTCCGTCTGTCGGCAGCGGCCAAACTCGCCGTGCTGCGCGGCGCCATCGAACAGGGCGCTGCTTTCGGCCGTGCCACTGTCGGTGCCCGGCGCAAGTTGCTGGTCGAGTTCGTTTCCGCCAACCCGACCGGCCCGTTACACGTCGGGCATGGCCGTGGTGCAGCCTATGGCGACAGTCTCTGCAAGCTGCTCGCGTACGCCGGCTGGGAGGTAACCAGCGAATACTACGTCAACGATGCCGGACGGCAGATGGATATCCTGGCCGTGTCTACCTGGCTGCGTTACCTCGAACTGCACGGACCGACGACGAACCTTCCCTTTCCACCGAACGCCTATCAAGGCCAGTACGTTGGAGACATGGCCCGGCAATTGTTGGCAAGCCACGCTGACCGCTTCCTGCACGCGGCCAGCAGTATCAGTGGCGGTCTGCCGGGACTGCCAGAAACGACGCGAACCGACGCCGCCGCCGTGCAGCAGCGGGAAGCCCACCTCGATGCGCTGATCGCCCGGGCCAAGCAATTGCTGGGCGAGGAATGGGCTTACCTGCATGACTTCGTGCTCACCGAACAGCTTGCCGATTGCCGGAACGATCTCGAACAGTCCGGCGTACATTTCGACGTCTGGTTTTCCGAGCAATCGCTGTTTTCCACGGGTTTGGTGGCACGTTGCGTCGATCGGCTCGAAAAGGCCGGCCATCTTTACCTGCAGGATGGCGCGCGCTGGTTCCGGTCGACCGCCTTCGGTGACGAGAAGGATCGCGTCGTACAGCGCGACAACGGTCTATACACCTACTTCGCTTCGGATATCGCGTACCATCTCAACAAGTACGAACGTGGCTTCGAGCGCATCATCAATGTCTGGGGGGCCGATCACCACGGCTATATTCCGCGCGTCAAGGGCGCGATCCAGGCACTGGGCCTCGACCCGGGACAGCTCGATGTGGCGCTGGTCCAGTTCGCCGTGCTCTACCGCTCGGGAGCGAAGGCACAGATGTCTACCCGCGCGGGCGAGTTCGTCACGCTGCGTACGCTGCGTGACGATGTCGGCAACGACGCCTGCCGGTTCTTCTACGTCTTGCGCAAGTCCGACCAGCACCTGGATTTCGATCTCGATCTCGCCAGGAGCCAGTCGAACGACAATCCGGTCTACTACATCCAGTACGCCCATGCCCGCGTCTGTTCGGTGCTGGCGCTGTGGGGCGGCGAGGTGCGGGCGCTTGCGGCCGCCGACCTGACCGTCCTCGACAGCCATTACGAGCTGACGTTGGCGTCCCGCATCGGCGAATTCCCCGAGGTCGTCGAGGCAGCCGCCAGCGAGCTTACGCCACACCTGATCGCTTTCTATCTCAAGGATCTGGCCGCCGAGTTTCACAGCTACTACAATGCCGAGCGCATCCTGATCGATGACCCGGCGAAGCAGAACGCCCGTCTCGCGCTGGTCGCTGCCGTCAGGCAGGTAATCCGCAACGGGATGACGATTCTCGGGGTGAGTTGCCCGGAATCGATGTGATCGCCGAACAGAGGACTTCCATGAGTCGTGACATGAAACCCCGCAAGACACCACCCGCCGGGAAGTCGGGAGGAAGCACGCTGCTCGGCCTGTTCATCGGCCTGGTGATCGGCGTGATCGGCGTCGCCGGCGTCGTCTGGTACATCAACAAGGCGCCGCTGCCGTTCACGACAACCGGCCAGCAACCGAAACTGCCACCACCGGTCGCCAGCAAGTCGCCGACACCGGCTTCGCCGGAAACCCCGGCGGCTGCGTCGGCGCCCGTGGCGCTGCCCGGCAAGCCAGGCGACCCGGTCGCCGAAAAGCCGCGCTTCGATTTTTACAAAATTCTGCCAGGAAAGGCCGAGGCGATCCCCGACCCGACACCGGAAGAGAACAGGCCGGCCGCCGCCAAGGCGGGCGAGACGAAATCGATCGACGCGAAATCCACGGACGCCAAACCGTCGGAGAGCAAGTCGGCGAACAGCAAGAACGCCGAAGAGAAAATGGCGAGCGGCAAGAGCGTCGACGAAAAGACGGCAAGCGGCAAGATCGGTGAAGGCAAGGCCACCGAAAACAAGAACATTGACGGGAAGACCGCAGACAGCACCAAGGGCAAGACGGAAACGGCACTCAAGGAGCCGATCTATCTGCAGGCCGGATCCTTCCAGACGGCGACCGACGCGGACAACCAGAAGGCGCGTCTGGCGTTGCTTGGGGCTGAGGCACGCATTCAGCAGGTAATGCTGCAGGACAAGGTGTGGTATCGCGTCCGGCTGGGTCCCTACCACAAGATGGAAGAAGTGAATCATTTGCGTGCCGACCTCGCCAAGCAGGGCATCGATGCCAGCGTGGTCAAGAAAGACTGAGAGGAGAAAGCGCATGAATGCACGCTTTTCGGGATGGTTTCTGGCCATCACCCTGGCAACCTTGGCGGTGGTTGCGCCGGTGCGCGCAGAACTCGTCGTCGGCCGCGATTACCTGCCGATCGTCCCGGCTCAGATGACCGACAATCCTGCCAAGATCGAGGTCATCGAGTTCTTCTCGTACGGCTGCCCCCACTGCAACGAATTCCACCCGACAGTCAGCAGGTGGTCGGCGTCGCTGCCAGCCGACGTAACCTTCAAGCGCGTCCCGGTATCATTCGGACGCCCGCAGTGGGCAAGTCTGGCCCGGCTTTACTATGCGCTGGAGACGACTGGTGATCTGTCCAGACTCGACGGCGCTGTCTTCGACGCCCTGCACAAGACGGGCAGCAAGCTCTACGACGACAAGAGCATCACCGAGTGGGTGGCTGCGCAAGGCGTCGATGCGAAGAAGTTCAGCGATGCCTACAACTCGTTCGGAGTGGTGAGCAAAGCCAGGCGCGCCGACCAGATGTCGCAGGCGTACAAGATTCAGGGGGTCCCGGCGATGGCCGTAGATGGCAAGTATCTGGTGACCGGCAAGGAAATCAAGAGCCTTGCCGAACTGCCGATGCTGACGGACCAGGTGATCGGCATGGCGCGCAGCGAACGCAAGAAGAAATAGCGGGAAATCGCCCGGCCGCCAGCGACCCTTGCGGCCGTAAGGCGGAAGTGATGGCGCACATGCCGACCCGCCAAGCCCGCACCCCATCCGATGTCAAGAATCTTCATCACCGGCGCTTCATCGGGAATCGGTCGGGCGCTGGCCGAATACTACGCGGCACGCGGGGCGCAGCTCGCAATAGTCGCGCGCCGGGGCGAACTGCTGCAGCACCTCGCGGCTCACTGGCCGGGCCAGGTCGACTGCTACCCGCTGGAAGTGACCGATGCCGCGGCGCTGCGTGCGGCTGCCGAGGACTTCGTCGCGCGCCGTGGGGTTCCCGACATCGTCATCGCCAATGCCGGCGTCTCGGTCGGCACGCTGAGCGAGCGGTCCGAGGACCTCGACCCCATCCGGCGCGTAATGGAGGTGAATTTTTTCGGCATGGCGGCGACCTTCTCGCCTTTCATCGGCCGCATGCGCGCCGCCGGTGGTGGGCGGCTGGTCGGCATCGCCTCGGTCGCCGGAATCCGCGGCTTGCCCGGTGTCGAGGCGTACAGCGCATCGAAGGCAGCGGCGATCAGCTACCTCGAAAGTCTTCGCGTCGAATTGCGCGATACCGGAGTCAAGGTACTCACGATCTGTCCGGGCTATGTCCGGACACCGATGACCGACGCCAATCCCTACCCGATGCCTTTCCTGCTGTCGGCCGACGTGGCTGCCCGGCGCCTTGCGCGCGCGATCGATCGAGATCGCAGCTACGTCGTCATTCCTTGGCAAATGGCCATCGTCGCCAAACTTCTCCGCCTCTTGCCAAACGCCCTCTACGATCGCCTGTTTGCCGGCGCGCCGCGCAAACCGCGGCAGGTGCTGCCCGGCTGACGGTCCAACGCAGATCACCAATCGATCGGCTGGCCATCGCGAAAGAGGCCGCCGCTCGGGCCATCGTCGGGAAGCAGCGCTGCCCAGACGATTCCCCTGGCCCCTTCGTCCGCACTGCGCGTTGCGTCCGGCCCGCCCATCGCAGTCCGGCACCAGCCGGGGCAGACCGCGTTGACCTTGATCGCGCTGTCTTCGAGTTCCCTCGCGGTGAGACGCGTCAGCGCGTTGAGCGCGGCTTTCGACATCCGATAGCCCGGCCAGAAGCCCCCCATCTTGCTGAGCTGCCCCATGCTCGACGTGACATTCACGATCCGCCCAGCGCCGTTTTCGCGCATCAGTGGTACTACCGCCTGGATCAGGCACAACGGCGCCAGCGCGTTGCACGCATAGGTTGCGGCGACCACTTCGGGATCGACGACAAAGACGCTGGCCGCCTGTGGAACGGCGAAGTCGCGCGCTTCCAGGAAGACCCCCGCATTATTGACGAGGATGTCGGCCCTGCCGAACTCGCGGCGCAGTCGCGCGGCCAGTGCAGCAACAGCACTGGCGTCGGTCACGTCCGCGACGTGCACCAAGACATCATGGCCACTTTCGCGCAACTGGCGGGCGGCGTCTTCGATCGTTTCGGCAGAGCGCCCGACCATCAGTACCATGCAGCCGGCGGCAGCCAGATCGCGTGCCACGGCGAAGCCGATACCACGTGCCGCGCCGGTCACTACCGCAAGTTTCTGAGCTAGCATCGGTGTCTCCTGTTGTTCTTTGTATGGATTCCTATCATGCAATGGTCTGACGCGCTCGGCAAGGTGCATCACCGGTACCAGGGAAAGCCCAGGATCGTCTCCTTGGTGCCGAGCCTGACGGAATTGCTGGTTGCCCTGGGTCTCGCTGAGGACTTGGTCGGGCGCACTGGTTTTTGCATTCATCCGCGGCAGGTGGTGCGGCTAGTGCCGAAACTGGGCGGCACCAAGGGCTTCGATGTCGACAAGCTGCGTGCGCTGCAGCCGACGCACGTGCTGGTCAACATCGACGAAAACCGCCGCGAGGAAGTCGAAGCTCTGGCCAGCTTCGTGCCGCAGCTGATCGTCACCCACCCCTTGACGGCTCACGACAACCTCGAACTCTACCGCCTGCTGGGCGGTGTCTTCGGGCGCGAGATGCAAGCCGCGAGCTTGTGCGCCGATTTTGCACGGGCATGGACCGCGCTCGACGAGTTCTCCGCTTCGCTGCCACGCCAACGCGTGCTCTACCTGATCTGGCGGGACCCCTGGCTCGGCGTCGCCCGCGACACCTACATCTCGCACATGCTCGCGGCGGCCGGCTGGGACACGCTGCCGCTCGCCAGCACCGCTCGCTACCCGGAGATCGACCTGCCCATGCTGGCGCGCGAAGCCGAGGTCGTTTTTCTTTCCAGCGAACCCTATCCGTTTCGCGTGCAGCACCAGCGTGAACTGGCAACTTTGCTGCCAGACACGCGTATCGAACTGATCGACGGCGAACTGGTTTCCTGGTACGGCAGCCGGGCGATCGCCGGACTTCGCTACCTGCGAGAATTGCGCGCCCATTTGACACAAGGCTTGCTGCCCGCCGGACCTGGCTGACCATCGGCCGACGGGTCGCCGCAATCCGTGTCGAGATAACGGATTTCCTGATCCCGGTGCCTGAACGCTTGCGGAGGCAATGCGAGGACCGGGTTCATTGTGATAGCATCGCTGCAATTCGCCGTAAGAGGCGAATTCTATGACTCACCGATCGACTTCTTGCCGGAAAAGACGATTTACTTTAATTCGTCAATAATGGCGAAAAACATTGCCATATTCCTTTAATTCGCCGAATATGACGCTTCATGAAGATTTCCACCACACTGACCGATGCAGCCGTTCTTCGCGAACTGGGACAACGTCTGGCAGAAGCAAGGCTGGAGCGCAACATGACGCAGGCAGCATTGGCCGAGGAAGCGGGAGTCGCCAAGCGAACGGTCGAACGGCTCGAATCCGGTGAAACAGCCACCCAGTTGTCGGGCTTCGTTCGCGTATGTCGGGCGCTTGGCTTGCTCGATCGCCTTGATTCGCTGATCCCCGAAGCTATTGCCAGTCCTCTCGCGCAACTCGATTTACGCGGCCGGCAACGGCAACGGGCCACCGGCCGCAAGGCAGCCCTCGCAAAGGCGAAGCAATGGACCTGGGGGAATGAGGCGTGATCGCGCGAGTCCGGCTCTGGGGGCGGACGATAGGAGCAGTCTCGATGGACACTGGTCGCGACCACGCGGCCTTCCAGTACGACCCCGAGTTTGCCCGCAGCGGAATCGAGCTTTCTCCGCTGGTGATGCCGCTGAGCGACCGGATTTATCAATTTCCCGCTCTGCCGCGCAACACCTTTCACGGCCTGCCGGGGCTGCTGGCCGATTCACTGCCGGACAAGTTCGGCAACGCCCTGATCAATGCCTGGCTGGCGACGCAGGGGCGCACACCGGAAAGCTTCGATGCCGTCCAGCGCCTGTGCTACACCGGCACACGCGGGATGGGGGCGATCGAGTTCTCACCGGTACTGGGACCGCGGCCACGCAAGGCGACCAGGGTGGGGATCGATGCACTCGTGCGCCTGGCCTCCGAGGTCCTGGCGCATCGCAACGAGTTGACGGCCACCTTCGCCGGGGCCGGCCGCGAGAAAGCGCTGAACGAAATCCTCAAGGTCGGTACGTCGGCCGGCGGAGCCCGGGCGAAGGCGGTGATCGCGTGGAACCGCGAGACGAACGAGGTGCGTTCGGGACAGATCGCGGCCGGTGAAGGGTTCGATTACTGGCTGTTGAAGTTCGACGGCGTCGCCGGCAACCGCGACAAGGAACTCGACGACCCACAGGGCTATGGCGCCATCGAGTATGCGTATCACCTGATGGCGAAGACAGCCGGCATTGCCATGAGCGAGTGCCGCTTGCTCGAGGAAGGCGGCCGGCGGCATTTCATGACCCGTCGCTTCGACCGGCTGGCCGGTGGCGAAAAGTTGCACATGCAATCGCTTTGCGCCCTGGCGCATTTCGATTTCAACCAGGCCGGAGCCTACGCCTACGAGCAGGCATTGCTGACCATTCGCCGGCTCGGACTGCCGATGGCCGCGATTGAGGAGCAGTTCCGGCGGATGGTCTTCAACATCGTCGCCCGCAACCAGGATGATCACGTGAAGAACATCGCCTTCCTCATGGACAGGCAGGGCCGGTGGTCACTCGCGCCGGCGTTCGACGTGACCTACAGCTACAATCCGTCGGGCAAATGGACTGCGCTGCATCAGATGACGCTGAACGGCAAGAGGGACAATTTCACGCGGGACGATTTCGAGACCTGCGCGAAATCCGCAATGATGAAACGAGGACGGGCAGCGACGATCATCGCCCAGGTGCAAGCGGCAGTGCGCCGCTGGCCGGAGTTTGCGGCGCTGGCCGGTCTGCCGGACGAGTGGCGGGACGCCATTCAGCGCAGCCATCGGCTCGCCTTGGCAAACGACTGAAGCTCTATCCGATGCCGGGGGAGCGGCCGCGAGCGGCAGGATCGGCGAGACCCGGCGCCGACCGTGCCGACGATTGCCCGCCGAATTGACCCGCATCAAGTGCCAGGTGCCGGACCCGGCTATACTGGCTTGCTTCGCTTGCAGGGGTTTCCCCATGTCGCGCCAGAAAGTTCCTCAACTGATTTGTCCTGCCGGCAGCCTGCCCGCGCTCAAGGCAGCAATCGATCACGGTGCTGACGCCGTCTACCTTGGCTATCGCAACGACACCAATGCGCGCAATTTCGCTGGTCTCAACTTCGACCGCAAGGCGATGGTCGAAGGCATTCGCTACGCCCAGGCACGCGGTCGGCAGGTATTGCTGGCGATCAATACCTTCGCACAGCCGGGACGGGCTGCAGACTGGCAAGGCGCGGTCGATGGCGCGACCGACCTCGGTGTCGATGCCGTGATCCTGGCCGACGTCGGTCTGCTCGACTACGCCTGCCGGCGCTACCCGGATTTGCGGCTGCATCTGTCGGTGCAGGGTTCGGCGACGAGCTACGAAGCAGTCAATTTCGCACATCGCGAGTTCGGCGTACGGCGGGCAGTCCTGCCGCGCGTGCTCACGCTGGCGCAGGTCGAGACGGTGATCCGCAACACGCCGGTCGAGATCGAGGTATTTGGATTCGGCAGCCTGTGCGTCATGAACGAGGGCCGCTGCTGGCTTTCTTCGTACGCTACCGGTGAATCACCGAATACCGTCGGCGCCTGCTCGCCAGCGAAATACGTGAAGTGGGAGAAATCGGCGGGAGAGATGAACACCCGCCTGAACGGCATCCTGATCGATTGTTTTCGCGACGACGAGCCAGCGGGTTACCCGACGCTGTGCAAGGGACGCTTCGAGGTGGATGGCGAAACGTATTATGCTCTCGAAGAACCGACGAGCCTGAACGTGCTCGAGATCCTGCCGGAGATCGCACGCATCGGAGTCGCGGCAATCAAGGTCGAAGGGCGGCAGCGCAGCCCGACCTATGTCGCTCAGGTGACACGCACGCTGCGCGCTGCGCTCGACGAACTGGCCAACGCGAACCAGCGCTTCCACGTGAGACCCGCGTGGCAGGCCGAGTTGGCGCGGGTATCAGAGGGCAGCCAGGTGACGCTCGGCGCCTATGACCGTCCGTGGCGCTGACGGCAATGAAGCTCGCTCTTGGACCATTGCTGTACTTCTGGTCGAAGCACGAGGTGCTCGAATTTTACGCCGCGATGGCGCAAAACCCGGCGCTCGACATCATCTACGTCGGCGAGGTCGTGTGCTCGCGACGCCAGCAGATGCGGGGCGCCGACTGGGTCGGTCTGGCCCGTGACCTCGGCGACGCGGGCAAGGAGGTCGTCGTTTCGGCGCAGGCGCTGCTCGAATCGGAAAGCGATCTGCGTGCCTTGCGCAGGCGGGTCGAGCAGTTGGGCGAGATCCCCGGCGCTCGGCTGGAAGCCAACGACCTCGGTGCGGTAAATGTCGCGGCGGGACGGCCGTTTGTCGCCGGGCCGCATCTCAACATTTACAACGAAGTGACGCTGGCGACCTTTGCCCGCTATGGCATGTGCCGCTGGGTACCGCCGCTGGAAGCCGACCGCCAACTGATCGAAACTGTCCATCGCAGTCGCCCGCCAGGAGTCGAAACCGAGGTCTTCGTTTTCGGCAGGCTGCCACTGGCGTTTTCGGCGCGCTGCTTCACCGCGCGTCGCTACGGTCTCAACAAGGACGACTGCCAGTTCAAGTGTCTCGATCACCCCGAGGGAATGATGCTGCGTACCCGGGAAGGGCAGCCTTTCCTGACGATCAACGGCATTCAGACGATGTCGGCGCAGACTTGCGACCTGTTGCGGCAAGTACCCGAAATGCTCGCAATGGGAATCGAGGTGATCCGCATCAGTCCGCAGCAGCGATCGATGACCGAGATCATCGCCGCTTTCGACGCGGCGCGCCACGGCCAGCCGGTAACGGCGAATCGCTCGGCCTGGGCGAGCAGCGGCTTCGTCGATGGCTACTGGTTCGGTGAAGCCGGCATCACGCTGCACCAGCGGAACGCAGCTCCCGCACAAGGAATCCGACGATGATCCCAAGCCTTTCGTTTCCCCGTTTCGAGCTGCCGCGAGTGTTTGCCACGATCGGTAACCGCCTGCCGCAGTGGCCGCACTCGCTGGCGCTGGCGACGGCGCTCAATGCAGCGGCGAAGATCGGCGTCTTTCCCGAAGATAGCCTGGCGCAGCTCGCCGGCCGCAGTTTCGTCGTCGAGGTGCTCGATGCCGGTAGCCGCGCGTGCTTCTGCTACCGCGACGGTCTCTTTCGCCCGCTGTTTTCACCGCCCGCTTCGCCCGACCTCTGCCTGCGGGCCCGGCTCTCGGCTTTCCTGCAGTTGCTGGCACGCCAGGAAGATCCGGATACGCTGTTCTTCCATCGCGATCTGTCGATCGTCGGCGACACCGAGCTGGGACTGGTGGTCAAGAACATGCTCGACGCCATCGAGTGGCCGCCGAGCTTGCCGGTCTTTCTTCGCCCGACGCGACCCGAGGCCTGACCACACCGCGACAGATCATGCAGCGACGACTGCCGGCGACGGGCACGCTCGTCGAAGGCGTCGCAAGCGCGCTCGGTGCCGGGCTGCTCTGGGGCCTGGTTTTCGTTGTGCCGCTGATGTTGCCGGACTATTCGCCGGCGATGCTCTCCTTTGGTCGCTACCTCGGTTTCGGCGTCATCGCACTGCTCCTCGCCTGGGCCGATCTGCCCCGTATTCGACAGCTGGCAGGTCGTGACTGGCAGGTGGCGGGCGAGCTGGCGCTGGTCGGCAACCTGCTCTATTACCTCTTTCTATCGGCAGCGATCCAGTTGGCCGATGCACCCCTGCCGACGATGCTCATCGGCACACTGCCAATCGTCATCGCCATCGTCGCCAACTTCGGTGGCGAAGCGCTGCCCTGGCGGCGCCTGCTGCCCTCGCTGCTGGTCATCGCGATCGGCATTGCCCTGGTGAACGGCCACGAGATGGCGCAACTCGTCGGGCAACGCAGCACGCACAACTATTTTCTTGGCGCATTGCTGGCGTTGGCTGCGGTCGCCGCCTGGACCTGGTACCCGGTGCGCAATTCGCGCTGGTTGCGCCGGCGACCAGCACTCGCCTCGGGTACCTGGGCGATCGCGCAGGGTCTGGCAACCCTGCCCCTGGCGGCCATCGGCATGGCGCTTGCCGGCTTCTGGCAGCCCGACGGCTTCGACTACCCGCTCGGACCGCAGCCAGTGCGCTACGTCGGACTGATGCTGACCCTCGGCCTGTGCGCTTCGTGGCTGGGCACGCTGCTCTGGAACCGCGCCAGCAAACTGTTGCCGACTGCACTCACCGGCCAGTTGATCGTTTTCGAGACCCTCGCGGCTTTCGCCTACGCCTTCCTCTGGCGAGGCTCACTGCCGGGCGCCTCGGCCCTGATCGGCATCGGGCTGCTGGTCGTCGGCGTGATTCTCGGCGTGCGTGCGTTTCGCCCGGCCGGACCGGTGTAGATTGCCGGCGGGCGAAACGCTCCGGGGACGCTGTGGAGGTGGATTCCTAAAATTCCCGCAGGACGACTTCCTCAGGCAGCGGTGTTCCGCGTTCGACCCGTACCGGCAAGGTTCCGATCGTTCGCCCATCCTGCGTCGCGACGATCAGGCGCCAGTCGCCCGGGTGGGGATTGAGGACCCAGGAATAGCCGCGAAAGCCCCGTTCGCGGCCTCCGGTGCTGCGGAATCGGTTGCGATACACCTCGCGCCAGCCATTCGGCTCGCGAACTTCCCAGCGATGCTGCAGGGCGGCGCTGACGCCCAGCGGTGCGAACACTGCCGACACTCCGTAAAGCTTTTCACCTTCCAGCAGGTGCACGGTAGGCGACTGATCACGCCAGAACTGCCACGGCGCCGGCGCCTCCACCTGCAGCGCGTAACGATCGCCTTCCTGCATGAAGTCGTGACCGACAGCCAGATCCTGCTTGACCAGCGGAACCGGGGCAATCATGTCCTGCTGCCAGGCCAGCAGGAGCAGCCCGGCGAGCAGCCAGGAAGGGACGATGCGACCGGGTCGACCGGGCGACAGGCGCCAGAGAACATGCGCCAGGACCACCCCAGCTGCAGTCGAAATGTAGAACCAGAGCGGATCGAGGCTGCCGACCGCGTGCGGCAGCGCGAAATTGAAAAACAGAATGGCATTGAGCGCGAACAGCCCCCAGACCAGCGTGAATCGTCGCCCGAAGTACTTGCCGGCAAACTCGTTGGCAACCAGCAGGACGCCAAGGAAAGTCGCCATCAACCACGTGCCGAGGTGGCCCGAGCTCTTGAAGTAGAGAATGAATAGCGCCGAAAAGATGCCGCCGAAGAAGAACTGCAACAGCAGGTAAGGGACTTGCCACCAGAATCCTGCAATTCGCCGCCGCAGGTTTCCCCCCGGCTCCGGTGCGGTCAGTTCGCGCGCATCTCGCCGCGCCAACCACAGGATCAGCAACGCGGCCCCGAACAGGAAAGCGCCAAGACGCCAGAAGTCGGTGACCTTGACGCGCTGGCCGATGGTCAGTGCGTCCCAGACAAAGCCGGCGAGAAACGCGGCCAGCGGGTACAGGCGCCGCAGAAAGGTCAATGGAACCAACTCGCCGCAATTACCAAGTGCGCCAGCGCAGCCGACGCCCGCTCAGTCTTCGATGAATCGGTCAATGAAAGCGTCTATCTCGGACTTGCCGACAAAGATGCCATAGTGCCCTTCGCACAGGACGTCGACGGCGAGTGCCCGCAGCCTGCGTAGCGAAGCCTGATATTCGGTAGCGTTCGACAACAGCATCGGATGCAGCGGTCCGTGCACATCCTGGGCGAACAGCACCCTCTTGCCGTCGGATTCGACCAGGTAGGCAATGGATCCCGGAGAATGCCCGGGAATGTGCATGACCTCGATCGAACGATCGACGAGCCGGATCCGATCACCGTCGGCCAACCGCACATCGACCGGACAGGCATCGAGTTCGTCGCCATACCAGGACGCAGCGCTGACGCTGGGGTCGCCGCTTTCCAAGTAACCTGCCTCCAGGGCATGGATCGCGACCTGGCAACCCGAGCGGCGTCGAATCTCGACGGCACCGCCGGAATGGTCGTAATGGCAGTGAGTGAGCAGCAGAAACCGGATCTGTTGGGGAGCGACACCGGCCGCGGCGATGTTCGCCAGCAGACGGGTGCTGGCGCGCCCGCAACCGGAATCGATGAGCGCCGCCTGGTTCGCCACCTGGACGAGATAGACTGCCGCGTCATTGGCATCGCTCAGGCCGGGGCCACCGACCTGGGTGATTTCCGAGGTGATGAAACGAGTACGCGGGCCCATGCTTCTCTATCCTTTCCCCGTCGCCGCCAGTGCCGCGTGCAACTCGGCGCGTGGGTCGGCGAAATCGTCGAAGCGTCGCCCTTCGGCACGGCTGTACCAGTAACGGCTGTTCCATGCGTCGCCCTCGATCTTGTGCAGGATCGCATGCACCCAGCAGGCCAGCGGGTCATCCAGTTCCTGGACCATCGCGTGCGCCCGCTCCCAGTTGCCGGCCAGGGCCGCTTCGATGGCGGTGGCGTGAGCGGTGGCAGTGAACGAAGACATGGAGGCTGCGCCTTTGCGACGATGATCGGGATCACATCGCTTACGAGAAAGCCCGATTTCTGCGGAAATTCCTCGACCGGATCTTACTCCCAAAGTGCGGACGATCACGAATCGCCACTTCGGCGATCACGCCACCTGCCGATCGTTGCCCGCATCCGCCTCGGCGCGATGGCAAGACCGGCGCGCCGCGCCGATTCAGGTCGCGAGATCCAGCCTGACCTGCACCGTACCGCCACCCAGCCGACGCCGCATCGGCAGACCGCTTTTTTCGAAAACCGAAAGCATCGGGTGATTTTCGAGCAACGTGTCGGCAACGAAGTGAGTGATGCCGGCAGCGCGTGCGATGCGCACCAGATGCTGCAACAATTTCCCACCGAGTCCCCGCCCCTGGAAGTCGTCTTCGACAGTGAACGAAATCTCGGCGCCGGCCGCCGGATCATCGGCCACCCGCATCACGTAGGACGCGCCGCCGACGATGCGTTCGCCGTCTGCATCAGGCAGACACACGATCAGGCGCACGACCGACACGAAATCCACTTCGGTCCACGCCCGCAATTCGCTCGTGGTCGGCTCGCCGTGGGCAGCAAAGAAACGCATGTAGATCGTGCGCGATCCGAGCTCGTGATAGGCGTCGAGCATTGCCTTCTTGTCGTCAGGCCGGATCGCTCGCACGATGACCGTGCGGCCATCGCGCAACGTTTCTTCGACGCGGTAGTGGTTGAGGTCTGAAATATCCATTCCATTGCAGACTGTTCGCGCACCGTGCAAGACGCGAACGAAACAAGGGGGTTGGGCCGAACCCTCGCTGGAACTGCCGACAACTCGACACCACACTTGCAGCCGGGTGAAATAGTGTATCGAGCGCCAAGCAGCGCGGTCAATTGACACGCTCCACACTCGCCACGGATACTGTGCAGGAGCTTCCCCAATCACGGCTTTCCCGAGTGCGCGCGCCAATGCCTCTCTCCAAGCGGTTTCTGCCAACCTGGGCGAGGAACTATTCCAGGGGAACATTTGTTGCCGATTTCTCGGCGGGATTGATCGTCACCGTGCTGGTGATCCCGCAGAGCCTTGCCTACGCCTTGCTCGCCGGTTTGCCGCCACAGGTCGGGCTCTACGTCAGCGTCTTTCCGGTCATCGCCTACGCCCTGCTGGGCAGCAGCATGGTGCAGGCGGTGGGTCCGGTGGCGATCACTGCGATCATGACCTACTCGCTGCTCAGTCCGCTTGCCGCGCCAGGGTCACCCGAGTACCTCGCACTGGCGGCAGCGCTGTCGCTGCTCTCAGGTGCGATGCTGCTGGTCTGCGGCGCGGTGCGCCTGGGATTTCTCTCGCAGTTGCTCAGCCGGCCGGTGGTCGGAGGTTTCATTGCCGGATCTACCGTGCTGATCGTCGTCAGCCAAATGGAGTATCTGCTGGGTCTCTCGATCACTGGCGATAACACGTGGCAGCTGCTGGCGGACCTGCTGCGCCAGATCCCGAACAGTCACCTGGCAACCGCAGCAATTGGCGTGTCGGCGCTGCTGGCCCTGCTTGCGATCCGCCACAGCCTCGCCTGCTGGCTCCTCCGGATCGGCATCGACAGGGACAAGGCAGCATTCGCCGTTCGCCTGACGCCCTTGCTGGTCGTTTTCGCGGGTACGCTCGTGGTCGTCGCTTTCGACCTCGATCACCGCCACGGTGTCGCCGTCGTCGGCACCGTGATCGAAGGGCTGCCGCGCTTCACGCCATTCCTGCCTGCCTACGATACCTGCAAGACGCTGGTCGTCGCTGCCTCGGTGATGGCCCTGGTCGGCATGGTGCAGAACATCACCATGGCGCAGGCGCTGGCGATCAAGCGTCGCGAACGCGTCGATGCCAACGCGGAGTTGCTGGGACTCGGAGCCGCCAACGTGGTCGCGGCCTTCTACGGGGGAATGCCGGTCGGCGGCGGTCTTTCCCGCTCGGCGGTAAATGTGGCGGCTGGCGCCCAGACGCCCTTCGCCAGCATCGTCTCGGCGCTGACGATGATCGGCGTCGTGGCCGGAGCGGCGCACTGGTTTGCCCGCTTGCCGCTGGCCGTTCTCGCGGCGAACATCATCGTGGCAGCGTACCCCATGATCGACCTGCGCGCGCTGCGCGAGTCATGGCGCTACGACCGTGCCGACGGGCTGGCCTGGGTGGGGACGGCGGGTGGTGTGCTGGCCTTCGGCCTGCAAACAGGAATCGGACTCGGCGTCGTGTTCTCCATGGGCACTCTGCTGCTACGAGCGAGCACACCGCATATCGCGGTGATCGGCAGGATTCGCGGCAGCGAACATTTTCGCAACGTCGAACGTCACGACGTGGAAACGATTCCGGAAGTGCTCTTCCTGCGCATCGACGAAAGCCTTTTCTTCGGCAACCTGGGTGCGGTCGAGCTACGACTGAATCAAGAGCTGGAATCGTCGGCCGAAATTCGGGACGTGGTGCTGGTAATGAACGCAGTCAATCGGATGGACGCGACCGCGGTCGAGGTGTTCGCGGAACTCAACCGTGAGCTCGGCGAACGGCGTACCCGACTGCATCTCGCCGAGGTCAAGGGGCCGGTCCAGGATCGCTTGCAGCGTACCCCCTTCTGGGCGACGCTGTCGGGAAGGGTATTTCTCTCGGCCAATGATGCCTTCGAAGAGCTTGCCGGTCGGGTTCGGTAGACTTTTCCGGCAGACTGAGTAGCGACCGGCCATTGCAGCGTTCGCTCGCCACTCGGCGGCGGATGCGTGCAGCCCGCCGGCTGGCGGAATCGGATTGCACAGCAGGCACGACTTATAATGGCGTCCGCTTGCTCGCTCACCGTCCGTCTACCATGGGCACCGCAATGGATCCGATGACCCTTCTCACCAGTCCGCAAATGTGGATGGCCTTCGCAACGCTCACCGCGCTCGAGTTGGTGCTCGGCATCGACAATGTGATCTTCATTTCCATCCTGGTCGACCGACTGCCGCCGGCGAAACGCGAGAAGGCCAGGAGGATCGGCCTGTTCCTGGCGATGTTCATGCGCATCGCGCTGTTGCTGCTGCTCTCGCTGATCGTCGGCGCGACCGCGCCTCTTTTTACAGCTATGGGGCAGGCGGTGTCGCCGCGCGATCTGATCCTGATCAGTGGTGGCGTCTTCCTCGTATGGAAAAGCACACAGGAAATCCATCAGCTGCTCGAGGGCGAGGAGGGGCATGCATCGACCACCGTGCCGGCGACCTTCTCGGCGATCATCTTGCAGATCATCATGATCGACATCGTCTTCTCGCTCGACTCGATCATCACTGCCGTCGGCATGGTCGACGAAGTCGCCGTAATGATCGCGGCAGTGGTGGCGTCGGTGGCGCTGATGATGGCCTTCGCGTCGGTCATCGGGCGCTTCGTTTCCGAGCATCCGACGATCAAGATGCTCGCCTTGTCGTTCCTGATGGTAGTTGGCGTCGCGCTGGTCGCCGAGGGCTTCGGGCACAAGGTACCAAAGGGTTACATCTATTTTGCCATGGCCTTTTCGGTGATGGTCGAGATACTCAACATGCGCGCGCGCAAGAAGCACGCGGCACCGGTACACCTGCACGCGCCTTACACGCGTCGCGACCCCGACTGATTGCGCAATGACGTAGGCCTGCGCAATGGACGCCGCACTACTGATTGGCCTGATCCTGCTCAACGGCGTACTGGCAATGTCGGAGATTGCCGTCGTGTCCTCGCGACAGGCACGCCTGGTGAAACTCGCGGAAGACGGCAATACAGGCGCGCGCTCGGCACTGGCACTGAATCGAGAACCCTCGATCTTCCTGTCCACGGTGCAGGTGGGCATCACCATGGTCGGCATCCTCAGCGGAGCAATCGGGGAAGCGACGCTGGCCGTTCCGCTCGCCGAATGGCTTGGCCAGTTTCCATCAATCGCCGATCACGCCATGGGCATTGCCATGACGACGGTCGTCGGCGTACTGACCTATCTCTCGGTAGTGGTCGGCGAACTGGTGCCCAAGCAGCTCGGACTGCTGGCGCCGGAGCGGGTTGCAGCGCGGATTGCACGGCCGATGAATCTGTTGTCGCGAATGGCCGGACCGTTGGTCCTGCTGCTCTCGTCATCATCCAGCCTGTTGCTGTTTCTGCTCGGCGTACGTCGCCCGCACGAGCCGTCGATCAGCGACGACGAGATCAAGTTGTTGATGGAACAGGGCGCCGAGGCTGGCGTCTTCCACGCCAGCGAGCGGGCGATCGTGGCCAACGTTCTGCGCCTCGACCAACAGTGGATTGGCTCGATCATGACCCCCCGCAAGGACATTTACCTGCTGGACCTGAATGACGACGAGGCAGAAATTCGCAGGCGTCTCGCCGAGAGTCCGTACAAACGCGTCGTCGTCTGCCGCGGCGGCCTGGACAACATCGTCGGCGTCCTGCGCACCGGCGATCTGCTCCAGATGGCTCTGTTCGCCGCACCGCTTGCCGTGGAGCCTTTCGTCCGGGCTGCACTGTACGTACCGGCCGGCGCCACGGTCACCCAGTTGCTCGAAACCTTCCGTCGTGCGCGCCAGCAGTGCGCTCTGGCAGTCGACGAATACGGCGAGCTGGAGGGACTGGTCACGCTCACCGACGTGCTCACTTCGATCGTCGGCGACCTGCCAAACCCGGACATTCCCGAAGAGTGTGCCATTGTCGTTCGCGAAGACGGATCGTGGCTGGCCGACGGGGACCTCAGCATCGAACGCATCAAGTCTTTTGTCGGGATCAACGGGGAACTGCCGGGCGAGAGGCAAAACGCCTTCACCACCATCGGCGGCTTCGTGATGTACATGCTCGGTCGTGTTCCGGTAACTGCCGATCACTTCGAAAGCGACGGCATCCGCTTCGAGGTCGTCGACATGGACCGGAACCGCGTGGATAAGGTGTTGATTTCACGGCTTGCGACGGGCCAGCGGATGAACGCCGCCGAGCATTGATTAACCCGCTGGCCTTCAGCCCGGACGATACACGGTCGGGTCGACAAGACCGGCGGCGAGAAAACCAGCTCGCCGCAATCGGCACGAATCGCACACCCCGCATGCCCTTCCGCTTTCGTCGGCCTGATAGCAGGAGACCGTCAGGGCAAAGTTCACGCCGAGTTCGGTGCCACGCCGAACGATCTCTGCCTTGGCAAGATGGATCAGTGGCGCATGAATACGCAGCGTCGCACCTTCGACGGCGGCTTTGGTGGCGAGATTGGCCATTCGTTCAAAAGCCGCGATGTACTCCGGACGGCAATCGGGGTATCCAGAGAAATCGACGGCGTTGACGCCGACAAAAATGTCGCGGCTGCGTAGCACCTCGGCCCAGGCCAGCGCCAGCGCTAGCATGATGGTGTTGCGTGCCGGCACGTAGGTCACCGGAATTCCCGCATCCACACCGGCGACGGGAACCGGAATGGTTTGGTCGGTCAGCGCCGAACCGCCGAAGCCAGCGAGATCCAGGCGCAGTACCCGATGTTCACGGGCGCCAAGCGCTTCGGCAATTGCCGCCGCCGCCTGCAGTTCGGCATGGTGACGTTGCCCATAATCAAGCGAGAGACAATGGCACTGGAAACCTTCGGCGCGGGCGATCGCCAGCGTGGTTGCCGAATCGAGCCCGCCCGAGAGGAGGACGACTGCCGGCCTGCCGACAGGGGAATGAGAATCGCCATGCATTTGATCGTGACTATACCGCTTTCCAGCACCGGCAGCTCGCGTCTCTGACATCGCCGCGAGAATCTCCCGCGTATGCCGGCGCAAGCGGGCGACCTCTTGCGGCGAACCGCGGTGACAGTCTCTGCCACACGCCCTCGATGACAGAGGCGCAACGCCTGCCGGCCATGGTCATCAGGTACCATCGGCATTGGATAATGTTATTGACGCTGCCCATGCTGCGCGACCAAAATCTCCCTGAACCGTGCACCGGGTTGCAAGGACCACCACGAGGGGCCCAGCATGATCTCCTTTTACACATCGCTGCTGTCAAGACCACAGGCGTCGAACGGAACGCTGACCACGCTTTGTCGGGATCTGCCGAACGCCGAAAGTCTCGTGCTCACCGACTCGCAACGGCTGTTCGTAAGCGGGCGCGAGGGCGTGTACGAACTGCTGGCATCTCCCGACGGTAGCTGCCACACACGACTCATTCCGGTGGCCGTACCGGGCGTGAGGATGCCCTGCATGATCAACGGTCTCGCCGCGCACGGCGACCACCTTTACCTGGCATGCGCCTATGTTCATCAGAGCGAGCATCCGCTGGTCAAGGCGCTTCTTGATGATGTCAACAGCGTCGAACAGACGGCCACGGGGCTGCTGCAACTGTACGTGGCGGCGTTCACCTTTCGCGTCGAGTCGTGGATCGTCCGCTGCGACCTCCGGCGAACGCCGCTGGCGTTCACCGAGTACGTGGCTCAGTTGCCCGGCGACGTCGCGAGCGCCGAACAACGGGCGGTAAGCCTCACCGACAACATCCTGGCAAACGGTATTGCCATCGACGCCAAGGGCGAATCCATCTATGTCGCCAACAGCGTTCCGGGAGTTGCGGCAGCCATTTATCGGGTGCCCGCCGACCTCGCCGGGAACACGCGCAAGGCAATGCTCTGGTGTCGCCCTGCGGGCTGCCGACCAAACGGGCTGGAGGTGCATGGCAACACGCTGTATTACACGGGCGACGGAACGGCTGCCGCCGTGCTGGGCAGCGTCCCGATCAAGGGCGATGGCAGCGCCGGCACTTCACAGGTGCTCACCACTTCGCCCTTGGAGATATTCGACGATCTGACGACCGTCGCGCAGGGTTTCGTCGTTGCCCAGTTCGGTGATCGCAAGGGCCTCGGAGCGGGCGCACTGCATTTCATAGCGAAAGGTGGCAGGCGGCTCGGAGTGCTCCGCCGCCAAGAGATCTCCAAGCCCTGCGCGGTGGCGGTGGCGAAGGGAGCGGGCCGGTTCCACACGGCCGGAGATCTCCTGATCGTCGACAAGCACCAAGGACGCGTCCTGGTATTCGCGCCCGACGAACCGTGGCGCAATTGGTTGCTATCCCGCACCGCCTAGCCCTCGCCGAACTGCCTGCGCACACGCCTCATCCCCATCGCCCGAGGTGCGCCGCGGGTGCTCAGGGAACCTTGAGCACGTCCCTGATTTCGTTCAGACTTGCGGGAATCCGCTGGAGAATCGCTGTCGTTGCCTGCTGATTGGCTTTGACCACGATCTCGGCCAGCTCGCGCATCTCGCCAACCGCCTTTTCGAGCGCTTTCCTCGCCAGATCGGTCTCCGCTGCGACGATCTCGTGTGCCGAGCCACTCTTGCCGACCGCATCGATTGCCGCGCGCAGCTCGTGCATCGTCTCCTGCAGGAGCCTCGCTTGCCACTCACCGACCGCCTTCACTCCTTCCAGCGCCGCGCGGTTGGCAGTGCTCAGCGCTTCCAGGTTTTCCCGCTGGCTCGCCACCAGAGCGTCCATGTTCAGCCCCGGCACCTTCAATCCCGCCATCATGTTCAGCAGCTGTTCGTTGCTCCTGGTCACGTCCATGTTCGCCATGGCCTTGCTCCAGTCGCTCAACAATTTGGAAATGTCTGCCATTTTCGACTCCTTCGTTTCCCTTGCCGTTCAAAGTGGCCATTCCGGCCGGATCATCGACTGCGCAGCGTGTCGACGCTGCTCTTCGTTGCTTTGCTTCACTCCGCTGGTACGTTCAGCAGCGTCTTTCCGCCAGCGAGAATGTTGATCATCTCCGCCACTGCCTTGATCTGTTTGCCGGCTTGCGTATGGTATGCGCTGCCGCCATATTCCTGTCCCCACCAGTCCCAGCATCCTCGCGGATTGAGCGGCAGTTGTTGGCGAGCCTGAATCTGTGGGTAAAGGACGACGATATCGTTGCCCTGCGCCCATTCGTTGTAGCCGGCGAACTTCGCGAACAGGTTGCCGGAGTGGCCACTCCGGTGGTCGGTCTCGCCGCCCTGCCGACAACCGTGGAAGGCGACGTGCAGCCTGCACTGCCTGCCGTCCTTGCAGGTCGGCGGGATGAAGACATAGCCTTCCCTGGCCATCGATGCGTTCTGCAAGGCGTTGTAGGGAATGTCCGAGAACCTGCCGAACACCTGCCGCTGGTCGAACGCCCGTAGCGCCGTTTCCGCAACCGGCACACGCGCGGACTGCAACGCCGCCTCGCCGTAGATGCGTCTGAGGATGGCGCCGGCTAGGTCGACGTCGTGCAAGTCCCTGCAGATCGTATGTTGCTTGCCCGGCAGAGAGACCGCAGGCGCTTGCGCGCTGGCACCTGCAGCGAGCGGACAACTGTTCTGTCTCTCACGCGCCCTGGCTACTGCCTCGCAGTCGTCGATGAAAGCATCCTTGTCTACCGGCGGTAGTGCGGCGGGCGGCAGCACGCAGTCGCCCACC
>WBZT01000632.1_pt1 | contig 23699 bp, 20 predicted proteins | sample 5204241 | NCBI WGS metagenome assembly WBZT01 (sample SAMN12344358, study PRJNA552823) | activated sludge metagenome | biome: Activated sludge suspended growth; feature: Nitrification reactor; material: Wastewater; isolation source: activated sludge from nitrification reactor of wastewater...
CGCCACTCACTGACCAGGCAAAGAATTTTCCCGGCCCTTCCACCGCCGTGACTTCGAGTTCCATCGGGTCGTTGAAGACTCCGTTCGGAATGTCCTCGGCGGAGATGCCGAGATAAGGCAGGGAGGTGTTTTGCGATTGCGGCAGAATCCAGACCGGCGAACCGGCCGCGCCCAGGAAGGCGTAGTTCTGGTTGGCGGGAATGTTCACCTTCGCGTTCGTGTTACCGACGATGTAAACCTGCGAATTGGAGGCGCGCTGGCCGGGGTCGTAACCGAGAATGAGATCAAGCCGGTTGCTGCCAGTGGCGGTGGCGTCGTATTGCAACCGGAAATCCATGTGCTGGTTGGTGAGATACGTGACTTGCGCGGTCGCGAACTGCGCCAGCCCAGCCACCAGCCCGATGAGCAAAGTCTTTTTCATGGGAATGGTTCGGAATCGAGCGCGGTCGCCGCTTATGCAAACGACCGCGCCCGTTCTTCGCAACGTCAGACCCGCCGCGAGCGGCGGACCCACCAGAACGCCAGCGCACCCACGCTGGCCAAAGCTCCCGTCGTTGGCTCGGGCACGGCCTCGACGCGGAACAAATAGTTCACATTGCCGCTGGCCGTCGCGCCGTTGAGCGCGCTATTGGCGGTGGCTTCCAACGTGACCGTGTAATCGCCCGGCGCACTGAACGCCCAGTTCACGTGACTGTGCGTGCCCGAGGGAAACACCACCGCGTCGGTCGGCGAAATGCCGTCACCGGAGTTCATCAGCACGGTGGGGTCGCCGAACGAATCGAGGTCGAACACGGAAAAATTTCCCGGGCCAGTGACGCCCTTGAGCGACAGCGTGAACTGGTCGTTCACGAACGTGCCCCCGGCAATCTCCTCCGCCCCGATGCCGAGGAAGAGCAGGTTGGGATTCTGCGTCTTGGGCAGAATCCAACTGTTGCCGCCGGCGGTGCCGAGGAAACTCCAGAGCGAGCCGGACGGAATTGTGGTGAGTGCGTCGTACTTCACCATGAGCAACGCGTCCGACGGCGGGGAATACTCCGTGTCGGTCTCCTCGTAGTGGACGTGCAGATTCCACGCGTTGAGCGCGCCGTCGTAATCAATGCCCACATCGGTGTGACCGGTATAGAGCGGGGTTTGCGCCTGGGACGCCAGGCCCGTGGTCAGCAGCGCCGCCAGCCCGAGCTGACGGATGCGACCCGCAAATGTGTATTTGTTGTTCATCACGGTTTGGTTTCTTTCTTGTGCGCGGGTGGGCCGCGCGGTTTGGTTTTGGTTCAGGGAGTCACAGCCGGGGTTTGGCGAAATTGTCGCCAGCTTCGATGCGTTTCTTGAGCGGCCCTGGCTTGAGCAACTCAACATGCAGGTCGGCGCAGAGGTAGTTGGCCGAGGGCAGGTGGCGGTCTGGTTGAATGTCATCGAGCACGCTGTTCCAGCCGTTGTTCAGCCAGTTGCGCGAATGGGTGTGGTCCTGCCCGGTGCCAGTGCCGGCGCGGTCGGAAATCTCGAAGGCGAGGTAGGTGTCGCACGGATGCGGAATGGCGTCGAGCTTCAGATAGACCGGTTCATCCGGAATCAATTCACCGAACGGGTCAATCGCCGGTGTGGAGGTGAATTCGTTTAGAATGTAACTGGTGCCGCGATTTACCACACGATCCGGCCCCTTCTTGTCGCCCGGGCAGGCGCGGATTTTGTCGGTATTGGCGACGTACGGTGCCAGGCTGAAGATCCAGGAATTGCTCAACGAACTGTGAGCGGTGCCGGGCAGCCAGCCACGCGGGTCGTCCTCGGCATACAGGCGCATGGCAATGCCGATTTGGCGGAAGTTCGAGAGGCACGCCGCGCCTTGGCCCCTCGTTTTAGCCCGCGCCAGCGCCGGCAACAACATGCCCGCCAGAATCGCGATGATGGCGATGACTACAAGCAGTTCAATCAACGTAAATCCAATGCGACGGCTCAACGTCCGGTTTGCTTTCATAGTTCTTGGTTCCGCTGTTGCGGTTCATCCACAGATGAACCCGGGAGGCGGAAAGCCCGTACGACGATTGGGGAATGAGTTGTCCTAACCTGAATGTCGGCGCGCATCACGCGCGGTCAAACATTCGGAACAGCGAATGGAGATTCAGACGAAGAGTGCCGGTGGTCCCCGGCTTGGAAGAAGAGTGCGATCCGCAGAGGATACAAAATCAGGCGTGGCGAGGCTGGGTTGGCGGAAAACCTGTGGCGCTGGCGGCAGCGCCGTCAATGTGGCCGGCGCATCCACCTGGCCGGTGGCAAGCATCGTCACCACGCACTGGTGATCGCTTCGTCCGGCATCGGGATGGCAGAGTTGGTGAAGCGTCCTGAATTGAGCCAGCGCCAGGAGAAAAACGAACAGCGCGAACAACAGGCCCGCCAGCAGCGGTCTGTTGCGCGGCGCTTTGCGCAGTATTTCTCGCGGAGCGAACATGACGACGCGGTTACTTCAGCAAAAAGTGTGCGCGACGACAATGGAGATTTCTGCAACCGACTTGCAAATCGTCCCTGCAAACCGCCGCGGGATGCTGGTTCAGCCAAGTTGCCGGTACGTCGAGGAACGCACGTGGCCGCTGGCGCGAAACCACTCCACCGCGTCCGCGAGCGCTTGTTTGGGTGGCGTTTGCGGCAGGCCGAGTTCGCGGATGGCTTTCGCCGGGTTGAACCACATTTTGTATTTCGCCATGCGCACGCCGGCCACCGGTGCTTTGGGCGGTTTGCCGGTGAGCGTGCTGATGGCTTCGTTGACGTGCGCCGCGGCGAGGGCGACGGAGTAGGGGACGCGGAATTTCGGCGCGGGCAGGCTGGTGATTTCGGCAAGCACTTCGAGCGCCTGCTTCATCGTCCAGTTGCCGTCCGCGTGGCCAAGGATGTAACGCTCGCCGATGCGTCCACGTTCGGCGGCGTGGATGTGGCCAATGGCCACGTCACGGACGTGAACCCAGTTCAGACCCGTGTCGAGATACGCCGGCATGGCGCGGTTCAGAAAATCCACAATGACCTGCCCGGTCGGCGTGGGTTTCACGTCGCGCGGGCCGATGGGCGCGCTGGGATTTACGATGACCACCGGCAAGCCTTTATCGGCGAGTTCGCGTGCCACCTGTTCCGCCTGCCACTTCGAGCGTTTGTAGTGGTTGGTCATTTGTGCCTCGGTGGTGATGGCGGTTTCGTCTGTGGGAGTGAATTTTCCGCCCGCGCCGTCCGGCAAGCCGATGGAACCGACTGTGCTTGTATAAACAATCCGGGAACAACCGGCGTCGGCCGCGGCCTCGATGACATTGCGCGTGCCCGCGACGTTGGCGCCGTACATCGGCGCGTAATCGCGCAGCCAGAGATGGTAACTGGCGGCGACATGGAAGCACCAATCGCAACCGCGCATCGCCGTGCGAAGCTTCGCGGCGTCGGCGAGGTCGCCGGCGACGCGCTCGAAAGCTGCGCCGTGCAGACCGCGGATATCACTCCCGTCGCGCAACAATGCCTTCACCGCATGGCCGCGCGCGTTGAGTTCGTGAACCAGATTGGCGCCGATAAAACCGGAGGCGCCGGTGACGAAACACTTCATCGCGGTTCAATCTGGCCGATTACGGTGTCGGTGCCGACAGTGAAACGGAACTGCATTCCGGAGCCGCTGGCCGGCCGCGCATCGTTTGCTGAAGGAAGACTGTCTGGGAATCAGCGGCACGGCTTCAGGCGGGACAAAGGTGTCGCACACCTCTGGAGCTATTTCCCGTGATGGACTTCGGCGAAAACTTTTCCAATGCCCTTCGCGAGCGCCTCCCAATCCGTGTCGTGGGTTTCCCAGCCGCCGCTGAAGCGGAGGACGTGCGCAACCTGGCCGGCTTTGAAACCCATCGCGCTCAATACGTGCGACGGTTCTTCCTTGCCGGTGGTGCAGGCGCTGCCGGTGCTTACGGCGAAACCGGCCTTGTCCAGCCGCGTGACCCAGCGTTGTTGTCCGCCTTCGGGCATGAGGGCGGAGGTGGTGTTCCACAGGCGCGGCACATTGGCGCCCACGACGGTTGAGCCGGGAACGTGGGCGAGCAGCCATTTCTCGAAGTTCTCTTTCCAGACGCCGCGCAGCAGGTGCTGGCTCTGGTGGATTTGTCTCTCGCGCACTTCCAGCGCCGTGAGCATCGCGAGAATGATCGGCACGTTTTCAGTTCCGGCGCGCTGGCCGTGTTCCTGTTTGCCGCCGAAGAGCAGCGGGCTGGTGGCTTTCTTGTGCGGCACTTTCAAAAAGCCCACGCCGCGCGGCCCGCCGAACTTGTGCGCCGCGCCGGTGAGATAATCGCAATCGCCGAGTCCTTTCGCGGGCAGCTTTCCGAGCCATTGAACGGCGTCGCAGAAGAACGGGACTTCGTAGGTCTGGCAGATGGCGCGGATTTCCCGCCACGGCTGGAGGACGCCGGTTTCGTTGTTCGCCGCCATTATCGCGACGAGGCCGGGCCGCGTGTCGGCCATTTCGGCGGTGAGCCATTCGAGGTCCACCACGCCGTCGCGCGTGACGGGGATCAGTTTTGCGCGTTTCCCGAAATAATGCTTGGCGGAGTCGTGAACGCAGGGATGTTCGATGGCGCTGATCCAGACTTCGCCCTTGGCGTCGAGGTGCTGCGCGAAATGGTGGAGGCACATGTTGTTGGCCTCGGTGGCCCCGCTGGTCCAGATGATGTCCGCCGGGTGGCAGTTCAAGAAGTGCGCCAGTTTTTCGCGCGCTTCGGTCATGGCTTTGTTGGCGGCCGCACCGAAAGCGTGCGGGCTGGAGGGGTTGCCATGAATCTTCTCGGTGGCGTGCAACCACGCCTCGCGGGCTTCGCGCATGACCGGCGCGGTGGCGTTGTAATCGAAATACTGCATCGGCGGACAGGATAGGAGAAGGAGCGGGAGAGAAAAGCAGAAAGGGTGAAAGGGGACGGGGGAGAAAGCGGGAGAATGGGAAGGCGGTGGTTGCTTCAGCACCGCTCTTCGAGGCGGGCGAGGATTTTCTTGTGAGCGCTGGTGAAGGCGAGGTCGTGGAGCTGGGCGAGTGTACGCCATTCGCCGTGAAGCGTCGGTCTCCGACCCGGCGTTTTTTGGGCAGCGCTTTTATTTCGAGCCGGGGCGAAGGCTGGCGCTCCGTTTACAACGGCAATTTCTGCGTGCCAAGCTTCGAGCGTGATGCGGTAACGGGTGATCGAATGCTTTACCACACGGAGCGGCTTTTCCGAGGTGATGCGGAAATCGTTTTCCTGGTAGGGCGCGTCGGCCCGCTGTGTGCCGTTCGGCGGTTGCGAAGCCGCGGCGCGCACGGCGTATCGTGCCCCACCTCCGTTTACTCCAACTTCGATGTTTGGAAACTCCCAGAGGTGCGCGTTCACGACTCCATCCGGGCGCCGGCGGACGAGGAATCTGCCGTCGCGTTCGACGATGAAGGCAAGGAAGCGGCGCTCGGTGGCGGCTTCGCGTTTGCCGAGGCTGGGAAGTTGGGCTTGGAGATTCTCTTTGCGCGCGACGCAGAGTTTTTGCACAGGGCAGGCGACGCAGTTCGGCGAGCGTGGTGTGCAAATGAGCGCGCCGAGTTCCATCAACGATTGGTTGAGGTGGGAGCAGGCGTTGTCCTCACGCAAAGGACGCGAAGGGCGCAAAGGTTTTTGGCTTGATTCCTTTGCGGACTCTGCGTCCTTTGCGTGAGTCACCAATTCCTCGGCGAGTTGCCAGAGGTGGGCGTTGGTTTGTTTTTCGCGCGGATTGGTTTTGATGCCGTGGATGCGCGTCAACACGCGGATGACGTTGCCGTCGAGAATGGGCGTGGGTTGATTGAAGGCGATGCTGCAAATCGCGCCAGCGGTGTAGCGACCGATGCCGGGCAGGGCGAGGACGGCGTCAAAGGTCTTTGGGAATTGGCCGCTGTGTTCCGCGACGATTTGCTGCGCAGCTTTCTGCATGTTGCGGACGCGGGTGTAGTAGCCGAGGCCTTCCCAAAGCTTGTGGATCTTGTCAGCGCTTGCGTTGGCGAGGCTTTCGATGGTGGGCAACTCGCGCATCCAGCGTTTCCAATACGGGATGACAGTTTTCACCTGCGTCTGTTGCAACATGATTTCCGAAACCCAGATGGCGTAGGGATCGCGTGTGTGCCGCCACGGGAGGTCGCGGGCGTTGGTGGCGAACCAGTCGAGCAACAGTGCGACGAGCTTTGAGTTGTTATTTTTCGAGTTCAGAAATGGCGAACCACGAAATACACGAGTCACATAAAAAGTGAACAGAGAAAACATCCTGAACAAAACGAGAGTGAATTGTAAAACAAACCAAATAACTTGTTTCTTAAGACAGTTTGGCAACCATGTTTCACTATTGTGCCTGAAGATAATCCGCTTATTCGAGTGCCGACACAGCCGATACGGTTGACGTTCTTCGGTGTGTTGGCCATTGTCGGGCTTTGTTTTGGTTTTGTTGGGGGAATCATTTTCGGTCACCGGTATTTTGGTTTTCCGGGCGCGATCATTGGTGCGCTGGTCGGAGGGTTTGTAGGAATTGTGATCGGCAAGATGCCGAGCTTCTTCATGCAGGAACGCATGTTTCGGGAGATGCAGAAATGCACTAACGATGAATTGCAAGCCAAGTTGGAACAACAGCCGTGGTCGTTTTATCAAACGCTCGCATTGCTCAATTTGCAACTTCGCGGCGAAGATGTTCAATCATATCTGCCGCACGTTTTGGTATTGCTTGAATCAGAGGACAATAAATTGCGTTGGTTTGGGAGGGATGCTTTGCGTCTGGTTTTTACCCCGCTGGCAAAGCAGTTAGACGACTTCGGATATGACCCGCAAGGATCGCTTGATGATTGCCGCGCATCTGTGATGAGACTCCGTGACAAAGCGATTTAATTTTCACGTGAAACCACTGACGAGTTACACTTGCAAGCTGACGGATGAGCAGGCGGCGACGTTGAAGTCGTGTCTGGACGCGCGGAATTTCGCGCCGCGCACAGTGCCGTACGCGCGGTTTGCGGGCGAGAAGGAGAAGACGAACGTGGTGTTTTACGACAGTGGCAAACTTGTCGTGCAAGGGAGGGGGACGCAGGAGTTCATCGAGTTCGTGCTAGAGCCGGAGGTGTTGAAGCAGGCAAAGCTGGGTTACGAGACGGTATTGAATCCGGAGTTGTTGCTGCCGCGCATCGGCGTGGACGAAAGCGGTAAGGGTGATTTCTTCGGGCCGATGTGCGTGGCGGGTGTGTACGTGAACGAAGCGGTACTCGCGGCCTGGAAGGATGCGGGCGTGCGCGATTCGAAGAGTATTTCGAGTGATAAAAAAATTTCTGATCTCGCGAAGTTCATCAAGGACACGCCAGGTTGCGTGACGACGGTCGTGTCGATTGGCAATGAGGCTTACAACCGACTCTACGCGAAAATGCGGAGTGTGAACAATGTGCTCGCATGGGGGCACGCGCGGGTGATTGAGAATTTGATGGGCCAGCGGTATCGCATGAATCCGCCGCCGGTGCGGGCGATCAGCGATCAATTTGCAGCCAGCAAGAGCGTTGTGGAGAAGGCGTTGATGGCGATGGGGCGGGAGTTGGAATTGGTGCAGCGGCACAAGGCGGAGGAGGATTTGGCCGTGGCGGCGGCTTCAATTCTGGCACGGGATGATTTCGTGAAGCGGTTGGCGGGTTTGGGCAAGGAATTCGAGGTGGAACTGCCCAAAGGTGCGGGGACGAATGTAGATGTGGTGGCCAAGGAGTTATTTGCGCAGTATGGGGTTGAAGCCTTGGAGAAAGTTTCCAAAATGCACTTCCGCACGGCGTTGCGGGCGCAGGGGTTGCCCGAGCCGCCCAAGGTGGAATGGCGCAGTGGCAGGCAAACTGGATAAGAGAACCGCAGTGCCGCTCGCACGGAATTCGCGAGAATCGTCGGGCCGCAAAAAAATCCAAAAACCCCGTTGACACGAATTTCCGCATTCCCTATTTTCTTGATTGTCTTAGGGCCGCAAAACGAGACAAATTTGATCACCCCTCAGGCTGTTCCAAAAGGGAAGAGAGTGGGGGTGGTTTTTTTGTCGTCGTTTTACGCATCAGGATAATGTTGGGAATTGGGTCGCCCATGTAGCTCAGTTGGTAGAGCACATCCTTGGTAAGGATGAGGTCATCAGTTCAATCCTGATCATGGGCTCCATGACGATTTAGTTGACGCAGCAACCGCAACGCAAACGACAACAACGCAGGAAATCAAATGGCAAAAGAGCAATTTCAAAGAACGAAACCGCACGTGAACGTTGGGACGATCGGCCACGTTGACCACGGCAAGTCCACTCTCACCGCGGCCATTGTCGCCGTGCAGGCCAAAAAGGGCATGGCCACGCCTATTTCGTACGCGAACATCACCAAGGGTGGAACCGTGCGTGACGATACGAAGACCGTGACCATCGCGGTGTCGCACGTTGAATACGAAAGCCCGAAACGCCACTACGCGCACGTTGACTGCCCCGGCCACGCCGACTACGTGAAGAACATGATTACCGGCGCGGCGCAGATGGACGGCGCGATTCTCGTTGTCAGCGCGGCGGACGGTCCCATGCCGCAAACCCGCGAGCACATTCTCCTTGCGCGCCAAGTCGGCGTTCCGAGCATTGTTGTTTGCTTGAACAAGGTTGATCTGGCGGACGCGGACCTGCTCGAGTTGATCGAGATGGAAATCCGCGACCTGCTCACCAAGTATGGTTTCCCCGGTGAAAAGACGCCGATAATCCGCGCTTCCGCCACGGCGGCGCTCTCGGGCACGCCTGAGGGTGAAAAGGCGATCCAAGATTTGCTGGAAGCACTCGATTCGTTCATTCCTGATCCGGTTCGTGAAGTGGACAAGCCCTTCCTGATGTGCGTTGAAGACGTGTTCACGATTGAAGGTCGTGGCACGGTGGTGACCGGTCGCGTGGAGCGTGGTGTATTGAACAAGATGTCTGATGTTGAAATCGTCGGTCTGCGCGACACGCGCAAGACCGTGGCGACGGACATTGAAATGTTCCGCAAGCTATTGGATTCGGCGAATGCCGGTGACAATGTCGGTGTGCTGCTGCGCGGCACGACCAAGGACGACGTGGAGCGCGGCATGGTTTTGGCCAAGCCTGGCTCCATCACGCCGCACAAGAAGTTCAAGGCGGAAGTTTATGTGTTGTCCAAGGATGAGGGCGGTCGTCACACGCCATTCTTCACCAATTACCGTCCGCAATTTTATTTCCGCACCAGCGATGTAACTGGCACTTTGGCCCTCCCGCAGGGAGTGGAAATGGTGATGCCGGGCGACAATGTCTCGGTGGACGTGGAGCTACAGAAGGCGGTTGCCATGGAAAAAGGATTGCGCTTCGCCATCCGAGAGGGCGGTCGCACGATTGGTGCGGGCCGCGTGTCCGAGATCGTCGCGTAAGCGAGTTTGGCGCACGGGAGCGGGAGTGTTGCTTCCGCTCCTGTGCTGTCTTTTGAAATGAACGTGGTTTTTGGCGAGGGCGTTAGCTCAATTGGTAGAGTAGCGGTCTCCAAAACCGTTGGTTGGGGGTTCGAGTCCCTCACGCCCTGCCAGTCCCGCGCAAGCGGGCAGGAGAGGTGGCAGAGTGGTCTATCGCGGCGGTCTTGAAAACCGCTTTCCACGTGAGTGGAACGAGGGTTCGAATCCCTCCCTCTCCGCCAGGATAACTGTGAATAAACTGACGACAATATTGGTCTGGGTCGCCGTCCTCGGCGCCGTGTTTGGCGTGTTGTGGTGGCAGGGGCAACTCAAGCGCCTCGCCGCCTATGTCGCGGAAACGCGCGAGGAACTGAAGAAATGCACCTGGCCGAGTTGGGACGAACTCAAGGGCTCAACCGTGGTGGTGAGCGTTTCGATTCTGCTGCTCGGTATATTCACTGTTCTGGTGGATCAAGGCCTGTTCTTTGTCTTCTTCAAAATCCTGTGAGCGCCATGAAAAGCCAATGGTTCGTCATTCACACGCTTTCTGGCCAGGAGCAGAAGGTCAAGGAAAGCATTGAGAAACGCATCAAACCGGAGGAGATGCAGGACTACATCAGAGAAGTCCTGGTGCCGATGGAAAAGGTAGTCGAGGTTCGCAATCAAAAGAAGACTGTTTCGACGCGCAAGCTCTGGCCGGGATATGTTTTCGTTGACATGGCCCTTTTGGATGAGGACAAGCGGGTGATCGAGAAGCCTTGGTATTTTATCAAGGAAACGCAGGGCGTAATCGGTTTTGTGGGTGGCGAGCCACCAGTGCCGACGCCGGAGGACGAAGTCGAACAGATCAAAGCCCGCATCTCGGCCTCGGAGGAAACTGAGCGGCCCAAGATCAGCTTTGATGTCGGTGAAACGGTGAAGATCAACAACGGTCCGTTCCTGAATTTCAGCGGCGTTATCGAGGAAGTGGATCCCGAGCGCGGCAAGTTGAAAGTGACAGTCAACATCTTCGGGCGCAATACGCCGGTGGAACTGGAGTATTGGCAGGTAGAGAAAGGCTGAGCGGTCATAATCCTGACCTTCGTCTCGATCTTGATCGAAAGAGGCGAAAGATTGGGAGTGCGATTACGATCAAGATTAAGAAGCGATTTTATGGCAAAGAAAGTCACAGGCATTATCAAGTTGCAGATTCCCGCCGGTCAGGCGAACCCCGCGCCACCCGTTGGCCCGGCGCTCGGCCAGCACGGCGTCAACATCATGGGCTTCTGCAAGGAGTTCAACGCGGCCACCAAGAATGACGCGGGACTCGTGATTCCAGTGGTTATCACTGTTTACCAGGATAAATCTTTCACCTTCATAACGAAGTCTCCGCCAGCTTCGATTCTCCTGAAAAAGGCCGCCGGCATCACCGCCGGTTCAAAGACGCCGAACAAGGAGAAGGTTGGCAAAGTCACCCGCAAGCAGGTCCTCGAAATCGTTAAGTTGAAGCTCAAGGACATGAATGCCACGTCCGAAGAAGCGGCGTTCCGGGTGGTTTCCGGCACCGCTCGTAGCATGGGAATCGAAGTCGTCGGTTAACAGCAAACAAATGCGGGAGAGTCTTGCGACTCGTTTGTACCGCTCAATAACATGCCAAGTAAACGATACAAGAAAGCACTCGAACAAGTGGACGCCAGCAAGGCGTACGCGCTTAGAGACGCCGTTGGCGTCCTAGGTAAGTTCCCGAAGGCAAAATTTAACGAAACCGTGGACCTCGCGTTCCGGCTCGGGGTGGACCCAAAGCAATCTGACCAAATGGTTCGCGGCACTGTCCCGCTTCCCCACGGCAGCGGCAAGGTGGTGCGTGTCTTGGTTTTCGCCAAGAACGGTGCAGCGGCCGATGCGGCCAAAGCGGCGGGTGCAGAATTCGTCGGCTTTGAGGACATGATTGCCAAATGTGTCGGCGGTTGGACGGAGTTTGATGTCGCGATTGCTACGCCTGAGGCGATGGTTGAAGTTCGCAAACTGGGTAAAGTTCTCGGACCGCGCGGTCTGATGCCGAATCCAAAGACCGGTACCGTAACCGAAGACACCGCCAAAGCGGTGAAAGAAGTCAAAGCTGGCCGCGTCGAATTCAAAATCGACAAGGCGGGAAACATTCATGTTCCCGTCGGAAAGGCGTCCTTTCAACCAAGCCAACTCGAGGAGAATGCCCGCGCGGTGATCGAAGCCGTGGCCAAAGCCAGGCCGCAGAGCGCGAAAGGCACTTACATTTATTCCTGCACCCTCTCTGCGACGATGAGTCCGGGCGTCCGTGTGGATGTCCGTGAGTTTGTGGCGCACTAAACCTCAACCAGAACAACAGCCATGCGCGCAGAAAAGCTCATTTTAACGAAAGAATACCTGACCCGGTTGAACGCCTCGCCGTTCTTCATCGTGATCGGTTACCAAGGCCTGAAGGTCGAGCACATGACCGAATTTCGCAAACGCCTGCTCAAGGCGGGTTCGGAAGTTCATGTCGTCAAAAACTCCATTTTCGCCATCGCGGCCAAGGAAGCCGGTGTCTCGGACCTGAACGGTTCCGTGGCCGGCCAGATCGCGGTGGTTACCGGGCAGAGGGACATCTCCGCCGCCGCCAAGGTGGTCAAGAATTTCGCCGCCGAGTTCGACAAGCTGAAAATCAAGTTCGGTTATCTGAACAACAAGCGCCTCGTCGAGGCCGAGTTGATCGCACTGGCCGACCTGCCCAGCATCGAAGTGCTCCGCGCGAAGCTGCTCGGGGTGCTCGCCGCGCCGGCCACCAAGTTGGTGGTGTTGCTCAACACGCCGGGTTCGCAGCTCGCCCGCGTGATCAAAGCTAAATCCGAGAAGGCGGAATAACCATTTCCCACCGTTCAAGCCGCGGCGGGACAACCAACCAACAACAACGTAAATCGTCGGTTCACGGCCGTGAACTCAAACCACCCGCGGCTCGGGTGACGACGAGACGAAAGAAAGTAGCAGAAGTTAGTTATGCCAGACATCGCAAACCTCGTGGAAGAACTGAGCAAGTTGACGGTCATCGAAGCCGCCGACCTGGTCAAGAAACTGGAAGAGAAGTGGGGCGTTACCGCCGCCGCTCCCGTGGCCGTTGCCGCCGCTGGGGCGCCTGCGGGTGCCGCTGCCGCGCCTGCCGCCGCCGCCAAGGACACGTTCGACGTGATCCTCGCCTCGGTCCCGGCGGACAAGAAGATTGCCGTCATCAAAGCCGTCCGCGAAGTGAAGGCCGGTCTCGGCCTCGCCGAAGCCAAGGCCCTCGTGGAAGGCGCGCCCAAGCCTGTGCTGGAAGGCGCGAACAAGGCCGACAGCGACGCCGCCAAGAAGAAGCTCGAAGAGGCGGGTGGCAAGGTCGAAGTCAAGTAATTGGTGAATTGAAGGGGCGGCGCCGGTGTGCGGTGCCGCCCCGCTTTCGCCCTGAGCGGTTGGAATTTTAAGATCAAACAGCAGTCATTAAAGCGAAACCTCGAGCTGGTTCGGGTTTCGGAAGTTGGCGGGATTGCGGTCGAACGCCGCGCTCTCGCCTAGTGTCGTTTCTGGTAAAAATCGGTCCGGCTGGGAAAAGCCGGCCACGGAGCAAAGGTCATCATGCCATCGCGAGTCAACGAAGAACGTATCAATTTCGGCAAGATCAAGGAAGTCATTGCCCCGCCGAACTTGATCGAGTTGCAGACGGATTCCTACAAGGAATTTCTCCAGGCAGACGTTGCGCCGACGAAGCGCAAGAACCTCGGCCTGCAGGCGGTGTTCACCGAAGTTTTCCCCATCGAAAGCTACGATGGAAAGTGCAAGCTTGATTTCCACTCCTACGAAATCGGCGAACCGAAACTCGACTGGCTCGAATGCCTGCGCGAAGGCCTCACCTATGGCGCGCCGTTGCACGTCACGTTCCTGCTCAACGACGAGAAGGGCGCCAAGGAGGAAAAGGTGTTCATGGGCGAACTGCCCCTGATGACCCCCCAGGGCACGTTCGTCATTAACGGCGCCGAGCGTGTGATCGTCAGCCAGTTGCACCGCTCGCCCGGGTTGGCGTTTGAAAAGACCATCCATCCGAACGGCAAGGAACTGTATTCCTTCCGGATCATTCCGGATCGCGGCTCCTGGTACGAGGCGCAGTTCGACACGAACGACATGCTTTATGTCTATCTCGACCGGAAGAAACGGCGCCGGAAATTCTTGACCACGACTCTGTTCCGCGCCCTGAGTTTTCTGGACGGCGAGGGCAAGGGCAAAGACAGCGAGAAACATCGCGGCAGCGACGAGGAAATTCTGAAGCTGTTTTATGATGTCGAGGAACTCTCGGTCAAGGAAGCCGAGAAGCTGGACGATCTCGCCAACAAAGTATTGACGCAGGACGCCGTGGACGAGGAAAAGGGTCTCGTCGTCGCCCGCGCCTTCGAGCCGCTCTCCAAGGCCGTCGTCAAACAAATCGCCGAGCTCGGCGTGCATAAGATCAAGGTGGTGGATACCACCAGCGATGAGGGCATCGTGATCAAGTGCATGAAGAAGGATCCGGCCAAGAACGAGGAAGAGGCGTTGAAGGACATTTACCGCCGCCTCCGCCCTGGCGATCCGCCCACGGCTGCCAATGCGCGCGCGCTCATCAAGCGCCTGTTCTTCGATCCCAAGCGTTACGATCTCGGCCGCGTTGGTCGTTACAAGATTCACCAAAAACTTGGCGTCAAGAACAAGGACGACTCCCGCATCCTGACCAAGGAAGATCTCGTCGCCGCGACGAAGTATCTCCTGCGCCTCAAGAAGGGCGAGGGTTCACTGGACGACATTGACCATCTCGGCAGCCGCCGCATCCGCACGGTGGGTGAATTGCTCGCCAACCAATGCCGCGTCGGTCTGGCGCGCACCGAACGCCTCGTGAAGGAACGCATGACGCTCTTCGATCAAGGCGCGGAAGCGATGACGCCGCAGAAGCTGATCAATCCGAAGGCCCTCAGCGCGGTGATCCGTGATTTCTTTGGCCGTTCGCAATTGAGCCAGTTCATGGACCAGATCAACCCGCTGGCGGAGTTGACGCACAAGCGCCGGCTCTCGGCCCTCGGGCCGGGTGGCCTCTCGCGTGACCGCGCGGGCTTCGAAGTCCGCGACGTTCATCCGTCGCACTATGGCCGCATTTGCCCGGTGGAAACGCCCGAAGGTCCGAACATCGGTTTGATCGCGTCACTCGCGACGTTTGCGCGGATCAACGATTTCGGTTTCCTCGAAACCCCGTATCGCAAGTGCGAGAACGGTCGCGTGACCAATCACATTGATTACCTGACCGCCGACCGCGAGGAACAGTACATCGTCGCGCAGGCGAACTCGCTGGTGGACGACAAGGGGCATTTCACGACCGACCGCGTCGTTTGCCGCTGCCGAGGCGACTTCATTGACGTCGAGCCGGCACGAGTGGATTACATGGACGTTTCGCCGAAGCAACTCGTGTCAGTGGCCGCATCTCTGATTCCCTTCCTGGAACACGATGACGCGAATCGTGCGCTGATGGGATCGAACATGCAGCGGCAGGCGGTGCCGTTGCTCATCACCGAAGCGCCGCTTGTGGCGACCGGTCTGGAGGCTTTGGTGGCCCGCGACTCCCGCGCCGTTCTGACGGCGGAAGAGAGCGGCAAGGTTGCCGCGCTCAACGGCAATCAAATCATCATCACCGAGAACGGCAAGCTGCCCGAGGGCAAGAAGAAGATCAAAAACGATCCTGCGAATGGCGTCTGGGTTTACCCGGTGCGCAAGTTCATGCGCTCGAACGCCGCGACCTGCATCAACCAGAAGATTCTGGTGGAAAAGGGTGCCGCCGTGAAGAAGGGCCAGGTCATCGCGGACGGTCCCTGCACGCAGCACGGTGAACTCGCCCTTGGGCGCAACGTGCTGGTTGGGTTCATGCCGTGGAACGGCTACAACTTCGAGGACGCCATCCTCATCAGCGAGAAGATCGTGAAGGACGACATCTTCACAAGCATCCACATTGACGAGTTCGAGGTTGCGGCCCGCGACACGAAGCTTGGCCCGGAGGAAATCACGCGCGACATCCCGAACCTCGGCGACGAAGCGTTGAAAAACCTCGGCCCGGATGGCGTGGTGCGCGTGGGCGCGGAAGTGAAGCCCGGCGACATTCTCGTCGGCAAGATCACCCCGAAGTCCGAGACCGAACTGGCCCCGGAAGAGCGGTTGTTGCGCGCGATCTTCGGTGAAAAGGCCGCGGACGTGAAGGACACGTCGCTGAAAGTTCCGTCCGGCACCTACGGCATCGTCATGGATGTCAAAGTGTCGGCCAAAAAGGAAGGCGAACGGAAGGCGAATGTTTCCGAGGAGAAGCGCGCCGCGAAGCAGATCGAGGAGGATCATCGCAAGAAGATCGAGGAACTTCGCGATCAACTCACCGAAGCCCTCAGCAACATCCTGCTCGGGGAAAAGATTCCGCTCGACGTCGTCAACAGCGAGACGGGCGAGATCATCATTCCGGCCAACCGCAAGATCACCAAGACACTCTTGCGCAAACTCGCGGAGCTGTACGACCGGATCGAAATTGATCCCTCGCCGATTCGCAACAAGATCAACGAAATCATCGGCTCGTTTAAGAAGAAATTCGACGACCTCCAGATGCAGTACGACGAGGAAATCGAGCGCGCCGAGTCCGGCGAAGGCGTGGACAGCGGTGTCATCAAGTCGGTGAAGGTTTACATCGCCTCGAAGCGCAAGCTCTCGGTCGGCGACAAGATGGCCGGCCGCCACGGCAACAAAGGTGTCGTGGCCAAGATCGTGCCCGAGGAAGACATGCCGTTCCTCGCGGACGGCACGCCCGTCGAAATCGTGTTGAACCCGCTGGGCGTGCCTTCGCGCATGAACGTCGGGCAGGTGCTGGAAACGCATCTGGGTTGGGCCGCCCGGATTCTCGGCTTGCAGTTCGCCACGCCGGTGTTCGATGGCATCAAGGAGAAGCAGATTCGAAAATACCTTGAGGACGCCGGCACGAAATTGATCAAGGAAGTCAACCACCCGCTTGTCGGGGAAAACGGCAAGACGCACCTTTATGACGGGCGCACCGGCGAACAGTTCGATCAGGAGGTGGTCGTCGGCTACATCTACATGATGAAGCTGGGCCATTTGGTGGCGGACAAAATTCACGCCCGCGCCGTCGGCCCGTATTCGCTCGTCACTCAGCAGCCTTTGGGGGGCAAGGCGCAATATGGCGGCCAGCGCTTCGGCGAAATGGAAGTTTGGGCGATGGAAGCCTACGGGGCCGCCTACACGTTGCAGGAGTTGCTCACCGTCAAATCCGACGACGTGCAGGGCCGCACGCGCATTTACGAAAGCATCGTCAAGGGCGACAACAGCTTGGAGGCTGGCATTCCCGAATCGTTCAACGTCCTGGTCAAGGAGATGCAATCTCTCGGCCTGGATGTGAAGGTCGGTTACTCGAACCCGGCGGAGCATCCGGCGGACCCGACCGCCGTGTTGGCGGACGCCGCCACGATGAACGCCTGAAATCAATTCCCAACGATTTGCTCGAAACCAAACGCGTATGATCAGTTCCAAAGAAAGCGCCCGCGAGTTGCTCGGCCTCGACAAGGTCAATCAGGTGGATTACGTCGGCATCACTGTCGCGTCCCCCGATGCGATCCGGTCGTGGTCCAAAGGTGAGGTCAAGAATCCCGAAACCATCAACTACCGCACGTTCAAGCCGGAAAAGGGCGGCCTGTTCTGCGAACGCATCTTCGGTCCCGTCAAGGATTGGGAGTGTTCGTGCGGCAAGTACAAACGGATCAAACATCGAGGCGTGGTCTGCGACCGTTGCGGCGTCGAGGTGACGCTCGCGCGCGTCCGCCGCGAGCGCATGGGCCACATCGAACTGGCCGTGCCCACCTGCCACATCTGGTTCTTCAAATGCATGCCGTCGCGCATCGGGCTGGTGCTCGACATGACGGCGCGCAATCTCGAACGCGTTATCTATTACGAGGACTATCTCGTGATTGACCCGATGGAGACGCCGCTCAAGCAAAACCAACTGCTGAGCGAACACGAAATTCGGGAGGCGCGGGAAACCTACGGCGCGGACAAATTCGTCGCCAAGATGGGCGCGGAAGCCGTCCGCGAGGCGTTGGCCCGGGTAGACCTCGGCAAGTCGGTTGAGCAGTTGCAGGAAGCGATGACCGAAACCAAGAGCAAACAAATCCGCAAGAAGCTCGCCAAGCGGATCAAGCTGCTCCAAGGCTTGATGTCCTCCAAGAGCCGGCCCGAGTGGATGATTCTCACGGTGCTGCCGGTCATTCCGCCGGACTTGCGTCCGCTCGTGCCACTCGAAGGCGGTCGCTTTGCGACGTCCGATCTCAATGACCTCTATCGCCGCGTCATCAACCGGAACAACCGGTTGAAGAACCTGCTCTCGCTCAAGACGCCGGAAGTCATCATCCGCAACGAGAAGCGCATGCTGCAGGAAGCCGTGGACGCGTTGTTCGACAACGGCCGTCATGGCCGCGCGGTTACCGGCGCCGGCAATCGCGCTTTGAAATCGCTCTCCGACATGCTGAAAGGCAAGTCGGGCCGCTTCCGGCAGAACCTCCTCGGCAAGCGTGTGGATTACTCCGGCCGTTCGGTCATCGTCATCGGTCCGGAACTCAAGCTGCATCAATGCGGCTTGCCCAAGAAGATGGCGCTGGTGTTGTTCGAGCCGTTCATCATCCGCCGACTGAAAGAACTTGGTTACGTTCACACCGTTCGCTCGGCCAAGAAGATGATCGAGCGCCAGACGAAGGAAGTCTGGGACATTCTCGAGGAAGTCACGCGCGGGCATCCCGTGTTGCTCAACCGTGCGCCCACGCTGCACCGGCTGTCCGTGCAGGCGTTCGAGCCGCAGTTGATCGAAGGCGAAGCGATTCGCATTCATCCGTTGGTCTGCACGGCCTATAACGCGGACTTCGACGGCGATCAGATGGCCGTTCATGTGCCGCTCTCCGTCGAGGCGCAGATGGAGGCGCGCCTGTTGATGATGGCGTCGAATAATATTTTCTCGCCGTCCTCGGGCAAGCCGATCATCACGCCCACGCAGGACATCACGTTGGGCTGTTACTATCTCACAGCCGAACCGCGTCCGCTGCCGCCGGGGGAAGCCAAGTCCATCCAGTTGTTCGGTTCCAAGACCGAGGTGCTGTTTGCGCACGCGGACGGCGCGCTCAAGACGCACGACCGCGTCCGGCTGGCGAACCCCGACTTCGGCCGCAAGACCGAATACGGAGACGCTACGAAGAAGGTCATCGAAACCACCGTGGGCCGGGTCATTTTCAGCGAAATCTGGCCGGCGGAACTCGGCCTGTTCAACCGCGCCGCCGGCAAGAGCCAGTTGGGCGACCTCATCTGGCGTTGCTACAAGATTTGCGGTCACGAGAAGACCGTGATCATGCTCGACAAGCTCAAGGAACTTGGGTTCCGCGAAGCCACGCGCTCGGGTTGTTCCATCGGCATTGATGACATGATCATCCCGAAGGAAAAGACCGAGCAGATAGACGAGGCGCATCGCCAAATCAAGGAAGTCGAGAAGCAGCATCGCAAGGGCGTCATCACGTCCGGCGAACGCTACAACAAGATCGTGGACATCTGGACGCACGCGACCGATCAGATCGCGGGCGTCATGTTCGACACACTCAAGTCCAATCAGGGCAAACGCGAGTTCAATCCCGTTTACCTCATGGTGGACTCCGGCGCGCGCGGCAACCGCCAGCAGGTGCGTCAGCTCGCCGGCGTACGCGGCCTCATGGCCAAGCCCAGCGGCGACATCATCGAGAAGCCGATTCTCTCGAACTTCCGCGAGGGCCTGACGGTGCTCGAATACTTCATCTCGACGCACGGCGCCCGCAAGGGCTTGGCCGATACTGCGCTCAAGACCGCGGATTCCGGCTACATGACGCGCAAACTCGTGGACGTGGCGCAGGACGTCATCATCCGCCAGGAGGATTGCGGCACCACCAACGGCATCTGGGTGCAGGCCATTTCCGAAGGCGACGACGTGGTGGTCAAGCTCAGCGACCGGCTCGTCGGCCGCTTTTCTTGCGACGACATTACGAACCCGGTGAATCCGAAGGAAGTTCTCGCGCACGCTAACGAGGAGATTGACGAAGTGAAGGCCAAGGCGATCGAAGCCGCGCTAGTGGAGCGGGTGAAGATTCGCTCGGTGCTTACTTGCGAAAGCAAGCAGGGCATTTGCGTTGCCTGTTACGGGCGCAACCTGGCCACCGGTCTGCCGGTCAAGCTGGGCGAGGCCACCGGCATCATCGCCGCGCAATCCATCGGTGAACCCGGCACGCAGCTCACGATGCGCACGTTCCACATCGGCGGCACGGCCGCGGCCCAGTTCAAGGTCCCGCAAATCAAGGCCAAGCACGACGGTGTGATTCGTTACAACGAACTTCGCCTGGTGCAACTGGAAGATGGCAGCAACATCGTGCTGAACAAGAACGGTTCCGTCTCCATCCTCGCCGAGGACGGCCGCGAACTCGAAAACCACACGGTCGTGATCGGCGCCGTCATCTCGGTCGCTGACGGCGGTCAGGTGAAGAAGGGCGAAACCTTCATTCAGTGGGACCCCTACAACGTCCCGATTCTCTCCGAGAAGGCGGGCAAGGTGAAGTTCCACGACATCATCGAGGGGGTCACCATGAAACAGGAAGTAGACGAGACGACGCAGCAGGAAGCGATGGTCGTCATCGAACACAAGGAAGATTTGCATCCGCAGATCATCATCCTGGACCACAACGATGAAATCGCGGCGAATTATCCGATCCCGAGCGGCGCGCACATCGTCGTCAGCGAAGGCGACAAGATCGTCGCCGGCACACTGATGGCCAAGACCCCGCGTAAACAGTCCAAGACCAAGGACATCACCGGCGGTCTTCCGCGCGTGGCGGAGTTGTTCGAAGCGCGCCGCCCGAAGGACGCGTCGGAAATTTCGAAGATTGACGGCATCGTGGACTTCGGCCCGAGCGTGCGTGGCAAACGTTGCATTCTCATCAAGGACCCGGCGACGGGTCTGGAAGAAGAGCATCTGATCGCGATCGGCAAACACGTCATTGTGTTCAAGGGCGACTTCGTGAAAAAGGGTCAACAGCTTACCGAGGGTCCGATTGATCCACACGAGATTCTCGACGTCTGCGGCCCGCAGGAATTGCAGGAACACTTGGTCAACGAAGTGCAGGAGGTTTATCGCCTGCAAGGCGTGAAGATCAACGACAAACACATCGAAATTATTGTCCGCCAGATGCTGCGCAAGGTGCGCATCACCGAACCGGGCGACACCACGTTCCTTTGGGGTGAGCAGGTGGACAAACTGGAATTCGAGGGCGAGAACGAGCGCGTGGAGAAAATGGGTGGCAAGCCGGCAGAAGCGTCACCGGTGTTGCTGGGCATCACCAAGGCCTCGCTTGAAACCGAGAGCTTCCTTAGCGCTGCGTCCTTCCAAGATACCACGCGCGTGCTTACGGAAGCCGCCACGCGCTCGCGCATTGATTACCTGCGCGGTTTCAAAGAAAACGTCATCATGGGGCATATCATTCCCGCTGGCAGCGGCTTCGATTATCACCGCAAGGTGGTGATCAAACCGTTGGTCGAAGTCGTGGAGGAAGAACCCGCGCCTGAGGAAGCGGCGACTGCGGAGGAAAACCCGCTGTTGAGCGCCAGTTGAGGAATGGTCCAAAAACCAGTTGCAACGTGAAACTTCTCTGTTAACATCCGCCCTCCGTTTCACCGGACTCTAACGGTGAAACGAAGGCGACTCTTTCAAGAAAATGCCGACTATCAATCAATTGGTCCGCAAGGGCCGGAACAAAATCAAATACAAGTCCAAGTCACCCGCCTTGGAAAATTCCCCTTTTCGTCGTGGCGTCTGCATTCAGGTCATGACGCGCACCCCGAAGAAGCCGAATTCCGCCATGCGCAAAGTGGCGAAAGTTCGGCTGACCAACGGCTATGAAGTGATCGCCTACATTCCCGATGAGGGCCACAACCTTCAGGAACACTCAATTGTCCTCGTGCGCGGCGGTCGGGTAAAAGACCTTCCGGGCGTCCGCTATCACATTGTCCGGGGTACTTTGGATGCTGCCGGAGTTGAAAAACGCCGGGTGAGCCGCTCGAAATACGGGGTCAAACGTCCGAAAGACGCCGCCGCGGCTGCCGCCAAGGCCAATGCCGCCAAATAATATTTTTAATCCTTCAACGATTTAGAAAAACATGTCCCGCCGACGCCAAGCCGACAAACGCCCCGTGATTAAGGATGCGAAGTACCAGAGCACTCTGGTTTCGCGTCTGGTTAACACCATCATGCGCGGCGGCAAAAAGAGTACTGCACAACGCATCGTTTACGGTGCGTTCGAGGTGATCTCCGAGAAGAACCCCGCGAGCAATCCCATCGAAATTCTCCAACGCGCGGTGGATAATGCCAAACCCCGCATCGAAACCAAGGCCCGCCGCGTGGGCGGTGCGACCTACCAGGTGCCGATGGAAGTTCCAGCCGATCGCCAGGCTTCGCTGGCTTTGCGTTGGATCGTGGATTTCGCCGATGCGCGGAAAGGCACGCCCATGAGTGCCGCCCTCGCCTCAGAAATTCTCGAAGCCTATCAAGGGCAGGGGAACGCGATTCGCAAGCGCGACGACGTTCATAAAATGGCCCAAGCCAACAAGGCGTTCGCTCATTTTCGCTGGTAGTCATTAACGCTTAACCGCGCCCCGACGATCAGGTCATCGGGGCGCTTTTTTTCAGAACCCATGTCAGCAGCTACTAAATCGCCGAACTCTCCGAACCGCGAGTACTCGCTCGAGCGCACGCGCAACATCGGCATCGCCGCGCATATTGACGCCGGCAAGACGACCACCACCGAGCGCATTCTCTTTTACACGGGCCTGATCCACAAAATTGGCGACGTGGATGATGGCAATACGGTTACGGATTGGATGGAGCAGGAACGCGAACGCGGCATCACGATTACGTCTGCGGCGGTCACCTGCTTTTGGACGCAGAAATGTGTCAAGCCCGGCGAAGACGGGATCTACAAGGCATTCAATAACGTACCGCATCGCATCAACATCATTGACACTCCCGGTCACGTGGACTTCACGGCGGAGGTGGAGCGTTCCATGCGTGTGCTTGATGGTGCGGTCGCTGTGTTCTGTGGTGTCGCCGGCGTACAGCCGCAATCGGAAACCGTCTGGCGACAGGCGACCAAATACAAGGTACCGCGGATTGCGTTCGTCAACAAAATGGATCGCACCGGCGCGAACTTTGACAATGCCTTGAACGACATGCGCACCAAGCTCAAGGCGTATGCGTTCCCGATTTTCCTCCCCATCGGGGCCGAAGACAAATTCGCCGGCGTCATTGACGTTGTAAACCAGAAGGCCTTCATCTGGGGCGAAGGGGATGTGGCTGCGGAAGGTCTGAATTACGAGGTAAAGGCGATCCCTGCCGAGCATGAGGAACGCGCTCGGACCGCCCTCGCCGATTTGATTGACGCTGTTTCCAACAAGGACGACGTGATTGCTGAACTCGTGCTGGAGGAGAAGCCGATTGTTCCCGAAGTGCTGAAGGCTGCCATTCGCCGGCTCACCTGCAAGATTGAATTGATCCCGGTCCTGTGCGGGTCCGCTTTCAAGAAAAAGGCTGTTCAGGTGCTCGTTGATGCGGTTGTGGATTATCTCCCCAGTCCGCTGGATGTTCCCGCTGCTCAAGGCCTTCAGCCGGGTACGGAAAACGTGGTGAGCGTTGAAACCAACGACGGTGAAAAATTCTGCTCGCTCGCGTTCAAGTTGTGGACCGACACCTATGCCGGAAAGCTGGTTTTCTTCCGGGTGTATTCCGGTCATCTCAAAAAAGGCGACACCATTTACAACCCGCGTACGCGCAAACGTGAACGTGTGAGCCGGTTGATGATCATTCAAGGCAGCGAGCGCAAGGACATCAGCGAGGTTTTCGCGGGTGACATTGCCGCGCTTGTTGGGTTGCGCAACATCACCACCGGCGACACGCTTTGCGACGAGGACTTCGATGTGACGCTGGAACCGCCCACTTTTCCAGAGCCAGTCATCAGCATGGCCGTCGAACCGAAGACCAAGCAGGATCGCGACAAGGCACCAGGCGGTCGTAGGTGTACTCCTCGCGCAGCGCGGCCACCAGCTTGGCCGCCGAGTCGTCGTTGTGGGCGCAATCGACCAGAATGGCCGGCTGCCCGGCCGCCGCCGGCAACACCTGCAGGCGGCCGGGCCAATCCACGGCCGCCA
>WBZT01000858.1_pt1 | contig 23673 bp, 15 predicted proteins | sample 5204241 | NCBI WGS metagenome assembly WBZT01 (sample SAMN12344358, study PRJNA552823) | activated sludge metagenome | biome: Activated sludge suspended growth; feature: Nitrification reactor; material: Wastewater; isolation source: activated sludge from nitrification reactor of wastewater...
AATTCATGTAATTATGCGTTCTCCAAAAAAAAGTAGACTTAACGGTCTGGTAATAAAATCGACGGGAAGCTGGTATGAAGTCCTACAACAAGAATCGGATAAAATTATATTCTGCCGATTAGCAGGTAAACTTAAACTTCAAAAATCAAATTTAACAAATCCAGTCTCCGTTGGAGACCTGGTTACTATGGAGCCTGAGAACGAGAATTCTGCAATAATTAACGCTATCCAAAAACGTAAAAATTACATAGTAAGACAAAGTCCTAAAAGTAAACATCAAATGCATCTAATTGCTGCCAATATTGATCTTGCCATTTTGGTGACTACTTTGATGGAGCCACAGTTTAAACAAGGCTTTATCGATCGATTTATTATGACTACAGAACCTCAAGACATTCCGCTGCTTATCGTTTTTAATAAGGCAGATCTTTATTCCAATATTGAATTGGAAAGTTATCATAATTTAAAAGCAATTTATGAAACAATTGGTTATAAAACCATACTTTTTTCCTGTATTACAGGATTAGGATTGGACGAACTATTGAATTTTATGCATGGAAAAATAAGTCTTTTTTCCGGACAATCGGGTGTTGGAAAAAGCAGTATAATTAATAAAATTATTCCGATAGCAAATAAAAAGACCAGTATGATTTCAAACTATTCAGGAAAAGGAATGCATACAACAACTTTTGCTGAAATGATAGCCATTGACAAATCAAGCTTTATAATTGATACCCCAGGAATTAAAACATTGAGTTTTAACAATCTTGAAATATTAGATGTAGCACACAATTTCAGAGAATTTTTTAGCCTTTCAAAATCTTGTAAATTCGGAAGTAATTGTACCCACCGAGAAGAACCCGAGTGTGAGGTACTTCGCGCAATAGAGCAGGGTAAAATTTCTAAATACAGATACCAGAATTACATAAACATCTTAGATGAAGTAGAATCTCAGAACTATTGGGAACGAAAAAAGGAGGTATAAAATTCAAATACTTGTTTTTAAACTTGAATTTCTCTCATATCTCAAGATTGCTAGACTTACAAGTTGATCTACTAAATCTTTATAACTAAGCCCACTTTTTTCCCACAATTTTGGGTACATACTTATATTTGTAAATCCTGGCATAGTATTAATTTCGTTTAGTACAAACGAATTGTCGCTCCTAAGAAAAAAATCTACTCTCGCCAAGCCTTCTGCTTCTATAACTTTAAAGGCCTTGAGCGCTGTTATTTGAATTTGTGCAGCAATATTATCATCAATATGAGCAGGAATATTTAAGGAGGCATCGGTAGAATTTAAATACTTTGATTCGTAAGTATAAAATGAAGATATGGGAATTATTTCGCCAATAACAGATGCTTTAGCATCCTCATTACCTAGAATGGCGCATTCTACTTCTTTACCAACAATAGCTTCTTCTACCAGGATTTTGATGTCATATTGAAAGGCATCTTCTATCGCTAGATTAAATTCTTCAGGGGTAGATACTTTATGAACACCAACAGATGATCCTGCGTTCGCTGGTTTGACAAAAAGGGGCAGACCTAATTTTTGCGAGAGAACTTCAAAAGAATTAATTGGAACATTATTTTTTCGAAGGCATATATAATCTGCTATCGGAATTCCAGCATCTCTTAATAAGCGCTTTGTAACATCCTTATCCATTCCAATAGCGGAAGCCAGCAAATCGACACCAACAAAAGGTAAATCTAATGCGCGCAAAATTCCTTGTATTGTTCCATCTTCTCCAAAAGAGCCGTGAAGAATTGGAAAAACAACATCAATTGGTTGGATGAATCGATTAGAATTTACTTCAACTGCACCTTTAAAGTGTTCGTTTTTAACCATGGAAATTTCTTCTAAAGCAGATTCCAACGGAACAGCAATTTGTTTATTTGATGCTGATAAAAATTTATTTAAATCATTTAAGAACCATTTGCCGTTTTTATCTATTCCAATTAAAGTAATATTATACTTTGATACATCTAATGCATTAATAATGCTTCTGGCAGATCTGACGGAGATCTCATGTTCAGTAGACTTTCCACCAAAAATAATTGCCAAGTTTATTTTTTTCATTTAATTAAAACTTTTACGGAATTCATATTAATATATTAATTGCAGAAGGTAAAATTTCAAAATCTATATTCTTAATAAGGCCTTTGTATTCTCCATCAATATGAAAATGATTCTCAACTCGTAATTCTACTTGCCCTACTGAAGATGAAATAATTTTTACCAGATTATTGTTATGTAATGTTTTATTAAATACATCATAAATTAATGAAGGTAATTGTAAAATAGAGGGTTTTTTAAGTAAAACCAATTCGACAAGACCATCTTGAATTGAAGAATTTGGAGAAACATAAGCGTTATTACCCAATTGAGAAGAATTAGCCAACTCCAAATTAAGGATATTATTTTGGGATTCAAAATTTAGCAGAAAATCGAAGGTATCAAAGGATTTAAATTTTCCTAATCCTAATTTTAAATAATTTAAAAGACCTCGATTACCTTCTTCATTAAAAATTTTAGCTACATAACCACTTAATCCAATACCACAGGTATTGCAACAGACCTGGTTATTTATTAGAAGCACATCGCATTTTGCTATTCGAATATTTATTAAATTTTGAATACATTCTATTAAGCTCTTGGTTTTAAAAGTATGACCTGCGAAACCATTTCCCGAACCAGTTGGAATAATTCCGAGTTTCGCAGGATTGTTCACTAGAGATTGAGCTATTTCATTAATGGTGCCATCGCCACCAACAGCTACAAGTACATTATTTGAATTATGGGAATAATTAGCCGAAATCTCAGTCGCATTACCTGGATATTCAGTCTTAAAAAGTTCATAAGAAAGATCTTTAAAAAATTGATGAATGTAACTTTCTACTGCTGTTTTACTTTTTGTACCGGAAATAGGATTGAAAATAAAAACGTAATGTGGATTAGTAATATGTTCTTCAGAAATGGATATTTGGCTCATCAGAAATTGAAAAATGATGTGTAAATGTAAGACTAATTGAATATATTAGTTGGCTGAAATACGGGTCCTGGAAAAATCCTAAATATACCAAGACATCTGATATTAAATCTAAATTAGGAAACAAGTGATAGACTGTATATTATCTTTGCGAACTTTTTATTATTTGTAATATATGTATAAGGAAATAAAAATATTAAATCTGCCCGAAATTGACAAGGCGATATTAGAATTTTGGAATACTAATAATATTTTCGAGAAGAGCATAAGCACAAGGTCTGATAAGGAAAGTTTTGTGTTTTATGAAGGCCCGCCTTCTGCCAATGGCAAACCGGGCATTCATCATGTCATGAGCAGAACGGTCAAAGATATTTTTTGCCGATATCAAACGCTTTTAGGTAAAAAAGTAAGTAGAAAGGGAGGATGGGACACCCATGGGCTTCCCATTGAATTAAGTGTTGAGAAAGAGCTTGGGATTACTAAAGAAGATATAGGAAAAAAAATATCTATTGAGGATTACAATGCGAAGTGCAAGGAAACGGTAATGAGATTCAAAAGTGAATGGGACCAGATGACGCAAATTATGGGATATTGGGTCGATCTGGATAATCCTTATATAACATTTGAAAACAAATATATCGAATCCGTTTGGAATTTATTAAAGCAGATTTTTAATAAAGGCTTGTTGTACAAAGGTTTTACTATTCAGCCCTTTTCACCGGCTGCTGGTACAGGATTAAGCTCACATGAATTAAACATGCCCGGCGCATATAAGGAAGTGAAGGATGTTTCTGCAACGGTATTATTTGAAATAGACATTAATAGCATCTCAGAAAAAAATAAAGCCCTAGCTGGACTTGAAAATCTTAGAATTTCTGCCTGGACAACTACACCCTGGACCTTACCAAGCAATACAGCACTCAGTGTGGGCGAGAACATTGAATATGCAATTCTTGAGACATTTAATCCTTATACTAAGGAAAAGACCCATATTATCATGGCTAGCGAATTGGTTAAGAATTGGTTTAAGGATGAGTGTCTGGTATATTCTGAAGGGGACCTTATAATGTCGGATGACAAACACATTCCCTACAGAGTTCATGAACAAAAACTAAACGGTGACCAACTAGAAGGATTGGCGTATTATCCCCTATTTAATTATGCTGTTCCAGAAGATGGCGACGCATTTCGAGTAATAATAGGGGACTTCGTGAGTACTCAAGATGGTACAGGAATAGTTCATACTGCACCTTCTTTTGGTGCAGATGATATGCGGGTTGCAAAAAAGAATGGTATAGGATCACTAACACTAGTCGATAAGACAGGAAGATTTACAAAAGAAGTAACAGATTTTTCAAATGAATATGTCAAAGAAGCATATTTATCCCCTGAAGAAAAAGATAGAGAGAACAAAAGATTGGGTTTGCACAAATATTTATCCGTTGACGAGAGAATTGTAATTAAGCTTAAAACAGAAGGGAAGCTTTTACATGCACAAAAATATGCACATAATTATCCTCATTGTTGGAGAACGGACAAGCCTATACTTTATTATCCGCTTGATAGTTGGTTTATTAAAGTGACTGCCGTTAAGGACAGATTGGTTGAATTAAATAAATCTATCAATTGGAAACCAGAATCAACGGGTACTGGAAGATTTGGAAATTGGCTTGAAAATATTCAAGATTGGAACCTTTCACGATCAAGGTATTGGGGAACGCCTCTGCCTATCTGGACCAACGGTGTAGAAATAAAGTGTATTGGTTCCATAGAAGAACTTCAAGTTGAAATTGAAAATGCAAATAAAGTTTTAAATATTAACCAGGTAGTACCAAAAGATTTGCATCGACCATTTATAGATTCCATAATTCTAGTCTCTTCAACTGGAGAAATATTGAAAAAAGAATTAGATCTTATCGATGTCTGGTTTGATAGTGGTGCAATGCCGTTTGCACAATGGCATTACCCATTTGAAACAAGCCATTTGACGAAAGATCAGTTCCCAGCAGATTATATTGCAGAAGGAGTTGATCAAACGAGAGGTTGGTTTTATACACTTCATGCAATTGCTGTATTGGTAAAGGATAGTATAGCATATAAAAATGTCATTTCAAATGGATTAGTATTAGACAAGAATGGCGAAAAAATGTCTAAACGAAAAGGTAATATCGTTGATCCATTTGAAACTTTGAAACTATATGGTGCCGACGCTACAAGGTGGTACATGATCAATAATGCAGATCCTTGGGATAATTTAAAATTCGATCTGGAAGGCATTCTTGAGGTGAGAAATAAATTTTTTGGAACACTTTTTAACACTTATAATTTTTTTGCAATCTATGCAAATGTCGATCATTTTAAGTTTGATGAATCTCAAATAATTGACTATAGCAAAATACCTGAGCTCGATAGATGGATATTATCAAGATTAAATACGGTGATAGAGCAGTATAAAAAACTAATGGATAATTATGAACCAACTTCAGCCACACGACTCATCGAGGATTTTGTTAATGATGATTTATCAAACTGGCATGTTAGGTTATCCAGACGGAGATTTTGGAAAAGTGAGGCGTCAGAAGAAAAAATGTCAGCTTTTCAAACCCTATATCAATGTCTTTTGAAAGTTAGTCAACTTATTGCGCCATTTGCACCGTTTTTTGCAGAATGGTTATATAAAAATCTAAGTGATGGATGGAATTCAGAATACAATGCTATAAATTCCGTGCATTTAAGTTATCTGCCTTCCACAGATTCAAAGTTGATGGATAAAGATTTGGAGCGTCGAATGAATTATGCTCAAAGACTTTCATCACTAATTCTTTCATTAAGAAAAGCACAAAAAATTAGAGTGAGGCAACCTTTGCAAAAAATTCTTATTCCAGTACTAGAGCCAAGCTTTTTGGAAGATATTAAATCAGTAGAAGAATTAATAAAAGCTGAGGTTAATATTAAAGAAATTGAATATGTTGATAGTGAAAACAGTTTAGTTAATAAAAGAGCCAAACCAAACTTTAAATCACTTGGTAAAAAACTTGGAAAGGATATGCAGTCTGCCGTTGCAATAATTTCAAATTTTTCAATTGAACAAATTAAAAAAGTAGAGGGTGGAAAGAATCAGGAAATTTACATTGAGGATAGAACCTACATGATCTCAATAGATGACATTGAGATTTATTCAGAAAATATTCCTGGTTGGCTTTCTGCAACGGATAATGAGTTGACAGTTGCACTGGATATTCATATAAGCGATCAACTTCTTTATGAAGGACTGGCAAGAGAAATTGTAAATAGAATTCAAAACCTGAGAAAAAATAGAGATTACAATATAACAGATAAAATTATTGTTATTCTTGAAGATTCAGAAAGAATCAAGCCTGTTTTAAATAATTTTAGTGACTTAATATGCAGTGAGGTTCTGGCTGATTCAATTCAGACCACACCAAGGCAGCAACAAGAAAGTTTAGATATATTTGATGATCAAAACTTAAGTTTTGACATAGTTAAAAGTTAGCTAAATATTAATCAGGTTCAAATCCAAGAATTAGACTAAATCTACCATAAGATTTACCATTTTGATTGACTTCAGTCAACCAAGGTTTATCAAGTCCAAATCCATAATCAAATCCTAGAAGACCAAACATTGGTAAGAAAACTCTAACCCCAAAACCAACAGATCTTTTAAGAAGAAAGGGGTTATATTCTTTTAGTGAGTTCCATTGATTTCCTGCTTGGAAAAAAGTTGTAGCAAAAATAGTTGCACTTGGATTGAGAGACAGTGGATATCGCAATTCTGCAGTAAACTTGTTAAAGACGGTTCCGTCTTCTAGGGGCAATGCAACGGGCTCTGAAGTTCTTCTTTGAACATCTTCTTCTGTATACCCTCTCAAGGCAATAATATCTCTACCTGCTATTGCAAAGGATTGGTTGTTTAGGCCATCACCACCCAATCTAAACCTTTCAAAAGGAGATGGGCCTAATTTATTATTATAGTGTCCAAGAATTCCAATTTTTGTATTGAAGGCGAATACCAATTTATTCACTAAATTAAAATACCACTCGCCATCAAATCGCCACTTATGGTATTCAACCCATCTGTATTTATCAGAGGAATTTAAAGTTGAAGGGTCGAAATTTTTTCTAAAAAGAGAATAAGGTAAGGTGAATTGACAAGATAAGCTTAATCTAGATCCGGACCTTGGGTAAAGAGGTTCATTTACGGTGGTTCTTGTAATATTGTGTTTAATGGAAAGGTTATAAAAATCACCATTTCGAACCGCCTCATTGTTACTACTAAATCCTATATAATTAATTAATCTTAGCCTTTCTAAATTTAGAGAAGTGGTTCTGGAAAAATTATCATCGGGCCATTGTAACTGTGAACCTAGGGCAGAACTCAATCTAAGGATACTGAATTTGCTGGTTTCTCCAGCATTTAAGCTGTTGTCAATTAAGCTAAAAACACCGCCAATGGTAAATGAGTTGGGTCTTTTATTTCCTAGCCAAGGTTCCGTAAATGAAAAATTGTATGATTGAAAATATTTTCCATTTGATTGGGCCCTTAATGATAATTTTTGCCCATCACCTTGTGGTAGTGGATGCCATGCTTCTTTTTTAAAGAAATTTCTTGTTGAAAAATTATTAAATACAACACCTAAAGTTCCAATTAATCCAAAAGCACTGTAGCCGGCAGATAATTCTAATTGATCTGAAGGTCTTTCCTCCACAGAATATTCAACATCTACTGTACCTCGTTTTTGGTTGACAGGCGTATTGATACCCATTGCTTCTGGATTGAAAAATCCTAAAGCCATAATTCCTCGCTGAGATCTAATAATATCAGATCTGCTGAATTTTTGTCCAGGGCGTGTCCGCAATTCACGTCTAATAACATTTTCATGGGTTCTGTCATTACCACTTATTAAGACTTTATCAATTGTCGCCTGAGGACCTTCAAAAATTCTTATTTCTACATCAATAGAGTCTTTTTCAATTCCCACTTCAATAGGTTCTGCTCTAAAAAACAAATATCCATCATCCATATAGAGAGAACTTACATCTCTTCCATCCTGACTAAAGCTTAGCCTTTTTTGTAATAAATCCTGATTATAAATGTCGCCTTTGTTAATTGCAAGAACTCTTCGTATCTGATCTTCTGAAAAAAGAGAATTTCCTTTAATTATAATGTTTCTAAAATGATATTTGACACCTTCATTAATAAGAATCTCAACATTAATTTTTCCATGTTTATTCCTAAAAACCGAATCTGAAGTGATTGACGCATCCCTAAAACCTTTTGAATAATAGAATTGCATTATTTTTTGCTTGTCTTCTTCGTAGGTTGATTCAACAAATTTAGATTTTGAAAAAATATGTGTCCAGCGCTTAGTTCCTTTCATCTGTTTTCTCAATCTTGCATCGGAAAAATATTTATTGCCTTCGAATTTTATATTTTTAATTTTAACTCTGCTTTCACGATTAATGTCAATGACAAGTTTTACTGCGTTTTTTCTTTTGTCATCCAAAAATTCATATATTTTAATTTTAGTATCCAAGTACCCTTTTTTAATATAATGTTCGGTAATTTTATATATAATATTTTCTTTTACATCATCTGTAATTATAGTATTCTTATTAATTTGACTATTTACAAGATCATTTAATTCGTCATGGGCAGCTTTCTTAACGCCTTTAAAAACATGACTGACATATCTGGGCTTTTCGCTTACAAGAATTAATAGACTAATATATGAACCCGTTTTATGGTTGAGATTTATCTCAACTTGAGAAAATAGTTTTTGACCATATATCGCTTTAATTGCCTGCGGAATATCCGGACCTGGTATGGTTATTTTTTGGCCAATCCTTAATCCTGAAATGGCAATAATCGCGTTTTCATCAGAAAACTGATTTCCGGTAACCTTAATTTCCTGAATTTCAAATGAACTTCTGTCATAAGGTATATACGGCTTTTCCTGAGCACTTAAGATTAAACAATTGAATATTAAGGAACAGAATAAGTAAACTCTTAAATAAGGTTTAATATTTAACACAGACATTGTACAAAAATAACTTATTGAATATTTGGCGAAGGTATTAATAATGATCCGAATTTAATCTAAAAGTTGCATTCATTCTATATGGACAAAGGGTGGATATGGATTTTTTGAAGTCTTAAGCTGTATGATTAGTTCCTTGAGGAACTAGCGGGGATTTTAGTATCTTTGCAGGACACATCAGAGAAATGAATCATAGTTGGAAGTTAAGATTTGCAATTGTTTTTACAATACAATTAAGTTCTTGTACATTTTTTAAAAAGTCTTGGAATGAACTAAACGTATTTCCGGTGACACAGGATATAGAATTAGGCAAACAGGTTAGTTCTGAGATTGAGACAAATTTAGCAGAATACCCCATATTGCCAAATTCAGGAAATGAAGAATTATATAGCTACGTAAACGATATTGTAAAAAAAATATTGGCAACTAATTTGGTTGATTATACCAAAGACTTCGCATGGAAGGTAAGTATTATTAATGACCCAAAAACATTGAATGCTTTTTGTACACCAGGAGGCTATATCTATGTATATACCGGCTTAATTGCATTTTTGGATTCAGAAGATCAGTTAGCAGGAGTATTGGGTCATGAAATTGCACATGCCGCCAACAGACACTCAACGAAGCAACTAACCAAAACGCTTGGAATTCAAATTCTCTTAGATGCCGCATTAGGGAATAAAGATGTGATTAAGCAAGTAACCACTTCTTTAGCAGCACTTAGTTTTAGTAGAGCTCATGAAACACAAGCCGATTCATTCTCCGTTAAATATCTTTGTCCGACAAATTGGAAGTCCAATGGAGCATCTGGATTTTTTAAGAAAATTGAAAATCAGCCATCACCGCCGCAATGGTTAAGCACACACCCAAGTCCTGCAAACAGAATTAGAGATATTGATGGAAAAGCGACTCAATTGGCCTGCAATGGTAAAGAATCTAATGTAGATACTTACCAAAGAATCAAAGCATTAATTACTAAAATAACTCCTCCTGTTGCAAACAAAGGTAATCAAGCCCCAACATTGCCTAGCTCCACGCCTAATCAAACCAAAAGCCAGGATAAAGCTACCCCAACTAAATCAACGCCACAGGCTCCTACAAAAGTTCTGAAAAAAGGCGGCTAACAAGAATCGAATCTTTATTATAATGTTAAAGTGGTTAGCAAAAATTAGTTCGTTTATAGTACATCCACTTTTTTTTCTTGTCATTAATTTGTACTTATTAATTTGCCTAAAGCCGCAATTATTTGGGGTAAGTAGTTGGCAAGAAAAAAAAATGTTATTGTTGCTTGTTGGAGTTTATTCCATTTGCATTCCTGCTATCAGCTTATTAATGTTGAAATTTCTTAAAGTGATTGACAGTTTTGAATTAAATCAAAGACATGAGAGAATTTTTCCACTTATTATAGTCCTTATTTTCTATTTATGGCTATGGATGAATTTAAAGCAGGATCCATCTATTCCAAGAGAATGGAACTGGTATATGCTTTCAGCTGTAATCACAACATCAATGTGTTTGATCGTGAACAATTGGTTTAAAATAAGTCTTCATGTTGCAGGTATAGCGTCAACATTACTTTATTGGTTCTGGATCAAATTTATATTCGCATATGACGGTATTAGCTATTTTAATTTGGGTAGCGAAATGACAAAGGGAATTTCATTAGATTATTTTATCATGATTTTTACAGTTCTTGGAGCATGGATTGCAACCGCAAGATTGATTATTGGTAAGCATGACATCCATGAAATAATTATTGGTACTTTTGTTGGTTTAATTTCAGTTTTCATCGCGCATCAAGTAATTTTTTAAAATATATGGATTTAATAACATTGCAAAAAAACATAGAATCTTGTTGGGAAAATAGAGATTTACTCAAAAAAGATGAATTTAAGCAAGCAATTTACACAACACTTGATTTGTTGGATTGTGGTAAAATTAGAGTAGCTGAGAGAATAGCTGTTGGTAACTGGACCGTAAACGATTGGATCAAAAAGGCAATATTAATTTATTTTCCAATTGCACAAAACAAGCTTATTAAAGCCGGAGATTTAGAATTCTATGATAAAATTCCAACCAAAGTTAATTATGAAGAACTTGGAGTCAGAGCTGTTCCGACAGCTATAGCGAGATATGGTTCTTTTGTAGAATCTGGAGCCATTTTAATGCCGTCTTATGTCAATATAGGAGCTTATGTTGGTTCAGGCAGTATGATTGATACCTGGGCAACGGTTGGATCTTGCGCTCAGGTTGGTAGGAATGTCCATATTGCTGGCGGAGTTGGACTTGGGGGAGTCTTAGAACCACCGCAAGCCAGTCCAAATATAATTGAGGATCATTGTTTTATCGGCTCCAGATGCATATTGGTTGAAGGTGTAGTTATAGAAGAAGAGGCAGTTTTAGGCGCAAATGTCGTAATTACCGCTTCGACACATATTATAGATGTAAGTAATAGTGAAACCGTCTATTATAAAGCCAGAATTCCAGCCAGATCAGTGGTTATTCCTGGTACTTATACAAAGAAATACCCTGCTGGAGAATTTCAATTGCCCTGTGCATTAATAATTGGCAAGAGAAAAGAATCAACAGATAAGAAGGTCTCTCTTAATTCAGCACTAAGAGATTTTGAAATTGGTCAATAGTAAAATTTATAGAAAAATGACATTGGTAAGTGAGTTTAATGAGTACAGAGAGCGTATGAATGAAGTCATTCTTGAAAAAGATAATCTACCGCTGAAGCGATTTTTTTCATTGGATCATCAAATGTACCAGGAAGGATCAATAGATGTAAAAACGAAAGAACTGTTAGGTTTGGTGGCATCAATGGTTTTGCGATGTGATGATTGTATCAAATATCATTTGGGAAAAGCTAAAGAATGTGGTACAACTACTGAACAGATTTATGAAGTATTCGCCATTGCAAATATGGTTGGAGGATCAATATGTATTCCTCATACTCGAAGAGCGGCAGAATACTGGGAAATATTAGTCAAAGAATAGTTTATTCTTCAATAATAATAAGGGGTTGTAGAAATTAAGGCCTTTGGGCAGAAAAACTAATAAGAATTAAAGCTCAACAATTGAATTTCAATTGTAATACTAATGTGAAAAAATTTTCCTTTAAGTCTCTTTTTGACTGAGGCATTGTATCATCAGAGATCAGCAGATTATTTCAATCTAGGTCAATTAATTTTATAATATCCTAATATACAATCTTTTATGATGAATAATGGAATAAAAAAAGCCCAAATTTGCACGTTGCAAATTCAGGCTCTTTCGACTAAGGTCTCAAAATAAGAAAACTACGATCTTTATCAAAAAGATTGATATAATGTGTTGGGCTCGAAAACCCTATAAATTTTTTGGTATTTAAGGTGACGGGGAGTATCAGCTACATTTAGAGACACTGTTTTGGGCTATGGCGTAAAATTATAACACATATATATAAAATCCAAATATTTAAAAAAGAAATATAAAAATATTTTTTATATATAAACAGTTAAGATTAAGTTTAAAGAACAAACAAGTTTATTTTTACTTATATAAAATATATATTATCAAGTAATTATAAATAATATATTACTTTAATATAAAAAACACTGTCTTCTAAAAATATACATATATTAGTAGAAATTATTTTTATAAAAGCCCTTTAATTTTAATTTTGTGACAAATTCTAAACCCGGGTGGTGGAATTGGTAGACACGTACGTTTGAGGGGCGTATGCCGAAAGGCTTGCAGGTTCAACTCCTGTTCCGGGTACCACTGATATATTTTTAATTTAGTATGGATACATAATTCTAAAGTTGGAAGAAGTATTTATATTGTTAATCAGATAAATTAATATTTCTCATAGACTTGTAACTATTTAATCGGTGCATTTAGATTTAAATTATCGCTTTATAGTTAATATGAACTTAATTTTCGGTTGACCTTAAAACATAAGCTTTATATTAAGTCAAAGTTGAAACAGTCCTTATGAAAAACCTATTGTACAAAATTGTCATTTCCTTATTACTTATACAAGTTTTATCCTGTGTAAGTGTCAGAAAACAAATAGACCGTGGTAACTATGAAGAGTCAATCGATAAATTAGTAAATAAATTATCTGGAAAAAAGAATAAACCAACGGAATCTATACAATTACTTGAACTGGCATTTGAAAAGGCACAACAACAAGATTTAAGAAATGAGGCACAATTATTAGCTGAAAAGGAAGATAATAAATGGGAAAAAATTTACCTCATTCACCAACAAATTGATAAAAGACAAAATAAAATTCGTCCGCTTCTGCCTTTAATATCTAAGGAAGCTTATCAGGGAAGCTTTGAATTTATTAATACCGACGAACGCAAAAGAGAATCCAAAGCAAATTCTATCGAATATTATTATTCTACCGCCAAGGAACTTTTAATGCAATCAAAAACAATTAAGAATAAAAACCTGGCAAGGGACGCATATAATTATTTAAATAAATTAGAATCACTATCAACAAATTATAAAGATGTAAGACAATTAAAGCTACAAGCTTTAAAATTAGGTACAATATATTATTACGTAACAATTACTAATAATACTTATAAAATTTTGCCTCAAACCGTCGAAGATAATCTGCTTAATATTAGTGTTTCAGAATTAAATAAGAATTGGAAGCAATATGATATGAGAAGACAATCTGATATTACATATGATTATCGGATTGTAATGAATTTGTTAAATTTAGAATTTAGTCCTGAAAGAGAAAAATCAAGAATTATCGAAGATGTTACGGAGAGTAAAGAAGAAAAGTATATACTTGATAAAAATGGAAAAATTCGCAATGATTCATTAGGCAACCCAGTTAAAGAAATTATAGTAGTTAAACATGAAAATTCAATCGAAGAAACAGTTCAATCAAAATCCGTATTGCTTTCGGGCAAATTAGAATGGATAGATTTGGCTACCAATAATTTAGAAAGATCTGAACCGATACAAGTGGAATTTAATTTTGAAAATGCCTTTGGAAGATTAATTAAAGGGGATAAGAAATATTTGAGTAAACAATCAAAAGAATTAATTAATAGAAGAGAAACTTCTTTTCCAACCAATGAACAAATGACAGTCGATGCAGGGGAAAGATTAAAAGAAGTTGTTAAATCTATTATCTACAAAACTGAGAAGGGGTAAAATTTTATTTTAAGGGAGGGTAGTTATTTAAACACAGGATTTCAGAATTACCAAATCTATTTTTTTGTACAAAATATTTAATATAAAATATAGCCTGCTATTCGCAGGCTATTTACTTTTAATTTAAAGAAAGAATTATCATGACCGCACAAAAGTTTGAATTATTGTTCCAGGAGGCCTACAATAAATTAAACCAAGAACAAAAAGCTGCTGTGGATACTTTAGACGGACCCGTTATGGTAATCGCAGGTCCTGGAACGGGCAAAACTCAGATTCTTTCTACAAGAATAGCTAATCTTTTATATCAATCTGTTGCTGATCCTGAGAATATACTTTGTTTGACCTATACAGAAGCAGGCGCAATTGCTATGAGAAAAAGATTACATGAACTCATAGGTGCAGGTTCAAAAAATGTCAGCATACACACATTTCATTCATTCTGTAATAAAGTAATCTTAGAAAACCCTGGGGTGTTTAATACATTTTCGGAATTTTCTATAGCAGACAAACTGGATGAATATGAAATTTTAGATTCCATATTATTAAAAATGGCATCATCAAATACGTTATTTAGGCCTGATCAAAATTATAAATCAATCTTAGGTAGAATTTTAGGGCTTTTCCAAACAGTGAAAAAAGAAAACTGGAATGTTGAAGAGTTGAAGCTAGATATAAGAAAGGTTATTGATGATTTGGAATTTCAGCCCCAATTTATTTATAAGAGAAAAACTGGAAAATTTGAAAAAGGAGATCTCAAGATTCGAGAATTAAAGATAGAAGAATTAAAATTTCAGCAAACAATAAGTGCATTAGAGCTTTATAAAGAATATAACGATCAATTAAGAGTAAATGGTTTATTAGATTTTAATGATTTAATAAATAATGTAATCAGAGAATTTGGTAACAATAACGACCTTTTGAGTACTTACCAAGAGAAATATCAATATATATTAGTTGATGAATTTCAGGACACCAATGGATCACAATTAGATATATTAAATCTTTTAAGCTCATACTGGGATAATCCAAATTTGTTTGTTGTAGGGGACTCAGATCAAGCTATTTATAGATTTCAAGGAGCTAGCATAACGAATATAACAAACTTTATAAACAAATATGATCCAACAATTATTGAACTGAATGAAAATTACAGATCAACTCAAAAAATACTGAATATTGCGGAATCATTTATTAGCACAAATAAAGAAAGACTAAAAGCAGAAAATAGTCATAACGCCTTAAAATCGAATAGAGATGAATTTCACATTAGCCCTAAAATAAAAATATTCAATTCTTTATTAGAGGAAACATTTGAAATTGTTAATCAGATTGAAGACTTAATAGTACATCAGAAAACACCACCTGGACAGATTGCCATATTGTATAGAAAAAACAGCAATGCTGATGATTATGTCAAAGAGTTATTGAAAAGAAACATTTCCTTCAGCCAAAGCAAGGAAATAAATGTATTAAATTATTCGATAATTAATCAGGTATTAAAAATTGTTCACTATCTCCATTTAGAGCTAAATAGTCCATTAGAAAATGACTTTTTGTTATTTGAAATTTTGCATTTTCCATTTGTGGATATACCTACCGTTGATATAGGAAAAATATCTCTACACCTAAAAAATATCAGATCGCAAGAAAGTAATAACAATACTAGAGAAATTAATCTAAGACTTTTATGCTCTGAGTTTGAATGGGTACAAAATTTGGAATTAAAGGAACCAAATAATTTGTTTGATATTATTTCAGTAATCAACAATTTAATAAAGTCAATAAGAACAATTACTTTAGAAAATCTTATCGAAAGAATTTTATATGACTTTAATATTATACCATTTGTATTAAACGAGTGGAAAAATTATGAAGCACTTGAAATTATTAATTCATTCTATGAATATATTCGTTCACTGACAATCAAGTATCCTGAAATGGATATATTTAAGCTCAATGAAATAATTAATAGGCTCTCTAATTATAATATTCAAGTCCCATTTGTAAAGACCTTATCGGACAATAATTCTGTAAGGCTTAGCACTATTCATTCATCAAAAGGCATGGAATATGAGTATGTATTTATGGTAAGAAATAACGCCAGTCGAAATAGTAATATACCAACATTTAAATTACCTCCAGGATATTCTTATAATGAGCAGGAAACGGATTCGGAAGATGGTCGTAGATTATTTTATGTTGGAATTACCAGAGCAAAAAAATTTCTACAGATTTCATATTCGAATATAGATAACAATGGTAAGTTATTGGAAGCGGGGGTAAATGTTCAGGAATTATTAGATGAAGGACAAATTGATGTCGAAAAAACCGACTTGCCAAAAGATCAAATACTTCAGGCGATTGAAAATAAATTAGAGTATATTCAGAAGGAACTGACCCTTGTTGATGAAGAATATTTAGAAAAATTTTTAAGTAATTTTAGTTTATCCTCCACAAGCATGGAAAAATACTTGGAGTGTCCTATAAGCTTTTATTATGAAAGAGTATTAGGGGTACCAAATTCAAGAAGTATATATATGGGCTTTGGTAGTGCAGTACATGCTACGCTAGAACGATATTTAAAAAAATATAGAACAGCTTCAAATCTGGATTCTATTTATTTGTCTGATCTATTCCGAATAAATATGAATAAGGTCAAAGATCATTTCACTACTGAGGAGTTTAATGCATTTTCAACTTTAGGATTAACCAACCTTCCGAAACTCTTACAAAATAATGAGTCCAAATGGAATAATTTAAATGAGTCATTTTTTGAAAAAGACTATAGAAACAGACAATATCAAAATATACCTATTTCAGGGAAGATTGATCGTATTGATAAATGTTGGGATGGATATAGAATAATAGATTATAAAACCGGCAAAGTACTAAGCAATCAAGCTAAAGAAAAGTTGAGGAAGCCTTCAGAAAAATTGAAATATGGAGGTGAGTATTGGAGGCAGATGATCTTTTATTCCTTACTCTGTGATACAGATCCGGCATTCTTTGGAAAAGTACAAGAAGGAATTCTTTACTATGTTATACCAGACCAATTTGGAGCATTTCATGAACATTCCATTACCATTACTTCAGAGGATCAACAGTTTGTAGGAAATTTAATTACTCAAGTCTATTCAAAAATACAAAACAAGGAGTTTACCCAAGGTTGTGGTAAACCTGAATGCAGGTGGTGTCATCTTCTACAAAAGGAATCGGTTCAAAGTGAAAATAATAGGAATGAAATTATAAGCAATGAGGCAGATTAATTTTTAAAGTTATTAAATAATTTTAACTTTACTTCTATGTATAAATTCAATTAATATGTCAGAAATTTATTGGGGAATAGATATGGGAGGTACAAAAATAGAAGGTGCTGTATTTAAAATTTCACCAAAACTTGAAATACTTTCCAGAATTCGTGTTAAAACTGAACAAGAGTTTGGATACGAACATATTTTAGGTCAATTTAAAAAATTGATTTTGAAATTAAAACTCGAGACTGGTCTAGAGCCTGAACGAATTGGTGTTGGAACTCCGGGAACAATAGATTTACATACTAAGACAATAAAAAATAGTAATACATTATGCATTATTGGAAAAAAAATGAAGGATGATTTGGAAGCATTGTTAAAAGTTGAAGTTCACATGGCCAATGATGCCAATTGTTTTGCTTATGCAGAAACTAGATTAGGATCTGTTCCGGAAATAATTAGCAAGCCAGAAGTTGTATTTGGCATTATCATGGGTACTGGGGTGGGAGGAGGAATAGTTGTTAATAATAAGATGATTAATGGATTACATGGAATTGCAGGAGAGTGGGGACATAATCCATTAGCAGATGACGGTGAACTTTGTTATTGCGGGCACAAAGCTTGTGTAGAAACATTTATTTCTGGACCAGCAACAGAGAAATATTATCAATCCTTAAGCAATGAAGCTATAAATTCTACCGAAATTTACCAGTTATATTTAAATGGAAATAAAAATGCAATTCAAACAATCAATAGACTTCTCTTTTATTTTGGAAAAGCTGTTGCACAAATAATAAATATTCTTGATCCTGAAGTCATTGTAATTGGGGGAGGCTTAAGTAATTTAAGACCAATATATGAACTAGGACCTTCAGAAATAAAAAAACATTTATTTAATAAGGAACTCAATACTAAAATTATTCCTCCAAAACTTGGTGATAGTGCCGGTGTAATTGGCGCAGGTCTTTTAAAATAAAAAGTAAACTTATTTAATTTTTCCTTCTGTAGCCTGAATTACTGTTTTATCAGTTGAATTTTTACTTATAAAGGCAACCACATTTACATTATCTGCATTCCACAAAATAGTATCTGTCGGTAAAGTAAATTTATAATTTTTTGTAATGGATGAAGATTTTGAAATTTTATCTGTTAAAAACGCACCTTCAGTGGGTGTAATTAATTTTCTTAATACATGTTTATGTATAAAATCATCTATGATACCGGAACTGTTTTTTTGAGCAGTATGAATTTCAGACTCTGTAATGGCAATATGTAAATATAAAGGAAATGAAATTTCTTCTAGAGCTGTAGTAGTTAACGAGATAGAAAGTTCTCTTGTTGATTCATCAAAATTATTTTGAATACTCAACCTCGCAACAGGATTGATAGTGAGCTCTTCTTCTACGAAATTAATCCATGAGTCAGGTCTTCCAATTCGAATATTAGATTTACCAGAAAATAATTTTCTATTAAAGGCAGCTTCAGGTTTGCCAAAATAGTTTCCAAGAAATTTTTCAATATTTTCTGAATCAGGAGTTCTAAGGTCTGGATCATTAGAATTAACGGGTTCTGCAAGAAATTTAGAATGAACGCCAATAATAACAATATTATCAGGATAGAGGTCGGAGATCCTTTCTAATTCACTCGTTCCGGCTGGACAGTTAGGGCAAGATGCTCCAGTAAATTCCTCAATTAAAATAACCTTTTCCGTTTTTATTCCACCGGTGACAATAATCGGTGTATTCTGTTCCCAATCCGTACATGCAGAAAGTTGAAGGATTAAAAAGCTTACAAAAGATATTTTATAAATAAGTTTGGTCATTTGGTAGATATTAAAAATTTGAAATAATAGATGCACGAATTCCACTGAATGCAGGTTCAAGCCGACAAATTCCACCGGAGCAAACAATTCCTTGAATTTGTTTAACATACCTTAAGGCAAGTCTATTGTTTCCACGGTTATAAACAACACCAGCCGTTGGGTAATTAAGCGCTTTCTTTCCATGAGTTGGTTGAGTGTTGTACATATCAGATAATTCAAACAACCAATGTGGTGAGATTCCGTACTCTGCAAGAAAATAAATCCAAGAACCAATGTCTTGTTTGTTACTCATGTATTGGGTTTCAATTCTAAGAGATTGTTTAGAACTGAAATCATAAAGAAACTCAGCAAATGGCACATAGGATTTTATAAGAGGCTCGCCTCCTTTGCCATAATAGAGTTCTTGATTAAAAACTTGACTTTGAAAACCAAGGGTAATTTGATATTGATCAGGCTCCTTGAAGTTGATATCCGCATAAATTTCTTTATAGAAAATTTTCTCAAACGATTTGTCCCTAATGTTTGAGAAGTTGGCTGAAAAATTCCAATTTTCACCAATTCCATATTTTGCATCTATTTGAAATGCGCCTTCATTAAGAAATTGGGTAGCTGGATAATAATAACCCGTAAGTCTGTACGTATTTATTTTTGCCATTGGAGGTATAAAGCTTATCAAGCCTCTGTTAAGAGTGGCCTGTGGAGAAGCTCTAAAATCGAAACCATCCGTTCTTTTTGCTTCAAGTGTAAGTCCAAGACTATGACCAGCATATCCAATACTAGAATAGTAGACATGACCATTGCCACGAACATATTTTCCAATGGATGACTCCCCTTTTGGTAAAACGCGAATGGCCAAAGGATCATAGTAAATATCTTCTAGTTTAAAAGCAGTTTCAACATACCAAGTAAAATTATGTATTGACAAAGTGTTATAAAAACTAAATGCATTAGAATTATAAGCAGGATTAAATTGATCTGCAGGTAAATACGATCCACTTATTTTGGCGAGTTCTAAAACATAATCATCGCCTAAAGTTTTATTAATAAAACCAAAGCCAGGCGCTATTGACCATTTGCTGCTATCGCTTTTTTTATAAAAACCATTTATGTTAATGCCTTTTATAAAAGAATTATAGGTAGAAAAAAGAAACTTTTGTTTTCCGGCAAAAGTTTTAATATTCCAATCATCATTCAATTTATACTTAACCGAAAAACCAAGTAAAGCATTGTCTAATAATTGGGCACGCTCTTCATAAGCCCTGTAAATAATCCCTGATCCAATTTGATCATACAAGTATCCGGCGGAAAGTTCCAATCGATCAACCTCTTTTGAGATGTACCAACGACCCAATCCATGATCTGAATAGGATCCAGTAGGCAATAATAAATTTGAATTATTGAATAGATCATATCTAACACCAAGATTGAAGCCGGAATAGGACATGTTTAAGTTAATCCAAGTCTCAGAGCCAAATAATTGTTTGTCATACTGAGGAATATTATAAGCTCCGATATTAGAATCTCTTAAAAACAAATTGGCATTCGTCTGGAAGGCCCCCCAAATGGATAAATTATCTTGACTATAAACATGTGCTATACTAGCTATCATCCACGCTAACAGTATTTTATAAGTTTGGTTAATCATACGTTAAATTGTATTCGAAGCGTGAAAATACTGGATTTATTCGGTCAATTTTACGTTTCAACTCTAAATTTCAAGAATGAAACAAGTTATTATTACTTTATCACTATTAATGATTTTCTCAGGATTTATTCCTAATCCAACACAGAAATTCCCAAATATTGATATTAAAACCCTGGAAGGACAGAATTTTTCATTGGATAAGGCCTTTGCGAAAAATAAATTAACAATTGTAGATTTTTGGGCAACCTGGTGTGGTCCTTGTAAAAAAGAGCTAGACGCCATAAAAAGTCATTATTCAAACTGGAAAAAGGATGGCGTTGAGTTAATAGCTATTACGATAGATGATAGTCAGCAATTAAATAAGGTAAAGCCAATGATACAACAAAAGGGTTGGGAATATACTGTACTTTCAGATGTTAACAAACAGTGTTTAAATAAACTAGGATTTGCTTCTATTCCTCAGACATATATTGTAAATCAAAAAGGGGAGATTGTTTATACACATTCTGGCTATACTCCAGGAGACGAAAATGAGTTAGAGTCAAAAATTAAGGCATTGATGCCATAAAAAAAGCAGGATACAGCTTAGGAAAAAATAAAAAGCCCGTTACTACGGGCTTTTTTTGTGATTACATGTGGTACCCCCAGGAATCGAACCAGGGACACCAGGATTTTCAGTCCTGTGCTCTACCAACTGAGCTAGGGTACCAACCGACTTAAAGCTTAAATCAGCTAAAAGGGATGCAAATATAAAAGGATTTGATTTCTAATTCCAATATTTTTGTGGCTTATGCCGTATAGATTTTTTCTAATTCCCATTCTAACAGGACTTGTAGCTTATCTGGGTTATCACCTTTATATAGAGAAAGATCCTAACCCTTGGATATTATTCAGCCTGTTGACTTTTTCTGTAGCAACTTATGTTTTTCAACACCAGTTGAATAACTTGTGGTGGTCTCGATATACTCCAGATTTGGAGGAAAATGAGAAAAAATGGCTTCAGCATCATCTACCTTATATTCAATCTCTATCTTCTGAAGAGCTGAAAGTGTTTTATAAAGAATTGTCAAAAGTTTGCTTGTTTCATGAATTTATTCCAATGGGAAATATTCCAATTCATGAAGAACTTAAGTGGATTATCCTGGCTCCTGCTATTCGCTTAAAACTATACAGTGAACCGACTATTTATTCTCATTTTATTCGAACTGTAATTTATCCTCATCCGTTCATTTCTCCGGAAATAGATCAAATTCATGTCTCAGAAGTTCATCTTCAAGATGGAATATTGATTTTTTCAGCAGAACAACTATTATTGAGTCATCTTAATATTAAAAAATATTTTAATCCAGCGCTCTATGAATGGTGTAAAATTTATGTAGAGTTTAGAAAAATAGAAGTTCAGTTAACCAATGATTTCATCATAGAGAAATTAGAAAATTTATTGGATGATGTACATTATAATGACATACTTTTATGGATGGGACGAGAAGCCTTAGCCTTTGATGCCCTGGCGTTATATGTAAGCCTAATAGATGAATCCTCGATTTCTGAAAATTATTTTAAGGATCAGGTGTAACAATATCAACATCACAATAGGCGCTGAGTTAATTTCTACCGAATGAAAATATGTAATAACTGATCGTTATAAATTGGGTTAAACGACAAAATTGAATTTCATTAAATATCCGACTTTTGTTGATTATACTACTGCAACTAAAAAAATTATTTATAATGAATAAATTTGTAAAACGCTTTTTATTTTACAATTAAGATAGAATGCATGATGAATGGCTAAAAGAGATTTAAAATAAAATGGCATAGTTGAAAAACAATAGCGTGTCTAGCTTGGCGTAGCGCGAGGATTAAAAAAATATGGAAAACAGATGGAAACTAATTCTTGGAACAAATAAGGATGACAAAGAACAGAACCTGTCAACCGATGAACTTGAAATCAACCAATTATTAGATTCAGCTTACGGAGATGGAAAAGGAAACACCGGAGGTTTTGGTAGATCAGTACCTAAGGTAAGAAAGTGGCTTGAAGGAATTAGAAGACATTTTTCTCCGGAAATAGTAAGTCTATTACAAAGGGATGCTCTTGAAAGACAAAATGCAAAGGAAATGTTGTTAGAACCAGAATTGTTAGAGCAGATGGAGCCCAATATTCAGTTGGTTGCAAACATACTTGAACTTCAGGATTTACTGCCAGAGGCATCTAAGAAAGTATCGCGGAAACTAGTAGAGCGATTGGTTCGCACTATAGAGGAGCGGTTAAAAGTTAAATTATTAAATGCTGTTAGAAAGGGACTTGCCAGCTACTCTGAACGCATAAATCCAAGGAATGCGATCATTGATTGGAAAAAGACTATTGCTAGAAACATCAAGAATTATCAATCCAATCTTCAAGTTGTAGTCCCCAATAATTGGTATGGATTCCGAAAAGGAAGTCAACTGAAAGAAATTATTTTATTGGTTGATAAGAGCGAATCAATGATTGAATCTGCTATAAATGCATCCATTCTTGGCTCTATCCTTTCTTCCTTAAAGACGATACGAACCCAGCTCGTTTTTTTTGATACTGAAATTACGGATGTTACGGAGAAATATCAGGATCCGATAGATATATTATTCAGTATTCCAATGGGTGGCGGGACAGATATTGGTAATGCTTTAAATTATATACATTACAAAATAAGCAGACCAATGGATAGTATATTGTTCTTAATCAGCGATTTAG
>WBZT01000859.1_pt1 | contig 23645 bp, 23 predicted proteins | sample 5204241 | NCBI WGS metagenome assembly WBZT01 (sample SAMN12344358, study PRJNA552823) | activated sludge metagenome | biome: Activated sludge suspended growth; feature: Nitrification reactor; material: Wastewater; isolation source: activated sludge from nitrification reactor of wastewater...
CGATGGCGACATGGCCGTTATGTTTGTGGGTATAGCCCAGACCCAGTACGAAATGGACACCATAAAGGAAGGTCGTCGCCTCAAATCCCCAAGTGGTGGGTGCATTGAAGCCGTAACGCATGATGACTTCATAGCTGACGACAGCCAATAAGGGTAGAACCAGGAAGGAGCTGTAATAGCCGGTGTTTTCATTCAAAGCGTCGATTGCCTGAGCGATTTTGCGCATACGCCATCCCTCCATACAATTTCGGCGGTTTCTAACGGGGAGACGCGGAGACAGCTTCCAGCCGGTTTAATAAGCCGGAAGTCTGCCTCACATCCTTCGGTGAAATGAAAGGTGCTAAAAGCTTTGGGTGAGGAAACGAACGATTATTGAGTGCGCTTTCCAGCGATGTAATCGTCCAACGGCCATGGCGTCACACCGCTGCGGATTTCGCGCCATTCGGCGAAGTCCTTGCGAAATTTATCCTGGGAATCGAGTACCTTTTTCACGTCGGGATACTTGGCCTTGAGCGCATCCAGATACTCCTTGGTCCGCTTGGCGAAGTTGGTGATGGTCTCGTCGTCCATGCGCACGAACTCGACCTTGCCCTTGAAGCGCTCGATCGCCTCGATATTGAGATTTTCCTGCCAGGCGGTCGACCAAAGCTGGGTTTCCTTGGCAGCCGTGTCGACGATCCATTTCAGGTCGGACGGCAGTTTGTTCCAGGCATCTTTGTTGATGAAGAACGCGCACTGAACGGAGGGCTGATGGACGCCGGGTTCGATGACATATTTGGTGATTTCATCGAAGCCCATGGGGTAATTCATGGCCGGGGTGCTGAATTCGGCCGCGTCGATGACGCCACGCTCCAGCGCCAGATAGACTTCGCCGCCGGGCAGCGGCGTCACGCTGGCACCCAAGCTATTCATGATGTCCATGTACCAGCCCGGAGTACGTACCCGCAGGCCCTTGAAATCCGTCATTTTCGTGGCTTTCTTGTTGGAGAACAGGCCCATCTCCTGACCACCGTTGCCACCGGGCAACGCGTACAAGTTATATTGCCCGTACAGGTCCTGCATCATCTTCAGGCCGCCGCGCTCATACAGCCAGATGTTGTAGCCCTCGGTATCCAGACCGAAAGGCACCGAGGCAAAGGCCACGAACGCTTCGTTCTTGCCCTTCCAGTAACCGGGCCAGTCGTGGCCGATCTGGGCAGAGCCCTTGCTAACGGCATCGAAACTTTCCATGGCGCCAACCAGCGAGCCGGCCGGGAACAGCTTGATTTCCAGTCGGCCGCCGGAAGCGAGAGCGACGGTATCGGCGAAGTGTTGGGCCATGTCGTAAAACAGGAGGCCCTCGGTCCAGGGCATGACCATCTTCCATTTGAATTCCTCCTTGGACGGCTTGATGGTCCGTAATTCCTTCTTGACCTCTTCGTGCCGCTGATCGGCGCCGAACTTCTCACGAGCCGCCGCAAAAGCGGATGTCGTCAGTATTAACGACAACACGGCCAGCCCGCCTAATAAGGTTTTGAGTTTTATCATAAGTATGATCCTCCTTTGTGGTTTTCGAGCAAGATCGAACCGAAGTTCGACCTTGTCTAAACCTTAGGCTAGAAACTGGAAATTTCTACAGGATCATCAATGGACTGTAAAAACTCGCCGGCGGCGTGGGGACCGGACAGGCAGGGAACGACGCTGACAAACACCGGCTTAAGCAACGGGTTCTTCCTGGCCGCAACCCCAGCAGTGCTCAATATAGCCGCCAGAATGCGGGGCCACACCGCCCCTCTGGGTGGAAATTCGTGGAGAGAAGCTGGCGGCTCGAACGATCCGCCGGCAGTGCATTACGCGTCGCGGCCAGCAGAGCACCACTCAACACAACCTTTCTACCTCGTAAACCCCGCCGACCACCACGTATTCGTCTTCGCCCTTCAGCATCCCCGGCAACATCCGGTTATAGAAGAATACCTTGGCCAGCGGGACCTGCACCCGCAGCAGATGGTCGCCGAACTCCTCGGCACGCTCGCGGCGGACGCTGAAGGAACTGAGGTTGTTGAGCAACACGACCCAGCGCCGACGGTCGGGTTTGGCCAGCACCTGGTCGTCGCTGAAGCGGTTGAAGCCACGATACAGGCTCAGATGCACCGCCGTCGGTTGCTGGCGTTGCTGCTCGTACTGGGCATAGGCGTACAGCAGATCGAGTTGCGCTTCCAGCGCATTGGTGTTGTACAACCCTCGGCTGCATGCCTCTAGAAAGTGCATGTAGGTATCGTCCCGGATGCGATCGTCCAGTAATCCCCCATGGTAACGCGCCAGCAGGCCGAAACGCGATTCCACCCAAGCTTTCAGCACCGCGCCTTCCTGACTGTTAGGATCGAAAGCCCAGCCGCGCACCATGCGTAGGTAATCCGCCCGCCCACGCAACTTGCGCCGGCCCGGCATCAGACCCACTTCCTCCAGCGCCTCCAGCCGGAAGTACACCGTCATGTAGTCCATGAACCGCTGCGCCCGCTCGCCCAGCTCGGTCAACAGATCCAACGACCGAAACAACCGGTGATGCAATTCCGCCACCCCGTCCAGCAATAACGGAGCCGGATGGCGCTGAAAAGTCAGGCCGCCCAGAATCACCGCCGGCAGGTTACAGCGGTTGATCGGCAGGTAGGAACCTTTCGGTAGGCGCGGCCCGACTTCTTCAGCCGGCGCTGCAACCGCATTGTCATCAACCCGACAAACCGTCGCGTTTGTCATGTTCGGTTTCGATCCTTGTTGTCTTGGACAACCGTTACAACTCATAAAACAATAAGTTAAAAAAAAACCGCATTGGCACGACACTTGAAACCAATGAAAATGAAAAAGCAAGTCCATTATTTAGTGACTGGAGAGCAATACCATGGCAATGATACGTCAATGCGCAATTTACGGAAAAGGCGGCATCGGTAAGTCCACCACCACTCAAAACCTGGTGGCGGGTTTGGCCGCCGAGGGCAAGAAAGTCATGATCGTGGGTTGCGATCCGAAAGCCGATTCGACCCGACTGATCCTGCATGCCAAAGCCCAGAACACGATCATGCAGATGGCCGCCGATGCGGGCACCGTCGAAGATCTGGAACTGGACGACGTGTTGAAAGTGGGTTACGGCGGCGTGCGTTGCGTCGAGTCCGGCGGCCCGGAACCCGGCGTCGGCTGCGCCGGGCGTGGCGTCATCACTGCGATCAACTTCCTGGAGGAAGAAGGCGCCTACGACGAAGAGCTCGACTTCGTGTTCTACGACGTGCTGGGTGACGTGGTGTGTGGCGGCTTCGCCATGCCGATTCGCGAAAACAAGGCCCAGGAAATCTACATCGTGGTGTCCGGCGAAATGATGGCGATGTACGCCGCCAATAACATCGCCAAGGGTATCTGCAAATACGCCACCTCCGGCAGCGTGCGGCTGGCCGGCTTGATCTGCAACTCGCGCAAGACCGACAAGGAAGCCGAATTGATCGAAGCACTGGCCGAACGGCTGGGCACCCAAATGATTCATTTCGTGCCGCGCGACAACGTGGTGCAGCGAGCGGAAATTCGCCGGATGACGGTGATCGAGTACGACCCCACCGCCAAGCAAGCCGATGAATATCGCGAACTAGCGCGCAAGATCGTGGAAAACAAGAAACTGGTCATTCCCACACCGTTGACCATGGACGAACTGGAAGAACTGCTTCTGGAATTCGGCATCCTCGATGAGGAAGACGAATCCATCGTCGGCAAGACCGCTGCTGATGAAGCCGCGCTGGCCGCTGCCTGAGGCCCACTGGAGTACACCTAATTATGACCATGAACCGCCAAGAAACCGAACAACTGATTCAAGAAGTGCTGGAAGTTTACCCGGAAGCCACTGGTAAGCAACGAGCCAAGCATCTGATGGCCAACGATCCTTCTTTGGAAAAATCCAATAAGTGCATCGTTGCCAACAAGAAGGCGCTGCCCGGCGTGATGACCGCGCGCGGCTGCGCCTACGCCGGCGCCAAGGGCGTGGTCTGGGGGCCGGTCAAGGACGTGTTGAATATCTCACACGGGCCGGTCGGCTGCGGCCAGTTCTCGCGGGCTGGTCGCCGCAACTACGTGACCGGCTACAGCGGAGTCAATGTCTTCAACGACATGAACTTCACCTCCGATTTTCAGGAAAAGGACGTCGTATTCGGCGGTGACAAGAAACTGGCCAAGATCATCAGCGAACTCGATACCTTGTTCCCACTGGCCAAGGGTGTGACGATTCAATCGGAGTGCCCCATCGGTTTGATCGGCGACGATATCGAGGCCGTCGCCAAGAAATCGGCCAAGGAAATTAGTAAGCCCGTGGTACCGGTGCGCTGCGAAGGTTTCCGGGGTGTTTCGCAATCCCTCGGCCACCACGTCGCCAACGACTCCTTGCGTGACTGGGTGCTGCACAATCGCGACGAGCAGGAAGGCTTCGAATCGACGCCTTACGACGTCGCCATCACCGGTGACTACAACATCGGCGGTGACGCCTGGAGTTCGCGGGTTTTGCTTGAAGAGATCGGCTTGCGGGTAATCGCGCAGTGGTCCGGCGACGGCTCGATCCCAGAAATGGAGAACACGCGCCACGCCAAGCTGAATCTGTTGCACTGCTACCGCTCGATGAACTACATCAGCCGGCATATGGAAGAGAAGTACGGCATGCCCTGGATGGAATACAACTTCTTCGGCCCGACCAAGATCGCTGAATCGCTGCGCGCCATTGCCGCTCGCTTCGATGAAAAGATCCAGGAAAATGCCGAACGCGCTATTGCCAAGTATCAGCCGGCCATGGACGCCATCATCGCCAAGTATCGGCCGCGGCTGGAAGGTAAGCGGGTACTGTTGTTCGTTGGCGGTCTGCGTCCCCGCCACGTGATCGGCGCCTATGAAGACCTCGGCATGGAAGTGATCGGCGCCGGCTACGAGTTCGCCCACAACGACGACTACGACCGCACCTTCAAGGAAATACAAGACGGTGCGCTGATTTACGACGATGCCACCAGCTTCGAGTTGGAATCTTTCGTCGAGCGACTGAAGCCTGACCTGGTCGGTTCCGGCATCAAAGAGAAGTACGTGTTCCACAAGATGGGCATTCCGTTCCGGCAGATGCACTCCTGGGATTATTCTGGCCCTTATCACGGCTACGACGGCTTCGCCATCTTTGCCCGCGATATGGACATGACCATCAATAACCCCTGCTGGAACAAGCTCAAAGCGCCTTGGCAGCAGCGCGCCAACGCCGAAACGTTGCAGGCAGTTGCCTGAATGAGCTACCCGTGGGTTGGATCAGCGCGAAACGTCTCTGATCTAACCCACCGTGTAGCGAATTCGATTGCGGCCTAGCGCCTATCCCTGAGTCATGCCCGGATCGAGCGACCCGGAAGAGGAATTTGTCATGCAAGACGCCGACGACATTAAACCCGGTTATCCGCTATTTAATGAAGACCAGTACCAACAGGCTTTCGCCCGGAAAAACGTTTTCGAGGAAAGAGAGCCCAAGGAAAAGCTGGAAGAAGTGTTCCGGTGGACCACGACGGAAGAATACAAGCAACTCAACTTTAAGCGTGAAGCCCTGACCATCAATCCCGCGAAAGCCTGTCAGCCACTGGGCGCGGTACTGTGCGCACTGGGTTACTACAAGACCCTGCCCTACGTTCACGGTTCGCAGGGTTGCGTGGCCTATTTTCGTACCTATTTTAACCGCCACTTCCGCGAACCGATTGCCACGGTGTCCGATTCGATGACCGAAGACGCGGCGGTATTCGGCGGCCAGAAGAACATGTTCGAGGGGTTGGAAAACTCTCTCAAGCTGTATGAACCGGAAATGATGGCGGTGTCCACCACCTGCATGGCCGAGGTAATCGGCGACGACCTGAACGCGTTCATCACCAACGCGCGCAAGGACGGCCGAGTGCCAATGGACTTTCCCATTCCCTTCGCCCATACCCCCAGCTTCGTCGGCAGTCACACCACTGGATGGGACAACATGGAGGAAGGAGTGCTGCGCTACTTCACCCTCAACGAGATGGAGGGCAAAACGGTCGGCAGCAACGGCAAGCTCAACATCATCACCGGCTTCGAGACCTATCTCGGCAACTTCCGAGTCATCAAGCGGATGATGAAGGAGATGGGCGTCGAGTACACCATGCTGTGTGATCCGGAGGAGGTACTCGATACCCCGACCGACGGCGAATTCCGCATGTACGCTGGCGGTACCCGGATCGAGGAGGTCAAGGATGCACCCAATGCCATCGACACCCTTCTGCTGCAACCTTGGACCTTGCCCAAGACGAAGAAATTCGTGCAGGAAATTTGGAAGCAACCGGCCAGCGCCATCAATATCCCGATGGGTCTGAGCGGGACCGACGAGTTTCTGATGAAGGTGTCGGAACTGACCGGCAAGCCGATTCCCGATTCGCTGACCCAGGAGCGGGGCCGGTTGGTGGACATGATGACCGATTCCCATTCCTGGCTGCACGGCAAACGGTTCTCGGTGTTCGGCGACCCCGACTTCGTGACCGGCATGTGCCAATTCCTGCTGGAACTGGGCGCGGAGCCGCTCCACGTCCTCTGTCACAACGGCAGCAAGCGGTGGGCCAAGGACATCACCAAGTTGCTCAAGGACTCGCCCTACGGCCAGAGCGCCGAGGTCCATGTCGGCAAGGATCTCTGGCACCTGCGTTCGCTGGTGTTCGCCGACAAGCCGGATTTCCTGATCGGCAACTCCTACGGTAAGTTCATCCAGCGTGACACGCTGCACAAGGGCAAGGAATTCGAGGTGCCGTTGATTCGCCTTGGCTTCCCGCTGTTCGACCGTCACCACCTGCACCGCGACACCACGCTCGGTTACGAGGGCGCGATGTACATTCTCAAGGCGTTGGTGAACGCGGTTATGGAACGGCTCGACGAGGAAACCATGCAGATGGGCGAAACCGATTACGCCTTCGATTTGATTCGTTGACGACCGACCGCACGGTGGAGACGGGTTTCCAAACCCGCCTCCACCGTGCTGGAGAACTCAGCCATGCCCAATGTAATGCTGCGAAACAATGCGGCCGGCCAACTGGTGTTTTACATCACCAAGAAGGACCACGAGGAAATCGTGGTAGCGCTCGAACATCCCGGCCCCGACACGTGGGGCGGCGAAATGCAGTTGGCCGATGGTTCGCGGTTCTATCTCGAACCCTTCGCGCAGCCGCCTAAGCTGCCTCTGACCGTGCGAGTGAAGCGGTTATGACCGTTGCTAATTCGCTACCGCGTTGCGTCGCGCTGCGCATTGCCTTGGCGGCACGGCAACTTCCCGATACCAGTTCGGGCCAACTACTGCGCGTGTTACTTGCCAAGCTGGGCGAGCCGCTGACCGAGGAAAAACTCGCCGAGCTGACGGTCAAGGACCTGAAAACCGCCGCCGATGGCGCCCTAAACGAAATCGATGGCCCCACCCTGCGGCAGGCGCTCGATGTTCTGAAGGGAAAAGGGGAAAACGACATCGACGCCGAAGTTCCCCAACCGCAGCCCTATCGTGAAGGTGAATTTCCGGGTTCGATTCGGGTGGCCTGTGCATCCAATAGCGGTGAGCGACTGGACGGCCACTTCGGCTCCTGCGCTCGGTTTCTGATTTATCAGGTGTCGCCGACGGAAACGCGGCTGATCGCGGTACGACCGGCACCCAAGATCACTCGACTCAGCGTGGATCACAGCGCGGAGCGGGTTACCCTGATCGGCGATTGCGACCTGCTCTGCGTCTTGTCCATTGGTGGACCCGCCGCCGCCCGAGTGGTGAATAGCGGCATCCATCCGATCAAACGCGGCTCGATCGATGCAACCCACACCCTGCTGACCGAATTGCAACAAGTGCTAGCCGGTGATCCGCCTCCCTGGCTGGCCAAACTTCGTGCCCGGACCATCAGCCCACGCGCAGAGCCTATCGAGGCCGCGCCATGATTACCCAACGCCAGCTCGCCGACATCGCCCGTTTGACGATGGACCAAGGATTGGATCACACCACCGTCGCTCGGTTGCGGCAAGTCTATCCCGGCACTTACTTCACCTATTGCCTGGACGACGACATCAACGACATGGAACCCGTGTTGGAAAGCACCGGTTTCAATCTTTACCTGGTGGATGGACGGCAACATTGCCTGCGTCTGACCGGCGATCCACAGGTAGCCACTGGCGTCGTGCTGGCGGCGGTACTGGCGGAAGAGAGTTAACCCATTCATTGTCAACGTAAGAGGACATTGTTCATGGCCAAAATCGGATTGTTCTACGCCACCGATACCGGCAACACTCGCAAGATCGCCAAGCGGATCAAGAAGCAGTTCGAGGAAGGGGAAATCGAGCTGTTCGATGTCGCCAAGACCACTCCGGACACAATGAAGGATTGCGAGGCCCTGATCGTCGGTACCCCGACCCTGGGCGATGGCGAGTTGCCCGACACCTTGGCGGCATTCCTCGAACAAATGGATAGCAGCCACGTGAGCGGCAAGACCATCGCCATGTTCGGTCTGGGCGATCAGGTCGGCTACCCGACTGAATTCGTGGACGCGCTCGGTATCACTTACAAAAAGCTCAAGAAATTGGGTGCCAATTTGATCGGTGGATGGTCGGCGGAAGGTTACGAGTTTGAGAAATCCAAGGCTCTGCGCGACGGCGAGTTCGTTGGGTTGGTGCTCGATCAGGATAACCAAGCGGACCAGACCGACGAACGTCTGGAAGAATGGCTTGAACAAGTCAAGCCTGAATTACTGGGCGCGGCGGTGGCGGGCTGAAATTGATCGAAGAGCACGACGGGAGGCAAGGGACAGATCGATTGCTGCTGTCCCTTGCGTCCTGTCTTCCATTCTTCGTGTCCCACATGCCTGTTTCCTGAACACTCTGCGGTTCCGCGCCTGTTTGAGGACACCCCGAGGATCATCCGATGAAACCCAGCGATCTCGCCGCACTGATCGATGAACCAGCTTGCGCCCATAATCTGAAAAGCAAGTCTGGCTGCGCCCGTCCAAAACCGGGGGCAACCGCCGGCGGTTGTGCCTTCGATGGTGCGCAGATCGCCCTATTACCTATTGCCGACGTCGCGCACATCGTGCATGGACCCATCTCCTGCGCCGGCAATGCCTGGGATAACCGTGGCGCCCGCTCCACCGGCCCTACCCTGTACAAGCTCGGTCTGACCACCGACCTCAGTGAGCAGGACGTCATCATGGGGCGCGGCGAAAAGCGCCTGTTTCACGCCATCAAGCAGGTGGTCGACAGCCACGCCCCGGCGGCGGTGTTCGTGTACAGCACCTGCGTGACGGCGCTGATCGGCGACGACCTGGAAGCAGTCTGCAAGGCGGCGGCGCAGCGCTGGGGCGTACCGGTCATTCCGATCGACTCGGCCGGTTTCTTCGGCAGCAAGAATCTGGGCAACCGGATTGCCGGCGAGGCAATGCTCAAGTACGTGATCGGCGGCCGCGAGCCGGAACCGCCGCCGGTGGACCCCGCGCGACCGGAATTGCGGGTCCACGACATCAACCTGATCGGCGAATACAACATCGCCGGGGAACTGTGGCATACCCTGCCGCTGTTCGACGAATTGGGATTGCGGGTGTTGTGTTCCCTATCCGGCGACGCCCGCTTCCAGGAAATTCAGACCATGCATCGGGCCAAGGTCAATATGGTGGTCTGTTCCCGCGCCATGCTAAATGTCGCCCGCAAGTTGAAAGAACGTTATGGCGCACCCTGGTTCGAGGGCAGTTTTTACGGTGTGCGTGACGTATCCGCCGCCCTGCGTGATTTCGCCCGCCTGCTCGGCGACCCGGATCTCCAGGCCCGCACCGAGGTGCTGATCGCTCGTGAAGAGGCTCGAATTGATGCCGAACTGGCCCCATGGCGGGAACGGCTGCGCGGTAAACGGGCGCTGCTGTACACCGGCGGGGTCAAATCCTGGTCCATCGTCGCCGCCCTGCAGGATCTAGGGCTAAAGGTGGTCGCCACCGGCACCAAGAAATCCACCGAGGAAGACAAGGAGCGGATTCGGGAGTTGATGGGTGAGGAAGCCCGGATGTTCGATGATGGCAATCCGCGTGGTCTGCTCGATCTGGCCCGCGACAATCAGGTCGATATTCTGATTGCTGGCGGCCGCAACATGTACACCGCCATCAAGGCCCGCTTGCCGTTCCTGGATGTCAACCAGGAACGTGAGCACGGCTATGCCGGTTATCAAGGCATGGTGACGCTGGCGCGGCAATTGGTTCGCGCCCTGGAAAATCCAGTGTGGGACGCCGTGCGCCATCCCGCGCCCTGGAAGACCACGATCCCGGAGGCGGTTCATGGCTGAAATCGTTCACCGCAACAAACCCCTGTCCGTCAGTCCGCTGAAAACCAGTCAACCACTGGGCGCCAGCCTGGCGGTGCTGGGCCTCGATCGCGCCATCCCGCTGCTGCACGGTGCCCAAGGCTGCGCTGCCTTCGCCAAGGTGTTCTTCGTGCGTCATTTCCGCGAACCGATTCCGCTGCAAACCACCGCGCTGGACCAGGTCAGCAGCATCATGGGCGCGGACGACAGCCTGATCGAAGGGTTGAGCACCGTTTGCGAGAAGCACCGACCGGCGGCGGTGGGACTGTTGACCACCGGTCTGACCGAAACTCAAGGTACCGACATCCATCGGGTACTTAAAATCTTCCGCGAACGCCACCCGGAATTCCAGGCAATCCGCATCATCCCGGTGAACACCCCGGACTTCAGCGGCGGCCTGGAATCCGGCTTCGCCGCGGCAGTGCAAGCGATGATCGAACATTGGACCCCATCCGTCACGGCTAGTGGCGTCCAATCCGGCCGCAGGCCTCGGCAAATCAATGTGCTGTGTGGGCCTTCCCTGACGCCGGGCGATCTGGAAGCACTGAAGGAGCTGATCGAAAGTTTCGATCTGCATCCGTTGCTGCTACCCGACCTGAGCGATTCCCTGGACGGTCATCTGGCCATCGACGAATTCTCACCGCTCACCACCGGCGGCACCCCGGTCGCCGCCTTCGCCGCCCTGGGCGACGCCGCCGCCACCCTGGTCATCGGCGCGTCGCTGTATTCCGCCGCCGAACGACTGGCTCAACGCACCGGTACGCCGCTGCATCGCTTTGACCACTTGTGGGGACTGGAGGCGAACGACCGCTTGATCATGACGCTGGCGGGGATCGCCGGTTGCCCGGTACCAGCGCGGCTGGAGCGGCAACGCGCGCAATTACAGGACGCCATGCTCGACACTCATTTTCTGCTTGGCCAAGCACGGCTGGCCATCGCCGCCGACGCCGATCTGCTGCACGCCGCTTGCACGCTGGGCGTCGAGATCGGCGCGGAAATCGTGGCAGCGGTCACTTCCTGCCGCGCGACGGTGCTGGAACGTATTCCGGTGACCCAGGTGCACATCGGCGACCTGGAAGATCTGGAGCAACTGGCACGACGGAACGAGGCGGAACTACTACTGGGCAACTCCCACATGGCGGACGTGGCCCAGCGCTTGACCCTGCCGTTGTTGCGAATGGGTTTTCCACTGTATGACCAGATCGGTGCCTACCGGCGCACCTGGATTGGCTATCGCGGTAGCCGGCAAACCCTGTTCGATCTAGCCAACGGCCTGCTCGGCGCGCATCAGCAACCGGTGATGCCTTATCACTCCCTGTATTCCCCAAAACCCGATCATCGGCCGGAGGAGCATGGACATGAAACTGCGACGGCATCTATGGATCGTCACGGGTGGCACTGAGGCAGCTGCGATGACAACGACAACCGTGAGGCTGGCTTTCGCCAGCAGTGACCGCAAGCGGGTGGACCAGCATTTTGGCTCTGCTTGCGGCTTGGCCATCTACGCGGTGAACGAGCAGCAGGCCACCCTGTTGGAGTTCGCTCAATTCGGCGACCTGGAGCAAGATGGCCACGAAGACAAGCTGACCACCAAGCTGGCGCTAGTGCGGGACTGCGCGGCGGTGTACTGCCAAGCGATCGGCGGTTCCGCTATCCGGCAATTGCTGGCCGTCGGGGTGCAACCGATCCGGGTCGAGGAAAACGTGCCAGTCGAGCGACTGCTGAATGAGGCGCAGGCCGCGCTCAAGGCTGGAACAGCACCTTGGTTACCCGGCGGGCGCCGGCGGCGGAACGATGATCCCCACCGCTTCGAGGCGATGGAAGCGGAAGGCTGGCCGGAATAAACGGTTCCTTAACCGTTCCCGGTCCGGTCATACCCGGTACCGGGACACCATGTGTAAATCAGAGAGGTCATTTATGGGCGCAGAACCCAATATCACCGGCGTTACTCGCGGAGGAACCGCCTGGATTCCTCAATTCGCGGTCGCGCTAGACGAAGGCAAGTGCATCGGTTGCGGCCGCTGCTACAAGGTTTGCCCGCGTGATGTGCTGACCATCGTGCAGCGGGCAGTGGACGATGTGGACTTCGACGATGACGATGACGATGACGATGACGATGACGATGACGACAGCGACAACTCGTTCATGACGCTGACCAATCCCATGGATTGCATCGGCTGCGAGGCGTGTTCACGGGTCTGTCCCAAAGCCTGCTTTACCCACGAAGCGTTGCCGGTGGCGGCGTAAGGCATCGCCCCGCTTCAAGCGTATCGTTTCCGTGGATTGCCCGTCGTCCGGTAAACCACCGGGCGTACGGGCTGTCCGCCGGCAAACGCGCCGGCTGTCAACCAACCTAGCTTACCCGGAGATCGACGATGCGGATCAGCACCAGAAACCAGTTCAAAGGTCAGGCGACTGTCCTGCGCATCGGCCCGGTCAACGCCAATGTCAGCGTCGACATCGGCGGCGGTGACCAAATCGACGCCCTCGTCACCACCAAGAGCCTGGAAAGTCTGGGCATTCGCGACGGCGTCGAAGTGTACGCGCTGCTCAAGGCATCGTCGGTCATGGTCATGAGTGGGTCCGCGCCGCTGAAACTCAGCGCCCGCAACCAGTTGCGGGGCAATGTAATCCACTGCAAGAAAGGCGTGATTAACGGCGAGGTGACGATCCAGTTACCGGGCGGCGGAACCGTCACCGCCATCGTCACCAACGAGAGCTTCGACGGCCTGGAACTCAAGGAAGGCGTCGAGGCGATCGCCGTATTCAAATCCACCAGCGTCATGCTCGGCGTGGAGTCGTAAACGCGCCTTTTGCCGAGAATGTGTCATCGTCCGCTTACCCTGCGACAGCCTGGATCCATGCGGCCGTTAACTGACGCACAGCCCCATAAATCGCAATACCGATGCCATCGGCCATCACATCCAACAGACTGGCCTCCCGGTCCGGCGTAAACCACTGGGCGATTTCTACCCCCACTCCGAAGGCTAGCAGGCCCAGGACCAAGCCACGCCAGAACGACCATCCAGGAAAAGCCTGCTCGGCGAGCAAGGCCAGGGTGAAAAACGCCAAGACATGATCCAATTTATCCCACGCAGTAGTCACCGGCACGGCGGTCATCGGCATCAGGGCCAGCACCATGATCGCGATCACCGCGAGGGCCAGGGCCAGACGGGCCACGGGTAGCGGGAGCCAGGGAAATCGCGGCATCTCTATTGACCTGTATGGCGGGAGTAAAGGGAATTACGGGTTTCCAAATGCACGGACGGATTCCGGCGCGGCGCGACGGCGGGAGATCAGGCGCGGCCATTTTGCCCATCGGGCTTGATTGATTCAATCACCCTCTGTATCCACTGAAATTCAAAGTAGTCGAACTGAGCGGGTGGGCGAATGGCGGCGGCCAGGGTAGCGGCGACCCCTCGATTGTCCGCTTCCCGACAAACAACTCGTTCAGTCCTGTAAGAAACCGCTCGCGCCAGTCAGGATTACACGATCAACTGATTGTTTTACCTGCCTTAATGAATTGGCATGGATATCGCTAAGTCCCTTGTAACAACTTTCGGCGAGCTTTGCCATGAACGCAGCAACACCTCGCACTCTGGTCATCGACGACACCACCCTGCGCGACGGCGAACAGTCGGCGGGCGTGGCCTTTTCCCAAGACGAGAAACGGGCGATCGCCAGCGAACTGGCGGCACTCGGGGTCCCGGAACTGGAAATCGGCATTCCGGCGATGGGCGTGGAGGAATGCGATAGCATTCGCGATCTGGTCATGCTGGGCCTGAACACCCGGCTGTTGGTGTGGAGCCGGATGTGCGAGGCCGACTTGCGACAATGCCGCGATCTGGGCGTGTGGGCCATCGATCTATCGGTGCCGCTGTCCGATCAGCAACTGCGACATAAGTTGGGCTGGCGACGCGAACAGGCGCTGGACGCGATCCGCCGTCTGGTCCCGCAAGCACGCGAACTGGGGCTGGAGGTGATCGTCGGCGGCGAGGATGCCTCGCGGGCCGATCACGATTTTCTGCTGCTCGCCGCCGAGACCGCCCAGGCCAGCGGCGCCCGGCGATTCCGTTTCGCCGATACGCTGGGCATCATGGAACCATTCGGCGTGCTGGCGATTTTCCAGCGTCTGCGGGCGGCGGTCGATCTCGAACTGGAAATGCACGCTCACGACGATCTGGGACTGGCCACCGCCAACACCCTGGCCGCCGCGCTGGGTGGCGCCACCCACGCCAACACCACGGTCAACGGTCTGGGTGAACGGGCCGGCAACGCCGCCCTGGAAGAGGTGGTGCTCGGTCTGCGCAAGCTGTACGGCTTCCAGGTGGAGGTGGATCTGTCGCGCTTCCCGGCGCTGTCGCAACGGGTCGCCGCCGCCGCCAACCGCCCGCTGTCCTGGCACAAGAGTCTGGTCGGCGAAGGCGCGTTCACCCACGAAGCCGGCATCCATGTGGACGGTTTGCTCAAGAACCCGCTCAATTATCAAGGCGTGGATCCGGCGGAACTGGGTCGTAGCCACCGCTTGGTGCTCGGCAAGCATTCCGGCACGCGGGCGGTGGTCCAATTTTACCGCGATCTCGGCATCGCGCTGAGCCCGCGCCAAGCCGGCGTCGTGCTCCAACGTATTCGTGCGTTCGTCGGCCAGTATAAACGCTTGCCGGAATCCGCCGAGCTGGAAACGTTTTACCGCGAACTCAGCACCGATCCACACCCCCTGCCCCTCACCCTTCCTCAACGTTCCACCCACGCCGAGGTGTCACCATGACCGAGACTACCCTGCAACAGGATCTGGCCGAGATGAGCTCGGCCGAGGATTTTCTGCTCTACTTCGGGATCGACTTCGACCCCAACGTGGTGGAAGTGAGCCGTCTGCATATCCTGCAACGCTTCCACGACTATCTACAAAAAGGGGAGGCCCGTGACCGAGCGGGTTACACCCAATGCCTGCAACGGGCCTATCAGGATTTCGTGGAATCCGATCCCCTGACCGAAAAGGTTTTCCAAGTGTTCCATCGGCAGGCCGCGGCACGCGAGACGCGGATTCCGTTGTCGGACATCGGTCGCCGGCCGTGATCCTGCAACCGCGCTTTGCCTGCGACGACGAGGTCCGCGTCATCCGCAACCTCCGCAACGACGGCACCTATCCGGGTTGCGCCACCGGCACGCTGTTGGTGCGGCGCGGCAGCGTGGGGTTCGTCCGCCACATCGGCGTGTTCCTACAGGATCAGATCATCTACAGCGTTCATTTCCTGGAAGCTGGCAACCGCATCGTCGGCTGCCGGGAAACCGAACTGATCCCGGCGGACGCCCCCTGGGTTCCCAACCGCTTCGAACGCGGCGACCAGGTCACCGCCAAATTGGCGCTGTCGATCGACGGCGCGGTGGCGGTCGACCCGGGAATGTCCGGCGCGGTGCTGGCGGTGCTTCGCGAACCGGACACGACGGCGGACTACCACGTTCTGTTCGGTCAGCGTCTACTGTGCGTGCCGGAAAGCGCGCTGGATGCCGCCACGCCGGATTGAATCGCCGCCCGCGAGGATGATGAGGTCTTGGCGTCGCTCTGTCATAATCGCCAGCCTTTTCGAGACTCGTGGAGATGACCGATGGACTCGGACCCGTTCGTGCAATGGTTCCGACAGGCTGGCCCCTACATCAACGCCCATCGCGGCAGAACCTTCGTGGTGCTGTTCGGCGGCGAAGCGGTCGAGGCCGACTCTTTTTCCAGCCTGATTCATGATCTCGCCCTGCTGCACAGCCTGGGCGTGCGCCTGGTGCTGGTGCATGGCGCCCGTACCCAGATCGAGGCCCGCCTGCGCGAAGCCGGTCGCGCGCCGCACTACGTCGATGGTCTGCGGGTAACCGAGACCGAGGACCTGACTCTCGTCAAACAAGCGGTCGGTCGACTGCGCATCCGCATTGAGGCACGGTTGTCGATGGGGCTGGCCAACTCGCCGATGCACGGCGCCCGGCTGCGGGTGGTGTCAGGCAACCTGATCACCGCCCGGCCGCTGGGGGTGCGCGACGGGGTGGATTACGGCTTCACCGGCGAGGTGCGGCGCATCGACGACCGCGCCATTCGCCTGTGGCTGGAGCAGGACGCCATCGTCCTACTGTCGCCGCTAGGTTATTCGCCGACCGGGGAAATTTTCAACCTGCGCGCCGAGGAGGTGGCCACCGCCGCCGCCATGGCTTTGCGCGCCGACAAACTGTTGGTACTGGGCGAAGGGCCGGAACTCCGCGACCCCGCCGGCCAAGCGATCCGCCAGCTCAGCCTCGGTGACGCCAACCGGCTGCTGGTCGAGCACCCCACCCTGTCCGAAGACTCCAACCGCCACCTGCGCCAGGCATTGCGCGCCGGACAGGCCGGGGTGCGCCGGATTCACCTGCTCAGCCGCCAGGTCGACGGCGCGCTGCTGCTGGAGCTGTTCACCCGCGACGGGGTGGGCACCCTGATCGCCAGCGATATTTACGAAGGGCTGCGGCCCGCCGCCATCGACGATGTGGGCGGCATCCTGGAGCTGATCCGACCGTTGGAGGAAGACGGCACCCTGGTGCGGCGCTCGCGCGAGCGGCTGGAAATGGAGATCGAACGCTTCGTCCTGCTGGAACGCGACGGCGCCATCATCGGCTGCGCCGCGCTCTATCCGCTCCCCGAGGAGGGTGTGGGCGAACTAGCCTGCGTCGCCGTGCATCCGAGCTACCGCAACAGCGGCCGCGCCGACACCTTGCTGCGCCATATCGAACGCCGCGCCCGCGAGCAACGCCTGCAACGGCTGTTCGTGCTAACCACTCGCGCCGCGCACTGGTTTCGCGAGCGCGGATTCGAACCCGCCGAGGTCGCCAACCTGCCGGTGCAAAAACAAACTCTGTACAACTGGCAGCGTCGTTCCAAAGTCTTCATCAAAACCTTGTAAACTGCTCGGCGTTGTCATTCCCGAGGACGCCTCCATGCCCATTGCCGCCGCTCCGTTGCGAGTCCTGCAAGTCACCGACCTGCACCTGAAAACCCAGCCCGGCAGCCGGGTCTGGGGCGTGGACGTGGACGCTGGGCTGAGCGCGGTGCTGGCGCGCATCCGGGAGCGGCACCCCGTGGTGGATTTCATCCTCGTGACCGGCGATCTGGTCGGCGACGAACCGGATGCCTACGAACGGGTGCGCCAGGCATTGGAAGCGTTGGGCGCCCCGGTCTATTGTCTGCCGGGCAACCACGATTTCCCTGCGGCACTGGGCCAGCACCTACGCGCTGGCCTAGTTCGATGGCAACGGCATGTCGTCGTCGGCGACTGGCAGTTTGTGCTACTGGATTCCAGCTTCCCCGGCACCCCCGGCGGTCATCTGGCCCCCAGCGAACTGGGGCTGCTGGACACCGCGCTGGCCATGCATCCCGAACTGCACGCCATGGTTTGCCTGCACCATAATCCGATCTCGACCGATACCCCCTGGCTCGACACCATGACGGTCGGCAACGGCGAAGCGCTGTTCGCGGTGCTGGACCGGTATCCCCAGGTTCGGGCGGTGGTGTGGGGACACATTCACGCCGAATTCAGCGCCCGACGCGGCGATGTTCGCCTGCTGGCCACCCCCGCGACCTGCGTGCAGTTCAAGCCCGGCACCGCCGAACCGCAAGTCGATGAACGACCGCCCGGCTACCGCTGGTTCGAACTCCACCCGGACGGCCGCTTGGAAACCGGAGTGGAACGGGTCGAACCGGCGCGGATGCCCGCCTCGGCCCGGCGTGCCCCAACATGATTCATGTATAATCCGCCGCCATGAACCTCAAAGACGATCTCGTTCGACACTACCACTGGCTGCGCCAGTACGGCCTCAACGACTCCCACAGCGGCAACGCCTCGGTGCGAAACGGAGAGACGTTCTGGATCACCCCCACCGGCTGCTGCGCCGATACTCTCAGCAGCGGCGATCTGGTCGAATGCCGCCTGGACGGCGTGATCGGCCAAGGCGCCTCAATGGACGCCCGTCTGCATCTGGCGGTCTATCAGTCCAACTCCGAAACGCGCGCCGTGCTGCACAGCCATGGCCCCTATTCCGTGGCAATGACCATGGATAACGAAGAATTTCTGCCGGCCGATTTCGAGGGGCAGTTGTACTTCAACCGGGTGCCGGTACTGACCATTCCCTACGACCAATATGTGGCCAACGCGCCGCGACTGGTCGCCGAAATCCTGGCGGAATATCCCATCGCCGTGGTGCGTGGCCATGGTGTTTATGCCAGCGCCGATAATCTCAACCTGGCCTATAAATGGACCTGCTCGCTGGAACTATCGGCCAAGACCGCCTTCATCGCTCAGCAAGCGGGGAAGATTTGAATCGCTCACGGCCGCAATCCCCGCCACGCCACCCACCAGCTCAGCACGCCCAACACCATCGCCAGATCGTACATGGCCACTGGCCCCACCCCCTGCCACAAATAACCGGCGGCGAGGCTGCCTAACGCGTTGCCAGCCCCGAAGGTCAGACTGCTGTACAACGCCTGACCGCGTCCCTGCAACGAGCCGGGGAAGAACTGATGGATCAGATGGATGGCCACCGCATGAAACACCCCGAAACTGAAGGCGTGCAAGGTCTGCGCGAACAGCAGCAGCGGCAACTCGCGAGCAAAATGACCGATCACCATCCACCGCAGCGCCGCCAGGGCTAGTGCCGCCAACAGCAAGCAGCGTGGCCCGAAACGCGGCAGCAACCGGGGCATCGCCAGAAACAGTCCGACCTCCGCCGCTACGCCCAAGCCCCACAGCAGGCCGATCCACTCGCGCGAATAGCCGATCGTCTCCAGGTACAACGAAAAAAAACCGTAGTACGGTCCGTGGGCGGCCTGATTGAGAAAACAGGCGACAAAAAAAGCAATCACCGCTGGCCGGCGCAACACGCTCCACAACGGCGGGGATTCATGAACTATCGGCGGCGCGGCCTGTTCCGGCACCAGCAGGCTGTTTAGCCACAACGCGGCAAACAACCCCCACAACAACGCCGGCACCATGCCGATTCCCCAGTCCTCCACCAGCAAACCCGCGCCGATCGCCGCGCCGATGAATCCCATCGACCCCCAGAGCCGAATCTGGCTGTAACGATGGATCTGCTCACCCAAATGATTGAGGGTGACCGCCTCGAACTGAGGCAGCGCCGCATTCCAGAAAAAGCTGAACAGCAGCATCACCAGCGCCAACCCGATATAGGAATCGCCAACTGGATAGACTCCGGCAAACGTCAGCAGCGCCGCCAGACAGGCGCCGCGCACCACCCACATTCGCCGGCCACTGCGGTCGGCCAGCCATCCCCACAGATTGGGCGCCACCATCTTGGTGGCTTGCGGGATCGCCATCAGCTCGCCGATCCGGGCCGGATCGAAACCCAGCGCCAGCAGATACAACCCCCAATACGGCAGCAACACGCCCAGAATGGCGAAATAAAACAGATAGAAACCGGATAGGCGCAGGTAGAGGCGCAACGGGAGCACGGAATTCCAGTGCACCCGTTCAGTCGGCGGGATCGCGGCGCGGGACGGCGGCGGCGATCATCGGCGTATCGGTGCGCACATCCAGGTTCTGGCCTCGGTGGCGCAAGGCGTGGTCCATCAGTACCAGCGCCAGCATCGCCTCGGCGATAGGCGTGGCGCGAATGCCGACGCAGGGATCGTGACGGCCCTGGGTCACCACTTCCACCGGTTCGCCGCGAACATCGATGGTGCGCCCCGGCAGGCGGAGGCTGGAGGTCGGTTTCAAGGCGATGCTGGCGACGACCTCCTGCCCGCTGGAAATCCCGCCCAACACACCGCCGGCATGGTTGCTGAGAAACCCCTCGGGAGTCAGTTCATCGCGATGCTCGGTGCCGCGCTGCTCCACGCTGGCGAAACCGGCGCCGATCTCCACCCCCTTGACCGCGTTGATGCTCATCAGCGCATGAGCGATATCGGCGTCCAGACGATCGAACACCGGCTCGCCCCAACCCGCCGGCACCCCGCTGGCCACCACCGTCACTCGCGCGCCGATGGAATCGCCGGACTTGCGCAGCGCATCCATGAACCGCTCCAGTTCGGGCACCCGGTCGGGGTCCGGGCAGAAAAACGGGTTATTGTCCACCTCTTCCCAGACCAGCCTGGCCGGACGGATCGGGCCAAGCTGAGCCAGATAACCGCGAATGTTCACCCCGTAACGCTCGCGCAGATATTTACGGGCGACCGCGCCCGCCGCCACCCGCAGCGCGGTTTCCCGCGCCGAGGAACGGCCGCCGCCACGATAATCCCGGACACCATATTTCTGCTGATAGGTGTAATCGGCGTGGCCCGGCCGGAAACGATCCATGATCTCACCGTAATCCTTCGAACGCTGGTCCACATTCTCGATCAGCAGGCCGATCGGCGTGCCGGTGGTCCGCCCCTCGAACACGCCGGACAGGATACGCACCTGGTCCGGTTCGCGGCGCTGGGTGGTATGCCGGCTCCGGCCGGGCCGACGCCGGTCCAGATCGTGTTGCAAATCGGCCTCGGCCAGTTCCAAACCGGGCGGGCATCCATCCACGATCGCGCCCAACGCCGGACCGTGGCTTTCACCGAAGGTAGTGACAGTGAACAACTTGCCAAACGTGTTGCCAGACATGCGGAAACAATCCTTGGGTACGACACGCCGTTTCCCCATCTTGGATTAACGGCGCGGAATTTGCTTAAAGGTCTTTCGACACGGGTGTCGCCAACGGTTAATTTTGGCCGAGAACCGGGCGATTACCTACAATTGAAAGGCATATCATACCGCGTCGACCCGCAGCCTTGTCCGCGTCGCTCGCGCATCGCCACGACGCACCAACTCCTCTGACCGCGACGGCCGGCGCGGAAAACACGAAACCCGCCGCCGGACCGCGGCGCCGGCAATAAAACAGGATCAAACATGTATATTCCAGGCTATCAAATCGAGCGCGAACTCGGCCAGGGCGGCATGGCGATCGTCTACCTTGCCATGCAGGAGTCACTGCATCGCCACGTTGCCTTGAAAGTCATCAAACCCGTGCTGACCACGGATGAGGAGTTCGCCGCGCGCTTCCTGCGGGAGGGCCGCATCATCGCCCAGCTCAGCGATCCGCACATCGTCACCGTTTACGACATCGCCTCGCACGAGGGTACCTATTATCTGTCCATGGAATACCTCGGGGGCGGTACCCTGCAACAGCGCATCCGCGAGGGGCTGTCGCCGTCGGAAACCCTGATCATCGCCCGCGCCATCGTCGGCGCCCTGCACTACGCTCATAGCCGAGGCATCATCCACCGGGATATCAAGCCGCAGAACATCCTGTTCCGCGAAAACGGCACCTCGGTGCTAACCGATTTCGGTATCGCCAAGACGCTCGGCAGCAGCACCATCATGACCCGCACCGGCCTGTCGATCGGCACGCCACGCTACATGAGCCCGGAACAGATTCGCGGCCAGGGGGTGGATGCCCGCGCTGATTTGTACAGCTTCGGCGTGCTGTTCTACGAGATGCTCACCGGCAACGTCCCCTATGCCGCCGAGGACAGCTTCGCGCTGGCCATGATGCATGTGACGGCGCCGACCCCGGAACTGCCGCCGCGATTGAGCGCCTATCAACCGCTGCTGAACAAACTGCTGGACAAGGACCCCGAGCGGCGCTTTCAAAGCGGTCAGGAGTTCATCGCCGCGCTGGACGCCCTGGAAGCGGGCCATATCGACGATCTGCTGAACATCACCAGCCTCAACCAACCCACCGTCAGCTCCCCCATGCGCGCCAAGCGCCGGCTCGGTCGGAAAGCCGGCGCCCTGGCCGCCGCCGCAGCGCTGGCCGGCGCGGTCGCCGGCGGTGGTTACCTGTACCTGCATCGACCCGTGCCGCCCGCGCCGCCGTTGGCCGGGCCGGCTTCGCCGCCGGAGACGCCCACCGTCGACAGCGGCGCGCAGCGACGCGAACAAGCCGAACAACTGCTGTCCGAGGCTCGCCGGCAACAACAGGCCGGTGCCCTGGAAGACGCCATGGCCAGTATCAAGCAAGGCTTGCAACTGGCGCCCGACCATCCCGATCTGCTGGGTTTACGCGAGGAAATCGACCGGCAACTGGCCGAGGTTCGCGCCGGGGAAGAACGACGACAGCAGGCGGAATTGCAGGCGGAGCAGTTTTTCGAACAGGCTCAACGCGCCCGACAGGAAGGGGCATTGGATATCAGCCTGGCCCACATCGAACAAGGCTTGCGGGCCATGCCCGAACATAACGGCCTGCTGGCGCTCAAGCAGGAAGTGCTGGCACGCAAGACCGAACTCCAAAATCAGGAGGAAGCCGCCCGTCGACAAGCCGAAGCCGAGCAGCACCAACGGAAGGCCGAGGAATTTCTGGCGCAAGCGCTGGACGACCAACGCAACCGGGCTTACGAAAGCAGCCTGCTGCAAATCGAACAGGGTTTGCGGCAGGTTCCCGACCACCGGCGCCTGCTGGCGCTGCGCGCCGAAGTCCGCGACCAGTTGCGCGCGGCCAAGACTCCGCCGCCGGCACCGCCGGCACCGGCACCGGTCGAAGACACCGCCACTCGGGTGGCCGCCCTGCTCGGGGAATGCGACGCGCACCTGCGGGCCAAGCGGCTGACGATGGGTCGGGGCGGCAACGCCGCCGACTGCTATGCCGAAGTGCTCAAGCTGGATCGCGGCAACGCCAGGGCGCTGGCCGGACTCGACAGCATCGCCGATCGTTATCTCGATCTGGTCACCTCCGCCATCCAGGGCAAGGACCTCGGTCGAGCCAAGAGCTTGCTCGAACGGTTGGAGTCGCTCAACCCGAACTATGCCCGCCTGCCCGGCTTGCGCGAACAACTGGCCCGCGCGCAAGCGCCCGTCGAACCGGTCAACCCGCCGCCACCCCGACAGCCGGAACCCAAACCAACCCAGCCGGAACCGATCTCGCCACCGCCGATCAATCTGGTTTCGGTGCCACGCCCCTCCGAACCAGCCCCGACGGCGGCGGAGTCCAAAACCCAGGTCATTGCCGGAGACAGCCACACCCGATTGGCCAAAACCGAAACCGACGACAACGTCAGCCTACATGTCACGGTCTCCCCGCAAGGCATGCTCGACGACGCCAGTCGAAAAAACTCCAAGCCGCAAACCGCGCCGGCCCAACTGTTCGTGCGCGCCGACGTGGATAACGCCGAGGTCTGGATCAACAACCGCAAAGTCGGCACGACGCCGCTGGAACTGGATTTGCCGCCCGGCGCCTATCGGGTGCGGGTCAGACAGGAAGGCCATACCGACTGGAACGGTCGGGTTGAACTCGCCGCCGGCGATGAAAGTAC
>WBZT01000860.1_pt1 | contig 23611 bp, 15 predicted proteins | sample 5204241 | NCBI WGS metagenome assembly WBZT01 (sample SAMN12344358, study PRJNA552823) | activated sludge metagenome | biome: Activated sludge suspended growth; feature: Nitrification reactor; material: Wastewater; isolation source: activated sludge from nitrification reactor of wastewater...
AATGGATTGGCACCCGGCACCGAGCAAGGCAAGCAGAAGGAGGGCGGAGAATCGCATGCGGGGAATTTGGAGTGCTACCAAAGACATGAGCAAGCAGGAAGGCAATCAATTGATTGGGGAACGCGAGTCGGGAATGTTGGTCTTGACGAACCCGCGCCCGTTCAGATTAGCATAATGGCGGTGGAGCAAGCTACCACATTGGCAGCCAGCTTAGCTCAGCGGTAGAGCAACGGTTTTGTAAACCGTCGGTCGCCGGTTCAATCCCGGCAGCTGGCTCCAGTCTCGTTTCCTCATAGATCGGCGCGTCGGATCACGGATCAATCCTGAACGAAAGTCCAAATGCGGCGGGCTTGCCCTACCTCCGGTCTTTGTCAACAATCCGAGCCGTGACGTGACGCCATAGTTTACGGCACGCAAACGAAACTGAGCGGTAACTTCCGGGTGAGTTATGAAAAAATTCTTAAACTTCGCAGCGCTGGTCCTGGTCGCATTGGTGATTTCCGCAGGCTGCGGTAAACAACCCGCTGGCGAACCGGCCAAACCGGAAGGCGCGGTGAAGGGTTCGATCGCGGTCATTCCCAAAGGGACGACACATATTTTCTGGCAGTCGGTTCATGCCGGTGCGGAAGCCGCCGGCAAGGAATTCGGGTTCAAGATCTACTGGAACGGGCCCGAGCGGGAGACGGATCGCGAACGCCAGATTCAAATCATTGAGGATTTCATTGTGCAGAAAGTCAGCGGCATCGTCCTGGCGCCGCTGGACAAGAAGGCGCTTATCCCATCGGTTGAAAAACTGGATGCGATCAAGCTGCCGTGCGCGATCATTGATTCGGGCATTGATACGGACAAGGTTTTGACGTTCGCGGCCACGGACAATTTTCAAGGCGGGGTGCTTGCGGCGAAGCGGATGGGAGAAATTCTCGCGGGCAAAGGCAAGGTGGTGGTGGTCAAGTATGTCCCCGGGTCTGGTTCGACGACGGAACGGGAGAACGGGTTTATTGAAACCATTCAGAAGGAATTTCCCGGGATCCAGGTCGTGGATGCAAAGTACGGCCAGGACACGGTGGAAACCGCCTTGCAGGCCACGGAGGATTTGCTGACCCGCAACAAGGATCTTCAGGGATTGTATGCGTGCAACGCTTCTACATCTGTCGGCGCCTTGCAGGGGTTGCAATCGCAGAAGCGGAGCGAAGTAAAGATGATCGGCTTCGACGCCGAGAAGGCGCTCCTTGACGGTCTCAAGGCTGGCCAAATTGACGCGCTGGTAGTGCAGAATCCGTTCAAGATGGGCTACGAAGGAGTGAAGGCCGTCGCGCTGAAACTCAAGGGCGAGGCTGTGGCCAAGCGGATTGACACGGGGGTGGAAGTGATCACGAAAGCGCGTCTCGAAGAGCCGGTCATCAAGGAACTGCTCAAGGGCCAATAACCGTGCGCGTGTGGCTGAAGCGAATTCCAATCCGCCGGCGCTGCTCGAGATGCGGAATATCTCGAAGAGCTTCGGGCCGATTCACGCCCTGGCCGACGTGACTTTCCGGGTTCGCAAGGGCACCGTCCACGCGCTCTGCGGTGAAAACGGTGCGGGCAAATCCACGCTCATGAAAGTTCTGGCGGGCGTGTATCAACCGGACGCGGGAGCGATCGTGTTCGAGGGCCGGGAGTGCCGGTTTCCAACGCCGGGAGACGCGCTGGCCACCGGCATTTCAATGATCTTTCAGGAACTCGACCTGGCCGAAGACTTGACGGTTGCGGAAAACGTGTTTCTCGGGGCCGAGCCGCGCGGGGCGTTGCCGTTCATTGTGGACCGGTCCGCCATGAACGCGGAGACGAATCGCCTCGCGGCACAATACGGCTTCGATGTCCGTGCAACCGCGGTCGTTTCGGAACTTTCCACAGGCGACTGTCAGATTGTCGAACTCCTGAAGGCGCTGCGGCGCAAGGCGACGCTCATCGTCATGGACGAGCCGACTTCCTCGCTTTCGGAGACGGAGGCGCGGCGGCTGTTCGCAGTGGTGCGGCAGTTGCGCGCGCGGGGTATTTCCATCGTTTACATCTCGCACCGGCTGGAGGAAGTCAAGGATCTGGCCGACGACATCAGCGTGTTGCGCGACGGCAAAGTGGTTCATTCCGCGACCGCAGGCGGGATGGCGATCAATGACATCGTGCGGCACATGGTGGGTCGTGAACTCACGGAATTTTTCCCGGCGAAGGATGCCGCCATTGGTGGCGTGCGGGTGCAAGTGGAGAACCTCTCCTCCGCGGAGGGTGTGCGTGGCGTTAGTTTTGAAGTCCGGGCGGGGGAGATTGTGGGCATGGCGGGCTTGATCGGCGCCGGGCGCACGGAAGTGGCGCGGGCGATCTTTGGCGTGCAACCGCGAACAGCCGGCGAGGTGAGCCTGGACGGAAACCGGCTGGCCATCGAATCTCCGGCCGACGCCATCCGCGCGGGCATCGCGCTGCTCACGGAGGATCGCAAGCGCACGGGCCTGTGCCTCGAACTGCCGTGTTTCTGGAACGTGACGCTGCCGAATCTCGATGTGCTCGGGATGGGACGCGTACTGAATCCCGGGAAGGAAGCGGCTATCGCCGCGGAAGCCGGCGGGCAAATGAACGTGAAGTGGTCTTCGCCGCAGGCCCCGGCTAATTCGCTTTCCGGCGGCAACCAGCAAAAACTGCTGGTCGCACGCTGGCTGCTGGCGAAATCGCATTTCATGATCTTCGACGAACCGACGCGGGGCATTGACGTCGGGGCGAAGCGCGAGATTTATGTGTTGCTGAACGAGCTGGCGCGGCAAGGCAAGGCGATTCTGTTCATCTCGTCCGAATTGCCCGAGTTATTCGGCGTGGCGGATCGTCTGCTCGTCATGCGGCGCGGCCGGCTGGTGGGCAACCTGGAAACCCGGAAAACCAGTCCGGGAGAAGTGATGCACCTGGCCGCCGTGGAATGATGGGTTATGAATAGATTCTTCCGACAATTGCTGCCGTTCGTGAGCCTGTTGCTGATCCTGATCGTGCTCTCGATTTGGGAGACCGACAAGTTTCTGACGATGGACAATTTCATGAACGTCCTGCGCCGTTGCAGCGTGAACGCCATCATCGCAGTCGGCATGACGGCCATCATCATCTCCGGCGGCATTGACCTGTCGGTCGGTTCCATGCTGGCCGTGGCCGGGATGACGGGCGCGTGGACGATGTTGAAACTCGGCGGCGAGAATCTCGCGTTGGCCGGGATGATCGGCGGAACGTTGGCGGGCGGAATCGTGGGAACGCTCTGCGGCTATTTGAACGGCGCGCTGATCACGAAATTAAAATTGCCGCCCTTCATCGTGACGCTCGGGACGATGAGCGCGTTTCGGGGCATTGCCTACGTGATGAACGACGGCCAGCCGTACAACGTGGCCGGCTACACTTTTCTGGGTAGTGGCGGATGGCTGGGGCTGCCCGTGTCGGTGGCCATCGCGCTGGTGATTGTCGTGCTGGCGGTGCTCGTACTTCGCTATTGTCCGCTGGGACGCTACACTTACGCGATCGGCTCGAATCGCGAGGCGGCTTTCCATGCCGGCGTGAACGTGGAACGCAACCTCACCTTGATCTACACATTGAGCGGCTTGTTGGTGGGCGTTGCGGCCATGATCGCGACCAGCCGCACGGTCTCCGCACAACCAACCGCCGGAATCACGCTGGAACTGGACATCATCGCGGCGGTGGTAATTGGTGGCGCCAGTTTGAATGGCGGGCGTGGGACCATTCTCGGGACGATGATCGGCACGCTGCTGATCGGTTTCTTGCGCAACGGCTGCACGCTGCTGGGCATCTCGACCAACGTGCAATTGATCGTGATTGGTGCGATCATCGTGATCGCAGTGGCGGTGGATCAAATGGCGCGGGCGCGGGCCAAGTGAGGTTGGCGAGGTTCCTGGTAAAAGTTAGCGGGGACGCCCGTGAAGGCGCCCCCGCGGAACCAGTTAGTCCTCAAACCACATTTAACCTCCTTGAAATCCTGCGAAAATCGAATTCCCGCGAGTTCAAACTCGAATCCCAATTCCCCAAGCTTACGAGTCTTCCCGGCAACAACCGAACTATCATGAATTCGACAACCGTCTTTTCGCAGATAGCGGGAGGTCGTTCAAGCAGTTTTTTGTAGTGAAGTGAAATCAGTTGATTTCGCAAGTTTACGCTGTCGCCGGCGCGATCATGCCGATGTCCACGGCTAGCTTGTTGGCGGCGGCGGCGTCCACCCATTTGACCAGGGCGAGGAAGTTCATCAGCGTGGGACTGTCTGGTTTGGCTTTGAACATGTTGCGCAGACTGTTTGCCACCTTCGTGTAGATGCCCGCGTATTTTTCGTGGGTGAGTCGCGTGACGTAGCTTTCCAATACCGCGCGCGCGATGGGGTCGGTGCTGCCATCGGGTAGGTAGGGCATCTGGCAGAACGTCCGGATGAATGTCATCACATCCGCTTCGATCAAAGTGATCCAGCTTTGTTTGACTTCCTCCGCGTCGTAGTGCGCGTGCAGGCGCTGGCGGATGGCGCCGGCGACGGAAGCCGGTTCGGCGCGTTGCGTCAGCAGGCTCTTGACGCTTTCCCAAGCCAACTGCCGCTCCACGGCGTCGGACATGATCGAGGAGGTCAGGACTTCCTGTTCCAGTCCCTTCAAGCCCAGCGCGTCGGCCAGAGAACGCGCCACGGCGTCCGCTTCTTCCTTGCGAATGCGATCCCAGGTGCGGATGGCTTTCACCATGTGCCGCTGCATCTGTGGATGAATGAGTTTCAACACGGCCAGGAGGTTCGCCAACACCGGCGATTGTTGGGCGGGAATGAGGTGGCGGATGAACTCCGGGATTAGCTGGTCCATTTCGGCGACCTGTTCTGCACGGAATTTGAACACGAACTTCAAGGTGCGGGCAGTGCCGCCACCTTTGCCCACGTTGTTGATGATCATGGCCCGGTGATCGGGGCTGATCACGAAGGCGAGCAACTGCTCCGCTTGCACGATCAGTTTCTCGTCCAACGCCTCCCCGCTGACCACGAGTTGTTCAACCAACGCCGGCAGGCGCTGTGCGAAGATGACATCCGGCGCCTCGGTATTCTGATTCTCGTAATAATGCAGGAGTTCCAACAGGAAGGATAGTTTCGAGAAGGTCTGACGCTGCGCCCGAGAGGTTTCACCCGGCGTCTTGCTGCGCTGCACGCTTTGATACAGCGCCAGCAGGGCGTCCCGCTTGCCGGCCAGCAGCTGGGGATTCGCCTGAAACAGCGCTTCAAAATCAGGTTTGAAGCCCAATGCAATCTCGTCGGGCTTGGGCCGGGGATTCAATTTCGGGTCGGTCGTCAGGTCGTTGAAGAGGAGCAGCGCCTCCTCGCCGAATTCGCGCAGGACGCGTTCCTTGGGCAACTGGCCCTTGATGAAACAGCGATGTGCGCGCACCGCTTTCGCGGAGAAGAACGCCTCGGGTGTGTTTCCGAGACACTCCAGCAGACTCGTTTCCAGCGGCGTGCCCAGCTTGAGCAGTTCCGCCACCAACGGCTTGATCCCGGCCAGCAGGTCACGTTTGGTCTGGTCCAGCGCTTTCAACACCGCCGGTTGCGGCAGCGGCGCATCGGCCTTCCCTTTGACCAGGGCGGTCAGAATTTCGTTGACGCTGTTGTTGTGATCCACCAACCGGGCGACCATGACCCCGATATCATTGATCGGAAGCTTGCTCACCAGGCCGGTCAGTAGCAAGACCAGTTCGCCGTGGGATTTCTGGCGGTGTTCGATGACCCGCTCGAGCATGAGGCGCAAATTGCGATTCTCCTTTTCGAGCGCGTTGCACTCCGCGCTCAACTGTTCGACCTTCAATTTCAACTCATGCCAGCCGCGTTGGACTTCCTCGGGAGAGGCGAGGGTCATGATGAACGTGTCACTTTCAGTCATGGGCTAATCTTCGTCAATGAATGCGCGGGATTCCACCCAATTCTTGGACGGCCAAAGATTTCAAGCCAGTTGCAGGCCCGGAACGATGTCGGTGTCCCAATTCATGCCCGCTGGCTGTTGTCCCAGTTTGCGTCCGGCTAGGACGCCGATCATGGCGGCATTGTCCGTGCAAAGGTTCGGATCGGCCAGGCGCAGTTGGAAACCAAAGCGCTCACACCGCGCTGCCAGACGCCGTCGCAGCGTGCTATTGCAGGTGACCCCGCCCGAAGCGGTGACGCAGGACACGCCCAGCCGTCGCGCGGCGCGGATGGTTTTTTCCACCAGCACGTCCACGATGGCCGCCTGAACACTGGCGCACAAATCCCGGATCATTTGCTGATCTTCGAGCACCGCCGGATGGTCGCGGATGAAATAACGCACGGAAGTTTTCAGCCCGCTAAAGCTGAAGTCGTCGTGGTCCTCGCGGATCAGCGGGCGCGGGAAGGCGTAGGCCGAGGAATTGCCGCCCGCCGCGAGGCGGTCAATGATCGGGCCGGCGGGGTAGGGGAGGCCGAGCAACTTGCCGCATTTGTCGAAGCACTCTCCGGCGGCGTCATCCACCGTCGAGCCCAGCACCCGATGGTTCAGTTCGCTGCGAACGTGGATGAGCAGGGTGTGGCCGCCGCTGACGATCAACGAAACGTTCGATTGAAATTCATCGAAGCGCGCCCGCACCGGGTTGCCCGAAATCCAAGGCGAATACAGGTGGGCTTCGTGATGATGAATGCCGACGAAGGGTTTGCGAAGCTGGAACGCCACCGCCTGGGCGGCCTTGCAGCCGATCATCAAGGCGGTGGGCAGGCCCGGCCCGTAGGTGGCCGCGACCGCATCCAATTCGCCGGCGGAAATGCCCGCCTCCGCCAGCGCAGTCCGCGTGACGGGCAGGAGATTGCGCAGATGCTCGCGCGCCGCGAGTTCCGGCACGACGCCGCCGTATTCGGCGTGCAGCTTGATTTGGGAGGAAACGACGTTCGAAAGCACCCCGCCGTCGTGGATCACGGCGGCGCTGGTTTCGTCGCACGAAGTCTCGAAAGCGAGCAGCAACATGGTCGTTGCGGAGGCAACGGCATCAGGGCTTGGTCACTTCACGTCCACGGTGGCGCTGGCCGAGGCGATTTTTTCGGGCCGCGTCGGCGCGGAATCCGCCGGAGCGCGTTGCGTGAACAACAGGATTCCCTTGAGCACGTCCAGAGCGCGATCCAGTTGCGGGTCGCGGAGTTTCTCGACCGTCTCGCGGTCTTTGGATTCCAGTGATTCCAAGCCACCAGGCGAACGCTTGATCAGCATCGCGCGCTCCTCTTCGTCGCTCATCGTCACTTCGATGTCGGGTTCGATGCCGTGCTCATGGATGACTTTGTGGCTTGGGGTGTAATACTTGGCGGTGGTCAGGCGCAGGGCCGCGCCGTTTTGCAGCGGCAGGATGCTCTGGACCGAGCCTTTGCCGAAGGATTTTTCGCCGAGCACCACCGCGCGCTTCAAATCCTGGAGGCAGCCGGCGACAATCTCCGCCGCGCTTGCGCTGCCGGAATTCACCAGGAGCACCATCGGCATATTGTGCAGTTCGTCACCGCGTCCTTTGGCGGCATATTTTTGAATCGAGTTCCGGCCCTCGGTGGAAACCACCAACTGGCCGCGCGGCAAAAACTTCTCGCAAACCTCCACCGCTTGAGCAAGCAGGCCGCCGGGATTGCCGCGCAGGTCCATCACCAGCGCCTGCATGCCCTGCTGCTTGAGCTTCTTCAGCGCGGCTTCCAGTTCGTCAGCGGTCTTCTCGCCGAACTGGGTCAGCCGGATGTAGCCAATCTTGTCCTCGCCGAGCGGAAATTGTTTGCGCCCGTTGATGTCCTTGGCCATGTCCACGTTGATGACCGCGCGGGTAAGCTTCAGGTCTTTGGTCAGACCTGTGGAGGGACGTTGAATGGTAATGGTGACTTCCGTGCCGGGATCGCCCCGCAGGCTCTTCACGGCCTCCGGCAAGCCGAGCCGTTCGGTGTTCTTGCCGTCAATTTTGATAATGCGGTCGCCGGTCAGAATGCCGGCCTTGAAGCCGGGCGTGTCTTCCATCGGCGCGACGACCGTGAGGAAATCGTCCTTCACCGAAACGACGATACCGAGCCCGCCAAACTGGCCTTGCGTGTCGTTTTGCAGATCTTTGTATTTGTCGGGTTCGAGGAACTCACTGTGCGGATCGAGCGTGCCGACCATGCCGCGCAACGCGCCATAGACGAGATCCTGGTAGGTGAGGTCCTTGCCCCCGACGTAATCCTTGCGGATCTTCTCCATGACAACGGAGAAGAGCTCCAGATTGGGGTAGGCGGAATCTCGCTCGGCGGCCTCGGCTGAGCCCAGGTAAAGTTTGGCGCCGATGGCGAGGTTGAGGGTGAGCGCGATCAGCACCACTCCATAAATCAAACGTCTTTTCATAATGCAAAGGACTGGCGAACCATACGCGGGAAATGGAGTTTGCGCAATTCAGGCCTTCAACTGGCGCAGCAGGGTTTCGATGAACGGCAAATCGCCGGGCACCGTCACCTTGGGATTCGGCGTCTGGCCGGCGATCAGCCGGACCGGTTGGCCGATCAACTCGCACGCGGCCGTGTCGTCGGTGACCGCCAGCCCGCGCCGGCGCATCTCCAGAAAGGCCCGGCGGATCACGTCCACGCGGAAGGTCTGCGGCGTTTGCATGGACCACAGCCGGGACCGGTCCAGCGTGCGCGCGATGGTGCGCCCGTCGGTGGTCTCTTTGATCGTGTCGGTGACCGGCTGGCCGGCCACGGCCGCGCCCGTCTCCCGCGCGGCGGCAATCGTATCCGCGATGAGTTGTTCGCTCGTGCAGGGCCGTGCGGCATCTTGAATTGCAACAATTTCAGCGGCCGGAGAGAGCGCCTCCAATCCGTTCCAAACCGAATCCTGGCGTTCCGCGCCGCCGGTCACGAGGCGGAACGGTTTGGAAAATCCGAATTGCCTGGCCAGTTCGGCGAAGTCGTCCTGCATTCCGGCGCGCACCACGATGATCAACTCGCCGATGCCGGCGGCGTCATTGAATCGCTGCCAGGTGTGCGCGACGACCGGGCGGCCGGCGACTTCCAGGAAAAGCTTGTCCACGCCCGGCCCCATGCGGGTGCCTTTGCCGGCGGCGACGATGATGGCGCTGTTCATGATGAAAGTTTAGAGCGTCGCCTGCACTCGCTAAAGCGCAAAGGAACTGTGGCGGGGAAATTCACTCGAAATCCGGCAGGCCCGCCGGCCGGGCCGCGCGCCAATCGAGCACTTTCAATTGCACCGTGCGCCGGCCGTTGAATTCGTTCGCCGTCGGCGCAAACGCGAGATCGAACTTTCCCACCGGGAGCGATTGCTTGCCACCGTTCCACCAGACGGCTTCGTGCGTCACCCGGCCATCCGTTACCCAGAGTTTTACGTGTTGCTTTTCCTTGCCCATGCGTTGCACTGGCCGGGCGTGGGTCAGATTGCGGGCCACCAGATGGATGGGCGGATTTCCCTGGCCAGTGGGCTGGAGTTGATCGAGTTCCGCCAGCGATTCAAGCGAGAGGCCCGGCAGGTTCGTCTCGGCGTCGAGGCGCAACGGCGGCACCAGGTCCGTTGGCTTCAACGCGCGCCGCGCGAGGTCATTCAGGCGCTGGCGGAAGGCGTCGAGCCGGTCGGGACGAATCGTCACGCCCGCTGCCATTGCATGACCGCCGTGGCGAATCAGCAAATCGTCGCACTCACGCAGCGCGGCGGCGAGGTCAAAGCCGGCAATGCTCCGGCCCGAGCCGCGCCACTGCGCCCCATCGCCGCCAATGATGATGGTCGGGCGATAAAATTCCTGGAGCACGCGCGAGGCAACAATGCCCACCACGCCGACGTGCCAGAGCAGTTGGCCTTCGACGATGACGAAATCCGTTTCGGGATTGAAGCGGGCGCGAAGCGCGCCGGAAACCTGCTCTACGATGCTCTTTTCGATCTTCTGCCGTTCGCGGTTTTGGGCGTCGAGCCGTTGGGCAATCGCCTCAGCGTTTGCGCGATCACCGGCCAGGATAAGTTGAAGGGACGCTTCCGCCGTTTCCAAGCGCCCGGACGCATTCAAGCGCGGCCCGAGTTGAAAGCCGACTTCGTAGGTGCCGAGCTTCGGCTGGCATTGGGCGACTTCCTTCAGCGCGATCAAGCCGGGCCTTTGAGTTTTGGCGAGCCAGTCCAATCCGGTCGCAACTAGTGGACGGTTTTCGCCCGTCAGCGGCACTAGGTCCGCAATGGTGCCCAGCGCGACCAAGTCGAGCAGCGGGCGCAAATCAAACTCCGCGGCCCCGGGAAACTTCAACTCGCGTCCGCGTTTGACGAGCGCGTGCGCCAGTTTGAAAGCGAGCCCGACGGAGCACAGTTCGAGGTGACGCGAGCCGGAATCCGCGTTACCCGGGACGCGACACGCGTCACGCAAGGTGAGTTGCGGATTCACCAGAGCCACCGCGTCGGGCGCGGGATCGGAAACCTGATGGTGATCCAGCACGACGACATCCACGCCGCGTTCCTTCAGCGAGCGCACCGTGTCCACCGCGGTCGAACCGCAGTCCACCGCGAGCAGCAGCCGGGCGGGAATGGTGGCGAGGCAATTCGCCACCGCGTCCTGACTCAGCCCGTAGCCCTCCTCCAAGCGATGCGGCAGATAAAAACTCGCCTTCCAACCCAGTTGGGAAATCACTTGCAGCAGCAGCGCCGTCGAGGTCACGCCATCCACGTCGTAATCGCCGAAGATGACCACCGTTTCGCCACGCTCGCGAGCGAGGACCAACCGCTCGACTGCCGCTCCCATGTTCGGCAATTGGAAGGGGTCGGCGAGATTTTTGAGGCGGGGCTGTAGAAAATTACGAATCGCGGGAGGCTCGCTCAGGCCGCGATTGAGCAGGCATTGGGCGAGGAGGGGACTGAACTTCAATTCCGCGGCGAGCCGCCCGGCCAATAACGGTTGCGGCGGCGCGAGCGTCCAGCGGAATTTCATGCGTCGAAGCTTCCGGCCAACCGACTCACGAGTCAATCAGGCTTGTCTTGGGCGCGGGGTTTGTCCGGGTCGCGCGTGAACCGTTCGGTGTTGCCCGTCCGGGCTTCCTGCTCCCGTTTGCCGGCGACGATGGAGAGGGCGATGGCCGTGGCCAGAATCGCGCCGACGACCAGCAGGGAAACGCTGCTGGGAATATCCACCTGAAACCAACGCGGCGGGGCGGCGTGCGGGTCGAGCAGCATTTTGGCGCCGATGAACACCAGCACGAAGGAGAGGCCGACTTTGAGGTAGCGGAAATAATCAATCGCGCCCGCCAGCACGAAATAGAGCGAGCGCAAACCCAGGATGGCGAAAACGTTCGAGGTGAAAACGATGAAGGGCTTTTGCGTGACCGCGAAAATGGCCGGGATGGAATCCACGGCAAAGACGAGGTCGGTGGTTTCCACCACGACCAACACGAGGGCGAGCGGTGTCAGGGTGAAAACGCCGGCTGGTTTGATCGCGAACTTCTGGCCGTGAAACTCGGCCGACACGGGAAAAACCCGGCGCGCGAGGCGGAGCACCCAGTTGCGTTCGGGGTCCACGCCGTCATCGCTCACGAAGAGCATCTTCACGCCGGTGAAGACCAGGAACGCGCCGAACAGGTAGAGCGTCCACATGAACTTGCTGATCAGGGCCGCGCCGGCGGCGATCATGACGCCGCGCATGATGAGCGCGCCGAGGATGCCCCAAAACAGCACGCGATGCTGATACTGCGGCGGTACGCGAAAGTAGGTGAAGATCAACGCAATGACGAACACGTTGTCCATCGAGAGGGACAGCTCGATGATGTAGCCCGTGACGAATTCGAGCGACTCGGTTTTGCCGCGCCAGGGAACGAGGGCCGCGGCGAAGCACATCGAAAGGATGAACCAGACCGTGCTCCAGAACATCGCCTCCCGGAACTTGACCACGTGGGCCTGGCGATGGAAAACGCCAAGGTCCAGCGCGAGGAAGAACAGGACGCAAACGATGAAACCACCCCAGTGCAGCGGGGTGATTTCAACGACGCCGAGCATGATGGCGGATCAGGCCTTGGCTTTGGCGGCCGTGGCTTCGGGCACGTTCAACTGACCGCTCCCGATGTTGGGCCGCTGCCCCTTGTGCCACCAGAGGACCAGTGCGCTGGCGATGTAGATCGAGGAGTAAGTGCCGGTGAGAATGCCGACGAGGAACGTGAACGCGAAATCGTTCACCGGGCCGCCGCCAAAGATGTAGAGCGACATGGTCGCGAGGAACACCGTGCCAGAGGTGATGATCGTGCGGCTCAGGGTCTGATTGAGCGCCTGGTTCATCACTTCGCGGAAGGTGCCGCGCACGCCCAGTTTCAGGTCCTCGCGGATACGGTCGAAGATGACGATGGTGTCGTTGATCGAAAAACCGATGATCGTCAGCAATGCGGCGACCGTGGTGGCGTTCAGCTCGCGTCCGGCCAGGAAATACCAACCGGTGGTCATCAAGAGATCGTGCAAGATGGCAACGACCGCCGCGACGGCGAACGAGAACTCGTAACGGAACGCGACGTAGATCAGGATGCCGAACATGGCAATCAGGCTCGACAGAATCGCCGCGTCGCGAATGGTGGCGCCGACGGTCGGACCGACGTGATTTACGCTAAGCACCTTGAAGTTCGACTCCTTGAAATCGGTCTTGAGTTGACTCACGACCTTCTCGGCGGAGTCGTCCTTCTTGTCCGCCGCCGGGCCGGTTTCCGTTTTGGACCGGATGGTCAAGCGCAGGGTCTTGTTGCCGGTGCCCACGTCGCGCTGATAACCGATAAGCGATTCGCCGACGCCAGTCTTCGTGATGGACTCGCGCAATTTGGCTTCGTCCACCAGCCGGTTCTGATCCACGCTCAGGACGATGCTGTCACCGCCGGCGAATTCCACGCCGAGCACATCGCTGCTGCGGACGAACAGGCCGTAGCTGTTGCCGATGACGATCAACAGCCACGAGGTGATGAAGGCCGGCTTGGCGAACTTCATGAAATCGAAGTGCGCGCCGCGAACGATATGGAGCATCCGCAACCCCTGGACGAGATTCTTCGAGAGCATCCAGTCGAAGATCAGGCGGGTGATGACCAGGGCGGAGAACAAGCTTACGCTGACACCAATCGTCAGCGTCACGCCAAAGCCCTTGATCGGGCCGGTGCCCATGAAGATCAAAATGACCGACGAGATCAGGGTGGTGAGGTTGGAATCGAAGATCGTGCCGAAAGCCTTGTCGTAACCGGCGGCGATGGCCCCGCTGACGGACTTGCCGGCGGCCAATTCCTCCCGGATGCGCTCGTAGATCAGCACATTGGCGTCCACCGCCATGCCGATGGTCAGCACGATGCCCGCGATGCCGGGCAGGGTGAGCGTCGTGCCAATGGAGCACATGACGCCGAGGAGGATGACGATGTTGGCCAGCAGGGCGACATTGGCGACGACGCCCGCCATCATGTAATAAACCAACATGAAGCCCGCGACGAGCGCGACGCCGATCAAGGCGGCTTTGACGCCGCTCGCAATGGAGTCTTTGCCCAAGGTCGGGTCCACATCCGTCGAATAAACGATGCTGAGCGGAGCGCGCAGGGGGTTTTCCAGCACGTTCGCGAGTTCAAAAGCCTCTTTCAAATCAAACGAACCCGTGATCTGGCCGCGCCCGGTTTCGATGGCGCTTTGAATGGTTGGCGCGGAATATAACTCCCCGTCCAGCACGATGGCCAGCCGACGTCCCACGTTTTCCTTGGTGACTTGCCCGAAGAGCGCAGTGCCCTCGGCATTCAAGGTGAAATCAATCTGGGGTTCGCCCAGATTGCCGCGGATCACCATCGCACTCCGCACGATGCTGCCGGTGAGGCCGCGCTCAGCTTTCTTTTTGACGATCACCTGCTCCATGCGTTCGGTGCCATCCTTCGAGCGCTGTTTGCGCTTGAGCAATTCGTAACCGGGCGGAATCTCGTTATTCTGGAGGAGCCGCTCGTTATCTTCATGAACCATGCGAAACTCGAGGAACGCCGCGCGTTGAATCTGCTTCTGCGCGCTTTCCTTGTCGGCCTCGGACAAACCGGGTAGTTGGATAAGGATCTGATTGTTGCCGGCAGGTTGGATGATCGGCTCGGCGACACCGAAACGATCCACGCGCTTGCGCAACACCTCCACCGCCTGCTCCAACGCGCCTTCCAACTGGGAGCTTGAAACGTTCGTGACCAACAAGCCGGCGGCGTTCGTTGTCACCTCAGTGGTGACAAGCTTATTGGTGTTCATCTCGACCATGAACGACGTGCCGCCCTGAAGATCGAGGCCCAGCTTGATCTTGCCGGCGGCCTCGCGCTGCAGCCGGTTCAAAATGTAAGTGTTCGGGTAGTTTTCGTTACGTGCGTCGTAGAACGGGAAGTAGCGGGCGATATCATTGGTCCCGACGGCATCCTTCAAGTTTGAGAAGCCGCGCTCGGGATGGCTTTGCTCCAGCGCCTTGGCGGCATCCACGATCGCCTTGAAGCCGGCATCCTTGTTGACCGCCTTCTCCTGAAAGAACTCGATGAGGTTGCGTCCTTTGGGCGGATAAATCTGGTAGAGTGACCAGGCGAGGACGAGCAGGACGATGACAAACCGCGTGACGTTGTTACGCTTCATGGGGAGGGTCTCAGGATTCGCTGGAGGAACTGCCGCGCTCGGTGATTTCGGCAATGGCGGACTTGGTGATTTCGAGCTTCGAGTCCGCGGAGCGGATGGAAATGGATTTTTCCTTTACGGTGATGACCAGCCCGATGATGCCGCTGTTGGTCAGGATCCGGTCGCCGGGCTTCACATTTTTGAGCAATTCCGCGTGCTCCTTGGCTTTCTTCTGTTGCGGGCGGATCAGAACAAAATAGAACATCACCACCATCATGCCCATCATGAGGACAAACTGGAGTGTCTGGCCGGTGGGGTTCTGCGTCGTCCCCGGCGGTGTCGCCTGCGGTGCCAAGGCGAAAACTGCTGCTGTCCAATTTAATTCCATATTCGATAAAGTGGGCGCACAATCTAGGGAAGTGCGCCCGTTTGGCAAGCGTTATGACGGCACGGACCCATTTCTGCTAAAATAGTTTGGTCACTCTCACGGGAAATCCGTAAACTCCAATTGAAGCTCGAAGTTGTGCGATGAACTTGCTTTCCAGCCTGACCGGGCGGCTCATGTTGACGATCTTGGTGGCCGTCGCGCCGCCCTGCGCCATCATGTATTTCTGCGACCTCCCATGGATGGGGGTGGTGATGGCCGTGCTGGCGGTGGGCGCCGGGTGGTACTGCGCGGATTATTTCAACGTCGCGCTGGCCCGGGACATTCTGGCGGCGGTCCGGCGGTTGACCGCCGGTGACCTTGGCAGCCGCACCCGGGAACAGAATACGGGCGACGAACTCGGGGAGCTGGCGTCCGCCGTCAACGAGATGGCGGTGTCGGTCGAGCAGCGCGCCAAGGCCAGTCAGACGGCGGAACGGATGCTGATGAACCGGGCGCAGCAGCAAACCGTCGTGGCGGCGCTCGAGCAATTCGCGCTTTTCAGCCAGGACCTCAGCGCGCTGGCCAACCAGGCGGTCAGCATGGTCGCCCAAACGTTGGAAGTGGAACTGACCCAGGTGCTCACCGCCCAGTCCGACGGCCGGTCGCTGTTCTTTCAAGCCGGCGTTGGCTGGAAATCGGGTTATGTCGGCACGGCGACGCTGGAGGTCCAGGAAAAAACCCAGATTGGCTTTGCGCTCACCAGTGGCGAGCCGGTGGTGGTGGAAGATACGGCCCGGGAACGCCGGTTCATCGTGCCGGACTTGCTGATCGAGCATGGGGTGGTGAGCGGTGTGGCGGTGGCCATAGCCACGCGGCAGACACCCATCGGCGTGCTGACGGCCTATGCGCGCTCCCAAAGGACTTTCACGGGTGACGAGGTCAATTTCCTCGTGGCCGTCGCCACTACGCTGGGGCTGGCGGCGGAGCGCTGCCAGACGGACATGGTGTTGCAGAAGCTGGCCGCGTTCGCCCAACTGAATCCCAACCCCGCGCTCGAACTGGCGCCCGACGGCAAAGTGACCTATGCGAACGAAGCGGCGAGTCAGTTGGCCCGTTCGGTGAAGCACGAGCAGCCGCAGGACGTCCTGCCGCCGGACACCGCGGAGATAGTGCAGAACTGCCTGGAGTCCGGTCAGAGCCGGGTGCATTGCGAGACGAAGATCGAGGGCCGCACCGTTTCCTGGTCCTTCCATCCCATGAGCGCGAGTCGCGTGGTGCATTGTTACGGTGAGGATATAACAGAGCGGCTGAATCTGGAGGCGCAGTTGTTGCAGTCCCAAAAGATGGAATCGGTCGGCCAGCTCGCGGCGGGAGTGGCGCATGATTTCAACAACATGCTCACGATCATCCAGGGGCACGCCGGCCTGCTGATGACGAAAGCGCGCGGCACGCCCGGCCTGACCGACTCCGCGCAGGCGATCCATTTTGCCTCGGAGCGCGCCGCGGCGCTGACGCGTCAACTGCTGGTGTTCAGCCGCAAGAACGTGGTGCAATTGCGGATGCTGGATCTGCGCGAGGTGGTGGGCAACATGAACAAGATGCTGCGCCGCCTCCTGGGGGAAACCGTGGAACTCATTTTTCAAGCCCCGCCGCAACTGCCCCTGGTGCATGGGGATCGCGGCATGATGGAACAAATTCTGATGAACTTTGTGGTGAATGCACGCGACGCCATGCCCAAGGGCGGAAAACTGACCATCGGGTTGGAGCCGGTGGTCCTGAATGAGGCGGCAGCAGCGCTCAACCCCAACGCCCGGCCCGGGGCGTTCGTTTGCTTGCGCGTCGGTGATACTGGGGCGGGCATAGACCCCGAGATCGTCAGCCGGATATTTGAACCGTTCTTCACGACCAAAGAAGTGGGCAAGGGCACCGGACTCGGTCTGGCGACGGTCTATGGCATCGTCAAGCAGCACTCCGGTTGGATTGAAGTGAAGAGTGAGTTGGGTCAGGGCACGACGTTCAGCGTCTTCCTGCCGGCGCGGATGGAAGTTGGCCGTGAGGCCAAGCACGAGTTGGAACTGACCGCGCATCCAGTGGGCGGCAAGGAAACCCTGCTCATCGTGGAGGATGAGCCGGTGATTCTGGACATGGCGCTGCTGATTCTGCGGGAAGGCGGCTATCGCGTGCTCACCGCCGGCACCGGGTTGGAGGCGCAGGAAGTTTGGGAGCGGGAACACGGGGCAATTGACCTGCTGCTCACCGACATGGTGATGCCGGGCGGCGTTTCGGGAGTGGACTTGGCGGAGAAACTCCTGTCGCGCCAACCGAAACTCAAAGTCCTTTTTGCCAGCGGCTACACGGTGGATGAAGTCAGCGAGCAATTCCTCCAAAAGAACAACGCGCGCTTCCTGCAAAAACCCTACACCAGCGCCTCCCTGGCCCGGGGCGTGCGCGAGTGTCTGGATCGCACCCCGATTGCGGGAGTTTGCTGAACGGCGATCGCCCGCGCGCCGCCTGGATTCAGGCGGCCAGCAAAATTTCCCCTTCGGTGATCTCCAACCGCACCCCGGCGGCTTGGGCGGCCTCGGCCAGCGCCGCCTTCAGCATCACCACCGGATCGCGGCTGACGTCGAGCCGGCGCATCAAGCCTTCGCCCTTTTTCGTGCCGACCGTCAGCGTGATCTTCAAACCCTTGCGCTTGCAGGAAACCCGCGTGCCGTCGGGCAGCTTGGTGTTCATTGGCTTGAGGAACGCATCCGTGTAATGCGCCCCAATGCCCGATTTCTCGGCGAAGGCCGGCGGCAGTTTTTCACGCGCGGTGGAATTCACGTCACACAGTTTCGTCATAGCGAGGTCAGACTATTTCACAGCGAGACCGGAGTGTCCATGAAGCTTTTCCCGCGCGCGTTGGACCAGGGCAAAATGAACCACCTCATAAACCAAGCCCCACTTGTGCGCACGCCCGCTGGCGTCGCAGTAACAGGCGGACGGGCTGTAGCTGCGTTGCCAGACGAGGACGTTGTCCAGCGGCTGGCCGAGCAACGGCGACTCGTCGGCGAGTTCCCGGGTGAAACGCGCGTCATCCGTCAGATAAGCGCACATGAAAGTGTGCCCGACATCACCCGCCACCGGCGCGCACCGGGCCGCGAGCACCCGATAACCATCCGTCGCGGGCGCCAGCTTCACTTCGTATTCATAAGCCAGCGGCCGGCCTTGGTTCGAGCACGTCGTGCCTTCATAAACAAACCTCGCCCGCACGCCGCCGTCGTCGGTGAATTGCAGCCGCAACCGCTCCTGCGCCCACTTCCGCAGCGCCCGCGCATTAAGCGAGTATTTCGCGTCGAGGTTCAGCGGTTCAGCGCTCGATGAAGCGGCGGGCGTCGTTGACTCGGGTGGACCCTGGAGTTTGCGCACATCTTCCACCTGGGGTCGAGTGGAACGGTAAGGCGCGCGGCGATACTGGCAAGGAGTGAAGGAACAGTTTTCGCACGGAATCAATCCCGGCTGCAACCGCGCGGACGTGGCGTCACGAGAAATTCCGAAGACCGCCAGCAGCGATTTCTTGGGCCGCAACATCCCGGATTCCAGCGTCTCCAATTCACCCGGCAACCCGCCGCCGGCCGGGCGGATCAGCGCGAGCAATTGGTTCTGGTCCGCCACGTCCCACCCAGAATAGCCGGGGCTGTAGTGAGGCAGGACCGCCAGGCCGCGTTCCCCGGCGTGCTGGCATAAACGCGCGCCGGTCGTGGTGACGAGGTGTTCCACGACCGCTGACCCAAACACCTCAGTAAAAAAATACTCGTCCGGTTTTCCCTCGAGCCAGAGTTCCCGGGCGCGGGCTTCGCACTCCGGCCCGGCGCTCACGGCTACGAGCACCGCTCGGTCCGCCCCCGCGGCCGAGAGTTGTTCCTGCCAGCGAACCGAGGAAAATTCCACACCCGCCACCTGCACTCGGCCCGCTGCGAGTTGAATCTCGCCCGCCTCCCGCGCGTAAACCCAAGGGCGACCGTGCGCGCGAAACCAGTCGCGAGTGGCTTCGGCCAGTTCCCGTGCGCGACCCGTGAGCTGCGTGCCCGGCGGATAGCCGAGCAGGCGCACGTACTCGGAGTCGAGCACATTCACATCGGACGGATGATCGCTGAATGCGAGCACGGGATAAAGCTGGCCGCTGGCGTTCAGGTGACGGGCGCTCGCGCGGTGGTCGGCGATTCCACCGGGTTGAACTGGCAGCCTTCCACAAAGTAGTCGAAGAACTGCGGGTGCGTTTCCAGGCGGCAATGGATCACGCGCTGCACCAACTGCTCCAATTCCGCGCGCTTGTGGCGCGAGAGCAACGCCATGCACGCGCCTTCCACGGCAGCGTTGCCCACCTGAAGAATTTTCTCGCCCGGCAGATTGGGAATCAGACCGATGCGTTTGGAAGATTCCACGTCCAAGTGGCGGCCGAAGCCGCCGGCCAGATAAAAAACCACCAGGTCCTCAAAACGCAGGCCGTACTGATCGAAGACCACTTGCAGACCAGCCACGTTTGCGCCCTTGGCCTGCGCGAGTTCGTTCACGTCGCTTTCCGTGAGATAGACCGGTTCATCACTCGCCACGTCGAGCACAAAGCGCTCGCCCCCGTGCTCGAAGCGGCCCAGCGCGTTCATCTGCCCGGTGCGCCGCAGTTCGCCTAGCAAGTCCACTAGGCCCGAGCCGCAGATGCCCTCCGCCGGTCCATTGCCGATGACCTGAATCGTTTGCGAACCATCCCCGTTCAACTGCACGCGCTCGATGGCGCCCGGCAACCCCGGCATCCCGCAGGAAATCTTTCCGCCCTCGAAGGCCGGCCCGGCGGGGCAGGAAGCGGCAAAGATCCGATCGCGATTTCCGACGATCAATTCGGTGTTCGTTCCGATGTCCATGACCGCCACCAGCCGCTCCTCGTTCGCGAGATCAACCGCCAGCAGGCAGGCGGCGGCGTCCGCGCCCACGTGGCCGCTGATGATCGGCAGTCCATAGACCCGCGCTTTGGGATTCAGCGAAAGCCCGAGGCGACGGGCCGATTCCGTCAGGCTGGTGGTGGTCCGCTGGCCGGCGGCGAGTTCCAGTTCGGTCACGGATTGATAAGGACTCTGGCCGATGGAATACGGGTTCAACCGGAAGAAGATATCGCGCATGGTGGAATTGCCAGCCACCACCAGTTCATAAATCGAACTCGCCTCCACCGGGAATTCCGCGATGGCGTGTGTGAGATAACCCGCTAGCGTTCGTTGCAGCAGCTTGGTGCGGTCCTCCGTATCGTAATGAATCCGCGCCATGACATCCGAGCCGCCAAACCGCTGCGGGTTCTCGAAGGAAGCGTCCGCCACAACTTCGCCCGTTTCGAGGTTCAACAGCCGGAGCACCACCGTGGTCGTGCCGAGGTCCATCGCAAGGCCATGAATCGGTCCGTTACGCCGGTCAATCTCCACGCCATCGAGCAGGATACTCTCGCCCATGCGCGTCACGCACGGGGCGAGTGTCCAATCCTTCGCGCTGCCGGGCAGGTTGAGCGCGTGCCGCTCGATGCGCATTTCGCCCCGGCGCAGCGTGTGGCAGCGCACCGTGCCGGCGTCCGCCTCGACCCGGCAGGAGCAGGCGAGCCGGAAGTTACCGCGCAGGTGCTGCTCGGCGGGCGACAAGGGGGAGAGGAATTCGGCGCCCTCCACGATCTCGACGAGGCATTCCTTGCACTTGCCCTGTTTGCGGCAGGAGGTGGGGACGCTGATGCCGAGTTGCTCGGCGGCATCGAACAGCGTCGTCCCTCGCGCGGCGGCGCGTGGCCGGTGATTGAAATGCAGTTCGACACTCATCGGATTCGAAGCTTGGCCGCAAGGATAGCGGGGCGGGTGGAAAAGCGAACTGGAAAGTACGACGCCCGCTCGAGTGTCCGGTTCCTGGACTTCAGTCTTGTCGGTGCCGCGGCGAGCTGCGCCGAAGAGTTGCCGCCGCGTCCTTGTCGGTGTCTCTCCGAGAGTTGGCAGGCTCGCTGCTAGGGTCGTGGTCATAAGGACGGTGCGAGGTATATGACGTACATCAGAATGGTGCTGGTTTCGTGCCTGCTCACAGTTTCGTTGCTCAGGCCAGGGGCGCTATTGGCACAGCAATCCGGCGGTTTCCAGGCCTCGCCTGTCACTTTGGCGTGGAACCCGAGTGTGGACGCCACGGTCATCGGCTATGTCCTTTATTATGGCAATGTTGCCACCGGCGGGACCAATAAAATGGACGTCGGCCTGGCGTTGACGGCCACGGTGACCAATCTCCAATCAGGCAGCACCTACTTCTTCTTTGCCACCGCCTACGACGCAACGCGCACGGAAAGCGATCCGTCCAACCTGGTACTCTACTCTCCCGCGCCGGTTGCAACCCTGGGCCTCCAAATGATCGGGCAGGGCACGATCAATCCCAATTACAGCAACGCTGTGCTTGAGGTGGGCAAGACCTATTCAATGACGGCCACCGCGATCGCCGGTCATCTTTTCAGCAATTGGACCACTGCCGCCGGCGCGGTGCTCACGAATTCGCCAACGCTGAGTTTCGTGATGCAATCCAATCTGGTCTTGCGCGCCAATTTTGCCGACGTGCTCGTTCCCCTGGTCGCGGTGACCAACCTGGTGAGCGGCGCCCGGCTCAGCAACTCGGTGGTGACCATTGCGGGCACCGCCAGCGATAACGCATCCCTCGCCAGGGTCCAGTACCGGCTCAACAACGGCGTCTGGCAACTGGCGAGCGGCCTCGGCAATTGGGCGGCGGGCGTCACACTGACCGGCCTGAGCAATACGTTCCAATATTATGCCGAAGACACGGCGGGCAACCGCTCGGCGACTAACCTGATCTCGTTCACCTACGTCATAAACTCGCCGCTGATCCTGCAAACGACCGGCACAGGTACGATCAGCCCGAACTACAGCAACACCGTCCTGGAGTTGGGCAAGTCTTACACGATGACCGCCACGGCCGCGGCGGGCTATGCTTTCACCAACTGGACCGATGGCGGCGGCGCGCAACTGACCAATGGCGCGACGATCAGCTTCGTGATGCAATCGAACCTGGTGCTCCGCGCTAACTTCGGCGACGTGCAGAAACCAGTGCTGACGATCACCAGCCCGACGAGCGGCGCTCGCTTTACCAATGCTGCCGTGACCGTCACCGGAACGGCCAGCGACAACCTTACGCTGGCCAAGATTCAATACCAGTTGAACGGCGGAAACTGGCAGACGGCCGCAGGACTCGCTTCCTGGTCAGCGAATCTCACCTTGCCGGGCGGAACGAACACGGTGCAATTTTTCGCGGAGGACGCGGCGGGGAATCGCTCCACGACCAATACCCTGTCGCTGGTCTATGTGCTCACCGCACCGTTGACCGTGGTCGCAACCGGTGGCGGTGCCGTAAGCCCGAACTACAGCAACACTGTCCTCGAGTTGGGCAAGGCGTACACGATGACGGCCACGGCCGCGGCGGGCTATGCTTTCACCAATTGGACCGATGGCGGTGGGGCGCTACTGACCAACAGCGCGATGGTCAACTTCGTGATGCAATCGAATCTGGTGCTGCGGGTGAATTTTGTGGATTCACAAAGGCCAGTGCTGGCCATCACCAGCCCGACCGATGCTTCCCGGTTTGCCAATGCCAACGTCATCGTGACCGGGACCGCTAGTGACACCCTCGCTCTCGCCCAGGTGCAATATCAGTTGAACGGCGGCAACTGGCAGACGGCTGCCGGACTTGCCACTTGGTCTGCGAGTCTCACCTTGCCGGGCGGAACGAACACGCTCCAGGTCTTCGCGGAAGATACCGCCGGAAATCGTTCGTTAACCAACGCTTTGATGCTGGTCCATGTGCTCACCAAACCACTGACTTTGACCGCGACGGGAGGCGGTATCATTAACCCGAACTACAGCAACGCCGTGCTCGAACTCGGCAAGGCCTACGCAATGACGGCCACGGCCACGGCTGGCTACGCCTTTACCAACTGGACCGATGGCGTAGGGGCCGTGTTGACCAACGGCCCAACGATCAGCTTCGTGATGCAATCCAATCTCGCGCTCCGCGCCAATTTTGTGGATGTGCAAAAACCAGTGCTGACGATCTCCAGCCCGACCAATGCCTCCCGGTTCACCAACGCCAGCGTGACGGTGACCGGCACGGCGAGTGACAACGTCACTCTCGCAAAGGTGCAGTATCAGTTGAACGGTGGGAACTGGAAGACGGCCGTAGGCCTCGCTTCCTGGTCAGCGAGTCTCACCTTGCCGGGCGGCACGAACACGTTGCAATTTTTCTCCGAAGACGCGGCGGGAAATCGTTCGACGACCAATACTCTGTCGCTCGTTTATGTGCTCACTGCACCGTTGAGCGTGATCGCGACCGGTGTTGGTACCGTAAGTCCGAACTACAGCAACACCGTGCTGGAGTTGGGCAAGGCATACACGATGACGGCCACGGCCGCGACGGGCTTTGCTTTCACCAACTGGACCGATGGCGGTGGCGCGTTGCTGACCAACGGCGCGACGATCAGCTTCGTGATGCAATCCAATTTGGTGTTGAAGGCGAACTTCGGAGACGCACAGAAGCCGACGCTCGTGATCACCAGCCCGACCAATGCTTCCCGGTTCACCAACGCCAGCATGACGGTGACCGGCAC